>Ga0207433_10000562_pt1 | contig 86152 bp, 61 predicted proteins | sample YelNatPaOPGAMG01_FD_187559 | JGI IMG/M metagenome (GOLD analysis project Ga0207433, IMG submission 187559) | Hot spring thermophilic microbial communities from Obsidian Pool, Yellowstone National Park, USA - OP-RAMG-01 (SPAdes) (version 3) | ecosystem: Environmental > Aquatic > Thermal springs...
TTGTTGAAATATTTCCTAAATCAGAGAACAATGCTACACAAATATTGGACAGTGCCTGACCGCCATTTGATACGACGCTTCCGGAAACAACTATTCCTGAATTTGTAGAAACAACTGTAGTTGTTGTTGGTGCAGCTGTAGTTGTTATTGGTGCAGCTGTGGTTGTGGTTGGTGCAGCTGTAGTTGTTGTTGGTGCAGCTGTTGTCGTTGTTGGTGCAGCTGTGGTTGTGGTTGGTGCAGCTGTTGTTGTTGTAGCAGCAGCTGTTGTTGTGGTAGTTCCTGAGTTGCTAGGAGCAGATAGTGTTACATCAAGCGTGCTTGGAGGCTTTACTTCTTGAGCCCCAGAGAAGTTAGACGTAAGTCCGCTGCTGGCATAGTAAAGATTTTCACCGTAGCTACTGTTGACTGATCCGCCACTACATGAAGTGTTGTATTCCAAGACAACTGGGTATCTTGGATCTGCAGGAACACTGTAATTACCGCTTGAATCAGTAACAGCGCTGAAGATCAATCCGTTATTTGGAGCATTGGCTACTACACATATGCCAGAAAGAGGACCAGATGTTCCACTTACCGTTCCAGATATTGATGACAAGGAACTAAGTGAGTATAGGGTAATCGCTCCTGTGGCAGTTGTTGCATTTATCTCATTTGATGTTGTGCTGGATGAATAGACATAGCCCGACTCATAACTGTTATTTGGATATCCTGTGCCTCCGGTGGCATCACAGATACTTGAGTTTACCTGTAGTGTCCATGGCCCGGATGTACCGGCATTGATACTAAATGTACCTGATGTTCCTGTTATATCTGTGTAATACGGAGTTGTTGAGCTATTCCCCGCATCAGGAAACAACCCTACACAAATATTGGACAGTGCCTGACCTCCATTTGATACGACGCTTCCGGAAACAACTATTCCCGAATTTGTAGTGGTGGTAGCCGCAAAAGCATTTTGAGCTGAGTCCACTCCCAAATATAGTATCGGTGTAATAAATGACACCACCATTAACATAACTAAGAAAAAATGTCTTACCCCATTTTCCCTATGTTTGTCTAAAAACAATTTTTTGTAATCCATAACTTTTTAAGACTCCTCTCAATTATTTAGACCAAATGACTACTCGAAGGATAAAAAGAGTGAACTCTTTGTTTGCTTCGTACCCCTCCTGAAGCTTGGATAAAATGCATACTATCAACTTTTTTTACAAATTGCTAGAGATCTTATTATTTTGACTTAGGGTAGTTATCTAGCCACGTTTAGTATTTTAAATACTACTAATAGCAACTATTAGGTAACTTATTGTGCTATAAATGGTATCGAGCTGCATAATGCTCATGATAAATACTGTAATTATTGATACGAAGCAGAGCTGCTCTTGGGATTTTGATCAGATTCCGGAGAGTTATAATAATTTTTCTATAATCGTAGTATAACTGTAATATACGTAAATCTCATAAGTGTCCGTTGTACGCAGGCAAGGCATAGGGGTAGTTATTTGCTTGAACATGAAAAATGGATGAATTTGGCTCTGGAAATAAGCAAAGAGCAAAGAGCATTGACTTCCCCCAATCCATGGGTTGGATGTGTGTTGGTAAGCGAAAGCGGTCAGGTATTTTTAGGCAAAACACAGCCACCGGGTGGCAAACATGCCGAAATAATGGCGATAGATGCGGCTGGACGCCACGCCCGTGGCTCAACTATGTATGTCACACTTGAGCCGTGTTCTCATTACGGCCGCACCCCGCCGTGCACCAAAGCCATCATAGACTCCGGCATTAAAGAAATTTACATTGCTCTTCTGGATCCTGACGCCAAAGTCTCCGGGGAAGGCCTCAAGGAACTCGAATCGTATCGTATAAATTGCCATCTAGGACTTGAGGCCAAAAAAGTAGCCACTGAGCTCTTGCCATACCTGAAACACAGAACATCTCGAAGACCTTTTGTGATTCTGAAATTGGCATCAACATTAGATGGCTATATAGCTGCTTCCGATTACTCAAGTAAATGGATAACCGGAGAAGAAGCTCTGACAGATGCCCATCAACTGCGTTCCGAAAGTGACGCCATCTTGGTCGGGGCAAATACCGTTAGGGTTGATAACCCTGAACTTAATGTCAGGCTTGTCGAAGGTCGAGATCCTCTACGCATTGTCTTAGGAAAAGTGGATCAAAATAGAAAAGCACAACCCGTCCTGCAGTGGGAAAAGAGTCCTGAAGAACTTCTTGACTATCTTGGAGAAAAAAACATACTGCAACTTCTGATAGAAGGAGGGTCAAAAGTAGCCGGATCATTTCACAAAAAACAGCTTATCGATAAATATGTAATTTATTTTGCACCTGCTTTTTTAGGAGATGACAACGGGGTCTCCATGATGAGTGGATCCGGTATAGCCCAGATATCGGACATCTGGCGCGGGAAATTCCATGATATGAGAACGCTTGGCCAAGATATACGTATAGACGTAGTACAAAAGTCCTTTGACGCTATGATAGATAACCTAATACAATTGCCCTATGGACATCTGAAGTAGGATAGTTTATGAAATGAAGAAATTGTGAAGCTATAAATGTTTACAGGGCTTATAGAAGAAATAGGTGTAGTACACCAAAATGTTAGTGATGATAATTCAAATTTAAGATTGACTATTAAATCTAACTATATTTTAGGCGATACCAAAATAGGAGATTCGATAGCCGTCAACGGTTGTTGTTTGACGGTAATAGCAATTGACAACGATACTTTCTCGGTAGAAATTGTCAAAGAAACCATCTCACGCACTAACCTTTCTGCACTCCGCCCAGACGATATAGTCAATTTGGAAAGATCATTAAAAGTAGGAGACAGGCTTGGTGGTCATTTTGTACAAGGCCATATCGATGGAATAGCTGAAGTCCTGGAAACGCCTCCCGACATGAAGATAAAAATTCCCCGTGACCTAGTACAGTTTGTGGCTTTAAAAGGATCCATTGCTATAGACGGCATCAGTCTGACTGTGGCAAATATTGATGGTGATGAGGTATCTGTAGCAATCATACCTCATACATTAGCTAACACAAATTTATCACGCCTAAAATGTTATTCCACTGTTAACATTGAGGTTGATGTGATAGCTAGGTATACAGCAAATCTATTCAATATAATGGACAGTTAGCTAGATCTGTGATCGCTCTTCATGGCTTGGTCTATCAAAAAGGAGGGCTGATGTTGGATCTTAATGACGGCCATACAATTTATCGACACTTATATAGCCCGATAAACTGCTACAAAGAAAATAGGTAAATCTATGAATGACTACACAGAGGAAACAGAGAAAAAAATTAATTCTTGCATAGAAAAAATCCGTGCGGGAGAGATCATTATTGTGATTGACGATGCCAACCGGGAAAATGAGGCTGACCTGATCATGGCAGGTCAATTCGCCACGCCGGATAAAATAGCCTTTTTTGTAAAACACACCTCCGGCCTCATCTGTGCGGCAATCACAAGCGAACGGGCAGATCAGCTGCAATTGCCTTTGATGGTGGCCAACAACACAGAAGCCCATCAAACTGCCTTTACCGTTACCGTAGACTACCTGCCGGGAACCACAACTGGGATTTCAGCGACAGATCGGGCCGCTACAATAGTAGCTTTGACAAACCCGAACGTATCCCCCAACGATCTGGCCAGACCTGGGCATCTTCATGTATTGATACAAAAAGAAGGAGGTGTATTGAGAAGAGCGGGACATACCGAAGCAGCGGTTGATCTGATGCAAATAGCCGGCTTAATCCCGGTCGGGGTTCTCTGTGAGATCGTGACGGACGACGGTCTTGCCATGGCAAGAGGAGCTGAGCTCGAAAAGTTTGCCACAGAACACAATTTGCTGATGATTTCGGTGGCTGACCTTGTCGCATACCGTCGACACAGAGAGCATTTTGTAAAAAGGACTGCTGAGGCACAGGTACCGACACCCTATGGCTCTTTTCGATGTGTGACTTATGAAAATACACTTGACGGCGAAACGCATATAGCGCTGATCAAAGGTGAGGTATCCGGGAAAGAAGACGTCTTGGTGAGGGTCCACAGCGAATGCCTCACAGGCGATGTATTTGATTCCAAGCGGTGTGACTGTGGGGCACAGCTGAGATCTTCACTGGCAAAAATTGTCGAAGAAGGATGCGGAGTCGTAGTTTATCTTCGAGGACAAGAAGGTCGGGGAATCGGTTTGACACATAAGCTCCACGCTTACAAATTGCAAGACGAGGGGCTTGATACAGTAGAGGCTAATATAGCCCTCGGTCTGCCGATAGATGCCAGAGATTACGGGGTAGGAACCTATATATTACGTGACCTTGGCGTAACGACTATGAGATTGCTGACCAACAACCCTGCAAAACGTATAGGCTTGGAAAGCTTTGGCTTGCAAGTCACTTCGTTAATTCCGATTCAAACAGAAGTAACGGATGAGAACAGACGCTACTTAGAAACTAAACGTGATAAAATGGGACATCTCATAACGCTGGAATAATGTTACTAAGTTATCTAAAGTATTTTATGACCATAATGAGTTCTTGACAACGAATAGAGACACATGCGTTCTATTGAAAATAATATTAATCTGTATCGTCATCCAAGTGATACTTTTGAGATCGGAGTCGTAAACAGAAGCCAAACAGCAAAAATTAAAATAGCAATTGCTGCCAGCAGATTTAATCAAAATATTACTTCTTCCCTATATGACAGCACATACAGCAGATTGATTGAGCTTGGGGTCAGAGAAGAAAATATCCATACGGCGTGGTGCCCGGGAGCTTTTGAGATCCCTCTTTTGGCAAAGTCATTAGCCATGCCAAAGCAATACAACGCAATAATCGCTTTGGGAGCCGTTATCAGGGGCGAAACATGGCACTTTGAACTGGTAGCTAACCAATGCGCAGCAGGTATTATGCAGGTAGCACTGGAATCAGAAACTCCTATTATTTTTAGTGTATTGGCAACGGACAACGTCCAGCAAGCCCTGGCAAGGTCTTCGGCAAATAGTTTCGATACAGGGTCAGTAGCAGCGGAATCAGCGATAGAGATGTCTTTAAAACTCATAAAAACAAAAAATTGATTATGCCTGCCAACCTTACCTGCAAAAAGTTAGTCGTCTTTCCTCCGGACATTGTCTGCCTCCTATTATCTGAGGCCATATGAATCAAAACGATATGTCACGATACGATAACCTGCTAAATAAGAACTCGCGCTTCTTATGGAATCCATTTACCCAGATGGATCAATATTTAACAGACGACCCTATCATCATTGCCAGCGGAGACGGAGTCACCCTGAAAGACGTCAACGGTAAAGTCTACTTTGACGGTAATTCCTCACTTTGGCTTAATGTGCACGGCCATAATAATTCCGAACTAAATCAAGCCATAAAAGACCAATTGGATACCGTAGCGCACTCAACTCTGCTTGGGATGGCCAACGTCCCGGCTATTGCTTTAGCTGAAGAATTAGTCCAAATCTCTCCCAGTGGATTGGATAAAGTTTTTTATTCAGATTCCGGAGCTACGGCAGTCGAGATTGGCGTCAAGATGGCTCTTGCCTACTGGAAAAGAATCGGTAAGCCATCCAAACAAAGATTCTTGTCTTTCGAAAACGGTTACCACGGCGATACAGTGGCAGCCATGAGCATCGGTGGAATTGACCTCTACAGAGAAGAATTCGGGCCATTGCTTTTCGAAACTATCCACACGCCGTTCCCCTATACATACAGATTTGCAGGCACTGCTCAGGAATGCGAATCGTATTGTTTGGAAAAACTGGAAACGATTTTAGACAATTACAGCAGCGAAATCGCTGCCTTTGTGTTAGAGCCGTTGGTGCAAGGTGCCGGCGGAATGCGTATGATGCCGAAGGGTTTTTTGTCGAAAATCACCAAAACAGCAAAAGAACACGGAGTATTGGTTATAGCAGATGAGGTAGCGACGGGTTTCGGCAGAACGGGAGAACTTTTCGCCGTCGACCATGAAAAGGTGCTACCTGACATCATGGCCATAGGCAAAGGGCTGACCGGCGGGTATCTGCCCCTGGCGGCCACTTTGGTCAGTAATCGAATTTATGAAGCTTTTCTCGGAAAACCGGAGGAGCAAAAAGCCTTTTACCATGGCCATTCCTTTACCGGAAATCAGCTGGGGTGTGCGGTCAGCATAAAAAGCTTGGAACTAATCAGAAAAAATCACCTGATAGAAACCGTCCAAGACAACAGTGACTACCTGTCAACCTTATTGTCACCGCTGGCCGAAGCTGACCATGTGGGGGAAATCAGGCAAAAAGGATTTATGGTAGGCATTGAAATCGTAAAAGATAAGGCGACAAAAACCCCCTTCCCGAAAGAAGATTTGATCGGATACAAAATTTGCTTACGTTGTCGCGACCTGGGATTAATTACAAGACCCCTAGGCGACGTGGTGGTATTTATGCCTCCGCTCGTAAGCAAAAGAGGCGACCTTGAAAAAATGACGGCTATCCTGTCACAAGCTATTGAGCAAACGTCTTATTTATAGACTGCTCGAAATCGCAGTGGCCTAATGCATTAAGCCACAGGCAAACGCTCTATAAAACGGAGATTGTTATGGATCCAAATTGGCAGTCATGGTTTCACAAACAAGCAGAAATTGCAGAGCGCAAAGGGCTGACCCGCGTGCCGGAAGTCACTCGTGCGTCGTCCGTAGCTGCAGAAGGCAATATAAAAAATCTGGTTAACCTTGCTTCCAACGATTACCTTGGTTTATCAAATAATCCGGATATCGCATCGGCCGCAGCATCTGCCGTCTCATATGGGTCAGGAACCGCTGCGGCAAGACTTGCAGGAGGGACCCACCGGATACATCTTGAACTTGAAAATGCACTAGCCGAATTCCATCGCAAAGAAGCTTGCATGATATTTTCCAGCGGTTATCTTGCCAACCTGGGGGCTCTGTCCGCACTTGTGGGTAAAGACGATGCAATAGTCAGCGACAAGCTCAACCATGCCAGTATTATTGACGGTTCTTTGCTCTCGAAAGCAAGACATTATCGTTACAGGCATCTGGACATGGAAGATTTAGAAATGAAACTAAAGGCGGCCTGCAAAGAGCATCAAAAAGTCCTCCTGGTCTCAGAGGCCATTTTCTCGATGAATGGGGATATACCCCCTTTGCGTGAAATCGTAGAACTGAAAAATAAATACGGAGCCCTTCTGTACTTAGATGAAGCTCATAGCATCGGAGTACGGGGTACATACGGCGACGGGTTGGCTGCCGAAATCGGAATAGCCGATCAGGTCGATATCATCCTTGCTACTTTTGGGAAAGCATACGGGACTTTTGGGAGCTATCTGGTGGCCGACCAAGCGATAATCTCCCATCTTATCAATACTTGTAGGACATTTATATTTTCGACTTCGCTTCCGGTTTACAACACGGTTGCAGCGATGAAGTCTTTGGAAATCGTGAAAGAATCCTCACATTTAAGAGAAAATCTGGCTCGCATATCCAAATATCTGCGGGAGAGTCTGTTGTCCTATGGTATTGATATCATGGGCAGCTGTTCCCAGATCGTACCTGTGATCCTGAAGGACAATGCCGTTACCACCCAAGCAAAGAAATATCTTGCAGACCAAGGAATATTGGTCAATGCCATCAGACCCCCTACCGTTCCGGTCGGAACCTCACGTCTCAGATTGAGTCTTTCCGCCAAATACAGCGAAGCCGATATGGAGGTTACAGCAAAAGCCATCAAGGCTCTCCTGTTTGCACAAAAGATTGAAAATGGCTCGTAGGCTACGCTTTGTATGGCTGCCTGGCTGGAGTTATACTCCTGATATGTACGATCGCATCATAAATACAATCGATGATGCGACAGGCAGACATGAACATCTCTTGATAGACTTTTCAAAATACGAAAAGCCGTCCGACATCATTGAGCAAATGGCCACACAGAACGCCGATAGGTCATCGTCTGTCATCATCATCGGGTGGTCTCTCGGCGCCATGGTAGCCCAAAAAATCATCGAGGCTACCGCAGATCATATATCAGCGGCTTGCCTTGTATCTGCCTCGCCGTCATTTGTAAAAAATGCCACTTTCCCCCACGGATTGCCCGAAAGACAGCTCCGACTCCTGAAAAAGCGTGTTCTCACCGATCCCGACAAGGCCGTATCAGACTTTCGGGATTCGATAAATCCACAACTTAGGACAGAAGCTATAGCCAATACCCCGAGCAACAGGACTCCTCAAGATACATTGCTGACCGGATTGGATTTTTTGGCCGATTACCGAATAGAGCCTGATGTATCACGGCTAATCCAAATGCCCGTATATCTTTTACACGGAAGAAAAGACGATGTCTGTCCCTTGGGCGGCGCTGTGCAATTGCAAAATATCTACCCTTGCTCCAAACTCACGATATCCGAAGAGGCCGGACACGATATCCCCTTCATCCAACCAAGTTATTTTGTCAAGTGGATACTAGCTTTACTTGATGATGAACACTTGGCATAAAAATCTGTACTTATCCGCAAAATAGCCTCAAGATAAAATAGGATTACAATTGAGATATGCAAGAGAAAGAAAATGTCCCATACGCGTCGGAAGGCATCCCCATCAAAACTGTCGGATCTATGAATGTCCTGGCTGTAGCTTCCCGTTTTGATAAATATGCAAAAACATATGATCAATTTTCTTATATACAAGAAGAGATGTCCCATATGTGTATGGATATACTGCAAAATATTACTGTTTCTGAAGGTTTTTATCCGGAATCTATTCTGGAGCTTGGATGCGGAACCGGACATCTTACGTCGTTACTTTGCAATGCTTTTCCTGACAGTCAGATCATGGCAATAGACTATGCACCTGCCATGATCAACTCTGCCAGAAACAAGTTGGCTCATTTCCCGAATCTGACGTTAGAAGTTCAAGATATCAAAGATTTTAATACTAAAAAGAGTTATGACCTGATCATTTCCAACGCAGTTATTCAATGGCTTTTTGAACCGGCGAGACAATTACGACATATCAATAGTTTTCTCAGCAGGTCATCGGTATCTCTCCATTTGACATTCGGGCCAAAAACTTTCTTGGAAATGAATTCATGTATCTCCAAAATAAAAAGCAGCGATCTTGCGAAGCACGAGAATAAAGCGGCAATCGATCCCGAGCGTCTGCTCAGCATGGATTCCGGTAATCAAATAACAGAAAAAGATATCTCTGATTGGGAGCGTCTATTTCAAAATTCCGGATCTCGGCATGTGGTCCTGGAGTCGGTTGAGCGCCAAGTCACTTACCCGGGAGCGTTGTCTTTGCTGGAATCAATACGCAAAACCGGAGCGTCATATACGACAAGACAAAGGCTCAGTCCCAGTCAACTTATGCGCTTGACAGCTCTTTATGATAGCTTGTATGCGACCAAGAAAGGGGTTGTCGCCACCTATGAAATCATCAAGATCTTAGCTTCCGATCACTACAACGATCTCAGGTTTTCCTGAGCGGACAAATACAGTCTAGAAACTGCTTCTGGCCTGTACTTTATTTACCCTGGATTTAGGCGCAACGCGCACGGGAGCCAGATGCACCATACAATTGTAAGTTACGAGAGCAATCACGAGGTGCATCACCATTAGGACGCTGACAGCCTTGATCGGCTCTCCTTTTAACCATATCCATAGATCGGGCAGATACAGCACCAAAGTGATCACCGCCGCTGAACGCAGGAATACCCACTTGGGAGAACTTGATATTTGCAATAAAATATACCAGCCTACACAAGCGGCAATAATCCCCAGGATCGTCAGGGTAGCGTAATCCGAAAAACGAAAATGTACGAACCCAACGGTGGAAGGGAAAATTTTCTCTCCTATAGCCACACATGCTATATCAGCCAAAAGAGAGAAAACTATTGAACAGACGGATGCGACAATGATCCTGAGATTACCCGGGATAACGGTGCTCCTGGCAAAATCGATTTTTACCATATTTAAATATTTTTCCAAGACCGGAGAGTCCGGGAGCCACGACGGCAGTGCAGTGTTTCTGTATTCCATATGCCTGTCAGCATAGCAGAAAAAGCTGAAAAAACATTAAGCACGAATTGTTGCAGGCATGCAAATTCTAAAAGCCACGCACTCCGGTCAATCCTCTTATATAAAAGTGAGCGAGTCAGGGAAACCGTCATAGACCATAAACAAAGACGGCAAAATGACGTATATCTCCCGGTTATCTTCGAGCATCATCACGAACTTTCATATCTAATAAGCAGGTGTTCCGTGGTGGTAGCCGTTACGTCTGCAATATCATTATGAGACATTTCGTCCAAGTGATCTACCATCATATGGATAGCCGGAGCGCAATTTGGAGTCCCCATAATGGCTTGGAACTCTTCAGAGCCTTTCCCCCATGTCATGTTCTCGGACCAATACGATGTTCCGTTTGGATACGCCATGAACACCACTGCCCTGGTCAATGGATTTTGGATATTTTCCCTTTCCATAGATTTGATACCCGCCATAGCTGTACGAGATCTCTGAGCTCCTTTATACCAAGAGAACCATAGCTGAGATTTGGCTGAGGCCATACCCTGCTGCCATAGAACTTCGGAATTCGGCAGTCCTTTTTTCTTATAATTCGCAGTCTTTTCATTCTTGGTATCGTGCCGGCGCGCCTCGTCCTTCTCAGCGTAGTTATCACGTGCGCGTATCGTCCCGCCCCATGGATCAATGGTGTTTTCATAGACGTTTGCCCTCGGCCGATCAGGGCGCTCTCCGACAAACCCCGAAGAAGACACGGAACGGGCTGTCGTCCCGTCATTGTCATTCTTGATGGCGGTCACATAGTTATCTGCAAAATTGGCATCATATGCTGATCTTTGCGGCTGCTTTTTATCTGTATAGGCTTTTTTATCCCTGGAATGCTCAATCTTGGCATCTTCCAGACCGGCAAGATATTTTTTCCCTTTTTCGAGGTGGTCATCATAGGTCTTGCCCAGATCAGCCAGCATGATGGCAGTTTTTTCCTCCTGGGACAAAGAAGAATCTATTTTCGATTTTTTGGGGAGAAAATTCCAAGAACGCACCAGCTTGTTTTGTTCTTCTGGAGTCCTAGCATCCGTTTTTTTCCTCTGAACAACTGGTCCGGTAGCCGAGCGGCCGGGAGTCTTTTGTTCCTCCAGCAAAGATGTCACAGCCATATTCCCGAATCGTCTCTGTAGTCCAAGTACACTTTTTTGGTCACATCCGGCAGGCATTCCATAAACAAACGGAGATTTACAGCTGCTTACATCACTTTTTTTCACTCCGATTTTCTCTGTATTCGGAGGTTCACGATATACTTGATATCTCCCGTATTGTGTCATGATCACCACATGTTAGTGCGAACCACATACATTGTCCGCACTCAGGTTAAAATATTTATTTTTCCTGGATTATCAAGAGGTTTTTTCTGACGACACCAGCATCTGAGCAAAATTGCCATATTTTGACTTGGCCTACAGTAGCTTATGCAAAGTCAATAATATGATCTGTGAACTAAATATATATTGATAAATTACCAAATTGCAGATTTGGATGATTACTTTTAGCTAGTTTTGCAGGAGTGAATTGCCGATCTGCAATTCTTTTTCCAAGGTACTCCACTTGATATAAGGGCTTATCGGATGTCTCACGCATACTCCCACGAAAAGCTCCGTCATCGACGCGGGGTTGTGAGCGGCGGGATGGTGGTTCAATACGGAAGCCCCCATCAGCAATTGAGGCTTTAACCCGCCGCAAGCTGATTTCTCGTAAGGATAGCTACCCAGAATATTTTCCCTGTGCCCGTAACAGCCTGATTTGTTTTGTGGCGTGCAAAGTACGTTGAAAGCTCCCGGGCCGTCTTGATAAACAAAATCGTAGCTGGCTTCCAAAGGGCTTTCTATGTTTTCAGCCCAATTCCCACCCCAGTTGGCCACATATCCGTTACTTCCAAGCAGCATTTCTTCATTTGATAGGCCAGGATCCGTCTTGCCTTCAGCGGCTTTTCTGGCAACTTGGTCAAAGAGCTTCGTCAATCCGCTGAAAGGCTGTAATCCTCTGGATATCCTTTCCAGGTTCACCAAAACAAGCAATGATTCCGGTCCGTTCATCTTGGCCAGACTATTGATATTTACATCTATTACAGGTATTCCAGTTTTTTTATGAGCATTATTGACGGCGGCCAAGACAGCAGCAATACACGCCGTGGATGCCTTTTGGGAGAGCTGGGGGCACACGTTGTTGAAATTGGGAGACGGAGGGATGTCTTTCAACAAAGATTTATGCTTCGCTGACGAATTGTCTGACTTACCGGCCGCAAGCTTCGATACGATAGTTTTGACCGCAGAGACTTTTCTGTGGGCAGCAAAAGCCTCTCCTTGAAAGATGATGGCTAGGCTCACTATCAGGAGCGGTGCAATCACTATCCGAAGAATCTTCATTCAAATATAGTATCGTAATGTATTGCGTATGTCCATAAATCCGTCAAGAATAAAAAATATTTAACCAGTCAAGGTAAATTTAACCGCAGAGTTCTACGACAATGCAAAACCTTGGACATCGGATACGACAACGCCGTCCGATTCACCGCCGAACAACCTGATTTGTGAATTTGAAGCCTCGATCGCGGCGTGAGAAACGGGAGTCTTCAATTTTCCTATATTCGTAAATCGGCTGTTCTTGGTATTGAATAGCCATATCGCGGCATTGGTGTTACTACCCATGCCGGAGCTGTTGACGCTTTCGTCTCCGCCGCAGACAATGATGTGTCCCCCGGATGAGACCGCTTCTGTTCCTGCCAAGGCGACCGGCAGATGGGTAATGACAGAAGATGAACCGCTCTTGATATTGATCGTTTGTACGATCGAAGTAGGTTCTCCGGCGTTTGCGCCCAGGACTTCTTCTCCGCCAAAGACATATATCGTATCGCCCAGCGCCGCCACACCGGGATACCTTACCGGAACCGCCAAATGCCCTATGACAACGACTTTATTCCCGTTGGCGACGGACAAAACATTACCGTCGGGTCCGGTGCCGCTATAGCCGCCTACGATGTAACTGTGTGAGCCTATCGTTACAGAGGAAGAATCAGAGCGCGGAGCGGCCAGATTCCCCGTAACTTTGCTTACCAGGCTGTACGCTTTGGTACTTTTCTTTTTTCCTCCGGACGGTAGTGCGGCAGATAAAGATTTATCTCCGGCCGCAAGTTCTTGAATGGCCGAGATAGAGGTGCTGTTTCCACCGCCGAAGACATAGCCTTTGCCGTTTAGAATGGCTCCGGAAGCATCGTGAGTCGGATAAGTCAAAGAGCCAACGCTTTCCATCCTATCAAGAGCCGTGTTGAGCAGATAGACACTTGACGTGCTACTTCCGTCAGAGTTCATGCCACCGACTATCAGTACATTATTCTTATTGATCCCAAGCGCCACTTCCCTGCTCACCGGGGTTTTGAGATGCCATAAGGGCAGCATTTTCGCTATGTGCACAGAAGTAGCCGTCTTGCTGGCTGTGCCTGCGACAGAACTACGGTGTTTTGTTGTCTTGGGGTTTGCTTTCTTTCCTGATTTTGCGTGTTTGTCAAAGGACGTCAGGTGAGACTTTGATGTATTGACTTGAGCAGACCCGGAACCTTGACCATTCAAAAGAGGGTCTGCGTAAGGACTTTTTTGTCGTCCCAACCCAAGTTTTGTCACCGAGGTGGGGACAGATGAAGGCGCTCCCGAAGCGCTGTAGAAAGTACAAGTACCCTGTGGGGCCGATGCGCTGCATTGACCGGTAGGAAGTCCCATGGTGGAGGCATGGACCATGGTAAGCGAATACGGAGGAGCTAAATCCACGCCGTCCGGACGATGAAGATAACCGGGTGCCGTACCATGCACATGATCGTGGCCGTATTGCCAGACTATCTTGTTGGTCTTGGGATCGACCACTATCACTCTGTCGTCCCCGTCGTCATTGCACAAAATATCTCCGTTGGTTTCAATCGGGCGACATAAAGAAGGCTCGTTCAATGCGCCGGGTCCGCTTAAAGGTCTGTAGCGCCAAAGCAATTTCCCCGTAGAATTAAATTCGACAATCTGACCCGGTATGGAATAATCTACCGTCAAATATTGATTGGGGGCGATTTCATTGGTATCGGAAGGATAGAGAACCCCGGGAGGATTGGCCGACCATAATATTTTCCCGCTCAAACTCATTTCATCAGCCCAGTCTCCGTTGATTTCACTGATCAGGTAATTCCCATCGGTGAGAGGAAAGGCCCCGTTCGGGCTGCCGAATCTGAGAGGAGGCTGGTGATAGCAATACTGGTTGTTTTCGCCTATGCGTTCTATGGGAACATGAAGCGGCGGACGAAGGATCAAAATAGAGCAGTTTTTTATGTCGGCGGTTATTATATCCCCGTTACTGAGCATCATCGCGTCATCCGGATTTGATACGTGGTTGGCCGTAGAACCGGGGACACCCGGTGTCCCGTAACGCCAGATGATTTTATGTCCGGCGATACTGATCAAAGATATCACTTGATCGTCCTCTTCCGTAGCAACTATGTATTTGCCGTTGGGAGTAAAAAAGGCGTCGTCAGGCAACAAGAATGACTGGCCTTTGGCTAAATCACCAGGTTGCGGGAATTCCCAGACTATTTTTCCGGCAGGGTTGACGATGAGCAACCTTGAATTCGTCCTGTCTGCTATCAGTACGTCGGTCGGTAAGACGGAGGGATTTGACCCCGGAGCCAGATTTGGACCAGGCTTCAACCCTTTTCCTGACGTATCCAGGTTAATGGCGGAAAAGCCCGAATTATGTGCTGCGGTCTTACCTGACGACAGCGGATGTTTCTTTGTCGATTGAGAAGTATTGCCGTTACCTTGGGTTCTATGCGCCGTCGTACTTGTCTTGGTTTTATGCCCGCCGGACTTTTTAAGACTTCCGGCATTAGCCGGAAGTATGTATAAAGCTACTGCTAATAGAGCGCTGAATACGATAATTAGTGTGGAACGAAATGATATGTGCACACCAACACTTTATTAGCTCAAATGCCTGTAAGTATGGCAGTAAGAAAATTTTACCTATAATTCCTGAAAAAATCTCAGTATTTGGCTTGTCACATCTATAACTTTACTACACAATATTAAGTAGTAAACATAAGTATCTATTTTGCAATTATAAATCAAATATCTCGGTGCGTAATAAAATATATTCCAAGCCCCATCCATAAAATCGCGTAGCAGGCCAGGACAGCCAATGCCTTCAAAGGCGACATCATATTCGAGATTTGAAAAGAATGAGCCAACACCACACCGGCTGAACCCGGCAGGTATTTACCGATTTCGCCGGCCCAGGGAGACGGAAGCAGGGAAACAATTATAGGCAAGAGCAGTAAAATTCCAAATAGGGTGGCAACAGCACCGGATGTACGCCGGATTGAGACAGCGATGCCTATGCAGATACAAGAAAGGATCGTTAAATACAGAGCAGAGCCCGCAATGCTCTTCAACGCCGTCAAAGACAAAATGCTCACCACCTGGAATCTGGCGGAGAGTATCTTTTCGCCCACTAAAAATGCTACGGACAGTGCCAACGCCGTGGAAAGAAAGATCACCGACGAAACCACAATCAATTTTGCCAGGAGAAACCTTGTCCTGATCGGTTCCAATAAAGCAGAAGTTACGATTGTCCCATACCCGTATTCATTGGTAACGCTGAGTATAGCAAATACCCCTATAATTAATTGGGCAAGAAAAGTACCGCTCAAAGACAGGAAGACCGGGTCGGTTGTGATCAGCTGATAGGGGGATAGGTCATTTGCCCGGACAGTATATATGGTGCAAATCAAGATACTCAAACCGATAATTGACAAAAGTGAGCATAACAAAGCTATATATGACGCTCTGGTCACTTTAATTCTATAGGCCTCATATCTGCAGCAATCCAGATAATTACGTACGCATAAGCCTAATTTCCGCTTTTTATAGTTGGGGCTCATATCAAAAAGCCCTGCTTTTTGGCCGACCGGTTCTAAAACCGTTCCGTTGATATCATTTGATGGCGTCAATATTCTCCTTCTGCTCGGTATTGACAAGGTCTAAATAGATATCTTCCAAACTTCTCAATGTCTGGCGCAAATGATAGACAGCGATATCATTTTCAAGAGCAATATTACCTACTTCTTTGGTGGAGATGCCTCTGACTTTTATAAACACATCCCCGTCAATAACCGCGCTGGCAACAATTGCTTGCCCGGAATATGCTTTCAAGGCAGCCGTCAAGGCAGCATTATCGGAAGTCAATACTTCGATATACGCGCTCGAGTGCCCGGAAATCAAATCCGGCAGAGACCCGCCGGCAATAAGCTTTCCTTCTTTGATCATGATCACTTCATCTATCAGCAAAGCCATTTCATTCATCAGATGGCTGGAGATAAAAATACATTTGCCCTCATCGGCCAGGTGTCTCAAATACGTCCTCAACCAGATAATACCATCCGGATCCAGCCCGTTCATCGGCTCATCAAGTATCACGATGTTCGGGTCGCCGAGCAGAGCCTGCGCTATTCCAAGTCTTTGTTTCATCCCGAGAGAAGCCTGGCCGCAACGCAGTTTCTTTTTTCCCGACAGAGAGACCAGATCGAGCAACTCCCCGACTCTTGTGCTTGGTATGTTGTATCTTATCGCTATAGAAAGTAGATGAGAAAAAATAGTTATTCCCGGATGTAAAAACGACGGCTCAAGGAGGGCACCTACTTCTTTGATCGGTTGTTCAAGATCTCGATATACCCGTCCATTAATCGTAGCAGAACCCGATGTCGGAGCGATGAGGCCAAGTATCATTTTCATGGTTGTTGATTTACCGGAGCCGTTCGGACCTATAAACCCCGTTATTTTCCCCGGACCGACGCTGAAAGATGCCTCGGAGACAACCGGGATCTTCTTGTAGTATTTTGTTAATAAATTGGCTTCGATCATGGCTCCCCAACGAGTAGCTGCAACTTGTGACGGTTCCCCACTCAGTATAAAATACTTAGCAGGCAAAGTGGCTAAACCAGGTTGGTTTTCTCTCTGATTGACCTTGGGTCAATCAGACTATGTCCGGGGTTTCCTCCGGAGATTCGTAAACATCTTTTTTATACCCAAACCCAAGATCTGCCCGATACCTCTTTCTGCTGATTCTTTACCGAGACAAAGTCTCGGCCTACCAATTACAAGTTATTACCAAAAATAATATTCTGAGTTTTGGCGATGGGGCTAATGTAGAGATTGAAAGATATCAAGAGGATTTTATAATGACGACACTTGTATCATCTAAGGGAATATCTTACCCGGAATTAATCAATGCTCCGCTTCAAGAATTAATGGTCCAAGCCTCGGCGATACGCGATGAAAACTACGGAAGCCATATAACCTATTCCCCCAAAGTTTTTATCCCCCTAACCCAACTTTGCCGCGACAGATGCGGTTACTGTACATTCGCCCAGCCGCTGTCCAGATATCCGAATCTGTACATGTCAAAGGAAGAGGTATTGGAAATAGTCCTCCAAGGCCAATCTTACGGCTGCAGGGAGGCTCTGATCACCCTGGGAGAAAAACCCGAATTGCGCTATGAGGAAGCAAAAAAATGGTTGACAGACCATGGATATAACTCGACCGTCTCTTATGTCGCAGCAATTGCCCAATATATCCTGGACAATTCCGAACTCTTGCCGCATACAAACGCCGGAGCAATAGATCAATCGGATTTGGCTTTACTCAAAACCGTCAGCGTGTCGCAAGGGATGATGCTGGAAAGCATCCGTCAAGATCTCAACTGTCATCAAAATGCCCCTGATAAAACACCGGCAAGAAGACTCGCTACTTTAGAAGCAGCCGGACAGCTGCAGATACCTTTTACGACCGGTCTGCTTGTCGGCATCGGTGACGATCGGGCAGATAGAATCCGCGCCCTGGAAGCCATCAATCAATTGCACAGACGCTACGGTCATATCCAAGAAGTGATTATTCAGAATTTCTTACCGAAACCCGGTATCTCAATGCACAAAAGCCAAGCATGTGACACGGATGAACACTTATGGACTATCGCGGTTGCCAGAATTTTATTGGATCCCCAAATCCACCTGCAGGCACCGCCGAACTTATCCGATGACATCCCTGCTTTGCTTGAAGCCGGTATAGATGATTTTGGCGGTATTTCGCCCGTGACCATTGACCATGTCAACCCAGAAAGACCTTGGCCGGTGGTCGAAGACATGGCCAAAATTTGTTTGGCGCAAAACAAAATTCTTACCTCGCGTCTCGCTGTTTACAAAGAATACTTGCAAAACGCTAAACCATGGATCGACGAACGCTTGCTCCCTAAAATCAACGAAGTAAGCGATGCCGAAGGTTTGGCACGACCGCTTGAATCCTGGTTTTCCGGCAGCGGACAAGCGCCCCTTCGCCTCAGGGCTAAAACAGCGAACAGTATCTTTCCCTCCGGTTGCAAAGATACATCTGCCATCAAAACAGAGGTATCAAATGTCGTAGATGCCATATCCGACGGATTGGTACCGGAAGAAGAAGAATTGCTTACCCTGTTTTTGGCCAGAGGCCAAGAAGTCGACATGGTGTGTGAGTTGGCGGATTCCCTCAGAAAAAAGGCGGTGGGAAACCGTGTCAGCTACGTTGCCAACAGAAACATCAATTACACCAATATCTGCACTTTCAAATGCCGTTTTTGCGCTTTCAGTAAAGGACCGCTGTCTCTCAATTTGCGGGGCGATCCATACCTGCTTGATATGGACGAAATTCTCAGCAGATGTTTTGAGGCAACAGAAAAAGGCGCCACGGAAGTATGTCTACAAGGAGGTATCCATCCGCAATTCGACGGCAATTACTATATTAATCTTATAGAAACCATCCACCGGGAGATACCAAACTTACATATCCATGCTTTCAGCGCCCTTGAGATCCATGAAGGAGCACGTCGGCTTGGAATCCCCTTGGAACAATATCTGACTGAGCTGAAAAATGCCGGTTTGAAAAGTCTGCCGGGAACAGCCGCTGAAATTTTGGACGACGAAATACGAAAAACTCTGTGCCCCGATAAAATATCCACCGAGCAGTGGCTTCAGGTACATGAGACAGCCCATAAGGTCGGACTCAGATCGAACGTCACTATTATGTTTGGCTCGATTGAACACCCCAGGCATTGGGTCAAGCATCTGCTTTTGACCAGGAACTTACAACGCAAGACAGGGGGGTTTACAGAGTTTGTGCCGCTGCCTTTCGTGCACATGGCCTCCCCTATCTATCTGACGAACAGGGCAAGGAAAGGCCCTACTTTCCGAGAAACATTATTAATGCATGCTGTTGGCAGGATCTGTTATTACGGGTTCATAGATAATATACAAGCGTCGTGGACAAAAATTGGCCCGGCCGGAATAGCACAATTACTAAACGCCGGATGCAATGACCTCGGAGGCACGTTGATGGATGAAAATATCTCACGGGCTGCCGGGGCAGATCATGGACAGATGATGACCGAAAGCGACTTTCGAAAAATTGTCAATAAGCTGGACAGACAACTTGTCAGGCGTAACACTTTTTATGACACCGTTGCGGTATAGATCTACTGCTTTTCTTCCCGTGGGAAGCCCATACGTTTCAATATTTGCTTCCGGTAACGAAAACTTTTGTCAGACCTGAATCCGGGTGGAGTCTTTGATCAATATGATATTTGTTGATCGCTGATATTTTTCAAAAACCTGTTGCCTTTGGATCTTTTCATATTCCAATTTAGTGCTATAGACAAATAATTGCACTTCAAACCTTATATACTGTAAGGGATATGGAAGCAAAAAGAGATTCCGGCATCATCTGGCGTTGCAGTTTATGCGGTGCGCTTGTACATCCCGCAGACCACGAAAACCCTTTTGCCTGGTGCGCAAGATGCAACCGATTTGCCAAGGCGCTAAAAGACGGATCCTAGGATTTCTTTTCGGTTCCCCCGGTCTCCGGTAGATGGTTTTGCATGCCTACAACAGTCAAATGTTCCTGCTCGGGGAATGGCCCCACCGCAGCGGCGAGCATAACCGAATTGGGAATTTTCAGCAGAATGCCTTCCGTATGGAGGCTTACGTAAGTAAGCGACATGGCCACCACATAACCGTCCATAATCCCGCCCAAAGATCCCGATCTGATTTTTATATGCTCACCGACAACAAACGGTCTGGCCAGTAAAAGAACCAATCCGGCGAAAACATTACCCAGGGCCTGCTGTGCGGCAATACCCACTATGACCCCGGTGAGAGCCCCACCCACCAAAAGTTTTTCCACTGAAATATCCAAAACTTCAAACACCATGAACAATACAAGCACATAGCCCAGAGCCGACAAAATAATTTTTACGGCATTGCCTGCGGACGGAATGGTTTTATGCTCAACGGCCTGGGCAGATAAATGGGCTACTTTTCTGATAAAAAGAACCCCGAAGAACAGCAAAAGCCCGGCTGCCAGCCAGGCAACCAATTTAGGTTCAAATCTTTTGTCGTGGACATTACCGAAAATGGTACCGCCTATCAACAAAACGAAAACTATCAGACCAAAAATAATGGCCAGCAATACATTTCTCTTTACGGATTTAGACAAAATTCCACCCAACATACTCATTCGAACAATGTCATTGGTTCCATGCCATTATGTTGATTATAGTACCTATCCGAACTTTGCCGTAATACAGCGGTAAAAACACTGACTCTATTATGGACAGACAGGAAAGGAAAACCCCGAAGGTCCCAAAGATCTGCTAGAGCGAAAGAAAATATCTGCTTTTGGATTTTGGGTACAAAAAATAATCTGTACCGGTCTCGCTGTTTATTTTTTGAATAGGAGTTTTCATCCAAGCAATATCTGCCGATAGCAACTCTATAATATTTATGCAATTTAACATCATAGCTCAAAAAATCCTATTTGGAAATAGTCTTTTTAGAGGTTGACCTTACTTTATGCACGGATTGGTATGGCAGGACAAACTGCGATCTGCCAAAAGGATGGAAAAGCTCTCATGGGTTTTTGCTTAAAAATAGCTGAGGATTTATGGACTTTTCCGGAGTCTACTTTCCTGCAGAGTCAAACCACGGTAAGGTAAAGTAGTGCGAAAAATATTCGGATGGTACCATAAAAAAGATTTTTCACCTTTGCGTGTTTTCACCTCCGTATTTATCATCGTGTGGCTGTTGAGCATCGCTTGGAGCCTGGCAACCCCTCTGTTCGGCGGTCCTGATGAACCGGCCCAGGTAATAAAAGCTGCTGCCGTGGCCAGAGGTGAGTTCACAGGCAAATTGGTCGGCAAATCAAACAGTCCATTCGGACAGGTTTTGATACCAGAATATTATGCAACAACCAGAAATATACCAGCGTGTTTCCACCGCGATCCAAAACAACCGGCAAGTTGCGCACCTCTCCCCTACGGCTCCAAGACGCCGACATATGCTTTTACCTATGTCGACCGTTATCCCCCTTTATACTATTTTTTGGTCGGATTACCAAGTTTGCTGGGCGATCACAGGCTCGAACTTTATCTCATGCGCTTTCTAAGCGGATTTCTTGCCAGCCTGTTTATTGCAACCGCTGTTGTCACCGCAGTCCGTTACTCACGATTTCCTTTGGTGATTTTAGGTGTCATTCTCGGCGCCACGCCGCTCCTGATGTTTTTAACCGGCGTTGTGAACCCAGCCGGTCTCGAGGCAGCGGCGGCCTTATCCACCTGGACATCGGGTATAATAATTGTTAAAGAATATTTTTCGAATCCGCCGAAATCTCTCGTATTGATTCTGGCCGTATCCTCGATCACCTTTGAGATGGTCCGCGGTTTGTCTCCATTTTGGCTTTTTCTGACAGGGATTATTTTATTTCTGGCCAACTCTTATCATCAGATGCTCCAACTTCTCAAGTCGCGCCATGTCCAAATTGCCATAGGTTCAATTTTTATATTTGCAGTTGTGGCTGTAGCCTGGATTTTTAAATATCACACTCTGAATCTATACTCCAGATCCAAAGTCTCCTACACGGTCAAAGAAGGGACTATTTTGGAAATAGCTTTTGGTAGATCAATGCAATTTATCCATCAGATAGTGGGAATATTCGGGTGGAGCGGTACGGATTCACCGTTTGCCAGCTACTTTATCTATATAGGACTGATATCAATACTGGTTATACTGGCGTTTATACTCGGAGAAAAAAATGACATCTACGCTCTTTCGGTACTTATCTTCGCCTTATTGGCCGTGCCAACCATCCTGTCCGCTTCGCAAGTGCATAAAATAGGTTTTGTCTGGTCCGGTCGTGACAGCCTGCCACTGGCATTAGGTATACCCGTTATGGCTGCGGAAACTATAGCGATGAACTATAAGAAGCTCTTTACAGCAGAGCAAATTGGGAAATTCCTGGGTTTTTCTGTTCTTCTTGTTGCTCTGGTGAGATTTGTTTCATACACGGAATCGCTCAGGAGAAATGCCGTCGGCACTATGGGCCCTGATTTTGACTTTCTATTTCATGCCTCATTTAATCCGCCCTTAGGTAATTTGGCATTACTTCTCTTTGAATTTGTATTACTTATTACATTTATATATCTCATACATATTTTTATTACACATTATATAACTAAAAATAATTGTATGAATAAGCAACTCACAACCGAAAAAGCACAAGGTCGAGTGCGTGGATAATACTTCCCTTACGAAACTGTCGACTGGACACATCCGTCCAAGGCTACTCAGCGAATTACTAAGTGAGACAAGCGAGATTATCGCCATATCAAAATATATGCCTCTTGCACAAGACACCTTGATCTTTGGACTGAGCGACGATTCACGCCTACAGCAAGAAGGGGCTCTCTTCTTTGCCATTCGCGGCTACAACAGCGACGGACACGACTTTATCGAAGAAGCCGTACGAAACGGTGCCGCAGCGGCCGTGGTGGAAAAACCTATGCCGCTGGATATCCCCCAGATAGTCGTCAAATCGGTGCGCGAATGTGTGGGTATTTTTGCTTCAACATTTTATGGGAAACCATCGGAGCAAATGCAAATCACAGGAGTGACGGGCACCAACGGGAAAACTACGACATGCCACCTTATTTACTCCTGCCTCCTGGCAGGAGACCGCCCGGCAGGTGAGATAGGAACCATTGCCAACAGGATCGGCAATGAGATTCTGCCTGCGTCTCTTACTACCCCGGAGGCCATAGAACTGCAATCTTTGTTTTACCTGATGCGCGAGAACGGCGTCAAGCGCGTCGCCATGGAAGTTTCTTCGCATGCTCTTGATCTCCATCGTGTCTCGGGAACGGATTTTGAAATAGGTATATTTTTGAACCTGACACCCGAACATCTTGAATACCATAAGACCATGGAGGCTTACTTCCTGGCCAAGTCGAAGTTGTTCAATCAGAATTTATGTAAAAAGGCGATAATCTGTATCGATGATACTTGGGGCAAGAAGCTTGCAGCCATCACCAACATACCTGTTATTACCTTTGGATATGACGCATCAGCAGACATCAAAATCACAGCTATAAGCCGCGGACTGTCCGGCATAGAACTTACCCTTGATCATGACGGAGAAACAGTCACCATCAACTCCGGACTCGTGGGTATTGTCAACGCTGAAAATATTGCAGCGGCATATATAGCGGCACGACTGCTTGGGATCGACCGAAACCTCACAATCGATATACTGCAATCTTGCAGCGCACCGCCGGGGCGTTTTGAAATAGTAAGTGGCGAAGAACCGTACCTGGTCATCGTCGACTATGCCCATACCCCCAATGCACTTGAAGCCCTGATTGAGACGGGCAGAGCCATTGCCGCACAAGACGGAAAAATCACAATTGTGCTTGGAGCACGGGGAAATAGGTTTATCAGCAAACGTCATCTTATGGGCCAAGTTGCCGAAACGGCAGACAAAGTAATTTACACTACTGACAGCCCTGCTGACGAAGATCCGCTTTCTATCATCAAAGATATGCTCGGAGAGCGACATCCCCATCTGCAAAACGTTTCCGCCGGACAAGAGTGCTGCAATATTTCCATAGAACCGGATCGCTTCTCGGCAATACGCCAAGCAGTCTTGGATGCCAACGACGGTGACATTATCTTTATAACGGGCCGAGGACATGAAACTTCGCAAAAAATTCAACAAAGGAGGGTATTCTTAGACGACAGAGAGGCAGCCAAAGCCGCCATAGCCGAAAAAATTATGATGCGTCAAAAGATGCTTATCGCTGGGGAGTCCCTTGACGAAATCTCAAAATGATAAAATATCTGTGATCATGCCTGCCCACAATGCGGGTAAAACAATTACTGCTGCTTTGAAATCTATCTTGCAACAGAGCAGCAAAATAGACGAAGTTATTATTGCCATAGACGCTTCAACGGATCATACCGCAGATGCGATAGAATCTTTCATCAATGATCTTCCGGACCAAAGCTCTCCGGAACCTCAAAATAATGATTTGCCTGCATTCCGTATCATCCATACGGACTACGAAAGCCCGTCTTTGGCCAGAAACGCAGCAATTGAACTATCGGTTGGCGATTTCATCTGCTTTTTGGACGCAGACGATGTTTGGGCAAAAGATAAAACGACGTTGCAGTTAGACATTATGGCCAACAATCCCGAATATCTGATAACCTGCAGTAACTGGACAAACAAACTCTCCGATCTGGCAGATATTACCTGTAAGAAAACCGGATTTGACGTCTTGAGCTATCATGACTTATTGTTGCTCAACAGATTTCAAACCTCAACGGTGATAATGAAAAGGTCGGTTATCGATCAGGCTGGGTTATTTGACCAAAATTTTGACGGGGCAGAAGACTGGGAATTTTGGATCCGCTCCAGCAAAATAAGTGATATTGCCAAGATCAACACTCCTCTTGTTTATTATCGCGACAACACAGACGGCTACAGCAAGAACCTCAAGAGGCATTATCTGGCCTCTAAAAAAATTGTAGAGCGCGAGCTTTCTTTTGATAAGACAACTTTTCCGTCTGTATCAAAATCAATTATCATAACCGCTTTGCCAACCTCTGCAGAAAAAGTTTCCTCCGGTCCAAAAGAAATAAAATCTTGGCACTACTTACGCTTTTTAGTCGCTTTTATCCTAATCAAAGAATACAAAAATGGGTTATCCTGCCTGATGGACTTGGTCAAAGCAAAATCATTGTCGACTGCTCCCCGGGCCTCGTATAAATTACTGTATCCGTTTCTCAAACAGCGGCTGAAAAAACGCTCAGGAGCAAGCCGCTGATTTTGGCATGCTTTCGGTTTCTTCTATTTTGAAAATAATACCTTGCTAAACGACCACCGATAAATTCAACGCAACAAAAAGTGTGCATTTCTATCCAATGTAAGTTTTGCCGATATGATCAAACAAACCATTGGATAAGCAGCCCTAGTCTTTCAAATCCAAAGATACTCTTTGAATCTGAAAGAAAAGTATTTTTTGACAATATTACTTCTAGATTTATACCCCGACGGATTCCTTGAGAGACTCCCGTATCGATATCATACTTTTGCAATTCCAAATACAATGGTGGAAATTCATATACAGCCGGTTATCTAAAAATATCCTTTATCATTCTGATAATAATTTACATATTTATGTTATTGATTCAAACAAGAAGATGTAGGTATGGGACGAATGCTCCGATGCAAAACCACGTATCACCAACATCTAAAAATGAGTTGGCGATTCTCTTTTGTCTTTTCATTTCTGTCCTATAATTTCTTTTACAGGAAATTGAACAGAGGATCATCTCAGATGACAGCTCATTGCAGCCTTGTGCCATCATGCATGTTTCATAAGGCTCGGGCTTTCCCAGGAAGATCAAGTTTTAGAGCTTGCCTTGTTGTTCGTATCCGAACGAGATCACTTTAGAGTCTTTGTCTTCGGGATACTTCCTGCCTGATTCCGATGGTTGTCCGATGTCTTTGACGACAGGCATATCCGGATATCAACCCGGTTTCAAGGAGAGGAAACCGGGTTGTAAAAAAGGAGGTAACTCCGGCCTAAATCACGATCAACATCTGTCTGTTGTGGCCATGGGCGAACCGCTGACAAAGATCTGAACATCACTGCAGCGGATCGTCGCTCGCCCGTATGCACATTGGCAAATGCTGATATGGGCGAAAACCTTTATCTTCTTTGGAAAGAGAAGGCGCCGGAGCCCGATTTTTACTAAGATTGGAGGCAATAATATTGATATGTTACATATGGTGTCGGTGTCGACAGCAATATGATTTTTATTCATAAAAACAAAATTATGCAGAAGGTAAGAAGATGAAATCTAAAATATTTCAAAAAGTTCTGGTCGCCAACCGGGGTGAAATTGCCATCAGAGCATTTAGAGCTTTACATGAACTTGGAATTCGCTCGGTGGCTATCTATCCTTATGAGGACAGGCATTCCCTGCACCGTCAAAAAGCCGATGAGAGTTATGAGATAGGCGAACGCGGGCATCCGGTCAGGGCATATCTTGACGTTGAACTGATCGTATCACTGGCCAAGCGTGTAGGAGCCGATGCCGTGTATCCCGGATACGGTTTTTTGTCCGAAAACCCGTTGCTGAGCGAAGCCTGCGCTAAAAACGGCATTACCTTTATAGGTCCTCCTCCGGGGGTTCTCACTTTAGCCGGCAACAAGATAAGCGCCATCAAAGCAGCCAGGCAAGCCGGACTTCCTACGCTGAAAAGTTCTCCCCAAGGCCTCACCGGTGACGAACTGGTATCTGCCGCAGAGGAAATAGGCTATCCGGTATTTATCAAAGCTGCCGCCGGCGGTGGTGGAAGAGGCTTAAGGAAAGTTACTTCCAGAAAACAGCTGGAAGAAGCGATCGCATCTGCATCCAGAGAAGCAGCTTCTGCTTTCGGAGATTCTACTTTGTTTGCCGAGGAAGCACTGGAAAATGCTCACCACATTGAAATCCAAATATTGGCCGATTCGTCCGGCAATGTCATCCACCTGTTCGAAAGAGACTGCTCCATACAAAGGAGACATCAAAAAGTCATTGAAATTGCGCCTGCTCCGAATCTGCACCCCGCTCTCAGAGAGAGGATATGCAATGACGCCGTCACTTTTGCCAAATCGCTCGGCTACCTTGGTGCCGGAACCGTGGAATTTTTGGTTCAAAACGTTAATGACGAAAAAAATGCACGCTACGTATTTATCGAAATGAACCCTCGCGTCCAGGTCGAGCACACAGTCACCGAAGAAGTTACGCAAGTCGATATCGTCCAATCCCAATTATTGATAGCAGCCGGGCAAACCTTGGACCAACTGGGCCTAAGTCAGGATTCTATCAGACTGCTCGGCTCTGCGGTGCAGTGCAGGGTAACAGCCGAAGACCCGGAACACGATTTCCGCCCGGATACCGGTACCATCACCACCTACAGGGTCCCGGGAGGCTCCGGCATCCGTCTGGACGAAGGAACTACTTTGGGCACTGAGGTTTTGCCTTTCTTTGATTCCCTGTTGGCAAAAGTTACCTGCAGAGGTCGTAATTTTACGGAAGCCGTGGACAGAGCCCGACGGGCACTGGCCGAAATGAGAATTCGCGGGATCAAAACCAATATCGGATACCTCCTGGCTATTTTGGACGACGAAGATTTCAAAACGGCAAACATCTCCACTTCTTTTATCGAGATGAAACCCGAGCTTTTGCACATACGCCAAAGCGCTGACCGCGGTACGAAATTGCTGACCTATGTTGCCGAAACTACCGTCAACAGACCGTTCGGACCGCCGCCGGCTATCGGCGACCCGCGAGAGTTTTTACCCAATTTACTAAAGCAAACTTTGACACCGCCAAACGGTTCGAAACAGGCTCTGGATAGCCTCGGGCCTGTCAAATTCGCCGAACGGTTACGCAACGATCGAAAAATAGCCGTCACCGATACCACTTTCAGGGATGCTCACCAGTCACTTTTGGCAACGCGCATGCGTACATTTGATATGCTCGCCGTCGCCGAACACATCTCTTACGGACTTTCGGAATTATTCTCCTTGGAATGCTGGGGCGGGGCTACTTTTGATACGTCACTCAGGTTTCTGAAAGAAGATCCCTGGGAGAGATTGGATTCGCTGAGAAAGGCCGTTCCGAATATATGCCTGCAAATGCTGATCAGAGGGCGCAATACAGTGGGATATACGCCTTATCCCGATAAAGTGGCCAAACATTTTGTGGAGCAAGCGGCAACCGGCGGAATAGATATTTTTAGAATTTTCGATGCCCAAAACGATGTGGAGCAAATCAGACCGGCGGTTGAGGCAGTTTTGGAAACAAATGCCATCGCAGAAGGAACGCTTTGCTATACGGGAAACCTGGCGGACCCCAACGAAGATTTTTATAACTTGGATTACTACCTGAGATTGGCCGAACAAATAGCGGCCACCGGTGTCCATGTCTTATGTATCAAAGACATGGCCGGACTCCTCAGACCAAAAGCCGCCAAAATCTTAATATCTGCCCTCAGGGAACGTTTTGATCAGCCTGTACACCTGCATACTCATGATACGGCCGGCGGTCAATTGGCGACTTACCTGGCCGCTATTTCCGTCGGAGTGGATGCCATCGACGGGGCCATGGCTCCTTTGTCGGGCACGACGAGCCAACCGGCGCTCTCATCGATAGTTGCTGCCACCAATAATGAGGATTTTGCTTCAGGAATCGACCTGGAAAACCTTCTTAACCTGGAACCTTATTTTGAAGCCGTCAGAAAACTTTACAAACCTTTTGAAAGCGGACTGAACTCTCCGACGGGACGCGTTTATCGCCATGAGATACCCGGAGGACAGATAACCAATCTTCGTCAGCAAGCCATTTCCCTCGGCCTCGGCAACATGATCGACCACATAGAGGACTTGTACGCTCAGGTCGATAAGCTGTTCGGCCGAATAGTGAAAGTGACCCCTACGTCAAAAGTAGTCGGAGACCTGGCGCTTCATTTGGCAGCACAAGGGACGACGGTTGCAGATCTGGAAAGAAATCCGGAAAAGTTTTCGCTTCCTGAATCGGTCATCGGGTTTTTAGCCGGAGAACTGGGTACTCCGCCGGCAGGCTGGCCGGAACCTTTTCGGAGCAGAGCTTTGGCTGACAGGGTTTATCACCTGCCGGAGCTGGAGCTTACGGAAAAACAAAAAGCCATTCTGGAAAGCGGAGACGTACGACAGGGCTTATCTGAATTGCTGTTCCCCGGGCCGACAAAAGAGTACCGCCAATCCGATACCGCATTCGGCAATTTGTCCCTCCTTCCCAGCAAAGCATTTTTCTTTGGACTCGAGCTGAGCCAAGAAGTGGAAGTCGAGCTGGAACCGGGATTGGATATTTTTCTCTCGGTGGATGCCGTCTCAGAACCGGATGAAAGAGGTTTTCGAAATGCTTTCTGCCGCCTGAACGGCAGACCGAGGATAGTATCGGTCAAGGACTTCTCCGTGATGTCCTCCAAACCAAGCGGGGAAAAGGCCAATGCCGATGACCCCTCTCAGATCGCCGCTCCGTTCTCCGGCGTAGTGACTTTGCACATCAAAACAGGGGAAAAGCTTGAGGCGGGAGATATCGTAGCCACCATCGAGGCCATGAAAATGGATGCCAAGATAACCACTTCCGTTGCGGGAATAGTGCAAAGGGTGGTGATTCCGGAAACGGCAACCGTACAGGCGGGAGATTTACTCGTCGTACTGACGAAAGTCCCCTGATCAGAAGTTGAGCAGCTTTCAATTTTGAGGAAAAGTTGAGAGCAGCTCCCAAAGAACTTCATAACAGTTGTCCAGCTCAAACCCGTGAACTGTTTCATGCGGTCCATGGGCAAGCTCCGGATCAGCCGGACCGAAATTCACAGCCGGTATATTTCTTTCTGCAAAAAAAGCAACGTCTGTCCAGCCAAGTTTTGCCACGGGAGGTTTTGAAGTTATCTTGATCAGTTTTTGTATCGCCAAGTGAGACAGGTGCGGTTCTGCGGCCGGCGCCGATTCCGTCATTGACAATTTGTCGCCCAAATTGTCATCTAAAATTTCCTGGAACAAGTCTTGCAAGAGCTCATAGGCCTGTGCGACGGAACGGCCCGGGGCAAATCTGTAACCGATCGTCACATTCAATCTGTCAGGTACGACATTTCCACCCCGGCCGCCTTCCGCTTTTAGCACTTGCAGAGATTCTTTATAGACGACGTTGTCGATGACTGTTTCATGATAACCGAATCTTGCTATCGTCTCGATCACCGGGGATAGTCTGTGGATGGCGTTTGTACCGGTCCAGGGCCTGGCCGTGTGGGCTGCTTTGCCGCCCAATAAAAGATCGACTCTGATGACTCCCTGACATCCGACCTCGGCGGCACCATTGGTCGGTTCTGCCAAAACAGCCAAGTCCCCCTTCAAAAGATCCGGTGCTTCACTTTCAATCTCAAGCAGTCCCGAATCGATTCTTTTTACCTCTTCCTTGGCATAAAATACAAACGTAGTATCCACAGGCAATTGATCCGCATTCATGGCGATTGCCATCAAAACGGCAACACCGCCTTTCATGTCGGCACTGCCGCGCCCTGAAACATAATCGATGCCCATCTCGGCAAAATCGTTTCCGGCAAAGGGAACGGTATCTAAATGTCCGGCCAATACGACTCTGGCGGCACAATTCCTTTCGGTTCTGCAAATGACATTATTGGCAATGCGCGTTATATTTAACCAGGGACAGCCTTTTAATTTCTCTTCCAGGAAATTTGCCAGATTCTCTTCCTCGTAACTGACGGAAGATATGGAAACCAGATCATAAGTTAACTGAAGTAGGTTTTGCATTTCATTTCGCAATCTTATAAAAAGTAAATTTGATGGTTTCTGAAATCAGAGTTGACGCTTTCTACAGCCGTTATCTGCTGCAAGTTAAGAGGCAGATACCCCATTTAATCTCAATATTTCATTCAGCTGCGACTTATCGTGCCGTTCCCCTTCGGTCAAGTGTCTGATAACAAGCACGCAGGGCAGATAAAATTGGCCTCCGGGATATTCTCTTTTCCTGGAAGCCCCTATGGCGACACACCAAGGAGGAACTTTGCCCCTGCTGATTTCTTCGCCGGTAAAAGAATCTATCACAGGAATGGATGGATTCAATATGGTGCCTTCTCCGAGAATCGAACCTTGGCCGACCCGTGCTCCCTGAGTGATCATACATCTGCTTCCGATCAGCACATCGTCTTCGATAATTACCGGTACGGCATTGGCCGGTTCCAATACCCCGCCTATGCCGACTCCGCCGGCCAAATGCACCCTGCTGCCTACTTGTGCACAAGAACCTACGGTGGCCCAAGTATCGACCATGGTGTCTGCTCCGACCCGTGCCCCTATGTTCACATAACTTGGCATCAATATGGCACCTTTGTCGATAAAAGAGCCGTATCTTGCCGATGCTCCGGGCACCACGCGAACCCCCAGAGCCTGATAGTTCTTCTTGAGCGGCAATTTGTCCACATATTCAAAAGGGCCTACTTCATAAGCGGTGAGGCTGGAAATCTGGAACAGCATCAGGATAGCCTGTTTGACCCATTCGTTCACGACGACTGCACCGTCTGCACTGATTTCAGCCACGCGCAAAACCCCTTCATCAAGAAGAGCAATGGTTTCATTGATCAGCTTTACGCCATCGCCGTCTTGAGAGGTCAGCGACTCTCTGTTTTCCCATAAGTTGATTATCGACGACTGCAGGTCCATAACTACCTCCGTTAAAAATTGTTGTGGGTGACCGTAACAGTCTACCCACAACTTTGCTCATCAAATTATCAATATGCTACACGATGTCGGTAACGACCGGGAAGATATGTCCCCCGGCAGATCTTTTGGCAAAAATTATTAACCTGTCGAGGCCTCGATGAGGGAAGGTTGTCCTTTGACATCCACGCTTATTTTACGGGGCTTGGCGTGAGGTGCCACTGGTATGGACAGCGTCAATACCCCGCTTTCGTAAGAAGCCGTGATTTTCGAGGTATCCAAGTTGTCACCGATAATAATTTGCCTGACAAATTGGCCTTGAGCTCTCTCGCTGATCGCATATTGAACGGCTTCCGGCGACAGATCGGCGGCATTCGGCGGGGTGAGGTCACGCTCGGCTTTAATTGTCAGAACGTTATCTTCAATAGTAACGTCGATATCTTCCGGTTTCACACCAGCCAGGTCGGCTTTGATGACAAACTCGTCATTGAGCTGATATGCGTCAAGAGCCATGGATTGCGTTTTGGTTATGTTCGCCCTACCCAGGACCTGTGACATGAAATTGTCAAAATCGTGAAATGGATCCAATCTTACGACAGACATTATTTCCACCTCCTATAGTCAATCGATACACGTCGTGTCGTATCAGATCAAAACTATATGATCTGCTATCTATATTAGCACTCTTGCTACAAGAGTGCTAACGCAAGGACAAAAAAAATTATCTGCTTTCCAAACTTTTATACTAGGATAGTCAAGATGGCTGATTCCAAGTGGCTGACAAAGCGGGCTGTCACAGCACATATCGCGATCATCATCTGGTTTCCGGGGTGTCTCGTGGCGGCATGGTGGCAAGTCACCATTGCCCTCGCTGGTGACAGTTTGGGCTGGCTTTATTCCGTAGAGTGGCCTATATTTGCCTTGTTCGGCCTGGTCTTCTGGTGGAATATCATTCATGACGACCCAAACAAAGTGGGACACAAAGGCCTTGTCCTGGCCAGAAAACAGATGCTTACAACCTCGGCGACCGATCAGAGGACCCCCGACAATACTGATTCGTTGAATGAGAACACAGTAGCTGATAAGGATCAAAATATTCAACTATCGGGCATTGATCTGGCTCATATTCGTCTGGAAGCCGAATCCGATGACGAAATGGCGGCTTATAATGAGTACTTGGCTAATCTGTCGGAGAAGAAACGGAAGAAATAATCATGTCGGGAGCACTGAATCGTTATCGAATCATGGCATACACGGTCGGTGTTATGCTTCTTATCCTTTGTGCCGTGGGTCTGCCGCTGCAATACGTATGGAACAACACAAAAGTGGTGGCAGTGGTCGGTCCCATCCACGGAATCCTCTATATCATTTATCTGATAGTCGCTTATGATTTAGCCAGACGAGCGCGCTTTACCTTGCTGGAAATGCTGGCCATGATCTGTGCCGGATTTTTCCCGTTTATGGCTTTTTATATCGAACACTTGGTTGTAAAAGACGTAAAAGCCGCCATTGCCGAAAACAGGACGGAGAGCAGTTTTTCTTTTCTCACCAAAGCTTTCAGACGCAATCGATGAGAGCAGCGGTTATGTAGATTCTGGATGGAAATAGGTAGAACACTTTACCTCTCGCACGTCCATGTGGATTTTTTGAACTGCTTTTCGATTGTTTCCAGCCTTTCCTGCGGTTGGACGGCAGCTATTCTGACATACGACGAGCCCAATTCCCCATAAAAATCACCGGGACTTACCAGCATTCCGCCGTATTTGGCCAGATCTTCGGCAAAAAGCCACCCTGTATTCACGTCATCGGATGTTCTTGGCTCATCGTATACTGCCGGCGATTTTACCCAAAGATAAAAACCTCCCTGAGGCATGACGGCTTTTACTCCCAGACTTTCGAGAATTTCGATCAGATAGGCCAAGCGGCTTTGATAAATCTTCCATTGTCTGTCAACAGCATCGTCTTCCGAAAATGCCACTCGACCGGCGGCCTGTATCGGGCCGGGAATCATGAAGCCCAAATGTTTCCGGATCTCCTTGAGGAAATACACCAATTGTTCATCACCGGCATAAAATCCGACGCGGAGGCCTGCGGCGTTGGATCTTTTCGACAGCGAATGGAGAGCCAGCACATTCTCTTTGGAATAGTTGAGTATCGATTGTCTTCTCTCCGGCTCGGTGAATTCGCCGTAGCATTCATCGGAACAAACTGTTATCCCTCGGCTTTTGGCAAAAGCAACGATTCTTGGCATGTCCTCAATGACACCAGTGGGATTTGCCGGGGTATTGATCCACAACAATAAGGTCCTGTCCAGGTCATTTTGGCTGAGGCCAGCCAGATCCATCTTCCCGTCGGCATCCGGGGGAACTGCGATGGCCCGGAGACCGGCCACATAGGCACCCATTGCATATGTGGGATATGAGACGGCGGGATAAAGAACCGTGTCTTTCTCCGGAGTCCTGAGGTGCAACAGATGGGCCAGACCGGCTACGAATTCTTTGGTTCCCACGCACATCGCCAATTCGGGTTCGCTGATATCGACTTCGAATCTCCTCCGGAGCATTTGACGGGCGGCTTCCCTCAGGGCAGCCGTCCCGATTGCCGGCGGGTAGCCGTTGACAACGCCGGGGGTTGTCAACGCTTCGATCACTTTTTCAGAAGGCAAATCACACGGTGTGCCGATTGACAGATCCACCGTTTCCATACCATTTGCTTCGGCTAAAGAAACGATGTATTTGATCTTGTCGTGGGGATACGGCGGCAACTGAAATCTGTCCGACATTACTTTCTCCAATTGTTGCTTCGACTGTCAAAGCAGCGATTTTTGCCTGTTTGACATCGATACATTAGCGTAAAAAACCTGTGTCCGTTGTATCGTTTGCCGATTCGGTTTCATCTTCTTTATCCTTTAAAAACGGGGTCAGCCTGTCGGCGAACCGCTTCCCTATGGTCGCTTTGACAGCCATGAATCCGTTTTCGTTATCCTGTTCTGTGATCTCGCCGAAACGGTGCAGAAAATTCAATATATCCCCTCGATCATACGGTATGGCTAAATCCAAGTGCAGGTCTTCGGAACGCAGCCGTCTGGCAATTTGAGTAAGCAGGGAGTCTATATTATCTTTTTCGGTTGCCGAGATGACAACCGAATCGTTGTAGAGCTGATGCAATCTGGAAGCTTGGGCAGGATCGATATCTGCCTTATTGAAAATCAGCAATTCGTCAATTTCATCGGCACCGATTTCATGGAGCACGTAACGGACGGATTGCATCTGCGCTTCCGGGTCACGGGCGCTGCTGTCAACCACATGCAGGAGCAGATCTGCCTTTCTCACTTCTTCAAGAGTGGAATGGAAAGACTCGACCAGTTGATGCGGCAATTTCTTCACAAATCCTACGGTGTCGGAACAGATAATTTGTTCTCCGCCCAAAAGCCTCAGTCTTTTCGTTCTGGGATCCAACGTGGAAAAAAGTCTGTCTTCAACAAGGACATCGGACTGCGTCAGGGCATTCAAAAGCGTGGACTTCCCGGCGTTGGTGTAACCGACCAATGCGACAGAACGGATAGCCGATCTGCTCCTTGATTTCCTCTGGACGGTGCGGTTTGCCTCCAGCTCTCTCAGCTGCTTTTCCAATCTGGCGATATGTCTTGCGATGCGTCGACGGTCCGTTTCCAATTTTGTTTCACCGGGCCCCCTCGTGCCTATGCCTCCCGCCTGCTGGGAAAGCGATCCGCCTTTGCCTCTCAGCCTGGGCAACCTATATCTCAAGATAGCCAGTTCAACCTGAGCGCGACCTTCTTCGGTCCTGGCATTTTGGGCAAATATATCCAAAATCACAGCCGTTCTGTCAATGGCGGTCCTGCCCAGTATTTTTTCAAGATTCCTGTGCTGAGCCGGGGTCAGGTCTTCGTCAAAAACTACGGTGTCGGCATCCACACGCTCGCACAACATATGCAACTCTTCGGCTTTGCCGGCTCCTATAAAAGTGGCCGGATCTATGGAACTCCTGGTTTGGATGACCCTGGCCATCTCATCCGCACCCGCTGTGTTGACAAGGCTGGACAACTCATCCAGACTCTCTTCCACTTCTTTTAAGTTTCTGGGCCAGCTGACCACACCCACCAAAACAATTTTCTCCCGAAACGAACGTTCTATAAGACTCATGCAAATACAGTTTCTGTAAGGCCGTAAGGCAAAAGAACCTGTGTCCTGGCTATAAAATTGGCCGGACCATGGAGGTAAGCAAAATACTTGTCATCCTGCAGCGGCCTCAGCCTGACATTTAGGTCCCCGCCGGGATTGGATATGATATAGCTGTCATCTTCGCCTGGATCTTTTGTAGCCGGGGTATCCTGGGAGAGACGCGATATTTCGGCAACTGCGACGGCACTTGCCACACTTCCGCTCCCGCACGCCTGCGTCAATCCGACGCCGCGCTCCCAGACAGTCATGGGGAAAGAGGCGGGGGCAGATGAGGCGGGGTTTGTCAGATTTCCCACTTCCAAAAATTCGACATTTACACCCTCGCTGTAATTATTTTCCTGCTCTTTGCCTATGGCGGCCAAATCAAAGGAAGAGAAGTCTTCCCCGCAGATCACCAAATGCGGATTCCCAACGTTTACTTCAAAAGCCACTGTGTCTTTGATCGGGCTTTTCACTGACCGGACAATAACCGTTCCCATGGAAATTTCCACCATGGCCCGGGCTAAATTATCAGGATTTATAAAAGTACAATTGGCTTGGGCCGTATTTGTCGGGGTCTCTATCTCCGCAACGGCACCGGTAATACCGCCCTCAGCATTTTTCTCATCGCCCGGTACAAGGAGACCTTCAAAAAAGACTGCCAGGGCCGCACACCTTAGCCCGTTGCCGCTTGTCTCTGCGAATGTCCCGTCGGCATTGCGCAGGGTCATTTTAAATCTGGACGGGTTATCGGTTGCACTCAACCTGATCAAACCGTCCGCTCCTATCCCGAGATGTCTGTCGCAGAGAAAACCGGCCAGCTCCGGCGAAAATACGGATTCTTCTTTCAGATCAATCAGAATCAAAAAATCATTCCCCAAAGCCTCATATTTTGTTACGTCGATTGTTTTTCCCTTGTAAACCGGGTTCTCAAAAAAATCCTGTCGGTCCATTGCTTACCTGTCTCTCGTCTGATTCAATGATTCTCAGTCATATATTTATAAATTATCCGGAAATTCTCTTCGTCGTTACCTTTCAGCCAATGCAGTCTCGGATCTCTCCTGAACCAAGACTCCTGTCTCTTGGCGTATGTTCTGGTCCGCTTCAATATCTTATCTTTCGCTTCTTCCAAAGTGGCCTGACCGTTTAGATACTCAAAAATCTCGGCATAGCCGATGGCCTGTCCGGCGGTTTTGGAAACCGGACCGCTCTGATACAACATTTTCACCTCGTCGATGAACCCGGCTCCCAATTGTGCATCCAGACGTTTTGCAAGTCGTTCGTTCAGATCTTGCCTGTCCGCATAGAGACCGAATAATGCTATGTTGTTTGGCTCATATGTTTTCAATCCGGGACCGAACGAACTGAACGGCTTACCCGATCCCAAAGTAACCTCCAGAGCGCGGATGATCCTTCTCATATTATTCGGTAAAATCAAATCGGCGGCATCTTTGTCCAGTTTTACCAGTAATTCGTATAAGTCTTCCGGCCCTTGGGGCTTCAGCCATTTTTGCCTGAGTTCTTCGGCAATATCTTCGTACCTGGGAGGCAATTGCAAATTGTCAATTATCGCTCTGTGATAAAGTCCCGTGCCGCCCACCAATACCGCTCTTTTACCTCTCAGCTCTATGTCACTGATGGCTTCTTGGAAGAGCGTCTGGAAAGTGGAAACGGAAAATTCTTCTTGCGGGTCGACAATATCGAGCAGATGCCACCTGTAGTTATCCCTATCGGCTCCCGACGGTTTGGCCGTCCCTATGTCAAGACCCCTGTATACGGCCATGGCATCGACAGAGATCAGCTCCAAATCGGCAATAGTGCCCGCCAGCTTTACGGCAAGGGCTGTTTTACCGGTGCCGGTCGCCCCCACCAAAGCTATGTGTCTGCAAGGTTTAGGTTGTATCATAAATATCCAACATGGTTTTGTAAGAAGGTGATTGCCGGAAAGCAACCGAGGGAAAGTCTAGCAAACACAGGCCAAGCGATCGGTCTTTACAAAAAGCGATTTGTCATAAAAGATCCTGTTTGATAATGGTGCTTAGGCGTCTGACCTGGTCTTTGACCCCACACTCGCTCGCTGAAGAGTTTTTGATGAAGCTGCGGCGGCTTTTACAGCCCTGCGCAGCATCGATATCATATGCTCCTTCTCCGCCGCATGCCGCCTGTCGGCATATCGTCGGGCGAGTCTTACTTCTAAACCGCACCATGCTCAACAGTCAACAACTGTCTTACGTGGATCGTTTCGCCTACGGCTGGCTTCGACTTTCAACCACAGAACCGCCTAAACACCGATACCATTGTATCGCCGTAAAAACTCCGGATTTGTTCACAGGAAGTTTAATATTTCCAAAAGGCAAAACCGGCGCCAAAGCGCCGTTATGAAATCGCGGCAGCTGAGAAAAAAGGCGGTGCTTTCCCATAAGGATTCAGACGCCCACAGCGGTCAGTGCACAACTTATTGCAAAGTACTTTGCTAAATGTATATTATCTTGGTATTGTTGCCGGACAAAGGAGCGAAATAGTATTTCTCAAAGCTAGACTGATTTGTTATACTGGTATTAAAATAGGTTTGCGTTATCGATGAAAATAAGAAAAAGAAAAAGCCGACTGATCCTTGCCACGGAGGATCCCGCCTCTAGGCAGATAAACGCGGACTATAATCCCGGTATCGTTGCGCCATATGAGAGCTTGCAGCCGGCCCTTGAGCAAATCCAAGTAGTCCCCGATACAACCGATTGGGTCGAACAACACGGAGACAGAGCCGTCAAGCTGGCAATAGGTCTGGGGTGGCAAGTAGCCATCATCTATTTGAGCACCCTGACGCCGACTTTGACGCTTGAACAAAATTCCGGCGGGAAAAACCAATCTCTGCCTCCCAGGAATTTAATTTCAAAAACAATTAAGAGCAGGACCACATCTCTGGCGCTGACGGAATCGGACGCATCCAAAAATTGGGTTACGGCACTTACCAAATTGCTTGACAGTGACTACGAAAATGAATCCGATGCCAGACATTTGGCCCAGGAACTACATCTGGGGCTGGTAGAATCCTTGGGCGTTACGGGTAAAGACATGAGACCCGCCTATGAGCTGGGCAGGCTGCTTTCCGAAGCCGTTTTACTGGCAACCGGTACGGAGGCAACCGAAAGACCAAGGGTTTATCGGCAACTTTTCAACCCGCTAAGATTATTGCCTCTGGCGGAATGGCTGGCCAACCTGGAAGACTTGCTTCCCGTCGGCTCGGCCAAAGCTGTTTTTACCAGCCTGCAAAACTGGTCACGCTGGATTGCATCGGCGACAGACGATGACTTTGCAACAGCCGACGAGGCATTGAGAGAACAGGCCAGAATATGGCGTGATTTACTGCTGGGAAGAACTCTTGTAAAAGACCTTCCGGCAGAAGAGAACTCCGGTAAGGAACCGATCAAGACAAACAGCGCATCTTCCATAACAGACAGCCTGGCCGATATCTCACTATCGGCGGCATTCAACAATCGTTCTACAGGAAGCTACAATACAGACAAAAGCCGAAAGGCAGATGCCGAAAACGAACGGCACCTTATCTCCCGAGCGACAAGGTTGCCGAAAAACCCGTCGGCTGATTGGCCGCCGGACGATACTACTTACTCATTTGCGGAAAAAGAATCTGCGAACCGAACAGATACTTCCGATATCGAGGATCAAATATCACCGGAAGACGGTTTATCCGTTGACAGGCAGCCGGATATGTTCCGTTCCCCTGATGATGAAACACATTTTGAGCCATTGGACGACAATGAGGCTCCGGCTCACTATCAAGGGGACGACCCGGCAGATGCCAACGAGGAAACCGGGCTTGCGGCCGGGCTTTCAATCTCGCGCTATTCGCTCGGCGTAAAAGATTTTATTGTCGCAGATCCGACGATGCCGGAAGATATCGGCGAACCTGCTGTGAAATTTGCCAACGATATAACTTCTCTGGCCGGTTCCCTCGACGAGACAGCGGAAAATTCGTGGCTTTCCAAGTTTACAAAAAGCTCCGCGGATATGGTTTTTGAGCCTAAAGATTCCATTATTACACCCCCGCCGGATATCCTGCCAAAGGAAAGTGTTCCGGAACCCCAATATCGCATACCGGGCGAAGCCCTCGGTCACGGCTCCACCGGGAAAAGACATCCGGGGTTTGACTTGGACGTGTATGAAAATTTTGATTTTGATTTTGCCCCCGGCTTTGCTCCGGGTTTTGATCCCTCCGATACGAAGAGTGCTTTATCGCAATACATTGTGGCCAAAGACGGAGATCTTCCCGTGAACCGGAGCGATTCACCGGTAAAATCCCTGCAAGCAGACGAACCTGATTTATTGCCTTTCGACCTCAACCTTTTGCAAAATTTTAATATCAATGAAGCAAACCATTCTTTCCTGCCTCAAGAACACAATGGCTTCGGGCAGACCTTTTCTCAGGAAGAAAATCAAAACGGGTACAAAATCAATACCTACAACGGACGGACTGCGAGGCAGGATATAAAGCCCTCTTCGCGTGAAAAAGCTCCCTTCAGCTCAAGAAGAAGAATTAAATTCCTCAGCCTCCTTTTTGCCGTAGCGGTCGTGTTGTTTACAGCACGAACTTTCGTCGCGACACCGATCCAAGTGACGGGAAACCAAGTCCCGCCTTTAGTCACAGCCGGGGAATGGGTCCTGGTGAGCAAATTGTCCACTTCCTATGAGCAGGGCAATATCGTTTATGTTACCGTCAACAATAACAGCGTTACCAATGACTACTTTGCCCGTATCATTGCCCTACCCGGTCAGGCTATCACCTCTTCCGATAACGAAATCTATGTGAACGGACAGTTGATCAATACAAAACCATGGTACGGACAAATGGTAAAATCTTGCGGTGCAAAAATATTCACTTCCATTCCCCAAGAAGTTGTGTCGCAATCACATTATGTGGTGATGACGTCCTGTCACGGATCGTCAAATAACACCAACATCGCAAGCGACATAACTGCAAATGAAATATCGGGTAAAGTTATCTCTGTCATCTGGGAGAACTCCCACCCTTGGTTTCACTGGCTGTAGTTGCACCTACGAAAAATCTCTATTTATCGTCCTGAGCCGTCAGTCGAGCATGGCCTTGGCCGATCAGGGACTCCAAGCGTTGCTCTTCTTCCGGTGAGAGCGAAATGGCTTCTTCGATCAACAAGACGGGAATATTATCTATAATCTGATACTTTCTGTGCAGCCTGGGATTATAAAAGCAATATTCGTCGGGAGCATCTATCAGCCACAGGGGTTGTTTGTCTTCCGGACAAACCAAAATTTTTATTATAAAAGGAGCGACGGGCAATCCGGTTACTCCCCTATCCCTTTAATTTCAGAAATAAGTTTGGCAACATGGACCTCGAGAGATTTTTTATCTTGAGCCTCCACGTTCAGCCTGAGCAGTGGCTCCGTATTTGAAGGACGCAGATTGAACCACCAGGAATCGTTGTAAACGGTCAGTCCGTCCAGCTCATCTAAGGTGGCGCCTTTGACGCCGTAAATGGTTTTGATACGTTCGATCACTTCTTTTGTATCGGTGACAGTCGTATTTATTTCACCGGAATCGGCATACCTTTCATAAGGGATACGCAATTGCGACAAGGGCATTTCCGTGCGGGATAGAACTTCCAAAACCACCATTGCCGCGATAATCCCGGAATCGGCCCTGAAGTTATCCAAGAAATAGTAGTGTCCGGAGTGCTCACCGCCAAAAACAGCCCCTGTCCTAGCCATCTCGGCTTTGATGAACGAGTGACCCACGCGTGTCCGCACGGATTGTCCACCCATCTCTGCCACTATCTCAGGGACAGCTTTGGAGCATATACAGTTATACAGGATTGTCGCTCCCGGGTGGGCCTCCAGCATCGCTTTGGCCACGATGGCGGTTGTAACGGAACCGGACAGTATTTCTCCTTTGTCATCCACCAAAAATACCCTGTCTGCGTCTCCGTCAAAAGCAAGCCCCACATCGGCGCTTTTAGCCAAAACCTCTTTTTGCAGATCGACAAGATTCTCCGGCTCTATGGGACTTGCCGGGTGGTTGGGGAATGTCCCGTCCAGTTCCGGATAGAGTATTTCCAAATCTATCGGAAGCCCTTGGAAAATCTCAGGAGCGATGAGACCGCCCATGCCGTTTGCCGTATCGGCAATGACCTTGAGCGGCTTTAACTGCTTGACATCGATAAATCCGTGCACATGCTTCACAAAATCTTCCATCATGCTCTGCACTTTTACCCCGGGATCCGCGGCAATTTTTTGTTCTATCTCATCGCTGTGTTTGGCAAGTATCTCCCCGGCACCAAGTTTAATGTCTTCCAACCCTGTCTCTTGTCCTATTGGCCTGGCTTCGGAAGCGCAAAACTTCAGTCCGTTGTATTTGGCGGGATTATGCGACGCCGTTACCATAACTCCTGGCAAAGATAACTTCCCTGATGAGAAATACATCAAATCGGTGGAAGCCAATCCGATATTTATCACTTCGCATCCGGCAAAATGGGCTCCGGCTATCAATGCCCTGACGATTGGTCCCGAGGACTCCCTCATGTCATATCCGACTATCAATCGATCGACATTTTCATTCTTCTTGATAAAATTCCCGAAGGCGGCGCCTATGGCGAACGCCTCTTTGGTGTCCAGCTCTTCGGGGACTATGCCCCTTACGTCATAAGCTTTAAAAATCCTGTCTAAATCAGATGGAGATGTCATAGTTTCCAAGCATAGCCAAAAGCGCCGAGACGGGTGAAGTATTACCCGGGGAATTCTTTGATATCCATATCCCGGGAAACAGAATAACCAACGCATGTTGCAACACAAAGTTACGGTTCATGGCTCGAAAGAGCGACCCGGGACAGCCGGCAGACAAATTCCCGATAGCAGGAAATTACCGGTGACAAAAATATGATCACCGTTCCGGGTGCTAAAAATGACCTCGTGCCACGACCGCGTAAGCAACCGTATTGAATGATATATGGGCGATGATCCCCGGGCCCAAACGTTTCGTAAACCAGGCTAGAACACCTAAAACAATGCCGAATGCCAACAATGGCAAGAATTGCAAAAGTTCAAAATGCGCCAAAGCAAAAATCCCTGCCGTAAAGATTATGCTGCCCGCGGCTTTTGCGACCCTTCCGAAATCGGCAAAGGCATCCGCGAACCCGTGTTGCAACAGTCCCCTAAAGAATAATTCCTCCACCAACGGGCTCATGACGCAGACGAAAAAGCCCAGAATGATCATCTGTGGGCCTGAAAGATTGTGCACTATGGCCTTTGCCGGTCCGGAAATCTTCCTGGCCAGATTGTGTACAAAAAATGACAGCGGCCAGGTAAAGGCAGGTGTCAGACACAGCTGGGCAAAGATTCCGACCGCTATCCCGAGAGGTATATCCTTTAGCGGCCTGATCTTATAGCCGTAAAAGTAAAAGAACCGGCCCGCCGACTTTTGTAGCTCCCGGTGAGTCGGACTTGGCCTGGGTAAAGATCCCTCCGTGCCGTTTGAATGCACATTATCAACTTGGTCGACAGTATTTACTTGGACATCATCTGGCAGAAGGCCCTCCGGCTGGGGCCAAGTCGACAAAGCACAGTAGACAGCGGTGATCACCAAACCGATCCAAAGACCCGTCAAGCTGAAAATATCCTTGTAGAAATTACTGTGATCGCTTTGGGCCGATAAGAATTTGGTTGCCAATGAGGCTGTCAGACCGGAAAGTACAAAACTTGCCAGCAGCCCGACAATTGCGATCTTGATAAGTCGCGTATTTGAGTGCTTGCTTTCGACTATCATTTCCTGTCCGTCGATATCTTATTGCCGCCCGTCACCGCTATGGGTTCCATGATATATCCTCCTCACATGTCCGAGACGGACGCCGGAAAATATCGATCGACAAATGCAGCGTTATCTCTGCTACAGATAATGATCATCCAAAAAATATTTCCTGACAAAAAAGACATCATCTTTCTCTCTCTCATCCTGAGATCTTTTCACCAGACATTTTGACGGAAAGCCTGCCGAGGTCGGTTTGGGTATTATTATACTTTTACCTGCAGGTAAAATATCAGCTCATGAGTGCTTTATATCGTCAAAAAAACGTTGATGGCAGGCAACGCTGTTTTTACGGTCGCTATCTTCGCGACAGTAGCGAACCGATGGCTGCCCGTAAAAAAACTTTTGCTTGACTAAATTATGATTTCCGGAAAAAATTTGCTGATTTAGCCATAATAGTTTGCCAAAGCGAGCCACATTGTGCCTTCCCAAGCCCTACGATATTTAATATAATGTCACGCCAACCACAAGACGTACAATCAAATAGAAACGCTCCCTACAAGCAGGGTATGCCCCCTCAGGGACCGGGGGAAAGCTCCAAGCGATGGGGAATATCTATTCTCGTCGTGGGGCTGATCTTGTTGTTGCTACTGGGTCCGAGCCTTCTCCATACCACTTCATCCAAAACGCAAACCTACAACACTTTTTACAAGTCGCTGATAGACAATAAACTCTCCGCCGTCCAGGTCAACAACGCCTCGGGAGGAATAACTTATACTTATAAGGGGAAAGCAGCATCATATGTGACGACGGGGCCTATCTCATTGCCACAAAGCGAAGTAACGGCTCTCCAGGAGCACGGTACCAAGGTAACTTATGTTACACCCACCTCCAGTATTTGGCCATCGATCATCGAATGGGTTATTTTCCTGGCCATAGGGTTTTTGCTCCTGACTTTCTTTATGCGCAGAGCCCAGGGACAAATGTCAGGATTGATGTCTATCGGGAGATCGAGGGCAAAAATTTATTCAACCGAACGTCCGGGAACTACGTTTGCAGACGTAGCTGGTTATGAAGGCGTCAAACAGGAAATCAGTGAAGTGGTCGATTTCCTGAAATCTCCGGCCAGGTTTAAAGCGATAGGGGCCAAGACCCCGAAGGGTTTTCTTCTTGTCGGCCCTCCGGGAACCGGAAAGACTTTGCTGGCAAGAGCAGTCGCCGGCGAAGCCGGGGTGCCTTTTATGTCCGTTACCGGATCTGATTTTATGGAAATGCTGGTCGGAGTGGGGGCAAGCAGGGTCAGAGACCTTTTTCAAATGGCCCGCAAACAAGCTCCGGCGATTATTTTCATCGATGAAATCGACTCCATAGGAAGAAAACGCGGAGCGGGACTTGGCCTCAGCGGAGGACACGACGAGAGAGAACAGACCCTCAACCAAATGCTGGCCGAAATGGACGGTTTTGACCCTTCGGAAGGAATTGTCGTTATAGGGGCCACCAACAGGCCGGAAATCCTGGATCCCGCCCTCCTGAGACCGGGACGTTTCGACAGGCAAATGGTAGTGCCTTTGCCTGACCTGAAAGAGCGCAAACCCATTCTGGAAGTTCACTGCCGGGACAAAAAAATAGGGCCTGACGTCGATCTGGAGATAATAGCCAGAGGAACTCCCGGAATGAGCGGAGCTGATTTGGCCAACCTGGTCAACGAGGCCGCCTTGCACGCTGTCAGGCGCGGCAGCCAGATGATCGAGATGCAGGATTTTGATGAAGCCAGGGATCGGGTGCTCATGGGGCAAAAAAGGGATTCCATGGCTCTGTCGGAAACCGAAAAAGAACGGATCGCCTATCACGAATCGGGTCATGCCGTTTTGGCTTATATTCTTCCTTCCGCCGATCCCCTGTTGAAAGTAAGTATCATCCCGGCCGGGATGGCACTTGGTGTGACACAGCAGCTGCCTTTGGAAGAGAAGCATATCTACAAACGCGACTACATCGAAGATTCCCTGACAGTGCGGATGGGCGGACGGGTGGCCGAACTGATGATCTACGGTGACCTCTCCACCGGCGCCAGTGACGATCTCCAAAGAAATACCGATCTGGCACTAAAGATGGTCCGCGAGTGGGGAATGTCGGACACAATAGGCCCTGTAGCCTGGGGTTCTCAGGGAAGCGTCATGCTCGGTGATGAAATAATGCCGCAGCGGGATTACTCGGAGGAAATGTCGAGGATAGTGGACGAAGAGGTCGCCAAAATTCTTCGCAAAGCGGAAAGCCAGGCCCGAGAGAAACTGGAAGAACACCGTGAAGGACTGATGCGGGTTGCCAAAGAACTTCTGGAAAAAGAAACGGTTGACGGTTCGGAAGTAGCCAGACTGATCGACGAGGCCTACGGCAAACCGGTGCACGGTGACACACCGGACGTACCTCACTTTGCCGGTTCTATCGTAGAAGCCGGAAAATACCAGAAAGAAGACATCTAGTCGGCTTTGCTGCACCAGATCTCTTCCAACTTTATCCCCCGGAACACATCACGGTACTTGCTTTGCAATAAAAAATGCCGACAAACGTGTGGCTTGGTCAAATAATATGTATAGTATTTAACTTAATGTTAAATACTCAGCACTATGATGAAGCGACAAGGTCCGGAACTCCCGTAAAACCCAAGTTCGATACGGATTCCTTACGTCAATTGCATTTTGACATAGATTCCAGGCCTTTTCTTATTTTGATGGAACTCACGATAGCCTGCGATCTGGCTTGCAAGCATTGCAGGGCCGAATCCATCCACACACCTCCCGAAAACGAACTGTCCACGGAAGAAATCTTTTCCATATTTGACGACCTCTCGAGTCTCGGATCACCCCGGCCGATAGTCGTCCTCTCCGGAGGCGACCCGTTGCGCCGCGATGATTTATGCGAACTGATCAGCTATGCTACGGCTTCCGGCCTTACATGTGCCGTCTCTCCGGCCGGCACGACACGCGTCAACAAAGAAGTCCTGAGAGATATCAGAGAAGCCGGTGCCGGTACCGTTTCCTTCTCCATAGACGGTGCTTCGGCCAAAAGCCATGACCGTTTCAGAAAAGTACCGGGTTCATTTGAGATGACCGTTGCCGGAGCAAAAAATGCTCTGGACGCTGGTTTGCATCTTCAGATAAATACGACTGTGTGCAGCGAAACGCTGGACGAGCTTCCGGGGATCGCCCATTTGGTTTCCGATTTGAAAGCCAATTTATGGAGCATATTCTTCCTGGTTCCGACCGGCAGGGGAAGTGCCCTCAAGGCCATCACTCCCGCCGAAACCGAACAGGTACTGAGATTTTTGGCCGATGTTTCAACCCTCATTCCTTTGAAAACAACTGAAGCCCCGGCTTATCGAAGGATTGTCGCCTCGCAACGACTAAAGCAGCACCTCTCCAAGCGATCTTTTGATAATCAGATGGCTTCTGCTGCCAGCAAAGATGAGATTATGAGCGGAGAGATGGCGCTTTATTATAAATTGCATAAGATGTTCGCTGAGCTGGGGCCCGTCGAGGAGAGACACGGAGCCGGATCCCATCGCACAAGGAGATCTCCGCTGGCTGTGGGCGACGGCAAAGGCGTCGTTTTTATCTCGCATTTCGGAGAGGTATACCCGAGCGGTTTTCTCCCGCTCAGTGCCGGCAATGTACGCGATAAATCCATCATCGATATCTACGCCACTTCCCCGTTATTACGCTCACTCAGAGACCCGAATCTGCTTGAAGGAAAATGCGGACTATGTGAGATGCGTGATACCTGCGGCGGATCCAGATCACAGGCTTATGCCTATACGGGCAATCCACTGGCTGAAGATCCTTCCTGTATCTATCAACCGGCTTCTTCCTATGTATAGGCCGATATCAAATCCAAGCGCGGCCGATAAGCCGTAAAATCAACCAATAGCTAAATCGGCTGAAGATCAACCGGACATCTTTTGATATCGGGCAACTATTCATTGCCAACGCTGATCGTCGGCCAAAGAGAAACATCAAGCTTTCCCGTTATCCGATTTGGCGCGAATAACCATCCGCATTATGGCAACCTTGAGCGGATTTGTACGGTTATTTGGTAAAAACCGTACAAGAGCCGGCCGGTAATCCGGAGGCACAGGTGCCTATGGTATCTCCCATGGTTTTTAGATGCCTGACGACCATGGAGTAAGGAGGGGCCAAGTCTACCCCATCCGGCCCGCTTAGATATCCGGGAGCGGTTCCCACCGTTTGGTCATGGCCGTATTGCCAGACTATTTTATTGGTTTTGGGGTCTACCACTATCACTCTGTCGTCTCCGTCATCGTTGCACAAAACATCGCCGTTTGTGGGTATGGATTCGCAAAGGGAAGGCGTCGTCAGCTTGCCGGGACCAGAAAGGGGACGATAGCGCCATATGAGACTGCCTGTTTTGGTAAATTCCACTATCTGTCCGGGATCGGAATAGTCCACGGTTAGAAATTTGTTAGGTCCCACTTGATTGGTATCGGACGGATAGGCGACCCCCGGGGGATTGACGGACCAAAGGATCTTGCCGCCTAGCGTCATTTCATCAGCCCAATCACCGTTAATTTCACTGATCAAATAATTGCCGTCGTTGAGAGGGAAGGCTCCGTTCGGACTCCCGAATCTGAGGGGAGGCTGATGATAACAAGCTGTTGTATTCTCCCCAAAACGCATGACGGGAGTATGCAAAGGCGGTTTGAGTACCAAAATAGAGCAATTTTTGATATCGGCCGTGATTATATATCCGTTCGGCATCATCATTGCGTCATCAGGATTGGACAATTGGTTAATCCCGGCGCCGGGGTTTCCCGGTTGTCCGTAACGCCAGAGAATTTTATGTTCCTTGATGGAAATCAGTGAAATTACCGAATCGTTTTCTTCCGTAGCGACTATGTCCTGACCGTTCGGCGTGAAAAAAGCGTCGTCTGGTTCCAAGAAAGTTTGCCCCGGGCTTAGGTCACCCGGTTGAGGGAATTGCCAGATAATTTTTCCCGCAGGCGAGACGACGAGCAAACGATTGTTGCCTTCGTCCGCGATCAGTACGTCGCTCGGCAGAACGGACGGATTTGAACCGCTCAACAAATTCGATGTTGCTTTTTGATCTTTGACCGGTTGGGGAAAAGGATAAGACAGAACCGAATTTGCAGCTGATTTTCCTTTTACAGCCTTGGAAGAGCTTTTCAATTTACTAGCCGGGGCCGTACGGGACGAATTTTGATTTTTGCCAGAGCTCGCTGCATGATGGGGGGATGCGGATTTATTCTTTGCAATCAGCAAAGCCCCCACAAGCACTATGACGAAGACGAGCACAACAACGATTCGCTTATAGCTAAGCTTTCCTGCCACGGAATTATTTCTTTGATTCAATTGACCAACCTATCTGATCCGATAAAATATTTTTCAATATTGACATAGAACTATGAGACCTTCTGCTTAATGAAGAGATTTACTTCACTGTACATGACCATCTCGGATAAATAGCTGTCAATTGCTTTTTCATACTTTATATTTTTTATATCACTGCTTTTTATACTCATATTACCGATAACATCCATATTTTTTGCCGATAAGATGCTTTCCATTTGCTTGAGTGTAGTTTTCGGGTTGACACCATACGTGCAAAACAATGCAGCTTTTTTACCGGGCATATTCGGCAATTGCTTCAGCCAGGCGAGCATCGCCTTTGAAGGGCCGACTTTGGTAAAGATAAGACCTTCCACCCATGTCCCGCACAGAACTAAATCCGCATATACGACATCTGCTTTTGAGGTATCTTTAATGGATTTTACAACGATGGATTTCGTCGAAGAAGAAAATTTTTCGGCAATGTCATCTGCGATCTTCTTGGTGGTTCCGCCCATGGAATCATAGCAAATCAAAACTTTGAGGTCCTGATGAGAATCGGGTGAAACATTGATGGCAGCGTAAGATTTTAAGATAGATTGCGCACATCCCTTGCCGTGTGCCATGGCCTCCACGACAGTCGCCGGGCCTATCAGGGCATCTCCTATCACCCAAAGCTTGTCGCTGTAAGGAAGCTGTGCCTGCAAAAGTCCGTCTTCGCGCTTTAGGCTTTGTTGTCCGACATCAATCTTGTAGGCGAACGGAGATGCTTTGGCCGCCAATAAACCGCTGGCAACCCATCTTGTACTATCGGCTGCTGATATATTTCTTTCCCTTGGCATCGGGGAGAAAGAAGAGGCAAAACGCTGATCTATCCTATAACCCATCGCCATCACCACCAGATCCACTTTCATAGTGCGCAATTTGTCGCTGAGTACTTTTGGTGGGACATCTCTTTTTTCTTGTTTTGTCTCGGCAAGGACTACGGCACTTACCCTGTCATTTTCAGCCGATATCTCCTCCAGAGTGGTTGAAAAAAGTATTTCCACCCCTTCGTTTCTTGCCTCAGCCACCTCATCTGGTCTTGCTATCGCAAATTTTTCGTCAACCCAGTCTATACAGGTCGCCTTCAATCCGAAACGGCGGGCGCTCCTGGCAACGTCCATGGCAGTATTTCCGGCTCCCAAAACCAGAATGTGATAATCGTTATCCGCAGGATTTTCCTCCTGCAAATCGCCGTTATTTTCTTCTGTCATCCCGAGTCCGAGCGATTTCAAAAAAGAAACTTTATCCCCGCCGTCTGCCAGATTTTGGTGGGCGCTCTGCAGGAACAGGGTCGCATCGGTAACGCCGGGGTAATCATTGCCCCGTGCCGATGTTCTAATAGGCGTGCTTGCTCCGTAAGCCAGAATGATGTGGTCGTAATCGTCAAGCATTCCTTCAATCATCGAAGGCTCTATTTTACGGTCACAAAATACGTTTACCCCGGCTTCTTGCAATTGCCGCCACGGCCTGTCGGCGATTTCCAGAGGCAAAGTAAAATCCGGTATTCCCCAAATGATCAGTCCGCCCGGCTGGGAATCTTTTTCAAAGACGTCTACTTTGACTCCTTTTTGTACCAATTCCCATGAAGCGGCTATGGCCGCCGGACCGGAACCTATAACGGCTGCTTTTAAATCACTTGTGCTTTCGGGCACCTTGGGTCCCTGTAGGTTTACATGGTCGCTAATATAGCGTTCCAATTTACCGATGGCGACGGGGACACCTTGGGCAAGGGACCATGAACAGGCCCCTTCGCATTGCGCGGCCTGATTGCATACCCTGCTGCAGATATCTGGCATACAGGAAGTTTTCTCAAGGATCGCCGCAGCTTTTGCCAAATCGTTTTCCCTTACCGCCCCTATGAATCCCGGTATGTCATTATGAGTCGGACAACCTCTGACACAAGTGGGATCAGGACACAACAAGCATCTGCTTGCCTCTTTGCGGGCCTCTTCAAAATCGGCAAACCCTTGCCTGAGCTCGTCTTTATTATATAAAAGCTGTTCCGGCTCTTTATCTTCCAGGACGGATCTCGGCAGTACTTGCAGGTCGCCCTCTATATAGATCGCCGAGAACGGGCATGTCCTGACACATTGCCTACACCCAACGCAGAGGTTTGAATTGCCGACGGCAATCCACCTTTTCTCATCCATGGAAAGGGCATCTGCCGGACAGCGGATAACGCATTCCTGGCAACCTGCACATCTGTCGGACACTATCGTAATAACCGGTGTTTGTCCATGCCTGGACAAACCGGGGAAAATACTTTGCAAACTGTCTTTATCTTCCAGAATCGTCATAATAAATGTATCCTTTATCTTTGAAAGGCTGAGCCTTTAGTTTTATATCCTTTTATATAAAGCTTTTGAACCTGTATACAAATTTCAGATCAACGGGCAAAAATATTAGCTGGCTGCGTGCATTGCGACATAAAGTATCGCTGCGGCAAAACCGCATATAAGGACCAATGAGGTTGTGGCCAATTTGATCCCTACTGCGCTCCTACTCACTTGAACCAGTTCTCTGTTGGTAATACGCCAAGTTGCCCAGAGCGAGCCGAGGGTACCGAGTCCGATGATTGCCACCTGGACAACGACGATCCATGGATTATCGATTATGTGATATGAGTAGAGAGCAGAATGCGTACTTCCGGCGCCGAAGAAATGCCCGACGGAAGGAACCAGTCTGGCTGAATGCTTAAAAAACTTGGGCAGCTGACGGGCGAAATAGTCGGCCCCGACCACAGGGATCAGGCCATAGGCAATCGGCAGGAAGAAAGCCCTGAAACGTGACCTTTTGTCCACGAAGTCACCGGCTTGGAAAAAATCGATCTCTTTTTTGGCAAACAACTTTGAAAATACCAGAATGATGCCTACCGTAACGAGAGCCAGCGCGGCGATCATCCCTATATAGTCGACGGGGTTGGGATAATGCGGAAAGGCCATATTGTTATTGAGCCAATTGTCAATAGATGCATAGGCATTTGTGGCATTGATCTGCTGGAATAAAACGAGCCCCCACAAAAGTGCAATGGCCCAGGCGATATCGGCCCTTCTTCTGGAAGGTTGGACAACGGAGGTAAGAGGCTTTTGCAAGAAAAGTCCTACGTTTCCTTCCGGGCAGGTTTTGTAGCATTCCGAACACAGTCCGCAATAAAGGTTCGAGTCGGCACTTCCCGGCCAGGTGTACCAAGGACAACCGAATCCTTTGGCATTGCCCCGCATACAATCTTTTGTCTGGCAGCTCAAACAAACTTCCCTGTCTTTGGTCCTAAAACCGGCGATGGAACCCATGGAACCGACGGTTCCGATCAGAGATGTCAGCGGGCAAAAATACCTACAGAAGGTCCGTCTTTCAAAAACAAGGAAGAAAATTAAAGCAAACGAGACTATTCCCACAACCATCCAGGCGGTATCGGCAGGATTCCCCGGGCCTGCTATATTGAAAAACTCTTCTATCCAGGTGAGGATCAGAAAACTTACCACGGGAATCACAAAACCGTAGCGGGCAACTGGTTCCGGCAACTTTTTCCCAAGCCCGAGAGCTTTTTGTGTTTTTTTCCAGAGGGTACGCCGCTGGATCCATTCCCCGAAACCGCCGAAAGGACACATGGAGCACCATGCCCTGCCGACTACCACCATCATGACGAAAACCAGGCAGAACCAGAGATACCAGGTAATGGCGGCACCGAAATTCAAACCGGGGATCGTAGTCCCCAGCACACCCACAAAAATAACAGTCCAAAAAACAATTTGGTTTGGCAATATCAGAAGAAACTGCAATTTCCGATTGGCAAGAAGCCTTTTTACCAATTTGGATTTTGATACCTCCAATTGGGGGTTCGGATCAGAAGATGCAAACCGCTCCTCAATACCGTGCCGCTTGGGAGGTTTCAAATGTACGGCAACGCTTATCGGATCATAGTTTTTGTATCCCGGATGCTCCTTGCTTCCGGCAGAACTTGGCTCGTGGCCAACCGTTTGGCCTGCGGCGGTTGCATCCGAGACCTTGCCTTCTAGTTCTATAGTCATTAACCCCTCCTTGTCCGGGCATACATACCTATGCCGTCCGTGTACATTTATAACACTGCATACTTATTGTTGAGTATACAACTAAATAAATGTTGTTAACTTATAGTTTCTGAGGGTCAAAAATCTTGATTTTTGAATCAGCTGATAATTATAAATACAGATAATATATAAATTCATATCTAAAGTACCTGTTCAAGAGAAAGAATAATTATCCATGAATTAAAATAAGTCGATAATTTTATACTCTGAGCATGTATATACAATCAAAATCACTGCTCTTGGTACGGGTAATCTTTACTAATTCTTTACTGATTTACTCCACTACTGTGTTTAATGTTCCCGGCACTGCTTACCATTCGGGTAATTCTTTGCCTGCAGGCAGCAAAGCCAAGGAATATGCTTGTGAAGTGCTCTTTCTGTGATCCAGGATCCGGAATGTATTTTTCTGCCTCGAGATATTGTCTCAAAGACAGCAAGTGCCGATAATCGCCTTGAGATTCTGGGTATTTGCCTCTTGTATAAGTTGCGGTGCAACATCTAAGGCATAGTTTGGTTTTTGCCCGGATCTGGAAATCGCCCATCGGAGAGATGTATAGATAATCCTTTCTGAAAGAATCCAAGATATTATTCAATCGCCCTCCTGATCCCAGGAAAACCCTGTCCGGATAAACTCGGTATTTACTCTTCAAAAATACGACGGACCTATATGCGGTAGCGGAGTAAACCAATTAACTGGTTTTGGTAACAGAGTGTTGGCAAAACTATTATCCGTTTATAGATACACAGCGTTGCCTGGTAGTTTTAGGCGTCACCGGATACGCGTCAGATAATAAAGGTCGGTTCTGAGATTCAAAAGCCTCATTATCTCCAGCTCATCAATAGCATCGGTCAAAGCGTTATGTAGCTCGCAATATCCGTGGTTCCCGCTCAGCATCCTGTAAACATTCTCAACACCGTATCCGCGTTTCAATTTACCCGTGCTGTAGCATTCGGCCCAGCTCTCTATCTTCGGGTTATACTGTTTATAGGCCGCCAGCTTCATGATGTCGTGCCAATACAGATGGCTAAGTTCCGGTAAATGTCCGTAGTCAAATACGGCGTTGTATGCAAAGACGACGGTGACATTGTGAACGGCGAGGAAGCAAATCAACTCATCTATCGCCTTCTCCCGCGAACATTCGAGGTCCGGCTCTATTCCCCCCGCATAAAGAGCGTCCGTATACATACCACCGTGGTTTTTGAAAGGCGTGAGTACGTAATATCTCTTAGCCAGCAATTCGAAGTTCTCGGAATCTGCTATTACAACACCGATCGACATTACCGTGTCGCTCCAAGTTGTCTCCGTGTCAATAACGGCAAAATGACTCATTTGGAGTGACCAATTGCTAGCAGAAGCGAATTAACTGCCTTGTCTTTGCGCAGCTTCGCTTCCGCCATCACAAATTCCAGCCATAAGATGCAGAGACGGCGTAGTAGCATATGCCTATAGCCTCAAAATGCTTAATCACTACATTTATCTTGGCATTCTCTGTTGGACGGCGTCTAATTTCGTCAAGAATAGACTTAGTCTCTCGTATCATGTATGTGCGATCTCCATATTCTTCATGCTTTACAATCTCCCAATCGGGATTGTATGATCCCACAGGTCTATCAATCTTTACTTGATCAGGCAACTTGAACTTGATGTCTTCACGCCCGTCGAGAATCTTACCTCCGTATCAAGCAAGCGATACCCGGCCTCTATCGCGTTATTCATACTCCGTTCAGCCTCCTCGTTGCTCATCTGAAATAGGCCAAAACCCAATAGCCACATTTCATGGCCGGTTTGACAATCGAAATTTTTCCCATACCTGTTTCCACTTTCAAAATTATTTTCGAGAAATTATGAATAAGAGAGTAACACGTACAATCTGACTGTTGTGCCTTGAACAACTTGAGAACTCAGATATCGCAGGTTCAACGACCCTTAGCCTATCGGATAATCTTGAGAGTGTCTGAATAAAACTTAATAGAAGATGGCCCGAAATCCGGAGAATCTATCTGTCATTGACAGAGATAATCGGTTTTGCTAAAGGCTTTTGGTGGAGGCGATGGGGCTCGAACCCACGACCTCTTGACTGCCAGTCAAGTGCTCTTCCAGCTGAGCTACGCCCCCGAGGTCTTTTCATCATATCAAGCTTTTATATTACATAAATAGTTATTCTGTACTTAATATAGTTTTAAAAAAAGTAACCTTTATAGCTATGGCCGATGATTTAGATTACGATTTTTCAAAAATTGAACCGCTGTGGCAAAAACGTTGGCAGGATTCAGGGATCTACGAAGTTGAGCCGAACGACAAGCGCCCGCCTTATTACGTACTTTGCATGTATCCTTACCCAAGCGGGCCGGCCCACCAAGGCCACGTCCGCAATTATACCCTTGGAGATGTACTGGTCAGATACCGCAGGATGTGCGGATACGCCGTTTTGACCCCGTTTGGATTTGATTCTTTCGGCCTGCCGGCCGAAAACGCAGCCATCAAAGGCGGGGCTCATCCCAAAGACGGGACCGAGGCTCGAATCAAAGAGCTGAAAACAAGCGTTCAAAGACTCGGGGCTGCTTATGACTGGAAAAGGGAAATCAAAAGCCATGACCAGTCTTACATAAAATTTAATCAGATGATCTTTACTAAATTTTTTGCTGAAGACCTGGCTTACAGATCCAACGCTCCTGTCAATTGGTGTCCGGGTTGTAAAACGGTACTTGCCAACGAACAGGTACTCAGCGACGGCACCTGTGAAAGATCAGGCGACAAAGTAGAAAAAAAGCAACTGGAACAGTGGTTTTTTAGAATAACAAAATACGTGGAAGAACTCCTCAGCGACCTGGACGGCTTGGATTGGCCGGAAAGGGTCAAAATAATGCAGCGCAACTGGATAGGAAAATCCCAAGGCGCTCTTTTCAAACTGAAAGTACTAAGCGATGCCAATCTAAAAGCCAATGATGACAGTGATACTGCAAACGAGAATTTGATTGAGGTCTACACCACCCGACCGGACACCGTATTTGGAATGACTTATGTCGTATTGGCACCGGAACATCCCCTTGTGGCTAAAATTACCACCCCGGAGAGGTCGCAAAGCGTAGCCGAACTTTTGGAAAAAGTCTCAAAATCAAACGAGATCGAGCGGCTCTCAAGCGAAGGTGACACTTCCAAAAGGGGCGCCTTTACCGGAAGTTACGCCATAAATCCCTTCAACAACGAAAAAGTACCGGTTTACATCGCCGACTATGTACTCGCCGGTTACGGAACCGGTGCCATCATGGCTGTTCCCGGCGAAGATGAAAGGGACTTTGAATTTGCCAAAGTACACGGGTTGCCTATCATCAAAACGACCAATCCGCCCGACGGCTACGGGGATCTCCCCTATTCCGGACCGGGGATCAAGATCAACAGCGGCTTCCTTGACGGATTGAGCACGGACGAAGCAAAGCAAAAAGCCATTGAGTGGCTGACTACGCACAATATCGGCGAAGGGAGCATCCAATACCGCCTGAGAGATTGGCTGATCAGTCGGCAAAGATACTGGGGTTGTCCGATACCTGTCGTCTACTGCCAAAAAGACGGAATCGTAGCCGTACCGGACGAGCAACTTCCGGTGCTTCTTCCCGACGACGTTGAATTTTTACCCACGGGTGAATCCCCTCTGAAATCACACGCTGAATTCCTCAATTGCACTTGTCCGAAATGCAACGGTCCTGCTGTCAGAGAAAGCGACACCATGGATACATTCGTTGACTCTTCTTGGTATTACCTACGTTTTTGCAATCCATTTGAAGATAAGAGACCCATAGATATAGAGGCGGCAAGGCAATTTATGCCTGTCAACCAATATATAGGTGGTATCACACATGCAATTTTACACCTACTGTATGCAAGGTTTTTTATGAAAGCTTTGGGCGATACCGGACTTGCTCCACCGGAGATAAGAGAGCCTTTTGCCCAATTGTTTACCCAAGGGATGATCAGACTCGGCGGAAAAGCTATGTCCAAATCCAAGGGAAATGTTATCTCCCCCGATGTATATTTTGACAAGGTTGGTGCAGATGCCCTGCGGCTTGCCCATCTCTTCTTCGGTCCTCCTCAAGATGACGTTGACTGGAACGAACAAACAGACGAGATTATCGAAGGATGTTCCCGTTACCTGCGTAAAGTGTGGAGGCTGGCGGCCGGGGTAAACAGTACCGTAAACGCTAAATCGCACCCCGATACCTCAGATACGGATAAAGCAGCGACATACAAACTGAACAAAGCCATTCACAAGGCAATTGCATCGGTGACGCACGATATTGAAAAATATTCGTTCAACACCGCCGTATCTTCCTGTATGACATTGACCAATGAAATAACCGAGGCAAAACGCTCTTATGCCGCAACTGAAGTTATAGAACAAGCGATAGACACCCTCTTGATGCTCTTGGCCCCGTTGGCCCCCCATCTTTCTGCCGAAGCCTGGGCCAGAAGGAAAGGCAGAGACAGCCTTTTGCATGCACAAAAATGGCCGGAAGCTGATCAGCAATTCTTACTCGAAGACTTTGCCACCATGGTTATCCAGATCAACGGAAAGCTGAAAGACAAACTTGAGGTTTTAGCCTCCATCGATCCGTCGCAAGCCGAAGAGATGGTCTTTGCCCTTGACCGGGTCAAAGAAGCCGTCAATGGGAAAAAGATCCTCAAAGTCGTCAACTTGGCTCCCAGACTGATCAATATAGTGATTGGGTAACGTCTTTTGACTCCAAAAGGCAGATCTCAACCTTGGCGAGGCCCGGGGTGAGAGAGTCAACACAGATTGCTCTGTCGAAATTTGCTTCGGGCACTTACGTATGTTCATAAACTGTTGCAAACAAACATATGCCGTATCCTCTTGGGTAATCCTCCGATCGCAAAGTTTGAACTGAACGAGACCGATCCGATATGTAAGTTTTGTGCCGATTGGCGCACAGCCCCTTGGGAAAAGTGGATAACATTTAATCAACTCCGAGATCAAAACAACTTGGATCATTGGCTTTATAGTAAATTAAGTAAAACCGTATTAAAACTGTCGGCTGACGCCGCCGTATGAGTGGGGAGATTATTTTGAAATTCGGTCATTTTGACGATGAAAACCGTGAGTATGTAATTGAAAGTCCCGATACGCCTCTGCCTTGGATCAATTATCTGGGCCTCGAAGAGATGTACGGCATTTGCTCCAATACAGCCGGAGGATACAGCTTCTACAAAGATGCCCGACTGAGACGTATTACAAGATACAGATACAATAACGCCCCCTTTGACATAGGCGGACGGTATCTTTATCTGAGAGATAACGACTCCGGCGCTTTCTGGTCACCGTCATGGCAACCTGTCAAAACAGATCTGGACAGCTATGAATGCCGTCACGGTCTGTCCTATACGACCATATCTTCAAAATACCGGGGCATCTCCTCTGAGATGACTTACTTTATCCCCCTGGGTGAAACCGTTGAGATCTGGAAAACCGTTATCGGCAACCAAACGACAAAAGAAGTCAACCTGTCTCTTTTTTCTTCCGTGGAATTCTGTCTTTGGGATGCCCAAGACGATGCCACAAATTTTCAAAGAAACTTCTCAACCGGTCAGGTTGAAGTAGAAGACGGGGTCATCTACCATAAAACAGAATACAGAGAGCGCCGCAATCATTTCGCTTACTTTGCCTGTTCAATGCCCCTTGCGGGATTTGATACCCAACGGGACGAGTTTTTGGGTAAATACAGGGGATTTGACAAACCGCTTGTCGTAGAAAGCGGACAATCCCGTAATTCAATTGCCAACGGATGGGCACCGCACGGTTCGCACCACGTCCTGCTGAACCTTAAACCCGGAGAGAGCAAAGAAGTCATTTTCGCTCTGGGCTATTTTGAGAACGACGAGCAGGAAAAGTTCGATCCTCCCGGTTCTCAGATCATCAACAAAAGCCATGTACGTCCTGTTATCGACAAATGGTTGAATAAAGATCAGGTTGACCTTGGATTTCGTCAATTGAAAGACTATTGGAACGAATTGTTGTCGGTACTTCAGGTGCAAACCCCCGATGCCGATACCAACCGAATGGTCAATATCTGGAATGCATACCAGTGCATGGTTACTTTCAATATGAGCAGATCAACCTCATTTTACGAATCCGGCATAGGCCGGGGAATGGGATTTAGAGACTCCAACCAAGACCTCTTTGGCTTTGTCCATATGATACCGGAAAAAGCCAGACAACGAATAATCGATATCGCCTCCACTCAGCTTGAGACCGGAGGGGCGTATCACCAATATCAGCCCCTGACGAAACGGGGCAACAACGACATTGGGTCGGGTTTCAACGACGATCCTCTTTGGCTTATATTAGGTGTGGCATCATACATAAAAGAGAGCGGAGACCTTGCCATTTTGGATGCCCTCGTCCCGTATGACAACAAAGAAGGAAGTGAGGTTCCTCTCTATGAGCATTTGGTGCGCAGCCTGAACTACACCTTGGAAAGGCTTGGTCCGCACGACTTGCCACTTATCGGGAGAGCGGACTGGAACGACTGCCTGAACTTGAATTGCTTCTCCACTACCCCGGGCGAGCCGTTTCAGACGACAGAAAACCAATCGGGTGGAGTCGCTGAATCGGTGATGATCGCCGGACAATTCGTCTTGGCCGCCGAAGAGCTTTCCGCTATGGCCGCGCTCAGGGGCAACGACGCCGAAGAGTCCGAATTCATGAAGCGAGCGGAGCAGATGACCGCTGCCATCTTGGAACACGGTTGGGACGGGAAATGGTTTAAACGAGCCTATGACTTTTATTCGAACCCCATAGGATCTTCTGCCAACAGCGAAGGCCAAATTTTTATAGAGTCCCAGGGTATGTGTATTATGGCCGGGGTTGGCATCAAATCAGGACAGGCGTCAATCGCCCTTGAAAGCGTCAACGAACGCCTGGCCACGGAGCACGGTATCGTGCTGCAGCAGCCGGCTTATACACGCTACTACCCCGAACTTGGAGAAATCTCTTCTTATCCTCCGGGTTATAAGGAAAATGCAGGTATCTTCTGTCATACAAACCCCTGGATCATGATCTCCGAAGCAATGTGTTCCAATGGGGACAGGGCATTTGACTACTATAAAAGGATCAACCCTTCCAAGAGAGAAGCGATCAGCGAAGTACACAAATGTGAGCCGTATGTCTACTCACAAATGATCGCCGGCAAAGATGCCCCCACTCACGGGGAGGCAAAAAACTCTTGGTTATCTGGGACCGCCGCTCTCAATTTCACTGCGATATCACAATGGATTCTGGGCATAAGGCCTACATACGAAGGACTGATCATCGATCCCGTTATCCCCTCGTCATGGACCGGCTTTCAGGCCACCCGCAAATTCAGAGGAACCACATATAATATCACCGTCGAAAAAGAAGCCGGGGTATCAGGGCGGGTTACGGAGCTCATCGTAGATTCTGTCCCGGTATCGGGAAATATTATTCCCGTCGGAAGACCTGGGAACACAGTCACCGTAATCGCTAAAATCGTTTGATGACAAAAGGCGGATACCAACCGGTATCCGCCTTTTGCTTGTTACAGGTAAGCAGCGCTTTTACCCCCCCATTACAACTCAGCCGGGAAGTACACGATTTTTGATTCTGGTCACAATCTCCTCGGGAATCACAGAGTCTTGATCACGCAAATGGGATGCCTCGTTGAATGAGCCCAGAGAATCTTTCACCCCTACAAGCGCCTGATACAACGGGGGACAGGTCTTACAAGAAGCCAGGTGCTCCTCAAGGAGCGAGCCGTTTATCTCATCAAGGGCTCCGTCCAAATATTCGGAAACTTGTCGGCGCGCCTGCCAGCAACTTACCGGTACACCTTTGTTTGCCACCTTTCTCTCCTCTACTTTGGCCAATGAACTCACCAACATCATCCTCCCCCTCCGAAGACGCTGCTTTGCAGCCGGCAATGTGATGGCGAGCAGAGCTGCAATCTCATTGACGGTCAGCCCTTCTCCATCGTGCAGAACAACCACGCTCGAATAGCGAGTCGGCAAGTGCAAAAGGGCGTTGCGCAGCACATCAACTTGCTCAGCCTGTTCAGCCACAACGGCGGGATCGACGCTGTAGGAATCATCCCTCCAAAGATCTTCAACTTCTTTGACACTTATCTCATGGGATGAGTGTCGGGCAGTGTCGATAGCGATGTGATACAGAATCGTACGGAGCCAGTGCTTCAAAGACAGCCCTTGGCGGAATTGATCTTTTTTTTCTAAGGCACGCAATATAGTTGCACCGACAAGGTCTTCTGCCGCGGCATGGTTTTTTACTAAAAACAGTCCGTAGCGGTACAGCATGGGTATTTCCAAAGCAACAAGAGTTCCAAAATCATCTTTGGAACTCTTGTTGTCGGCAGCGTCATTTCTCATAGACATGGAGCCTTATGGGTAGATATGGTTATCAGGGCCGTCAATAAAAGTTTCAAATCCCTCATCACTTTATAATAATCTCCATTGGTAATGGATAGTTCGTGATCATTATGTTGCCGCAGATCAACCATATCAAGATAACACCTCTCCGAGACGATTATCCCAATTTATCGTCCCGACACTAAACAGTGTCAAGCCGTCGTAGGCGGGTGAATAACTCGGGTCTTTTTTGCACCGGATGCTTCTTTGGTACATGTATTTACCCCTGTGATACTGTAGATGGGACAATAAGCGGTCGAACCGGTCACAGCCAGAATCACGGTCACCAGCAACAACACGATACCCCACCCGCTTGAAAAACCGACTATTCCGGCACCGATCAAAGCAACTACCGCCAATACTCCCCTTACCAAACGGTCCGTAGTTCCAACAGTTTTACCCATTTTTGCCTCCTTGACTTCCTTTGCAACCCCATTGGGTTGGATTGATTTTGTTACCTTATATACGAACCGGATGAGGAAATGGATACAAAGCCTGCAACAGGCCGAACGGCAAAAAAAATATACGAGAGCTCTATCGGTTAAAATAACTGTTAGGCAAGGGTAATATCAGAAAATAGGAAGTTGAGCTAGACATAATAAGCAGGTAGCAGATGTTCTAAAAGTCAGATCCTAAAGAAGATAACAAACAAATGTTAGCAGCGGAGTAAAACTGAGCCACCCTCCAAGAAATTGTTACTTTCTATGTTGAAGAAATAGCCGGAGACTAAACTAGGTCTACAATAACATTCAATCTGTTATAACTTGCGAAAACTTGCAAAAGCAAAGATAGATGTAATGTTTCTGATTGCCTAATACCCCTAAAAGGTGCCGACCGAGATCTTTTAGGGGTATTTTTCGCAAAAACCAATAACTTAGAATACCAACCATAGATTTGAACATATCTTGTGCCTTACCCATGGATTTTAGAAGTGATACAGCCCAAGGCCCCTAGCTGCTACAGGGTTGACCGTTTAGGGTAAAGGAGGTAGGCATCGTATTTGATGATCCGCTCCAAGTACCTTGGAAACCGAATGTAACACTTCCACCCGGGGCCAGTGAACCGTTATAAGATTCATTGACTGCAGAAACACCGGTTGAAGATGAAGTAATCAGTGCACTCCATGAATTTGTTATTGTCTGTCCGGCAGGCCATACCCATGCAAGAGTCCAATTGGACAGAGAATTCGTAGACTCATTGGTAATCGTCACGCTTGCCATAAAGCCTCCCTGCCAAGTATTTGGAGTAATAGTTACCGAACAAACAGAGGTTGCAGGTGTTGTAGTAGAGGTAGGCGCTGTTGTTGTGGTGGTAGCAGCTGATGTAGTAGTAGGTGCAGCTGTGGTTGTCGGAACTGAAGTTGTTGCTGGCGCAACTGTTGTGGCAGGAGTTGATGTAGTTGTTGTAGTTACACCACAAGGCTGTCCGTTCAAGGTAAATGAGGTAACAGGTGAAAGTGAGTTGGTCCATGTACCTTCAAGACCAAATGTTTCAGAAGAGTTAGCCGGAATAGGTTGTCCTACTAAAATAGGAGCTTCGCCTGAAACAGTTACTGGTTTATTGGCAGCTGTTACAGCAGAACCTGATTGTGTAATAACGGCATTCCATGAATCACTTACAGTTTCACCTGATGGCCATGCCCATCCTACAGACCAACTGCTTAGTTCAGATGACGTGTTATTGCTAACGGTTACATTAGCCGTAAAGCCACCTGTGCTAGCCCCTGTTGTCCACTGACTTGTGATAGCCATTACTACATTACAAGCTGATGTTGTGGTAGGAGCTGATGTAGTGGTTGTTGGGGCTGAAGTTGTTGTAGTTGGTGCAACCGTGGTTGTTGTCGGAGCAACAGTAGTGGTTGTTGGGGCAACCGTGGTTGTAGTGGGTGCAACAGTGGTGGTTGTTGGGGCTGAAGTTGTGGTTGTTGGAGCAACCGTTGTGGTAGTTGGAGCAACCGTTGTGGTAGGGACTGATGTGGTTGTCGTTGGTCCAGCTGTTGTTGATGCAGATAATTGTACATTAATTGTCTTTGGGGGCATTACTTCTTCAGCGGAACCAGAATTAGTTGTAAGTCCGCTAGTACTATAGTAGAGATTTTCGCCGTAGGCACTGTTGAGTGATGCGCCTTTACACGAAGTGTTGTATTCCAGCGTAACTGGATATCTTGGGTCTGCAGGAACACTGTAGTCACCGCTTGAATTGGTAGTGGTACTAAAGATTAATCCATTATTTGTATCATTAGCCACTACACATATACCAGAAAGAGGACCCGATGTTCCTGTTACCTTTCCAGATATTGATGGTAAGGAACTAAGCGCGTATAACGTAATTGGCCCCGTGTCAGTTGTCCCGTATATTTTATTTGAGCCTGTGCTTGTTGAGTAAATAAAATTTGACTCATAGCTGGTATTTGGGTTAGTGCTATTTCCACCAAGATAACAGTTAGTTGAATTTACCTGCAGTGTCCATGGTCCCGATGTACCGGTATAAATGCTAAATCCACCAGATGCTCCTGTGATATCTGTCATCGGAGTATATGCTGGGCCATAGGACAAGGACACACAAATATTGGACAAAGGTTTACCACTATTAGATACAATGCTTCCGGAAACAACTGTTCCTGGATCGGGATTAGCAGGTAGTTTTACATCAATTGTCTTTGGGGGCATTACTTCTTCAGCAACGCCAGAAGCGGCAGTCGTAAGCCCATCATTAGTATAGTAAAGATTTGCACCGTAATCATAGCTAGGGATTGTTGTTGAGTGATTGCAATAAAAAGTGTTGTATTCCAGTGTAACTGGATATCTTGGATCTACAGGAATCTTATAATCACCGCTTGAATTGGTAAAGGCACTAACGTACAATCCGTTATTGTGGTCAATAGCTAATACACATATACCAGGAAGAGGACCTGATGTTCCTGTTACCTTTCCGGATATTGATGACAAGGAACTAAGCGCATATAAAGTAATCGGTCCTGTATTAGTTGTTCCGTATATTTCAGCCGAAGGTGTGTCTGTCGAATAAGTAAAATTTGACTCATAACTGGTATTTGGATAAGTGTTAGTTCCACTGGAATGACAGAAACTTGAATTTACCTGCAGTGTCCATGGTCCCGATGAACCGGTATCAATGCTAAATCCACCTGATGCTCCTGTTATGTATGTGTAAGACATCGCAGTATTTCCTGAATCAGTTGACAAGACCACACAAATATTGGACAGTGCTTTACCGCTATTTGATACGACGCTTCCGGAAACGACTATTCCAGAATTGGTTATAGTGGCACCTGCAACAGGTAGATTTACATTAATTGTCTTTGGAGGCATTACTTCTTCAGCAACGCCAGAATTAGTTGTAAGTCCGTTAATGGCATAGTAAAAATTGTACCCGTAAACATCGTTGGCTGAATTATTACAATAAAAAGTATTGTATTCCAGTGTAACTGGATATCTTGGATCTGCAGGAACACTGTAATTACCGCTTGAATTGGTAATGGCGCTAAAGTACAATCCGTTATTTATAGTACTGGCTGTTACACATATGCCGGCAAGATGACCTGATGCTCCGCTTACCTTCCCGGATATCGATGACAAGGAACTAAGCGCATATAAAGTAACAGGCCCTGTATTGGTCGTTCCATATATTTCATTTGAGCCCGTGATTGGTGAATAAATAAAATTTGACTCATAACTGGTATTTGGATAAGTATTACCTACACTGGAATTACAGTCGTTTGCATTGAGTACTAGCATCCATGGTCCCAATGTGTTGGCATTGATGCTAAATGTACCGGTTGCTCCTGTTTTATCTGTGTAGTACACAACTGTCGAACTATTTCCTGATTCAGGAAATAACCCTATGCAAATATTAGACAGTGCTTTACCGGTATTTGATACAATACTTCCGGAGACGACTATTCCTGAATTGGTTGTAGTGGTAGCCGCAAAAGCACTTTGCGATGACTCCGCACCTAAATATAGTATCGGCGCAATAGATGACATCACCATTAATATGACTAAGAGGAAATACTTTATTCTATTTACTTTATCTCTGTCTAAAGATAATTCTTTGTAATCCATAACTTTTTATGACTCCGTTCTTAGTATCTATACATATCACTAGTTGCTACGGTTCATTAGTTTCTATACGCCCCAAGGAGCTTTGCTATTATCTCATAATTGCTAGGTATTTTCACTTAATATTATGAGCTATATTTTTATAACACTAATAATATAGCTCAGCTATTCTTAGCAGTATTAAATTTACCTAAGTTGTATTTTATACGATGTATATATCAATTGCTTTTACCAAAAACGATTACTTGGTATATATTGAATGTCCTACTTTATTTCTACAATCGTCATGCTTAGGATAATTGCATTTAATGTACAATGGTAGTCATACTGCTTTTTGCAACATATTGTAGAGTAGAGAAAATAATCTCTCTAATTTTTTTATCAACCTAATACTACCGCTCATAGATTCATTGCACGTCACAGTGAAACGGCCACACCCGCTCAAGTGGATCTACGATCCTAAGCAAGCAGCAGCATGGTTATATTCAATAAACTTGTGCACGGCTGCGCTGTCCAGAGATTAAGGTGTTCAACGGGGAGATCAACCCCGACTATAAAGGTTTGTTTGTTTTACCAGTTCGTGACTATCAAATCACGAAAATTACATGACTACAGTAGTCACGTTCCATGAAGGTCATACCTTGTAAACATCTATTACTGTTTACGGGAAAGTGAACTTAGGTCTATGAGGAGATCATTTTTGGCTGCTCTCCTATGGGGTTCTACCTTGTAGGATGGCACCCTTGAAAAAATATAAGAGTATATAAACAACCAGAAAAATCCAAACCGTAAGCCAGGATTCCAGAACGGAGATGAGTCGGTAGCACGTCTCCAGAGTCGCTAACCCCGACCCAACGAACGAGTTTAGCGTTCCCAGTATGGCCAATTGCTTTCTTGTTCTTATTTCACTTTATTTTAAAGCCCAATACTTCAAGTACGGCATTGTCTTTGATCTCAGCCAGAGATTGCAGTTTGCAATCGGCCAAGGAAAATCTTATATCATCCTGCTCTGATTCCGGAGGAACGGCAATTACCCTCATGGACGCTGCTTTGGCGGCAATGACGCCGTTGAGAGAATCTTCTATGACGACTGTGGTAATGGGAAGCTTATTAACAAGCGATACGGCTGTCATAAAAATAGCCGGATGCGGTTTTCCGTAGATTTCATCTTCTGCTGAATAAACCAATGAGAATTTATTCCTCAATGAAAATTTATCCAGCACGGCATCTATAATTTTATAGTTAGATCCGGAAGCCAGCACCAAAGGCAGACCCTCTTGGATAAAAAAATCCATAGCCTCTATTGCATATGGTATCAACTCTCCTTCGCTGTTGATACATTCAATTATACCCTTGACAACATCAGCCTCGATAATCGGAGAAAGATTTTTGTCGAATCCAAGGATCTTTTGCCAATTTCTGATAACTTCGTCCAAACGCATGCCTTTTGTTTGCCCGTCTTTGATTAGAAAGGTAACATCAAAACCTAAGTCATAAAATACTTGCCGTTCGATGCTTTGCCAAAATGGCTCCGAGTCTATTATGATACCGTCCATGTCAAAAATCACGAGTTCCGCCGGCAAATAATTTACTTTAGACATATCCTCACCTATATTTACATATTTACTGATAAGATCAGTAGGTTCATCGGTATAATAAATGCATTATCAAATTATTGAAGCACTTTATATTACTTTATGATACACAAATATACAATCAGAATAAACTTTCTGTCTGATCCCTGGCGCAAATAATAGATATTATTTTCCGCGGAGATAACGCTCCAGCTCCGCCGCTATCTCATCACCGGATGGCAGGTTTTCATAATTCCAACTTTGCTTTTCACTGCCCAGATCTACCTGCTCTTCCAAATTCTTGATCATTTCGAAATGTTCGTCCGAAGCTGAAATTAAATTGCTCAGCTGTGCTTCCAATGCCAAAGACTCACGGTGCAGCTGATCCAGATCCAAAGTAAGCCCGCAAAGCTGGATAACGACTTCCAAAAGAGACAAAGCCGCTTGGGGATAGTACATATTGGCGATATAGTGCGGTACCTGTGCCCATAGATTGACAAAACTCGCGTCTTTGTTGTTGTCCTGACAAAATTTCCCGATTACATCTGTAATGGAAGCCGGAGCATCAATCTCTCCGCTCAGATAACCTATTTTGTCTACCAGCTCTCTGTCGGAACCCGTAGCGATAACTTTTACTGGGCGCGTATGGGGCCAGGCAAACGGAAATGCGCCGAGTCCTATCACATGGCCTACCTTATGCTTGGAAATTATCTCCAGGATTTCCATCGTAAAATCTTTCCATCTGTGGTCAGGCTCAGGGCCAGTGAGCAAGAGAACTTGTTTGCCTTCATGATCCTGACAAAGTCTTACGACGGGCTGAGACCAGGACAGGGAAGTTATGATACCGTTTGCTATTTTGACGCGAGGACGGCGTTCCCTGCTGTCCAGCAAGTCTCCCACCTCAAATGAATACGCTGTTTTAGAGGTCGTAGCGTCCAAAAGGGCTTTTGCTGCTGTTGCGGCTGCATATCCGGAGTCAATCCAGCCTTCCATGGCTACTATCAGATCCAGGGAATCCGGTATGTTTACGTCGTGGCGGTGGACATTTATCACATTACATAGGCTACAGCAAATTTTGCTTTATCGTACAACGGTTATCGCTCTGGATGCATCCGTTATGCTTTTTGCCCCGTCTTTGGTCATGATAATAATATCTTCAATACGGACACCGAACTCTCCGGGTATATAGATGCCAGGCTCTATCGAAAAAGCATGGCCGTAAGTCAACTTGGTTTGGTTGCCCGCAACGATATAGGGATCTTCGTGGTACTGAACCCCTATACCGTGTCCTGTCCTGTGGATAAAATATTGGCCGTACCCAGCTTCTTCGATCACGGAACGGGCCGCAAAGTCAATCTCATGACAGCTGACACCCACCTCACATCGTTCAAAAGCGCTTTGCTGGGCTTTGGCTACGACTTCATAAACTTCTCTCATTTTTCCCGTTGGTTCCGACAAAAAAACCGTCCTCGTCATATCGGAACAATACCTGGGTAAAATGGGGTTTGCCAATTTTCCTCCGAAATCACAGACAACTTGGTCTTTTGCCGTGATAATCCTGTCTCCCGCTTCATGATGGGGGCTTGCCCCGTTTACACCGGAAGCCACAATGGCAAAACCAACTTCGTCGTTCCCGAATGATATGAGCATATCCGAGATGACTTTGGAAACCTGCTTTTCCGATTTACCAAGCAGCTCGATCTCACCGGCAAGCAAAGCCTCCGCTACTTTATCTGCCGCCTGTCCTGCCAAGGTAAGCAGCTGTATTTCCAAATCGTCCTTTACGGAGCGCAGCTCCTTGAACAGAGCAGATGTCAAAGAGAAAAGCAAATCTCTGTCATAGGTCAACAATTCCAGTAAAAATGAGCCCGGGGCATCGTCTGAAATTGCTGTCTTTCGTACTGTGCCCAACAGATGATAAGCTTTTTCGATGGGATTTTCTGTTTCGCCGTATGAACAAAGGTCAAACAACGTCTCATCGTGATCGACACGCGCCCTTTCCAACAAAGGGACGAGCAACACCGGTTGGGCGTCTTTTGTCATAAGCAAAATTGTCGGTCTCTCCAGACCTATCCCTTGGTAGCCGATCAGCCAAGATAACTCTGCATCGGAAGTTATGAAAAGCCCGTCAACAGCCCTGTCTGTCATCATTGAGCGGCATGAGTCCAGTCTCTTTTTCCTGACGGCACGTATGGTGTCGTTTTGAAGATATTGTGATGATTCCATTGAAGACATCTTACCCCTGGCCGCGTGCCTGATTACAGGAGACGTAAAACAGATCCCGGTCTTATTTTTTATCCGTGTCGCATGCCTTGGTGACGGCTTGCTTGGCATGATAGCTGGAACGAGTGAGAGGAGAGGATTCAACATGGTCAAATCCCAGTAAATAGGCCATATCTTTCAACTCATCGAATTCTTCCGGTAACCACCATTTGACAACCGGCAGATGGTGAGTCGTAGGGCGCAAGTATTGGCCTATGGTTACAATGGAAACGCCTACGTTGAAAAGATCCGTGAGCGTATCAAAAATTTCTTCTTTCGTCTCTGACAAACCGACCATGATCGATGATTTGGTAATGAGACCGGCTTTTTTCGCCCTGGCCAAAACCGATAGGCTCCTGGCATAAGAAGCTTGAGGCCTGATGACATTTTGCAGCCGCAGAATTGTCTCAACGTTATGATTTAGCACATCGGGTTTTTCGTCAAAGATGACACCTAAAGATTTGGGGTCTCCTTTGCAGTCCGGTATGAGTACTTCCACTGTTACACCGGGGCACCTGTTCCTGATTGCTCTGATTGTCTGGGCAAAAGCCAAGGCCCCACCGTCCGGCAGATCATCTCTGGCCACCGCCGTCACAACTGCATGGGAAAGCCCCATTTCCTCCACGGCTTTTGCCACCCTGTCCGGTTCCGTTGAATCTATCGGGAAAGGCTTACTGGTATCTACCAAACAAAATCCGCATGATCTGGTGCATCGATCACCGTTGATCATAAATGTGGCCGTTCCTTCCGACCAGCATTCACTGATATTGGGACACCCGGCCTCCTCGCAAACTGTCACCAGACCGTTTGATTTAACGGTGGTGTAGGAAGAGAAAAAATTTCTTTCCGTGGATAACTTTGCCCTCAGCCAATCCGGCTTCTTCGATGAGATACTGATGGTTTTGGAAAGCTCCACACCTGCTTTTTCCAGACGGAGCAGAGGTCTGGAGAGCACCCGATCGCTGTCGGAAGAATGATTGTTTAAATCCTGCGGGCCGGGAAAATCAATCTTTTGGGTTCGGGTGGAATTTGTCAAAGGCAGATATTTTTTTTGGATTGTTGTATGGATATTGCTTCTCTCAGGGCTTTGCATCAGCTGAGCGGCGCGTGATATAAAAATATCGGCTGCATCGTCTACGCTGTATTTGTAACCCAATTCTTTCAAAGACGTCATCTTGCAGTCGCTGATCCCACAGGGGACTATATGGGAAAACATAGCCATATTTGTTGAAATATTCAGCGCAAATCCGTGCATGCTTCTGCCGTGAGATACCCTGACACCTACCGAACAAATTTTTTCCACTGTCCCGGATCCGGTTGTCACCCAGACTCCCGGGAAGCCGTCTCTTACAAAAAAGACAGGTCTTTCGTCTTCGTCAACCTCTTTGCCCGCAGCCTCGCCTGCAGTCAAATGTTCCAGTACGTCTATTACCAGACGTTCAATCTTATGGACATGATTCGGTATCGCATCTTTGGATAGCTTAACATCAGTAATAAAATAACCTACAAGCTGGCCCGGGCCGTGATAGGTAATGTCCCCCCCGCGATCGGCATCTGCCAATTCGGCTCCGACCGAGGCAACGTCTTTGATCAGAAGGTGTTCTTTTTTGGTACGTATCCCTGCCGTATAGACATGATGATGTTCAAGCAGCAACAGATAAGATGCCTTTGACCTCAATAGTCCGTGCTGCCAGGCCAAGGCGTCGCCATAGCTTACCTGCGGCAAATAACGGATGTGCAAAGTGTTCTCGCCTGCCAATATTGAGGCTAAATCTTTGTCTTTATATCTTTTCTCCGTCAGGTCCTCAACTACACTCATCTGCGATCGCTTTCACCGGCTTTATAAGTCATTTTACCCCTGTGGCTTGGCATGGCGCCGTCTTTTCCTCAAAAACAGTGCCGGTTTGGGAGGAAACAGCGCTCAGGAGCCAAGCCCCAGTTGACTGCTGAAATCATCATTTTCTATGACATAGGACATATCGCGTAAAAATGCCGCGGCGTAAGATGCATCAATAACTCTCGCATCAAAAGCCATACCAAGCATACCAACGGGGTGGATGGCGATGGCTTCTTCACCTTGAGAAGATATGACTACAGGTTTGCGCTTGATCTCCTCGATCGACAAAATGGCGACCTGAGGCTGAGTAATAACGGGAAACGTTAAAGCTGCCCCTATGGCACCTTGGTTGCTCACTGATATGGTGGCACCCGTAAGGTCTTCGGCCCCCAAAGAGCGTGACCTACCTTTGGTAATTAATTTTCTGGTTTCGATGACCAAATCTGGCAATTTATACTCGTCGGCATCATGCAGAACAGGGACTATCATTCCGTCACCGTTCAGGTCAACGACTATGCCGATATTGATCCTGTTGTGAACAATCAGCTCGTCCCTGCCCACGGATGAGTTTATCTTCTTATATTTAGGCAGAGCTTTTGCCAGTGCGTGCAAGACAAAAGGAAGATAGGTAACGTGAAAGTCAAACAGTGTGTTTTCGGGTTGATTTATCGTTTGTCTGGCTTGTTCTACCTGTTCAAAGTCAACCTCACGGACAACAAAGGAATGCGGTGACACGGTTTTTGAACGAAGCATGTGTTCTGCTGTCATACGCCGCATCGCCGTAAACGGAATTCGCTCATCCCTTTTCCCCGGCAAATCGGCGGTTCGCTTCAGCGATTCCGCCCCTTTTCTGTACCTTTGGGTCTCCGTTGGCGATTCAGACATTATCTCGCTGGTATTATTCCATAATTTCCCGAGGATATTGGCTGTTTCGGCTGACTGGGAGAGTACTATTTGGTCTTGGCCCATGGCCACATTGGTCTCCACCGGCTGTACGTTCAGTCTTTCTGCCGCTATTTCCTCTGCTGTCAAAAAGTCTTGCAGATCCGGAGAAGTTGCGCTCTCTTCAACAGACGTTTGGATCATATCGCCCGGCGGATAGCCACTTGCCTCCGGAGAAAACGTGGTCTCCGTAGCGATGGGTTCGTCAGCAATTGCCGGCTTGTAATCATCTTTCTCCGGAACAAGAATGCTCTCTGTAGCGATGGGTTCGTCAACAATTGCCGGCTGATGATCATCTGCTTTTGCAATTGTCTCATCTTGCTTTTGAGCGCCCAATTGTGCCAAGACGTCTTCTCTGGTAATAACTCCTCCCGGACCCGTTCCTCGTATCAAAGAAAGATTCAGTTTATTTTCTTCAGCGAGATGGCGCACCAACGGAGAAACAACCAGTATCTCCTTATTCTGTGCAGGGGTTTCCACCGCAGTAAAGTCCGAAGGCGAAGGTTCGACTGATGAAGATTCTTCTTTCCCAAGATGATCAATATCAGTGGAATAAACATCCGGATGAAGCAAAGGATAGGGTTCCGTCCCTGAAAAAGCGTCCTCTTGATCTGTCTCGTACTGCTGAGTGACCAACGGCAAGTAAGAATCCTCGCTCGACGGAGGGTAAAAATCATCCAAGGAGTCCTGAGGTGAGACAGGAGTTTCGCTGTCAGGCGAAACAGGAGTTTCAGGTTGTCCCATATGTTCAAGTGCCGGTTTTATATCGGTCACAGGTTCTTGGTTTTTTATTGGCTCCGGTACCAAACTGACTTGGTCCATATGGGCAGCAACCCCCAAAGAGGCCGTAATGGCAGCCAAATCCCTCAGCCCTGCCAAAGAACTCAAATTGCTGGCAGGCAACGGAGGCTCCGGGGTGGTGGCAGTGGCGCTGTCTTGCTGGCCTATGACGGCTAAAGTCGTTCCGACGTCAACGGTTTCACCTTCCGGAAAAATAATTTTCTCTATTATGCCTGAAGCAGGAGAGGGAACTTCCGAATCGACTTTATCCGTTGAGACTTCAAAAAGCGGTTCGTCCTGTGTAACGAAATCACCCTCTGATTTCAACCACCTGATAATGGTCCCTTCTGTGACGGCTTCGCCCAATTGAGGCATCTTTACATCAGCCAACGTGTAACCCCCTTCCGGTAAGTGCCAATACAGTTTCTCCGAATGTCTCCGACAGAGTCGGGTGCGGCTGAATAAAGTGTGAAATCTCTTCCGGAGTTGCCCCCCAATTGACTGATAGATAGGCTTGGCCCAATTGTTCTGTTACCCATGGACCTACCATATGCACGCCAAGGAGACGTCCCGCTTTACCGGAAACATCCTTTTCACAAATTACTTTCACAAATCCTTCTGTCTCTCCCAGAATAATCGCTCTTCCGTTCCCTCCGTAAGGGTCTTTTTTGACCGCTATATCGTAGCCGGCCAGTCTGGCGGCAGACTCGGTAAGACCGACAAAAGCTACTTCGGGTGAAGAGTAGATACACCAGGGAACATTTTGGTAATCGACCGGTATGGCCTGTTCGCCCAAAATCTGTTTGATGACAAAAATCCCTTCGGCAAATCCAACGTGTGCCAACTGAGGGGTATTGATCAGGTCACCGATGGCAAAAACATTTTCCGCTTTGGTTCTCAAGCGGTCGTCAACCATGACATAACCTCGCTCGTCCAGATCGATATCGACGTCTTCTGAGTAGATTGAAGCAGAATTGGGAGCCCTCCCTACGGAAATCACTACCTGATCGACATCCACGCTGTCTCCGTCGGCAAAAGAAACCGTAACCCCTTCTTCCGTGAATGCGTTATTCGTCACCTGGGCTTGGGTTTTGACAAAGATACCTTTTTTGCGGAAAGACCTTGCCACTGCTTCTGCTACCTCTTCGTCGCAACCGGGCAGCAAGGAACTGGTGACTTCCGCCAGCGTCACCTTGGAGCCAAGATCAGACAACAAAGATGCAAATTCACAACCTATGGCACCGCCCCCGATAACAAGAGCCCGGGGCGGAATGACCTTCAGATCAAGTACCTCATCAGAAGTCAAAATATACTGTCCGTCCGGGACAAAGCCGGGTATGGTCCTTGGTCTCGATCCGGTCGCCAAAATAACAAATTTTGCTTGCAGGAGTTGTCTTTGTCCGCCGCTTCCTATGACTTCTACTACATTTTTTGCAAGAAGTTTGCCAACACCTTGAAAAATAGCAATTCCGCGGCCCCTCATGAGCCCTTCCAGACCTTTGTGGAGACGTCCCACCACCGCTGACTTTTTCCCTTGCATCACAGACGTATCGATTACAGGCGGGGAAGACAAGACACCGTATTCTTTTGCCTTGTTCACCGAGACGAAGATCCTGGCAGTCTCGAGGAGCTCTTTCGCTGGGATACATCCCCTGTGCAGGCATGTCCCCCCTACTTTATCTTTTTCGACCACCGCTATTTTGAGTCCGGCAGAAGCTCCGTAAAGAGCAGCCGCATAACCGCCGGGGCCACCCCCGACAATCACTAAATCAAATATATCTCTTGCATTTAAATCCAACGGCACAAACGTTGCCTCCAATATTTAACTGACAGCATCAAACTATCTAAAATATTTACCGCCCGGCTATGCCCGGGGTCGGTTCTTATCACTAAGTCAATTTACCCGCTCTCAGCTATCATTGTATAGCCGCTAAAAAGATATTTTTCGACATGGGCAATTTAGATAAAATATTTCCTGTCCGACAACGTGAGGACTTTGTTCTTTTATCGGCGAGGGATCAAGTGTTTAAGCCGTAAAAAGTCAATTACCTCTCCGGCTGATTCCGGCGAGGTCTTACTGCTTGTATCAATTCGTATTTCCGGAGAAATCGGTTCTTCATAGACATCGCTTACCCCGGTAAAATGGCCGAGCTCGCCTGTCCTGGCTAATTTGTAGAGACCTTTCGGATCGCGTGACTCACAATCTTTGAGCGACGTGGATACGTATACTTCGACGAAAGCCAGACCCTCTTCTTCGTGGCGTCTTCTGATCATCTCGCGGGCTTCCCTGTAAGGACTGATTATCGGGGCTAAAACGATAAAACCCTCTTTGGCAAAGAGGATAGCAACTTCACCTGACCTACGCATGCTTTCCATCCTGTCTTCCTGAGAAAAGCCTAGGTTGGCATTGATCCCTGATCGCAGGCTATCTCCGTCTGCGATATAACACGGTAAATTTTGGGTGGTCAATTCCTCATAAAGGTACCGAGCCATCGTCGTTTTGCCCGCACCGGATAAACCGGTCATCCAAATAGTCATTCCTTTGAGATCGGGCAAAGAACCATATCCTTTTCTTATGATCGGCAATCTGATGCACTGTCAAATCAGCATAGATTATGTTTTGATGCCTTGCCACAGTAAGTCATCATATGCAAGGCAAAGCAAAGGATATTTCTGCGACAGAATTTTCTCCCGCGACAACTGATGCTTATCAGGTATGCGTGAGAAGCATCCCGGCAGCGACGGTTACCTGTGTCTGGTCGTCAACCAGAATAAAACTTCCCGTCGTTCTGTTTAAACGATATTCGTCATAGAAAAGAGGAGAAGTGGTCCTCATATTAATACGACCTACATCATTTAGAGCAAGCTGCTTACTGGAATTATCACGATGCAGTGTATTGACATCGAGCCTGTAACGTACCTCTTGTACAAGAGTTTTGGCCCAGGTACTGTTGTGCTTGATCGAGAGTTTCATCCCCTCTTCAAGCGGTTTTTCCGACATCCAACAGATCATCGCGGAAAGGTCCTGGCTTATATTGGGTTTATTGTGAGCCCGGCAGAGCATATCTCCTCTGGAGATATCCAGGTCATCGGCCAATCTCACCACCACCGACATGGGAGGAAATGCCTGTTGTACCTGTCCGTCATAGGACTCTATCGATTCTACTTTGCTGACAAACCCGGAGGGGAGCACCATTACTTCGTCTCCCACACCCAAGATACCGGCGGCCATCTGTCCGGCATAACCTCGATAGTCGTGCAATTGGTTGGACCTGGGACGCATAACAAGTTGTATCGGGAACCTTAGATCAATTAAATTTCTGTCCGATGCGATATGAACGTCTTCCAAATGATGGAGCAACGAAGAACCTTCATACCAGGACATGGAAGTGGATCTGTCAACGACATTGTCACCCTGCAAAGCCGAAATAGGGATAAATGTCAGGTCGGGGATTTGCAACCTCGCCACAAAAGACTCAAGTTCGCTGCGTATCTCCTGGAAACGATCTCTTGACCAGCCTACCAAGTCCATCTTGTTGATACAGACGACCAAATGGGGAATCCGCAGAAGCGAAGCAATAAAAGCATGCCGTCTGGTCTGTTCCGTTACGCCGTTTCTGGCATCTACCAAAATCAATACTAAATCGGCAGTGGAACAGCCCGTTACCATATTTCTGGTGTGTTGGACGTGCCCCGGACTGTCGGCAATGATGAATTTACGTTTGGGAGTGGAAAAATACCTGTAGGCAACGTCTATCGTAATGCCCTGCTCGCGTTCGGCGCGCAAACCGTCAGTCAGTAAAGCCAGGTCAACATATTCATCACCCCTGGCCAGAGAGGTTCTCTCGATTGCCTCCAGCTGATCTTCAAAAATCTGTTTGGAATCATACAGCAGGCGGCCTATCAGGGTTGATTTTCCGTCATCGACACTGCCGGCTGTGGCAAACCTCAATAAATCAATTTGGGACATTAGAAATATCCTTCGCGTTTACGGTCTTCCATCGCCGCTTCCGAAAACTTATCGTCCGCTCTCGTAGCGCCGCGCTCTGAAATGCGGGTAGCGGAGGTCTCTTGAATTACTTCCTGCGTTGTTTTCGCCGTCGACAAGACGGGAGATGTGCAGGTCATATCCCCCACTGTTCGATAGCGCACGCTGGCGACAAAAGGTTCTTCGTCCGGATTGTCCGGATCAGGCTCCGTATATAAAGTCCGTGCCAGCAACATCTGGTCACGGCGAAATACTTCCCGCTCGTGGGCAAAATAGATGCTCGGCAACTCTATGTTTTCTTTCTCGATATATTGCCAGATATCGAGTTCTGTCCAATTGGACAAAGGGAAAATGCGGAAGTGCTCACCTTTACGATGTCTGCCGTTGTATAAATTCCACAACTCCGGCCGCTGGCGGCGCGGATCCCACTGCCCGAACTCGTCTCTGTGTGAAAATACCCTCTCTTTGGCGCGGGCTTTCTCTTCGTCTCTGCGTCCTCCGCCAAAAACGGCATCGAATCTGTTTCTGCTAATCGCTTCGAGAAGACTGTGGGTCTGCAACCTGTTCCGAGAAGAGCCCGGTGTTTTGTCTTCCGTTACCTCACCGTTATCTATGGCGTCCTGTACACTGCCGACAACCAATCTGATGCCAAGCTCTTCAACACGGCGATCCCTAAAGGTAAGTACTTCGGGGAAGTTGTGGCCCGTATCTATGTGGAGCACGGGGAACGGAAGCTGAAGAGGCCAGCATGCTTTGACGGCCAAGTGCAACAGAACGGCCGAATCTTTGCCGCCCGAGAACAATAAGCACGGCCGCTCGAATTCGGCTACCACTTCTCTGATGATGAATATGGCTTCTGCTTCCAGAGCTTCTAAATGTGAAAGTGTATAATTCAAAGTATGACTAGATTAGTCATATTTCAAGACCCATTGCGGCCAAAACGGTAAATTTATTCGGGAATTGCCCTAAAATTATCCTATCGGGCATTTAGTTGCTCTCTTGCCGCTCTATTGGCCAACATATCCGCGAGCTCATTCAAAGGTTCTCCGGCATGGCCTTTTACCCATCGAAAAGTTATTTCGCCCGGCCTGTCGTCCACAACTTGGGTGATCAAGGCTTCCCACAGATCTTGATTTGCCACCAGATCACCTTTGGAGTTTCGCCATCGGTTCGAGCGCCATTTGACCCACCAGCGTTGTTCAAAACAATTCACCACATAGGCAGAATCGCTGACTATACGAAGCGGGGTGGCGATGTCCCGGACGGCGTTGAGGACGGCTGATAACTCCATCCTCTGGTTCGTGGTATGAGGCTCTGATCCATAGGAATTTTCCGTTTCCGAAATCGCCCATGCCCATCCGCCCGGCCCGGGGTTTTTGATACAAGCCCCGTCGGTATAAACTACTGTGATATCGATGACAACCCTCCGTAAATTTTGTCGACAAAGCCTTTTTGAACCAAACTATCCCAAAACCTGATTTAGGTAAGGACGATAACAGGAATAATTACCAGACGGAAAAATTCTTTACGGTTGTCTTGTCGCTTTTCTTCTCCGACGTCTGATACAAAGCGGAGAGCTTTTGTTATGATAATTGGATAACAGATCATCATTTGGCTGAATACGGGTGGACTTTGGAGAATAAGAACATAAGACTTGTCTTGGCGGGCGATGTAAACGCCGACAAGCTAATCAGTGAAAATATGTTTGCCCTCCTCATAGGGATGGTTTTAGACCAGCAGATCCCTCTTGAGAGAGCATTTTTGGCACCTTATCTACTCCAAGAACGCCTGGGGATCGAACTTGAGCCCCAGACGCTCTTGGACATTGACGACGAGACGATCTACCAAGCATTTACTCAAAAACCGGCTCTGCACAGATTCCCGATGGCCATGGCAGGCAGGGTCTTGGAATTGGCTGAAATTATCAAGACGAAGTATCAAAACGATGCCTCGCTCATCACAGAAAGCGCTCAAGACGGTGCCGAACTGCTGAAAAGAATCCAGGAACTCCCCGGATTCGGCAAGCAGAAAGCAAAGATCTTTGTTGCCCTGTGCGGAAAACAGCTTGGTCTGAGATGCAAAGGGTGGGAAGAGGTTTCGACCCCGTTCAGCGAACCCGGATCGCTCCTTTCCATCGCAGATATAACCGGTCAGCAATCTTTGGAAAAAGTCAGGGCGAACAAAAAACTTTTGAAAGAACAGGCTAAGTCCGCCAAGAACGGTTAGATTGGCTTTTTTACTTTTATCCGGTACAAAAACCCGTTATTAGCCTGTTCTATTTACGAAATCGCAATCCCAATGCCGCTTGGTGAAACAGATTTCTATATCCAAAGACAGATAGCCTTTACATATGTCTGTTGCAAGTCACAATTTATTCAAAAGTATCCGGAGCAGATGAACAGTCCGTCTGCCCCGGATACTTTTATCCGATAAACACTTACGGCTTTTTATCTCGAGTTGGACCGGTTCTCACAAGCGGTAAGCGGGTGTCCGGTTGGGATTTGCCAACGGTCCGGTCAGCCGGTCAGCGACCGTCCACCTCCAGGGTCCCAAAACGTTTACTAGTCAGTTTAGACCACCTCCTCTCTCTGGTAAAACCATTTTACAGACCCCACGGTCCGAATGCAACATTTTTATCCGACGAAAAGCCCGCAAATGAAGTTTATTTTTGTTATGTCCCGCTCCCGTCCTCGGGCACTTTGTAAATCCGTCTGAAGAGAAAAAGATAAAATAATTTCTACTATCGCTATAGTAATATTTAAAGTAGGGCATAATATATAGATATGTCATCCAATTCACGTCAATCATTACTTGAAATAACGGACCTGCATGCCTGCGTGGCGGAGGGGAAAAGCGAAATCCTGAAAGGAGTGGACTTATCGATCCTGCCGGGAGAAGTTCACGTAATTATGGGTCCCAACGGATCCGGCAAGTCGACCCTGGCTAATGTAATCGCCGGAAACCCGGTATATGAAATTACAAAAGGTGTTATTTCCTTCCGGGAAGAAGAGATAAACGCTTACCCCCCTGACGTGAGGGCCAAAAAGGGAATTTTCCTGGCTTTTCAGGACCCCGAGGAAATATCGGGGGTGTCGCTTACTCAATTCCTGCGACAAGCTATGTCGGAACGAAAAGGTTCACCGGTATCCGTCCTGGAGGTGAGGGTGCAATTGGCTGAATGGCTAAAACGTTTAGACTTGGATCCTTCTTTTGCCGAAAGGCATCTCAATGCGGGTTTTTCCGGAGGAGAAAAAAAGCGCAACGAAATTTTACAGATGGCTGCTCTGGCCCCGGAACTTGCCGTCTTGGATGAAACCGATTCCGGTCTCGATATAGACGGGCTGAAAGTCGTTGTCAAAGGACTGTCAATCATCAAAGAGACCAATCCTGATCTGGCCATACTTATTGTTACACATTATGCTAATATATTACATGACATAGACGTAACCAAAGTCCATGTTTTTGCCGACGGTAAAATAGCAGAAACAGGAGACAAAGATTTGGCAGTAACCATAGAAAAAACCGGCTACCAGAAATGGCTGGGATAGATCGCAATACGATCGTAAAGATAATTGATTTCCAAAGTAAATTCAAGGTGAGAAATGCATATAATTAGCAATAAAGATGTACCGGATTATAGGGCGGTTTTTGAGGTTGGTAGCCTTTATATCCGACCGGAGATAAGATGACATTTGACGTAGCAGCTATCCGTGAAGATTTTCCGATTTTCCGGACCGGGGACAATAAAAACCGTCTTTATTATTTGGACTCCGCATCTTCGTCACAAAAGCCCTATCAAGTCATCGATGCCATGAGCAGATACTACGAATCCACTCATGCCAATGTACACAGAGGTGTCTACAAGATCGCCGAAGAGGCTACTTTGAGATACGAGAATGCCCGCATGGCAGCCGGGAATTTCATAGGTGCGGGGCAAAGCGACAAGGAAATCGTTTTTACCAAAAATGTCACCGAGGCCATCAATTTGGTAGCTTTTACCTGGGGAAGGGCTAATCTAAAGCAAGGTGACGTTATTTTGCTGAGCGAGATAGAACACCACGCCAACTTTGTTCCATGGTTGATGCTGGCCCAAGAAAAATCCTTGGAACTGCGCTTTATCCCAATGGGCAAAGACTATAACCTTGACCTTGGAAATCTTGACCAACTGGCCGACGGGGCAAAACTTATCGCTGTTACGGCTGCTTCAAACGTCTTGGGATCCATAACCGACCTTGAAAAAATATCCGCCACGGCTAAATCAACGGGCGCCCGTCTCTTGGTTGACGGGGCACAGCTCGTACCTCATCGCAAAGCTGACGTCAAAAAAATAGACGCCGATTTCTACGGTTATACCGGACATAAGCTTCTTGGCCCAACGGGAATCGGAATATTGTATGTAAAAGCTGAGCTTTTGGAAGAGATGCCGCCGTTTCTGGGCGGAGGAGAAATGATAGCAGATGTCCGCCTGGACGGTTTCACAACCACGGATATACCTTGGAAATTCGAAGCGGGGACTCCCCCTATCGCTGAAGCGATCGGACTGCATGCCGCCATCGACTATCTCAATAATATCGGCATGGATAATATAGCAGAACATGAAAGAAAGTTGACTTCCTACGCTATATCAAGACTGAAAGAGCGTTTTGGGGAAGACATCACCGTTTTCGGCCCTGAATCGTCGGGAAACACTGCCTCAGAGACTGCAAATGACAGAGCCGGTGCCGTCTCATTCAGCTTTGCGGGAATACACCCGCACGACGTAGCCCAGATACTTGATGAATACGATGTATGCGTCAGGGCCGGTCACCACTGTGCCAAGCCCTTGATGAGATGCCTAAACGTACCGGCAACCACAAGAGCTTCGTTTTACTTATACAATGATGAAGAAGATGTAGAGGCCTTGATTAATGGTCTTGAAAAAGTCAAAAAAATGTTCGGTTAAAAAGCTAGGCTATGATAACTGTATATAAAAAGCGATTGGAGCTGTTATGTCCGGCCTGGAAGACTTGTATAGAGAAATTATCCTGGATCACTACAGAGCGCCCAGAAATAAAGGTACTCTGGAGTCTCCACCTGCCATCAAGACGGAGGGGTTCAATCCCTTATGCGGTGACGAGGTCATCGTTTTCCTGACAATAGAAGACAACGTCATAAGCGATATCAAAATAAGCGGACAAGGATGTTCCATCAGTCAATCTTCGGCTTCCATGATGTCAGCTGCCGTCAAAGGACAGTCTGTCGAAAAAGCGGAACAACTGATCGATTATTTCAAACAAATGATGTCCATACATGAATCTCATCTTGATCAAAATGCACAAGATACAAACGACTCTGAAGGCTCGGCAATCAATCTTGATAATATCGGCGAACTTGCCGCCCTTCAGGGCGTAGTGAAATTCCCCGTCAGAATCAAATGTGCCACTTTGGCCTGGAATACCCTTGCCCAAGGCTTGGGTGAAGCCGCAAAGCTCTGAGTACCGGTTTTGATCGGCATCGACTAATTTCTTTATTGGTACTGTCTTATTTGAGCAAAAAACTTGATGCTTCCCTCAGTTTTTATCGGTCATGTCTGTGTCCGGTCGGATAACTCTTCGCATGAAAGAAGTATTAAGAAAATATTATTTTATAATATAGATATTATGATCTTGTGCAAATAACATGTGACTAAAAAAAATTTGCAATTGCTTTATTTGATCAAAAGAAATCTCCGGACAAAGATCAAAAGATAATAATCACTAATTGGTATTTGATGCTTGACAGACAAGAGACATAAATATGCTACATTTGACTAAAGCCTACTATGATAAAAAATGTTGATTTTATAAGCCGCGTTCGCAAATCGCCTAAATATCTTTTAAAACCTTTTGGCTATCGTTTTTTATGGCCGATACTTCTGTATTTTTTGTTGTCCGCACTGGCCTATTGGCCTGTACAGCCACTAAGTTCAAGCCATGTTGTTACCTGTGGCTGCTTTGATATAGTCGAGCAGTCTTGGTTTTTAGCCTGGACGCCCCATGCCATCTTTAATGGCATCAACCCTTTCTTTACCCATGCACTCAATTACCCATACGGAGCCAACCTGGCAAGTAACACGACAATGCCACTGCTTGGTATCTTGGTTTCTCCGATAACTTGGCTTCTTGGCCCCGTATCATCTTTTAATCTTTTGATGCGCCTGGCCTTTGCTTTGAGTGCTACGTCCATGTTCCTGGTGCTTTGCCGTTATGTCCGTTACAGGCCGATCGCTTTTATAGGCGGTCTCCTTTACGGCTTTTCACCTTTTATGATCGGTCAAGGAAGCCTTCATCTAAATCTCACATTCGTCCCTCTCTTTCCCCTGATGCTCCTTGCGTTGGATAACCTCATTCTAAAGCGCAAGCACAGTCCCAGAAGAGACGGTTTAACCCTCGGTCTTCTCGCCACGGCGCAGTACTTTACCTCATCTGAACTACTTGCCGATTTTGTACTCTTATGCGCCATTGCCGCCGTTATATTGATGATCTTTCACCCAAGAGAAACCAAGGAAAGATTTACCCATGTTATATCCGGTCTTTTGTGGTCACTGGTTCCGCTGATCATTATTGCCGGGTATCCGATAGTATTTTCTCTCAGAGGGCCCGAACATGTGGCCGCTGTTCGCGAGATACAGATAGGCAATCAGCAAATCAGGGCGAACCTGCTCAGTCCGATTGTCCCCACCTCCCATCAGCTGCTGGGATCAAGCTATTTCAAATCAATCGGCAATTCCTTGATCCAAAGTCCCGGTGAAAACGGGGCCTACATCGGCATACCGTTCTTGGTCATCAGCTTGCTACTCGTGATATTTTCCAAAAAGCAGCCTGCTGTGCGCTATCTGGGACTGATGGCCCTTGTGGCATTTGTTTTCTCACTGGGTCCGAGTCTTTATATTGACAATCACCATAGTGGTATCTGGATGCCTTTCTCTCTCGTGGCAAAACTGAAACTCTTCTCAATCGAAGTCCCATCGCGCTATTTCCTCTTTACCTTCCTCTGTCTGCCGATCCTGCTGTGCCTGGGACTGGCCAATATCTATGAAAAACTTACTTTTATCATAACTGCAAGGAAAAAAGATACCGGACTCTTTGAAAAAAGCACTCCGGTAATAGCCATTATTGCAATAACTGTCATCGCTCTTTTACCCATGCTACCGTCTTTGCCCTATTACAGCGCACCGGTTGTTATACCAAAGTATTTCCTGACAAACAGTGTGGATAAAATACCGAATGGATCTACGGTACTTGCCTATCCTTATCCCATCATAAAACAAAATTACGCTATGTTGTGGCAAGCCCAAAGCAGATTTCGCTTCAATCTTTTGGGCGGGTATGTGCTGACACCTTTGCAGACAACCGGGCCTCCCGGCGTTGAACTGGGGGGGTTGAATATACCTTGGACTCTCAACCCCGCTCTGATAGAGGTAATGTTTGAAGAAGGATTTGCGGGAGTCCCTGCCGGAGTAGCACCTCCTCCTCCATTGCCATGGGCATTTGACCAGGTGGAGGGCTTTTTTCATACATATAACGTTAGTACTCTTGTCGAATTACAAGAAGGAGCCGACTCGCGGCTCATTACGAATTTTTTTACGGATATGTTCGGCAAACCGGCAAAGTATGGAAAACTAAACGTTTGGTATAACGTAGAAACCAGAAAGATTTTTTAGGCAATTATGAAATCGCCTAAATATCTTTTAAAACCTTTTGGCTATCCTCTTTTATGGCCGATACTTCTGTATTTTTTGTTGTCCGCACTGGCCTATTGGCCTGTACAGCCACTAAGTTCAAGCCATGTTGTTACCTGTGGCTGCTTTGATATAGTCGAGCAGTCTTGGTTTTTAGCCTGGACGCCCCATGCCATCTTTAATGGCATCAACCCTTTCTTTACCCATGCACTCAATTACCCATACGGAGCCAACCTGGCAAGTAACACGACAATGCCACTGCTTGGTATCTTGGTTTCTCCGATAACTTGGCTTCTTGGCCCCGTATCATCTTTTAATCTTTTGATGCGCCTGGCCTTTGCTTTGAGTGCTACGTCCATGTTCCTGGTGCTTTGCCGTTATGTCCGTTACAGGCCGATCGCTTTTATAGGCGGTCTCCTTTACGGCTTTTCACCTTTTATGATCGGTCAAGGAAGCCTTCATCTAAATCTCACATTCGTCCCTCTCTTTCCCCTGATGCTCCTTGCGTTGGATAACCTCATTCTAAAGCGCAAGCACAGTCCCAGAAGAGACGGTTTAACCCTCGGTCTTCTCGCCACGGCGCAGTACTTTACCTCATCTGAACTACTTGCCGATTTTGTACTCTTATGCGCCATTGCCGCCGTTATATTGATGATCTTTCACCCAAGAGAAACCAAGGAAAGATTTACCCATGTTATATCCGGTCTTTTGTGGTCACTGGTTCCGCTGATCATTATTGCCGGGTATCCGATAGTATTTTCTCTCAGAGGGCCCGAACATGTGGCCGCTGTTCGCGAGATACAGATAGGCAATCAGCAAATCAGGGCGAACCTGCTCAGTCCGATTGTCCCCACCTCCCATCAGCTGCTGGGATCAAGCTATTTCAAATCAATCGGCAATTCCTTGATCCAAAGTCCCGGTGAAAACGGGGCCTACATCGGCATACCGTTCTTGGTCATCAGCTTGCTACTCGTGATATTTTCCAAAAAGCAGCCTGCTGTGCGCTATCTGGGACTGATGGCCCTTGTGGCATTTGTTTTCTCACTGGGTCCGAGTCTTTATATTGACAATCACCATAGTGGTATCTGGATGCCTTTCTCTCTCGTGGCAAAACTGAAACTCTTCTCAATCGAAGTCCCATCGCGCTATTTCCTCTTTACCTTCCTCTGTCTGCCGATCCTGCTGTGCCTGGGACTGGCCAATATCTATGAAAAACTTACTTTTATCATAACTGCAAGGAAAAAAGATACCGGACTCTTTGAAAAAAGCACTCCGGTAATAGCCATTATTGCAATAACTGTCATCGCTCTTTTACCCATGCTACCGTCTTTGCCCTATTACAGCGCACC
>Ga0207433_10000563_pt1 | contig 86028 bp, 59 predicted proteins | sample YelNatPaOPGAMG01_FD_187559 | JGI IMG/M metagenome (GOLD analysis project Ga0207433, IMG submission 187559) | Hot spring thermophilic microbial communities from Obsidian Pool, Yellowstone National Park, USA - OP-RAMG-01 (SPAdes) (version 3) | ecosystem: Environmental > Aquatic > Thermal springs...
TACATTTTGTCAAGTAAAAAAAATAAATTTTTTTTAGTATATAAAATCTATATATCCTTTTAATATATATAAATTTTTAAAACGTTTATAAGAAGATTATTTTACCTACCATCACTGAGGGATTACATTTCCAGTAATCCTTCAGTCACAGTAGGTTTTTATAAAATATAAAGTAAATTTTTTTGCTTTGCTTTTTTACATTAATAAAATCTCCCTATCCCCCTCTTTAAAAACTGTCCATTACCCACATCTTCTTTTTTAATAAGAAGCAGGTATATCCTGATTTTTGAGGAAAATTACGGGTGGTTCGCAGTGTTGTTTAGTTTACTTACTCCCAATTTTAACGCCCTTCTTAATCCTATCTAAGGGATGTTGCGTAAGCTTCGCCTACTTTTGACTACAAATTCTTTGCCCGACTTTTCCTCAACCGTTTTTTACGAAAAATAAAGCGATATACCTGCTTCTTGATACTTATGGGTAATGGACAGTTTTTAAAGGGAGATTAAGAGGGATTTTCTATTTTTATTATCACCTCCCATAACTGAAACATTATTATTTCCATTGATACCATTTTATCCAGTCAATATACATTTTTTGTGGAAAAACAGTTGTTGCATCAGGAGCGCCAGGCCAGTTACCTCCAACAGCAATATTTAATAAAATATAAAATTCCTGGTGGAGTTCTGCCATATAAGCATTGGTAATATCTATTTCATAATATAAAGTATTATCAAAAAACCATTTTATTTTTTCTTCATTCCATTCAATTCCAAAAATATGATAATCATCAGCAAAAATTTCAGGCCATGTTAAACTTATATTCCCACCTGAATACATATGTCCGTTATCATCCCAGTGAACAGTTCCATAACACTTATTATCTCTTCCAATACCACCACCTATCATTTCCATAATATCAATCTCACCACAGGAAGGCCATATCCCTGTCTGGCCCATCATCCAGAAAGCCGGCCATATTCCCTGACCATAGGGTAATTTTATCTTTGCTTCAATTTTTCCGTATTTAAAATATATTTTATTAATACTTTTGAGTCGCGCAGATGTATAACTATAACCATTATAATCTTCTTTTAATGCCTGTATTATAAGATTGCCATTTTCAACATAAGCATTTTGCGTTCTTGAAGTATAATATTCAAGTTCATTATTGCCCCATCCACCATACAATGAGCCAATATCAAAGCTCCAGTTACTTGAATTAATATCGCTTCCATCAAATTCATCCTGCCAGACAATAACCCATGTTTTTGCAGGAGTAGGTTGAACAATCTCGTAAGTTGATGATTGTCTTTTATTACAGGATAAAAATAATTGTAATAAAATAATAATTATTAAAAAAACTTTTATTTTATTCATTTTTTAATCCATAAATTTAATGTCTGTTTTAAATTTTTTGCAGTTTGATTGTTAGGATCAAATAAAAGAGCTTTATCAACCATTTTTTTTGCATTTATTAAGTCATTTTTTGATATGTAAATAAAAGCAAGGTTTGAATAAGCAACAGAATTTTTAGGTTCTATTTGAACTGCTTTTTTCCAGCACTCTTCTGCTTTATCTAAATCCTGTAATTGATAATAAATAAGTCCGAAATTAACATACGCAGCACTGTTTTGTTGATAAAAAATTCCATATTTATAAAATTTTATTGCTTCTGTTAATCTACCCTGATTCCTTAAAATTTCACCAAGTGAAAAATAACCGGTTGCATAATTATCAAATACAAGTCGCTGTGTAAACTCATCATATTTTGATATTTTATCTAATTTTCCTCGAAAAGAACCAATTAAAAAGTAAAAATCATTCACAATTACTTTTTCTATATCAGTAATTAAATAAAAAACCCCCATTGGCGCAGATTTTAGGTCTTTAACCAGTTGCGGGGTTGCAATATTTGTGTAATATATTTTTTTATCCTTATTATATGCAACTACAGATTCAATATATGATTTTAAGTCAGGATTATTAGGCGGTAAATTTATTTTTCCTTTAAAATTTCTATTAACCTGTTTTCTATACCATTCGTATTGCATAACAACAGGTATAACCGGAACAAAATCTGATTTATTTATAAGTGTTTCATATAATGCAGCTCCTATATTCATATCACCTTCTGCAATTAAAATTGAATCACAGCATAATACCTTAACCATATTTTTAGAATAATCATATCCTATAAAATATCTTGAATAACCAGGATTATTTTTTAAACAACAAAAAATAAATCCTAATGAAATAATAGATATAAATAATAATCTTAAAACACTATTTAATTTTACTAATATATAATAAATAAAAAAGGATAAAAAAATTGAAACATATATGTTAGCAGATGCTAAATAAGGTTTTATAAGCCATTCTGTTTTATCAGGTGGTGTTGCAAAACTTACAACGCTTAAAAGTAATAAAATATACGAGCCAGATAACAACATTACAATGCTCCTGTTTATTTTATATAAAAAATAAACACCTGGCAAAAAAAGAATACCAAATATTAAAATTTCATTTAATGTAAAATATTTTATATAATAAATTAAAAGATTTAATGTATCATTTATTTTATGTTTTGTTTCAACGCCGGCATATTGAGCTCTGCTTATCAGCCATATAAAATCATCTAATGTTTTTGTATCACCCCAGGAATAAATTGGCTGTGTTTTACTTCTTACGAAAACAAATAAATATACTGATAATCCAAGAAAAAATAAAATTAAACCAATAAAAACATTATTAAATTTAAATCTATTTTTTTCAAAAAACATATATATAATAAACGCGGGGAAAATTACAATCATACTTGTCCAGTGATTACACATTGCCAGTCCATAAATAAAACAAAAAAGATAAAAGTATTTAATATTAATTTTATAATTTAAAACGCAATAAATCACAAGGCATGTTAAAAAAGTATTTAGCGAATAAATAGAGCCTTTGGCAGATATGCCCTGGCGCCATACACTTACTGAAAATAAAAATAAAAAAGAAGCTGTTATCGCGATAAAAAATTTAATAAATACATTTTTTTCAAAATCAATAATTCTATACATTATTAAAAAAATTAAAAAGCCGGTAAGAATATTAAAAAATACTGCCATTAAATTTGCACGAAACATTAAACTTCCAAGAGGTATAAAGGTAAATATTTTTCCAAGCATTGTGTTTAACGGATATCCTGGTGGATGCTGTATGCCAAGGGAATAAAAAGCAAGAGTTGTTTCTGGGCTGTCATCAGAATTATACGTTGGAGAAACTGAAAATAAATAAATATAAATAAAAATTATAAAAAATAAAAACAAATAATAATTTTTATATTTTACTTTCATATATTCTCCAAACACAAAAAATTAACATAAATAATAATACAATAAAAGATATAATATAGCCAATGTAAAAAATCATAGGCTTATATTCAAGTTCTATTAAATGCCTGCCTTTTTCTATAAAAACACCTTTTAAAAATCCATTTACTTTTATTATTTCATTTTTTATACCATCTATTTTTAATTCCCAGCCAGGATAAAAATTTTCGGAGATAACAACAAAACCATTGATTTCAGTATCAGTATTTATACAAATATTATTTATATTATTAAATTTATATGAAATTTTATTATTTGTTTTATTAAAATTTTTATCTAAAAATTTGTCAAATTTATTTTTATATTGTTTATTAATTACTATTTTTTTATTATATTCATATTTAGTTTCATAAAGTTCTTTTATTTCTTCATCTTTATTATTTACATAAACAGCATATTTTAATGGAACAAAATAAATCATTTCTGATGAATTAATTTTTTCATATAAATAAACATTACGCAAATCATCAAAAAAAACTTTTCTTATTGTCTTTCCTTTTAATGGGGTAAAACTAACTATATATTTAGTCGCAAGTAGTGAAAACATATCATTATCCCATGGTGACTTATATTTATTAATTCTAATGTTAAAATCATAGGTACTCGCAATTATTAATGAATCAAACCCATCTAAATTATAAAATCTATAAAATAAAGGAATATTGGGAAGTAATGTTGAACGAATCAAATCATATTTTTCATCAATAGTAATATCCTGCTTTTTTAAAATTTTACTGTCTGGTCTCTTCATAAAAGGCGCTAAAATTCTATGATTTTTTATATTAGTTTGTTTATTTAAAAAATTACTTATTTTTGTAGCACTGTTTAAATTATAATATTCAGTATAACAACCATAATTGGATTTATTAAATAGAAAAACATTTATAATTATTAAAAAAATTAATATAATTTTAATTTTATAATTATTAATTTCTTTTTGAATTATAAAATATGTAATTGACATAAATAAAAATAATATTACTAAAAACATTGCAGCATCATTTAAAAACGTATCATATATATTAACATTTATTAATATTTTTTCAAAGTCATTATCAATTATAGCATATTTAAGTAAAATTTTAAAAATTTGAATTTTAAAATAATATAAAATAATATATGTAAAAATAAAAATAACATTTATTAAAACTAAAACATTTAAAAAATTTTTTTTATTTTTGTAATTTTCATTAAATAATAAATCAAACCCAGCCCCTGCAAAAAAACATAAAACAAATAATAAAAAAACATTTATTTTTGCAGGATATCTAAAAAAATGTAAAAAAAACAATTTGTCATATATTTGCTTAAATAAAGGCATTGAACCGAGAAAAGAAAAAACAAATGCGATAAAAAATAAAACAAGTAAAAAATCTTTTAATTTTATATCAGACATCCTTGAAATTGCAAACGCAGATAATAATAAGGAAATTATACCGATATCAATTAATGCCATCCAATTAATGAAATGACTTTCTTCTGAAAAAAATATTTTTACAAATGGAAAAAAAATTTGAATTAAGTGGTCAAATTTCATATAAATGTAACTGTGTATATCATAAAACAATTTATATTCAGATGTCCTGCTACTAAAATTTATGAATTCTATTGTTGGTAAAATCTGAACAACAGTTAATAAAAATAAAAAAATAATATATAAAAAAAATTTTTTATATTCTTTAAAACCTGTCCAGTAGAAATAAAATGCAGTAAATAATAAAAACATATATATAAAAACCTGAGGATGTCCGGAAAGAAAAGACATTGTTATTGAAATTATTGTTAAAAAATGATCTATCAAACGATTCCTTTTTAATGCAATTTTTGAAAAATATAATGCGGCAGGCATCCATGCAATAGTATGTAAATCAGCCCATTCTGCTGACCTTATAGTCATATACGCTGTAAAAGAAAATAAAAAAGATGATATAAAAGATGCTTCTTCTGATAAATACATTTCTTTAAAGAATAAGTACAAAAATGTTGCCATTATAAAATAAATTAAAAAAGTATTGATTTTAAATGCAATATCTATTGGAAATGCATAATAAAAAATATTCATTGGATATAGAACAGCAGATTGAAAATTAGCAAGTAATGGCTGGCCGCAATATATATAGGGGTTCCATAGTGGGAGTATTTTGTTTTTTAAATTTTCAACTATTATTTCTTTGAATGGCACAAAATAATAAATCATATCAAGCCATGCAATTATTTTATTAGAAATATATTGTGGCAAAAAAATTAAAAATGAAATAACGGCAAAAGATGAAATGTAAAATATATCCTTTTTTTGCATATTAAGCTATTGCTAAAATTATTTCTCTTATTATTTTGGCAGTAAATATATTAGAACATCCTGACAAATCATAATCCGGCATTAACTCAACAACATCAAGAGAGACAATATTTTTTTTAATTTTTGAAATATAAGGTATTATTTTGATAAAATCGTCATAAAATATTCCGCCAGGTTCTGGATTTCCCACTCCTAAAAAACACGAAGGATCAAATACATCAAGGTCAAGTGAAATATATACCATCTCATTTTTTAAATTAGAAATTATATCTTTAAATTCATTTAAATTATTCTTACAAAAAATATTACTTTTTTTTATAAAATTATATTCATTTCTTTCAAATGATCTGATACCAAACATATATATATTTTTTTCACCTATTAATTCTACAATTCTTCTTGCAACTGTTGAATGGGATAATTTATCCCCCTCATAATTCATTCTCATATCAGCGTGAGCATCAAAATATAAAACTTTCAGGTTTTTATATTTTTCATAATATTTTTTAACAATTGGATATGTTACTAAATGCTCGCCACCAATATACAAAATTTTTTTATTTTGTTTAATAAAATAATCGGCATAATTTTCTATTATGCCAATGGCAATTTCAGGATATTTTTTTTTAAAAATCATATTTCCAATATCAAATATTTTAAAATCAGTTATATCTTTATTTTGAACAGGAGAAAATGTTTCTATGGATTCTGAATAATATCTGATTGCATCTGCCGCCTTTTGTGAACCATGCCTGAAAGTAGAAGTCACATCATAAGGGATACCACAAATTATTATATCTGCCTGTTTATAATTATCAGATGCTCCGACAAATCTAAAATTTCTTTTAAATTTCATTTAATTATTTCCTTTACAAACTCCGGCAACAGCAACGCACCTTTATGAACATCACTATTATAATATTTTAAACCTGAAATTTTATTTTTTTTATTTCTGATAATATCCGGAGTTAGATCATCTGAAACAAAAGTAAAACTCCAGCAACCAGATGGATATGTTGGAATAAAAGCAAGATAAAGACGCACTGTATTAAAAATATTTTTTAATCTGTTATGCAATCTGTTTATTATATTTGCATCAAAAAAAGGATTTTCACTCTGTGCAACTATTATACCGTTTTTATTTAAAATATTCTTTGCATTTTTATAAAACTCATCTGTAAAAAGGCCACCGCTTATATCAGACGGGTCTGTAGAATCAATTAAAATAACATCGTATTTTTCCTTTGTTTCTGCGACAAATTTAATACCATCACCAAATAAAAAATTAACTCTGCTATCTTTCTCGAGACCATCAGTAAGTGTTTTAAAATATTTTTTTGAAACATTATAAACTTCTTCATCAATTTCAACAAAATCAACCTGTTTTACTGATTTATGTTTCAATACTTCCCTGACTGTTCCACCATCACCACCACCTATTACTAAAACTTTTTTTGGAGCGGGATGGGAAAAAAGCGGTAAATGAACAATCATTTCGTGATAAATAAATTCTTCTTTTTCAGTAAGCATAAAACAGCCATCTAACACCATTAAATTTCCATGACCTTGTGTTTGATAAATCTCTATATGCTGAAATTTACTTTTTTTATCATATAATTTTTTTATAATTTTATAAGATAAAGCTGAGTCCCTGTATATTTCTGTTGCCCATTCATTTTTTTTCACATTTACCACCATAACACTACAGCAGCAAAAGCAGCACCAATTTTTTTAACGGTATGCTGCGTTGCAATGCTGTAAATTGTTTTTATTTGATATCCCCTGTTTTTCATTCCTTCTTCTGCCATATGCCTTACAATTTTTTCTATTTCTTCTTTATGACCTGCTGCTGAATATTCCATTATCAATCCATTTTTATTTTTATCCATTGGAACTGCACATGCGACTCCTGCAGAAATAACTTCATCAACAACCGAACTTACTTTGGAAGCATAGGCAAGCGGCACTAAAGCACCTAAGGGTAATTTTATTGGTTGTATTTTTTTAGAGTTAGGTGGTAATATTGATGACATTTTCATAAGATTTGTATTTCCAACACCTGCATCAATTAATGCAGAATCAAAAGCATTAAGTGGTGTAATACCTTCTGAATGACCGGCAACCAAAAAAAACTTGTCAGGGATAGTTGTTGTTATACCCTGTGGTGGCAAATTAATAATTTTTTTACTAGGTTTTCTTTTCATTGTTTCTCCTTTTTATAAATTAAATTTTTATTATTATAATAAAATATTATATTTTGTCAATTTTAATATGAAAACGTTAATGTAAAATATTGTGTGGACTTTGCAAATCTACCAAATTTATATAATTGCCCAATTGCCTGATTTTTTAATCTCTTAAATCTTGCAAATCTTGCAATCAGGAAATCTTACAAATTACCAATTTTATCTTCAAATCTGGAATCTTCTAATTTATTTTTATCCTTGTCTTTGTAGCCGCAGGTTTCAACCTGCGCTCGTTTTCGTTTTTCCATTTTCCGCAAGATAAATCTTGCGCCTACAAAAAACAATTATATCGCTATACGTTATCAATTATTAGAACTAATACATAGATTCGCCCACTACGTTTATCAATTATCAATTTTCAATTAATGGATTCCCGCTTTCGCGGGAATGACATTTATTGTTTGCAACTCTGCTTTAATTTGTCATTACTGCCCCTGAATAAATCCTATCCATTACCCATATCTTCTTTTTTAATAAGAAGCAGGTATATCCTGATTTTTGAGGAAAATTACGGGTGGTTCGCAATGTTGTCTAGTTTACTTATTCCCAATTTTAACGCCCTTCTTAATCCTATCTAAGGGGTGTTGCGTAAGCCTCGCCTACTTTTGACTGCAAATTCTTTGCCCGAATTTTTCTCAACCGTTTTTTACGAAAAAATCAGTGATATACCTGTTTCTTAATACTTATGGGTAATAGACAGATTACCTTTTAAAGGGGATTAATAGATTTTTCAATTTCTTATGTGTTTTTTTCTGATACTACTTCCTGTAACTTAAGGATTACAAACAGGAAAGACACATTTTAGTGTGCCTTTCCTGTTTTTTATTTAATAAAATTCTATTTATTTTTTTATCTGTAAAACAGTTACTGAATATGGTGGAAAATCATAAATCAATTCATTACCAAGATTAACATCTTTTTCAGATGGTCCTGTATTTACTATTGGCCTGTATAATTCTTTTGACCACACATATTCTTTGTCTGTTAATTGCCATACTTTTGCTGAGCTGCCTGCTTTAAAACCGTCTATATTTAATTTAGCACTTGCAATTTCAAGCCGGGTTTTATTAATAGCCATTACTGTTAATGTGTTGTCATCTTTTAAAGCAGCAAAGACAGATAAATTAGGATTATCAGATGAACACTCAACCATTTTTGTACCAAATCTGTTGTAATATAAATCAAATACCCAGTAATGCCCTCTTTCAGAAAATCTGTTTGTCGGGTCATTTTCAGCATCAAGCAGTCCATGACCACCACCTGTTCCTGGTTTTTGTGTATACAAATCCCAGATAAACGCCAAATCACCACCTGCACGTATGAACTCTCCAAGATAATCTGCACAGAAAAGAGCATTTTCTATTTCTGCTGTTAATTGAACTTCATCCCCGGAGTTCCATTCTGTTAAAGCAACTTCTATATATTTATTTTCATAACCAGGAATTGAATTTACATATTTTTTTATCCATTCTCTGTATTTGGGCATATAAACAGGCCATGTCTCCTGCGGTTTTCTTAATAGTGTCCTTGCATCATTATTTGCCCAGAAAGGATATTCATGAGTTACTACAACATCCACATATTTACCAGAATTTTTTAAGAATCTTTCAACCCAGTATGGTGCTTTAGGATCGTTTTGAGCTTTCCATGGATCTCCTTCCAGCCGTTGTTTATTCATTGGTTGCATAGGACAGGGACCCATAATTTTTAAGTTCATATCAGGCAATGCTTTTTTAATTTTATAACTCGCAAGATTAAAAACCTGTGAATAATTATCTATGCTAGTCCACCAGTATTTGACTTTTGGACTGTTTGGCATTTCATACCATTTTTTTCCTTCTGTTGGTTTTACCGGTCCCGGAAAAAGTGGTTTATTGTCAGGTTCATTTCCGACTTCAACATATCTGACATTTAAACCCTTGTATTTCATATCCTGTAACCATTCAATCGCGTAATCGATACGCTGTTCAATTGTTTTATTAAGCGGTGTCATTATATTTATTATTGGCAATACCTCTGCTTTACCCATATTTCGTTCAACTGTCTTTAAAAATGGAACCATACCACCAATATAATTTAATTCCGGTGTCCAGTTAACAGAACCATCAATTCTATAAACAGCACCTGTTCTCCAGTCATAAAGGTTTCCATAATCACCACCCGGAATCCTTATAAAAGTTGCTCCTATTCTTTTTAATTTTTCCAGTGCCTGACTGTCTCTGTAACCATCTGGTTTATGCCATGCAGCAAGATTCTGTCCATATAATTTATGCGGGTCAATTGTTTTTATTACTTTTGAAACATTTATTGATATATTTGTATCTTTTTTCTTTGGTTCTTTTTGTTTTAATATTTCAATTGTATCTATTTTTTTGGTCTGATTTGCTTCAACAATAACTGTTCCGGCATAATTTTTATACCCATACGCTACAATTGCAAGTTTATAAACATCTTCAGAAACAGTTAATTTGAAATTGCCGTCGCCATCTGTTCTTGTCAAAGAATCACCTATTACAACATAAGCATCCTTTACACCTTCTTTTGTATCTTTATCAATAATTTTTCCTTCTACTGTTCCTGGCTGGCCATATATTCTGCCAATAAAATTATCAAAATAAATCGGGCCATTTAATGGCTGGCTATTGTTAATAACCAGATAAATGTGCCACATATCTTCTTTTATTTTGGTTGGGTCTACTTTAAAGGAAACTCTTTGTTTTCCTGTAGTGACCTGTTTTTTCAATTGATACCAGTTATTTGTTCTGCTGGAAAAAACAAGGTAAATTTCCAAATATTCCAATCCTTTCATTGATTCTTCCGGAACAAATAAGTCAAAAGAAAATTCAACCAGTTTATTTATTTCCGGTAAAAAAGGGCCATCATTAACACACGCATCCTGATTCCAGTCAATTGATGTTGTTGCATCTACTTTTAAAGCATATTTGCCTTCTGTAACATATTTTGGATCTGTTGTTACAGAGCATGCCTTTGCCCATTTACCGACGCCGTGCCATCCTTCTGTTGTGTTGGTTTCAAATGACCATAACTTAACTCTGTACTTCTGCGCAAAAATCTCTTCTGGGCTCTGTGTTTCTGCCTGAGAAAACAAATTAACAGCTAAAAACAAAATAACAAGAAAAAAACTTAAAATTGTCTTTAAATACTTCATCTCAATCCCTCCTTTTTTAATTTTTTTTTAGGTATTTTACTTAATTTCAAATAACTTGTCCACTCCTTTTTAAATAAGACGCTGCTTTTCTTATTTTCGTTTACGTCAATATAATTCAACATCATCAATCCACAGATCCATTATTTCTCCATTACCATTTTTATACTGCCATTTAAAAAGATGAACATTTTCAAGAACTTTTTCAATATCAAATATTTTATCTTTATTTACCCAGAAGGGCTGGGATAAATCCTTTCTAAAATCAATTATTACGGTTTTCCACTCATCTGTAACGTATTCTGTTATATCTTTTTCAAAATCAGCATAATCAGTTAAACTAGCGCAGGTTAATCTTTCGTTTATACACTCTTCTGATTCATACGGTAAAATAAAAAACAACCTGCCCTGCTGTAAATTACCTTTTATTTTAAACCTTATACCATTATATTTTCTTATATTTGTTCCTTTACATTCAGGGCAATATGATTTTGAATTAAATCTGACAACAACTCCTAAATAATTATAATTAAAGCCAATTTTATAACCTGTTCTTCCTGTTATGCGAACTGCCCATCCCTTACCTCCAAAACCAGGGGCACTCATAATAAACTCATCTTTTCCATAACCATGTTCTATTGGCCATACTACTGAGTCCCCCCCCTGATGCCTGTCACTGTATGTTGACCATATACCACCATTTCTATTGAATTTATCTCCATCGTCCATATTATCAACTACATAAAAAGTAATAAAAAACAACACAAAAAAACCCGCAACAGCAGTAATATACCTAAAAGCCAGGGGAATTTGAATTTTTTTATCTGTTTTTTTGTTTTTTACAGCAATATTCATTAAAATGTTTTTAAGATTTTCTTTATTATTATCCATTTTTAAATTATCAATTTTACCTTCTGTTATCATTTTTATTATTTCTTTTTCATCAAACATTTTAATTCACCTTTTTTTATTTTTTCATATATTATAATGCATAAATGCATTAAACGTTGCAATTATCTGTTTAATATTTCTTTTAATTTTGAAATTCCTCTTGAAATCAAAGATTTAACAGTGCCTTCATTTTTACCCAGTATTCTGCTAATTTCATTTATTTTAAGATCTTCAATAAATCTTAAAACAAGAACTTCCTGATAATTAACCGGTAATTTTAACAATGTCTCTTTTACAAGTTGATATTTTTTATTATTATCAATTATTTCCTGCGCCTGTATTAATTCTTTTTCAATATCAACAGAAGATGTTATTTGCAAATTAATATCTTTTAATGCTTCCTCCAGTGAAACCGGCTCATATTTTTTCTTTCTAAAAAAACAATTAATTTCATTTGAAGCAATTTTGTATAGCCATGAAGAAAAAGGCGCTTCTGTAGGATGATAGGTGTGTAATTTATTCAGTGCTTTATAAAAGGTCTCTGCAACTATATCTTTTGCAACTTCAATATTACCTGTTCTGTGAACAATGTAACGTAATATTTGATTATAATACTTATCAAAAATTTCACCAAAAAAAATATTATTTTCTTTGGCTTTTTCTATTATTTCTTTATCATAACTATCATTGCTCATAAAATTCCTTTTAAATATTTATAATAATTAAAATTTTAACACTCTGTTTCTGCCTTCCTGTTTTGCTCTATATAATGCCTTATCAGCACAATCAATCAGTTCACGTCTTGTTTTTGCATCCCCGGGAAAAGTAGCAACGCCCATACTCATTGTAACTTTTATCGGGATAGAATTATAAACAAAATTATATGATTCTATTGCTTTACGTATTTTAACTCCTTTCATATGAGCGATGTCTTTATTTGTATCCGGCATTATAATAGCAAATTCTTCGCCTCCATATCTTGCGACTGTATCTGACTGAACAGTATAATTTTTTAAAATAAAAGAGATTGTCTTTAAAATATAATCACCTGCCAGATGTCCATAAGTGTCATTGATTTGTTTAAAAAAATCAATATCCCCCATTATAAGAGAAACATTTCCGCCATAACGATTTGCTCTATTTATTTCTTCTTCTAATTTTTCCTGAAAGTATCTATGAACAAATAAACCTGTTAAACTATCTACTTTGGATAATTTATCTACTTCTTCATATAAATATATTTTTTCCATAGTTATCGCTATCTGGTTTGAAAGCAATTTTAAATAATCAATATGTTTTTCTTCAAATAAATTAGGTTTAAATCCGCAAAAGAAAAGAACACCAAACAGATTTTTTTGAGCATAAAAAGGAATATAAACAATACTCTTTATAAAATTTAATAATTTTATCGATGTTTCTTCTTTTATTTCCGGTATGTAATACATTTCTCCATGAAATTTAGATACATTTCTTAAAACAAAAGATACAATCTGCTTTTCATTTTTTTTCAAAATTTCTTCGTCATAACCATAAGAGCCAGTTATATAATATTCATTTTCTTTTAAAAATAATAAAATAAAACTGAATTCATCCTGTTTCACATTAAAATGCGAACTCATAATCTTGATTAAAATATCGGTTATTATTTCTTTGGCTTCGCTTACATTTAAAGTATAACTTAAACTTTTTAATGTATTATATAATGAAGTTATCTGCTTAATTTCATTTTCAACCTCATCATCTTTTTTTTGTAAATTTTTTAAACTTACTGTATTTATTTTATTGATGATATTCTCTTTTGCTTTTAATTTTTTTTCATTTTCTATTAATTTTAAATTATATATATCAAAAAAATAACAAAATATATAAATAAAAATAAAGGTAAAAATGGATAAATGCAAAATAGTAAGAGAGATAAATTTAAGTGGTAAAAATAAAACAAATGAAAAAATTAAAGAAACAAAATATATTATATTTTTTTCTAATTTATTCAAATCCTTTTGTGCAATCAGAATGAATATGCCAAGAAAAAGCACTAATGAATTATTATTCCGCGGCAATAATTGAAATTTTCCTGACAAAAAAATAATTATACAAAATAAAATATATATAATGAATATCTTAAGATTTTTTCTCATTAACTTATATCCTCCCAGAATGTGACTCTGTTTCTGCCATTTTCTTTGGAATAATAAAGTGCTTTATCTGCAAGATTAATAAGTTGCATAATTTTATATTCCGGTTTATAACATATACCACCTATACTTAATGTTAATTTAACTGCTTCGTTTTCATTAACGCTTATAACAAGTTTTGAAAATTCCTGTCTTAATCTTTCGGCTGTGGCTCTCGCGCCATTCAAATTTGTATTTAATAATATCGTGGCAAACTCTTCTCCACCATATCTTCCTATAATATCAACTTCTCTTAAGTCAGTTTTCAAAAATTCACCCAAAACTTTCAAAACTTTATCTCCAAATAAATGTCCGTATGTATCATTGCATTGTTTAAAATGATCAATATCTATTAGTAAAAAAGATAAATCCTTTTTTGTTTCTTTGGCACGTTTTATTTCTTCATCAAGACGCTCCATAAAATATCTTCTCAAATATAAACCGGTTAACCCATCTTTTATTGCTAATTTTTGTGTCTCCTGAAAAAGTAATGTATTTTGAATTGCATTTGAAATTAAATTTGCAAGATAATTAAGTAAGCGTGCATCTTCTTCACCTATTATTTCCGGCTCTATAGAATAAAATCTTAAAATACCTATAATTTCATTTTCATTCTTTTTATCCCTTATTTTTTTATTGCCAAGTAATGGTATGGCAAGTAATGATTTAAAATACAATTTGTTTTTATCAATATTTTTAAATCTGAAATCTTTATCAATATTTTTTATTAATAAGCTATATCTGAATTTTAAAATCCATTCGTCAAATATATCAAGATTATCATATATTTTTATTGATGTAGGCTTTGAATCATGTTGTTCATCATTAAAATCATTTTTTTCACTTGGAATCAATCTAAACCTTTTTATTTCTTCATCATAAAAAATTAATGTGTATTTTATTGGCTTATCTTTTTCTAACTCAGCAGTTGCAAATAATAAAATTTCATTTATTGTATTAAAATCAAAGGCAAAAGATAATTTCTGTGCAATACTGTTTAAAATTTTATATCTTGATATTGTTGCCTGTGCACCATTTATTATTGATCTTATTTTATTAATTTTTTCAATTGCTTCCTGCTGCCTTTTTTCAAGTTCTATGTTATGTATTTCAAAAATTTTTTCCTTTGATTCAATATTATCAATAATATTATAAAAAAAAATAACACAAATAACCAAAAATAAAAAATTAATAACCCAGACTAAATTTTGAAATATAGAACTTGATAATGCAAGAACAATAAATAAGTTATATAATAAATATAATAAAAAAATAATTATTGCATTTTTACCGAGGCATATAAAAGAAAAAAATATTAATATATTTATTATTGAAATCAAAACAATAAAAAAATTTTTATCAATATATTTAAGTGCCAAAATAAACAGAATAGTTATTATTGAAATAATAGACAAATAAATAAAAAATATTCCTTTTGTCGTTTTATTATATTTATAAAATATTTTTTCAAAAACTGGTTGAACCCAATTCATTAAATAGAAACCGCCTTTTTTCTCAATGAAGTAATAAAAGCATCTACAACTTTGGGGTCAAATTGGGTTCCGGCGTTTTTTCTCAGCTCGGAAATAGCGAGTTCCGGCGGCAACATATCTCTGTAAGCCCTTGCAGAAACCATAGTGTCATAAGCATCGGCAACATGAACTATGCGGGCGCCAAGAGGTATATCTTCCCCTTTTAAACCATCAGGATAACCTTTTCCATCAAAACGCTCGTGATGATACAAAACAATAGGAACCATGGGAGCAAGGCTCTCAATTTCCTTTATTATTTTTGCACCAATTACCGGATGTTTTTTGGCAATCTCAAAATCCTGTTCATTAAATCTTGATGGTTTTTTTATAATATCATCTGGCATTGCAATTTTACCAATATCATGCAACAAACCTGCATATTTTATTATTTCTATCTCCCTTTCGGATAATCCAAGCTCTTCGGAAATCAATACTGAAAATTCTGAAACTTTCTGTGAATGTCCAAGTGTATAATGGTCTTTTGCATCAACGGTTGATGCTAATGCTCTTATAATACTTATCTGGTCTTTTTTTATTGACTCATATAATTTAACATTTTCAATTGCAAGAGCTGCCTGTTTGGCAAGAATTGTAAGTAAAGAAAGGTCCCTGCTTGTAATATCACCCTCCGGGGAGTCGGTAATAATATCTATTAAGCCAACAGGTTTATCATGTGCTATCAATGGAACCAAAACAAAAGTAAATTTTTCAGTATCTTCAACATCTTCTTCAATGTCTGGAAGAGCAATTGTCCTGCCTTTTTTAATTGCCCAATCAATCACTTTTTTCTTATTTTGAAGATTAATTTTTGATTCAATTTTTCTGCTTATATTTCTTTTCATAGCAATATCTATTTCACCTGTTTTATCATCTACGAGAAACAATATTGACCCTTCACAATTAATTATTTCTGATACTAAATCCAGAAGTGAATTTAAAACCCTTTCTAATGTCTTTGCTTCTGTTATTATGTCAACAAGACGATATAAAGTCGTAAGTTCTTCAAAGGAATGGCGCAGTCCTTCATTAATTACTTCAAGATTTTTTATATACTCTTTAAGTTCGGATATTTCATTTTCATCTGCCATTTATCCCAACTCCTAAATAATTTATTGTGGCATATTAATAAATGCTTCTGCCTCTTTTAGTTCTCTTTCAAGGTGGTCCATAATTTTAATTTCAGCTTCATTGTTAATACCTAACAATTCTCTTGTTTGTTCACTTATAGGGATTATTACTTCATCACCGGAAAATCCTATTCCTTTTTTCTTGCACAAAATATTTGCAGCAAAAATAATATTTGCCATAATTACTTCCTCCTGTTCGAGTTCCGGATGGTGATGCGATGCAATACCCGCCTTTAATTCAATGGGTAAATTCCACTTTTCAGCCATTAATTTTCCAACCAATGCATGGTCAATTCCTATTACATTCTTTTCAGCTTCTTCTATTGGTATTCTGTTTTCTTTTGCCATTTTTAAAGCATCTCTGTATTCTTTATGCATATATTGTTCAAAAAAATTCTTACCAATATCATGTAATAAACCAGCGGTAAATGCACTTTCAGGAGAACGGTATTTTATTTTTTTAGCTATTAAACTTGCACATATTGCAGTTCCAACGCAATGCTTCCAGAATTCAAGATGAGAAAATCCTGAGTTTGAATCACCTGTAAATACTTTATAAACAGAAACAGTTAAGGCAAGATTCCTTATAGTATCAAATCCAAGAATTGATACTGCCTGTGTAATATTTTTAATCCTGAAAGGAAAACCATAAAATGCAGAATTAGCAAGACGTAAAACCTTGGCAGTTAAAGCCTGGTCAACAGTGATAATATCACTCAGGTCTTTAGCAGAAGTCAAAGGATTGGACACAACCTGAATAACCCTCGCAACCACCAAAGAAAGTGTTGGTAAAGCTTTCATTTTACCGATTATTTTGTTTACCCTGTCTTCCTGTGCTTTTATTCTTTCATCCTGTTCATTTGATTTTTCGTTTTTTTCTTCCATAAATATCCCTTTATCTTTATAATTAATTTATCAACGGCATAATACAGATGTCTTTTACTTTTATTATTATATATTATAAAATCACTTAATGCAATCTTTTTTGATAAATTAAAAATATTCTGATAATTAAACGCCCTCTCTATAAAATCAAAATTATTATAATTTTTAACTCTTTTTATCCATATATTTTTAGAAACTGATACAAAGACAATATAATCTACTCTTTGATAAAAACCTGACTCAAATAATACAGCCATATCAAGAAAAATTATTTTTTGTTTTAATTTTTTTATTTTAATTTCTAATTCTTTATTTAAATACGGATAAATAAGCGAACAAAATTTTTTATAGGTCTTTTTATTTGAGAAAACTTTTAAAGATAATTTTTTCCTGTTAATTGTTAAATCCGGTTTTAAAAAATCATTTCCGAAATTTTTTATTATTTTTTTATATAATATTGTTCCTTTTTTATAAAGTTTATGAGCAAATTTATCAACATTTAACACATAAAAACCGTATTTTTTCAAATAATCAGCAACAGTTGTTTTACCTGACTTTATATGACCTGTTAAACCAATAACTAATTTTTTACCCGCATTCATACCAGTTTTTCCCTTCTCCTAATTTTATTTTAAGCGGGACATTCAATTTAACAATATTTTCCATTATGTTCTTTATATTTTGCTTTATTTTTTCTTTTTCTTTTAAATCAGAAGAAAAAACCAGTTCATCATGGATTTGTAAAATCATCCTGCTTTTTAATTTTTCTGTTTCCAGCCATTTCATAATTTCAATCATTGCTTTTTTTATAATATCAGCTGCAGTTCCCTGGATAGGAGAATTTATTGCAATCCTTTCGGAAAGTTCTCTTATTGTTTTATTTTTTGAATTTATATTTTGAATATATCTTTTTCTGCCAAGTAAAGTAGTTACAAATCCGTTTTTTCTTGCAAAATTAATCATTTCCTCATGGTAATTTTTTACATTTTTATATGTTTGAAAAAATTTATCAATATAAAATCCTGCTTCCTGCAAAGATATTCTTAATTCTTTGCTTAAACCATATTTACTCATTCCATATACAATTCCAAAATTTATTGTTTTTGCTATCCTTCTTTGATTGTCCTTTACATCTTCTTCTCTTATACCAAAAATTTCAGCAGCAGTCATACTGTGTATATCTTTTTCAAGAAAAAAATATTCTTTTAATTTTTTATCATCGGAAAAATGTGCTAAAATTCGAAGCTCAATTTGAGAATAATCAGCTTTTACTATTACATCCTCTTTATTCAATGGAATAAAAATTTTTCTTATTTCTCTTCCTTCTTCGTCACGTACCGGTATATTCTGAATATTGGGTTCAGAAGAAGATAATCTGCCTGTCGCAGCTATGTTTTGATTATAATATGGAAAAATTTTTAAGTCCTTATTTGTAAAATTATTAATAACATCCAAAAATCCGGTTTTTATTTTAATTAAAGTTCTGTAATTAATTATATCAGGAATAACCGGATGAACATTTACAAGCGATAATAAAACTTCATTATCTGTTGAAAAACCTGTTTTTATTTTTTTCATCCTTGGCAGGTTTAATTTATTAAACAATATATCAGATAATTGTTTTGGGGAATTTAAATTAAATTCACATCCTGCTTTTTCATATATATTTTTTTCTGCTTCCTGTATTTTTTTGTCAAATTTATCTTTTAAAACATTTAAATAATTAATATCAATTTTTAAACCAGTATTTTCCATAATTGATAAAACTCTTGCAAGTGGTAATTCTATTTCAAAATATATATTTTGAAGAGATTCGTTTTTTAATCTTTTTATAATTTCAGGATATAAATTAAAAACCGCATATATCATATTACCTGCATATGATGAAAGAACCTTTTCATCCACAAGTTCTATAATAACTTTTTTGGCACCCTTACCCGCAACATCTTCATAAGATAAATAATTACCACCTAAATATTCAGCAAAAATATGTGAGCAATCTCTGTATACCTTTTCAGAGTTTAAAATATATGAAATCAATATTATATCTATTACTGTGCCTTGCTCTTTTGGATTCAAATAACGAAAAATTGTTTTTGCAGAATTTGTTAAAATATTTTTATCATTAAAATAATCAGGTATTGAATTAAAATCTTTTCCAAAAATATAATATGCTTTTCCTTCAAAACCTGTTATTACAAATTCCGGTTTTCTTTCATCGCCCAAAAAAAACAAAGCAACTGTATTATGTTTTTCTATTTCATCTTTTATTTCATCAAATGATTTTATATTTTTTGCAGTTAATAAAGAATTATCCAATTCCTGTTTGATAAGTTTTTTAGATACCAGTGATTTAAAATTATATTTTAAAAATTCTTTTGTAAGCGCATCTCTATTTATATTATTAACAGAACAATTTTCAAGAGAAAAACCTATCTTTTCTGGAATTTCTTTATCTATATTCAAAACCGCAAGTTTTCGGCTTAACCTTATAATTTCAACTGATTCTTTAATTGAATTTTTTATTTTTTCAGGTTTTATTTTATCTATTTCAGCAAGTATATTATCAATATTTTTATATTCTCTTATAAGTTTATATGCTGTCTTTTCTCCTATTCCTTTGACACCAGGTATGTTATCCGATGCATCGCCCATTAATGCAAGAACATCAACAATATCTTTTGGCTTTATACCATACTCTTCTTTTATTTTATCCGGAGTTAATATTATTTCTTTATCTTTACCGATTTTATATATATTTATATTTTCATCTATTATTTGAATCATATCCTTGTCGCTTGTCATAACCATAACTTTTTTATCATCCCCGGCTATTTTTACAGCTATATTTGCAATTATATCATCAGCTTCAAGACCATCATATTGAAAAACCTGAATTCCTGAAATACTGCATATCTCTTTGATTATTCTGATTTGATTTTGTAGTGACTCTGGCATTTTTTCTCTTTGAATTTTATATTCTTCATATAGTTTATGTCTGAATGTCGGAACTGCAGAATCAAAAACTAAAGCAAGATAATCGAGCTGCTTTTCATTTATCAATTTATTCAACATATTAAAAAAACCAAAAACAGCATTAACTTCCACACCATCTTTTGTTGTCAAAGTAGGTATTGCATAAAAAAATCTGTAGGCGTATGAATTACCATCAATAATATAAATAACTTTACTCATTTATTTCTCCATTTTTTCATAAATTATTTTTACAAGATAAAGCCCCTGCGGTGGTGCCATAGTATTTGATATGGTTCTATCATGAACTTCAAACATTTTTTTTATATTATCTTCTGTTATCTTATCTAATAAATATGATATTAAAGTTCCTGTTATTTTTCTTATCATATTATGCAAAAAGGACTTTGCAAAAAAATCAAAAAATATCCATTGATTTATTTTTTTTATTTTTATTTTATTTATTTCCCTTATATGATTATCATATTCAGTTGCAGAACCGGAAAAAGAAAAATAATCTCTGGGTCCATAAAACAAAGGAAGAATTTTATTTATTTTTTTTATATCAATATAATCATTAATATGCCAGCAAAAATCATTATAAAAAGGATATAAAATCCTGCTGTTATGTATAACATATCTGTAAAATTTTTTTCTAACATTATAACGGGCATTAAAATCCGATGAAACTTCTTTTGCTGAAATAATACGAATATCCGGTGGTAACAAATCATTTAATATTTTTTTTATATTTAATCCATCAATATCCGTATCTACCTGAAATGAGAAAACCTGACCAAATGCATGAACCCCTGCATCTGTTCTGCTCGCGCCCTGTATTTTAATTTCTTTATTAAAAAATTTTGTTAAAGAATATTCTATAATGCCCTGTATGGTTGGTGCATCTTTTTGTCTTTGCCAGCCAAAATAGCCGGTACCGTTATAGGAAACAACGCATTTAAATGTTTTTTTTTGCATAAAATAACCTTTTTAATATTACTTAATTGCTATTTTTATATTATTTCTTCCTGTGTTTTTTGCATAATATAAAGCACTATCTGCTTTTTCTATTAAACCCTGTTTCAATAATGCATGAGTTGGATATTCTGCTATGCCTGCACTTATTGTAATATTTATTACTTTATCCCCTATATAAAATAGATGCTCTTCTACTTCATTCCGTAATTTTTCAGCTAAATCTATTGCCTCTTCTATCTTTGTTTCCGGTAAAATAATCGCAAACTCCTCTCCACCATATCTGCATAAAGAATCAACACTTGACATAAGTGATTTTGCAGTTAAAGCAAGTTCTGCTAAAATACTATCACCTGCCTGATGGCCATATGTATCATTTATATTTTTAAAATGATCTATATCAAACATAATAAGACACAGATTGCTTCTGAATCTTTTGGCTAATGTTAATTCATCTTCTAATTTTGCTTCAAAATACCTTCTATTATAAATACCGGTTAATTCATCCATTATTGCTTTTCTTTCACTTTCTTCTTTTTGTTCCCTTAAAATACTTGTTGTTTCTTTTACCTGTTCTATTACTTCTTTTTCAAGTTGTTTACCTGTCTGTCTTTTTAACTGGTTCATTATTTCAACTGATTTATTTTTTACTTCTTCTTTGACAAATTCTTTTATTTCCGGTATTATTTTATTTGTTTCTTTTAAAATTTCTTTTGAAACCTGATGACGAACCTGATTTCTTATCCTGCGTCTTAAAATTTTTAAGGCAACTGTTTCTCTGTTTATTACTTTTTTTATGGTTGCAAGAACCATAACTGTTATTTCACGTTCTATCTCCTGATTTATCTGTCCTAAAAACGCTTCTTCTTTTTTTAACATTTCTTCATAACGTAATTCCAGATCTTTACCAAAATTTTTGGCAACTTCCATATCTGTTTTTAATTTTTTTATTTCCTTTGTTAGATTTTCTATATCTTTCCTGATTTCTTTAATAATTTTCTCATCCATAGATATACCCTTTTTACATTCTCTCCTTTGCTGTAATGCCTAAAATATTAAAATAGTTTAAAAAAGTTATTTTCAACGTCCGAATAATAAACAATCTTTTATAAGTATTTTCTTTATCATCGGTAACAACTCTGTATTTATTATAAAACGCATGAAATATTGAAGCAAGATTATATAAATTTTGAATTATATACGAAGGCGAATATTTTTCAAGTGAAGAAACAATAACATCCGGAGTTTGTAAAATCATACTTATTAATTCCATCTCTTCTTTTTCAAGATTACTAAAACTAATATCATTGCCGTTTAATTTTTCAATATTGATATTTTTCTCTTTTGCAAACAAAAGTATATTGCAGATTCTTGCATAAGCGTATTGCACATAATAAACAGGATTTTTTTCTGATTGTTCTTTGGCAAGTTCTATGTCAAAATCAAGATGAGAATTATAATTTCTCATTAAAAAATAATATCTTGCCGCATCTGCGCCAACGGATTCTAATAATTCATCTAATAAAACCAATTTACCTTCTCTTTTTGACATCTTTTTCTTTTCTCCGGCTTCCAAAAGATTTACCTGCTGTAAAATTATGACTTTTAATCTTTCTATCTCATAACCTAATGCACGGATTATTGCTTCTATTCTTTTTATATATCCGTGGTGGTCAGGCCCTAAAATCATTACAATTTTATCAGCACCTCTGTCTATCTTTGATTGCATATAAGCAATATCACTTGCAAAGTATGTCCATTCACCGTCTGATTTTTTTATTACTCTGTCTTTATCATCTCCAAAATCTGTTGTTTTAAACCATACCGCTCCTTCCTTTTCATATAGCAAACCTTTTTCCTCTATTTTTTTAATAACCTTTTCCAGATAATTATCCAAATACAATGTTTCTTCTGAAAACCAGATATCAAAATTAACCATAAAATTTTTTAATGTATTTTGTTGCCAGTCCAATACAAGTTTTAATCCAATTTCCTTAAAAAATAAAAACAGCTGCTGTTCATTTCCTGTTTTATACAGATTTAATACCTTTTCTTTCGCATCTTTTATTTTTTCATCTATTTTTCTGGCAAGTTCAATTACATAATCACCTTTATAACCATCTTGCGGTATTTCTGCTTTTGATTTTATATTATGTAATTCAAGATATCTTTCTTTTAAGGAAATTGCAAATAATTTTAATTGATTACCGTGATCATTGATATAAAATTCCTTTGAAACATCATATCCATTATATTTAAACAAATTGGCAAGAACATCACCATAAGCAGCAGCCCTGCCGCTTACAACATTTAAAGGGCCTACAGGATTTGCACTTACAAATTCAAGATTTATTTTTTGTCTTTTCTGTTCTTTGGATTTAAAATAGTCAGGTTCATTTATAATTTTTGTTAATTCTTTTTTATAAAAATCAGCACTTAAATCCCAGTTAATATATCCTGGTTTTATCACAACAACATTTGAAAAAAAATTATTTTCTTTCATCTTTAAAGCAATTGTCTCTGCAATTTCAAATGGATTCTTGTGTAATAATTTTGAAATAATAAATGGGGCATTTACTCCAAACTGTCCAGGCTGATTTTCCGGTGGTTTTTCTATTTTTAAAATATCTTCATCTATATTTATATCATAAATATTAAATATAATATTTTTTATAGTTTTTTTAATTAAATTTAAAATTGACACTTTTTATCTCCTTTGTGGGAAATCAATTTTTTCATTTATAAAATCCGGTGGTATTTGTAATCTTACTATGAATTTACCTTCGGTATCAAGTAAATAAAAACTTTCCTTTTCATATTTTTCTATTTTTGAAGGGTTTAAAAATTTTATACTTTTATTATTAAATAAATTTATATATCTAAATGCATCTTCGTTAAATAAAAAGATAAAAATTTTTTTATTTGCCGGCTGAGTTACTACAAAATATGGTTTAATTGCTTCACCATAGAAAATAATATCTGGCCATTGAACACGTGAACATATACCTATTCTGAAATTTTTAACATATTTTTTATTATTATCAAATAATTGTATTCTTCCATTTAAACTATCAGCAATTAAAAAATAAGTATTTGCAACTACTTCTGCTGATGTTGGTCTGTTTAACTGCCCTTCTCCAATACCCCTAGTTGTGCTATACGTATCTATAAGATTGCCGTTTTTATCAAATATTAAAATTAAATTCTCTTCTGGATTGGAAATAATAAAATCATTATTGTATTTGGATATTTTTATATCTGTTGTTTCTTTTAAATAATCACTTTCGATAAAATGCCTTTTAAAATTACCATTATAATCAAATTCATAAATTTTACCGGCAACGGAATCAAGTGCATATAATAATTTATTTTCATAATCCAAGGCTATAAATAATGTATCCTGATATTCTTCGTCTTTTATTTTATTAGAAACAGGTATATCTATTTTTAAATTAAGTTCAAAATTATCTTCTTGTTTTTTTGTAAACCTGTATATTTTATATTCTTTTGAATCTGCAACAAATAAAAGATTTAAATTGTTATCATAACAAATATCAGACGGTGCAAAAAAATTGGTATTGAATATCAATTTTTTAACCTTATAATTTACAATTTCAGAATTTCTCATTGGCCTGTATGTTTTTTCAAACTGAAAATTTTTATAAATAAATAAATTGTATTGTTTTATTTTGTTATTTAACTTATATTTTATTTTCTTTTTTATTATGTCCTTATACAAGTAAAAATTATCTGCTTCTTTATCTGTTGATGGTTCATTAATCTTTATTACATAATTTGTAGAACCTGTTGTCCACAGTTCATAAAAACCATTATAGTATTCATTATCATTTGTAAAATCATATATGTAAAACAAAATATTTCTGGTTTCATTATCCACCAGTGTAAACCCCGGTTTTACAAGCCGCATAATTTTATTTTCTTCATTTGCATAATTAAAATCAAAAACAACTAATTTATTCTTTATTAAATTGTTTTTAAACATCTGGTCAAATTGTGAAAGTGTGCATATAACTGTTTTATTTGCAAGGCCATAAATTTGCATCACATCAATAAAATTGGCTAAATTGGACGGTGTTACTATTATTTTGTCAAATTTCTCATATTTCTGTAAAATTTTCATTATATATGCTTGCATTGAAAATTGCAGTTTTTTTGGCATTTTTATATAAAAATTATAATAATTAATTAAAAAAATAATAAAACAAAATATCATTACTGTTAATAAATATAATTGTTTTGTTTTCTTAAAATAAGTAACTAAAAAAATCATTCTTGAAAAGCCAACTCCGGCAATTGTTGCAAGTAATGGAACCAAAAACATCAATCTTGTATTTACAGGATAATGGTATTGATGTAAAGCACCAATGATTAAAACAAGAAAAAAATAAGTAATCAAAAGAAATCTTGCGCGCCAATCATTTTTAAAACTTACAGCTGACCATATTAAACCAAATAAAATACCAATTGCTGAGAAAATATCCATCAAACCATCAATCATATAATGGCTGTTTTTATATTTTGTTAAAAATGCAAAAAACGAATAGATAAAATTCATAAAAAAATATGCTGGACGCTCAGATGGATTTTTTATTTCACTACCACCAAAAGCTGTCTGTCGTAAAATGTGATTTAAAAAGTCACCGTTTAAAATTATTGGTGAGACCAAAATCAAATAAAACAAAAGAGAAAATAAATAATTTGATATTTTAAAATTTTTTCTCTGTGGATGTAAAATGATATAAAAAATAATTATAAATATCATCAATCTTGATGAATAAAATGTATAAAATCCAAGTCCAAGCATAAGAGATGTTAAAGAAAGATAGAAATTTGATTTTTTAGAAAGTGCAATTTCAGTAAAACAAAGGACTATAACATAAAAAAATATAGTTTGAATATTATTGTAACCAATATGGCTGAATGCAAGCATTGCACCTGATAGCGCAAAAGCGGTAGTTGCAATAATTGCGACAGTCCTGTTAAAAACCATTTTATTCCATAAATAAAAAGGAACAACGCATAATGGAATTATTAATGCAGAACTTAATTTCCAGCCAAATAAACCTTTATCTGTAAAAAACATTATTATTGCCTGCCAAACAGAAGATAAAACCGGATGATAACCATAAACCCCTTGTTCAGAAAATAAATTCAAATTAACTTTGCCGTTTATTATATCTTTTGCAAAATTATAAAAAAACCACTCATCTCCAATAAATGAATATTTCCAGGATTTATAATCAAAAATATTTAAAAATAATACAAAAAATGAAAACAATACAAGTAGTATTGTTTCTTTTTTTGTAAAAAAATTAAATTTATAATGAATTATTTTATTTTTTAAATCCTGATATAGAGAATAAATTAAAAAATATAATATTAACACAATAAAAAGTATAACCTGAATTGAAAAAAAACTGTCTGCTATAGTTACTGCAACAAGAGAAAAATATAGTATAGTTATAATAAAGAAGAAAATAAGTTTTTCAATTAAATTATTTAAATCTTTTATTGCATTTAATTTTTTGGCATACAAAATAAAAAAAATAATTAAAATAAGCATAATAATGCAAAAATTATAAATAAAAAAGCCCGGGAAGGTTAATTTAAAATCAAAGAAAAATAAATTACTGAAAGGAAATTTTAAGCTGCTTAAAATCTGATATTGTATTTTATGAAATACAGAATTATAAATAGTTGAAAAAGAAATAATTATTAAAAATAAAAATAACACTCCTATTAATATTTGTAAAGTATATTTAGCAAAAAAATTAGGCGTCTTTTTTGCTATTTTTGTCTGTTTTTCAATTATATTATTTTGCTTTTTTATTTTTTTGTTATTCTTCATTTCATACCCGTTTTAATTATATTAAATTATGGATTGATAGAATAATAACATATAGAATGAATAGAAACAAGGATTTAATATAATTGATTAAATTTTCTAAATTGCCTGATTGGCTCATTATAAATCTTCCAAATTTTCAAATCTGCCAAATCTACCAAATCTGAATCTTAGAATCTTAGAATCTTAAAATCTGGAATCTGCGAGCTTAAAAAACAAATCGTAAATCATAAACCGCAAATTGTAAATTGTATTATGTCTTTCTTGTTTTTCAAATCGTAAACCGGAAATCGTAAATTGTAAATTGTTTAATTCTCTATTTTCTATTTTTTATATCTTTGTAGAGACAAGCTTCCACCCCTGTCTCGTTTTTTGTTTTTATCATAATTACACACATTTCGTGTTTCCTTTGAGACAGGGACGGAGCCCTGTCTCTACGATTTCATCAACATACATAACGCATATTATTTTTTATTCACCCTCGTCGTGTTTTCTTGAGACCTGCGATGGAACCCCAATTATTAATTTTCAATTATCAATTAAAAATTTTCAATTGTTTTTATTGATTTATTATGAAAAAAGTATATGAGAATTATAAAATCTATAATCATAAGATTAGCATACAACATAAATACAAAATATAAAATATTCAATTTCTAATAACATTCTGGATTCCTGCTTGAGTTTATCCCTGAAACAGTCCTGTCCATTACCCATATCTTTATCTATATAATAAGAAGCAGGTATATCCTGATTTTTGAGGAAAATTACGGGTGGTTCGCAGTGTTGTCTAGTTTACCTATTCCCAATTTTAACGCCCTTCTTAATCTTATCCAAGGGTTGTTGCGCAAGCCTCGCCTACTTTTGACTACAAATTATTTGCCCGACTTTTCCTCAACCGTTTTTTACGAAAAAATCAGCGGTATACCTGCTTCTTGATACTTATGGGTAATGGCAGGAAACAGTCAGGGGAAGGCATATCGTTTCTTGTTTTTAACTGTTGATTTAATTTGTCATTCCTGCGCAAGCAGGAATCCAAAAACTGGATGCCTATCTTCGCAGGCATGACATATTATTCTGGTGGACACATAGGGCGCCCCTACAGATAATCTCGCTCTCTTATTCTCGCTCTTTTTTATTGCTGATTGCTGTTTGTTTTTTTTGTTTTTCCAATCGGCAATCAACAACCGGCATTCGGCAAGGTAGTTATTGATTATTCGCCCCTACGCCAAACAATTTTCAATTTTCAATTAAAAATTTTAAATTAACTACAATTGATAACTCTTTTTGTTTGCAATTGTTTTTATATCTTTGTAGAGACAAGGTTCCACCCTTGTCTCGTTTTTTGTTTTTATCATAATTACACACATTTCGTGTTTCCTTGAGACAGGGACAGAGCCCTGTCTCTACAATGTCATTATTACACATAACGTATATTAAACAAATTATTTTTTATACACCCTCGTCGTGTTTCATTGGGACCGGCGGTGGAATCACGGTTGTTAATTTTCAATTTTCAATTCTCAATTTCCAATTATTACTACAATTATTTTCTCTCTTTTGCTTTTCGTTGTTAATTGAAAATTGATAATTTTTAATTGACAATTGTCTTATCACTTCCTTCATCTCCCTCAACCCCCATCCATACGCTACTCCTGTGTAGTTTTTTGTTTTTATTTTTTGCCCCCCACAGGTTTCAGAAATTGTCTCAAAATTAAATATTTCTTAAAAATTAATAAAATAAAATTACTGTATTTTGAAATCCCCCTTTAAATAAATGGGGAATAAGGGGGATTTTTATAAATTTAAATCTCCCTTCTCCCCTCTTTTTCAAATAGGGTCAATCACTTAACTTTTTTTTCAATTATCACACGACAACTGATAATCAGCAATCGATAAAGTAATTATATTATTATCTTAACATTTCAACAAATGCATCGCTGATAACGTTACGGCTATATTCTATTAAAAGTTCTTTTGCATTACCTTTTTCAAGTTTGCTGACTTTGCTCTTTACATAATTCCTCTTCTGTTCCGATAAATTGCGATAAACAGCTTCTTTTACTTCCTTTTTGGCATCTATTAATGCAATAATCAAATCAGCTGTGCTTACTCTGCCCAATACCTGCTGCAGTGTTGCATCATCTGTTTCTGCAATTGTTTCAAAGCCAAAAATTCTGTTTGGGTCATAAATTCTTTTTAAAACAATTTTACCCTCTGCAACATCCAGTTCTACTTCTTTGTCAAACTTTACCTGCTTTAAAATCGCTTTTGGAATTCTGACACCTTTTGAATTTCCGATTTCTACCACCTGCAGTTTCATAAACATCTCCTCCTTTTTTAAAAATTGTAACTACTTAGTAATTACATAAAGTATACAATGTAATTACGTTTTTGTCAAGTATTTTTTTAGAAGCTTTCCCATATTTGAGGCAAAAATATACGAAATTGCTTATAAATAAAGGGGAAAAATTGAAATACTAATTTAATATTTTTGATTATCTGGAATTATTTTTAAAGATAATCAGATAATAATTTAATTATTCTTTAACTCTTTTAACATCCCTGTTATTTTTTCCACATCATCTTCAATAACTAATTTTTTTCTTATTTCAGAAGCATCCTTTATGGATTTTATATATTTACTGTAATATTTACGCATCTCCATAATTCCTCTTTTACCCTTGAATTTATACAATAATTTCAGATGTTTTATAGCAATATTAATCTTTTCATTAAAAGTTGGTGAATAACTTTTATCTTTTATTTCCTTAAAAATAAAAGGATTACCTATTGCTGCCCTTCCTATCATTACTGCATCACAGGATGTCTCATTTAACATTTTATACGCTGACTCTCTGTCAGTAACATCACCATTTCCAATTATAAAAAGTTTTGAATGTTCTTTTAATTTTTTTATATGTTCCCAGTTTGATTTTCCTTTAAACATCTGTAAACGTGTTCTTGGATGTAAAGTTATTATTTTAACTCCGTTTTGTTCTGCGATTTTTGCCATATCAAGAAAATTTTTATTATTATCATCCCATCCACTTCTCATCTTTATACTGACAGGTATTTTTCCTGCACCTTTTACAGTATTTTTTATTGTTTCTTCCACTGCTTTTAAATCTTTATGAAGGTATGCACCTGCTTTGGTGCGAACAACTTTATTTGCAGGACAACCAAAATTTATATCAATTAAATCAAAGCCGAGTGAAACACATATTTTTGCTGCTTCATAAAAAAGTAAAGAATTATTACCAAATAATTGAACGCCAATTGGTTTTTCCTTTTTGGTAAAATATAAAATTTTAGAAACCTTTTCTCTATGATGTATTACAGAATACACAGAAACCATTTCAGTGAATACAAGAGACGCACCATATTCTCTGGCAAGTATACGAAAAGGATAATCAGTATAGCCAGCCATTGGTGCAAGGACAAAAGGAAATTTTTTTATCTTTTTAATTAAGTCCATATTATTTTTTTAATTTTTTCATCTTTTCTATCTGCTTTTCAATTAATTCCGAAATTTTATTTGTTAAAATAAAAACAATCAATATAGCAATTGTTGCAATAATTGCAAGTTCATACATACCACATCCAACAGCAAGCCCGATACCGGCAACAGACCAGAGTGATGCTGCTGTTGTTAATCCAAGAACCGAACCACCAGATTGTATGATTGTGCCTGCGCCTAAAAAACCTATTCCTGTTACAACCTGCGCTGCAATTCTACCCGGGTCAACAGGGGTTGTTCCCTTGTATTTAAGATAAATATAAACAGAAACAAGCATAAAAATAGTTGAGCCAATTCCAACGAGTATATGAGTTTTCGCACCAGCAGGTTTATGCCGCAGTTCTCTGTCAAGTCCGATAATACCACTTAGCAAAATAATCAAACCTAATTTTATAAAAATCTCAACATAGTCCATAAAACACCTCCAAAATATTTTTCAATTTACGTTTTTCATCTTTAATATTAAAAAAAGTAAATGATTATAACTTCAATCCGGGGTCTGCTTCCAGATCAAAATCTGAATAAATTCCAGTTTTTGCTTTTAACCAGCCAACATAAGCAACCATTGCTGCATTATCAGTGCATAAAGACATTGCAGGCACATAAACTTTTATATTTTTTTCTTTACCAAATTTTATTAATTCCTCTCTTAAATAAGCATTTGCAGCAACACCACCTGTTAAAGCAATTCTTTGTGGTTTAAATTCAATATAAATTCTTTTTATTTTGTTTACAATTGTTCTGCTTACAGTTTTTTGAAAAGAAGCTGCTATATCATTTATTGTTATTTTCCCTTTTTTTATTTCATCCTTATTCTTTTTAATAAAATAAAGGACAGATGTTTTCAAGCCGGAAAAAGAAAAATCATAACTTTTATCTTTCATCTGGGATTGCGGAAATACAATTTTTTTGGCATCTCCGCATTTTGCCGCCTCTGATATTGCAGGTCCACCCGGATAAGTAAGATTCAACAATTTGGCAACTTTATCAAATGCTTCACCTGCTGCATCATCTCGCGTTGCCCCTAACAATTTATATTTTCCAAATTTTTCTGCCATATAAATATTTGTATGCCCACCAGAAACAACAAGCCCCAGAAACGGGAAATCAAAATCACCAAATTCCAAAAAAGGGCTTAATAAATGTGCTTCAAGATGATTTATGCCTATTAATTTCTTTTTAAGACCAAAGGCAAGTCCCTTTGCATAACATATACCGACAATCAATGAACCTACAAGTCCGGGTCCGTATGTAACAGCAACTGAATCTATATAATTAAATGATATTCCTGCCTTATTAAGCGCCTCATCTACCACAGAAGGAAGTTTAACCAAATGCTCACGCGCTGCTATTTCCGGAACCACTCCGCCATAAATTTTATGACTATCTAATTGGGAAAAAATAATATTTGATAATAGTTTTCCATCCTTTAATACAGCAACAGATGTTTCATCGCAGGATGTTTCTATACCCAAAACAATCATTATTTTCCCCATTTAAAGTAAAAGTTCTGTGATATAAACAAATTCATAACCTTCTGTCTCTGCTAATGGCATATTTTTTTCTAATGCCTGTAAAGTTATAATATCATCATGTCCTATTCCAATTGCATATCCTTTTTTCTTTGCTATTTTTTTTAATTGTTCAATTTGTTGTTCATTATATTCAAATTCCTTTTTATTATCAATAAATACATCTCTTTTATTAGTTAAAAGGTTATTTTCTTTTGCTATTTCAAAAGCAATTGATTGCTTGTCAGTTAAACTATCAATAAAAAAAAGATTATTTTCTTTTAAAATTTTTGTAACAATATTCATAAGCCGTTTGTCTGTTGTTGCCAAAGACCCCTGATGATTATTCACACCTTTTATAAAATTCATTTCAGAAATAAATTTGTTTAAAATATATCTTATTTCACCTTCTGACATATTTATTTTTAAAGTGTTTCTTTCCAGTGGTAATTTTCTTTTTGGTTCCATTGGCAGATGAAGCATAACTAATTTTTTATTTTTAATGGCTAAATTTGCAATTTCCTTTGAATATATATGCTCCGGAAAAACAGAAACAGCAAATGGATATTTTATCTTTTCCAGATATGCTATGTTATCTTTGTTATACCCCCAGTCATCTAAAATTATTGCTATTTTGGGTTTAGAATTTCTAACAAATCTTGCTTTGAAAATAATTTTATCATTGTTTAATAATTCTATTGATGCTTGTTTGATGTTTTCATTGTTTATTTCATTAAAATTTATTTTTATATCTTTGTAATTTTCAATAAATTTTTCAAAAAAATTTTTTATATCAACCGGCTTTAATCTCAATGGCAATTTTGCCATTATGTCATTTTGATTCTGATTTTCATTTAAAATTAAATATTCGTCAAATACTATATTTTTTATAACAAATTGTCTTGCATCTCTTGCTATTTTTGCATTCTGTTTTTCTATCTCTTCTTTTTGTGGAACATATACTTTTTTATAATAAAAGTAAATAAATGCAGTTATGATTAAAGCAATAACTAAAAAAGATGGTAAAATATTGTTTTTTTTGTTTTTCATTTTAATGCATGTAATTTAGAAAAAACATTTAAAATATTTATTGCTCTTTTGATTTGTGTATCATTTTCAATGGCAACGCGCCTTTCTTCAAAACGGCCCTTTTGTTTGCGGGCAATTGAGGTCTTTATCCATCTTAAAATTATTTCCCTGTCTGCTATAAATTCCTGCTGCATTATTTCTTCTTTTTTATCTCTTAAAAACTTTTTAAAATCATCAAGTAATTCATCCTCCACATCTTTTTTAAATAATACCTTGACATCTGACTCAGATACTTTTACACCTGATTTTTTTTCTTTATTATTTTTAACACCTTCCGGATGAATTTTTAGATATTCACCTGCAAAATCATCAAAATAATTTTTTTCATAAAGCCCTGTTGTAAAACTTGATGGCACCGGCTCTTCAAGTATTATATCCGGTTCTATGCCTACCCCGTGTATTTTTCTGCCATTTGGAGTCATATACTGCGCTGTTGTTAATCTCAGAGCAGAATTATCAGAAAGTGGTATTATGGTCTGCACCGAGCCCTTGCCAAAAGATGTTGTGCCGACAATTATTGCTCTTTTATTATCCTGCAATGCACCTGCTAAAATTTCAGAAGCAGAGGCACTACCCCTGTTTATAAGCACAACAATATTACCTTTGAATAATGGGTTATTTTCTGATTTGAATTCTATTCTTTTATCTTTTGTTCTGCCTTCTGTGTAAACAATCATACTGCCTTTTGGCAAAAAATATTCTGCAATTTTCACAGATGCGTCAAGCAATCCGCCCGGATTATCACGTAAATCAATTACCAGTTTTTCAATTTTTGTTTTCTTAAAATCTTCAAGTATTTTTTTAACTTTATCTGCAGCATCTCCCATAAACTCTACTATTCTTATATAACCGATATTATCTTCTAAAACTGCACTTCTTACAGTTTCAATTTTTATAATTGCTCTTGTTATTGTATAATCCTTCCAGTTTGGATTGTTTCCTCTCTGGATTGATATTGTAACTTTTGTTCCAGGAGTGCCGCGCAATTTATGAACAGCATCCATAATATCTATGCCTTTTGTTGATTCACCGTCAATCTGCATTATTTTATCCCCTGCCTTTATACCTGCTTCATAAGCAGGAGAGCCTTCAAATGGTGCAACTACTATTAATTGTTCATCTTTTACTGATATTTCAATTCCAAGACCTCCAAATTCTGCTTTTGTGTCTTCACCCATATCCTTATATGCCTGTTTATCAAGGTACTGGGAAAAAGGGTCAATACTATTTATCATACCTTTTATTGCACTTTGAGCAAGTTCATCCGGGTCGGTCTTTTCTTCATCAACATAATTATTTCTAATAAGAGAATATACTTCTAATAATGGTTTTAGTGCATCATAGTCATCATTTTTTGAATAACCATTCAAACAAACAAAAACTAATATTAATAAAATAATAATTTTTCTTTTCATAAATGCTCCTCCATTTTCATAAATTTAACAGTAATATTAACAGATTATATTTAATTTTGCAAATATGATTTTTAAAATCAAATTTTATTTATTTTTGAAATAAATAATCATGCTTATTTTATAAAGTTTATAAAAATTTCAATAAAGTAAACTGCAATGAAGACCGCCAGAACCCCATGCATATTGTTGGACAAGAATAACATCATAACCATATTTTCTATAAATATTTGCCTGTTGTTCTGCTATGGGATTGGGAGTTTTTTCCTCTTCATCTATAAGATGAAATAAATTATTTATGGAATTTAAAATATTCGTATATGTTTCATTATCCGGCTTTTCTTTCCATGCAACAAGATTATCTTCGAGATTATAAAGCGCATTTTGCATTTTTTCCTGAGGTGATAAATCGTTATTTTTTGATAAATGATAAGGATATTTACCGAGTAAAAGCGTTATTTTTCCTGTTTCTTTATTTCTGAATTTTGCTATATTTGCAGGATTACGCACAGGATGGTCATAAAAAGGGACACGAATAACATCAAAACCAAGTTCTCTCATCTGTTTAGCAATTTCATTATATGTCTCATTGCACTTTAAAATAAATTCTTTTTCCAGCAATTGTCTGCTTAAAATATCCATAATTTCATTTTTATCATATACAGGCACAAATGCTTTACTTTTATGAGAATTTGGTAAAACAACTAGAGCCATATCAAGATGAAATATTTCAGAAGTTCCAATATTTTTGTTATATAATAATTTCTCAGGAATAATATGAACAGGTATGCCATAAACAGAATTTGAAAATGCAACTCTTGCTTCTTCTATCATCCATTGTTGATATGGTTCTTTTGAATCTATTGGTATGTCATGCTGCAATTCAATATAACGCATAACGCGATATCTGCCAACCAGCAATGCAACTTTGCCATCCGGCATTGATACAATTTCCATATCACCGCCCTCTGCGCTTGTATTATCCTCAAACCATTTTATGGTAAAAAAAGAATTATATGTCTTTACCATTGATTCAATTGCAGATAAATATTTTGCAAAATCCCTGTTTGCCATACCTATTATTATTCTGTTTTTATCATCCCTGCCTATTATTTCACTCGTATCCTGGCTCCATTGTAAATTTGTATTTGTATTAAAAAAATAAATTCTTTCTTTTATATCATTATCTGTAAATGAACATTTAGTTTTTAAATATTCAATAAAAAATTTTTTTTCAAGATCACCGACTGACTGTGGAAGTGCAACAAATATTTTTGTATAAGAAGGAATTTTTCTAATAATATTTCCATGTGTAAATTCAAAATTTACCCAGTAAATTAATTTTTTCATTTCAATCATTTCTTTATCTGATACACCTTTTGGTTTTGTAATTTCCGGTAAAAAAACGTATTTTTCTCCAATGGGCCACAATCCTATAATTACAAAACTTAAAAATCTTTCTGCCTCTGGAACAATTAATACTTTTTCATCACTTAAATATTGTCCTTTAGGAATAACTGGCCATAAGGATGTTGATAATGCATAATTGCATATTATTAAACTTATTAAAATCAAAAATATAAATCTTTTCATAATTCCTCATAATAATTAAGGGGACCCATAAAAGGTCCCCCGTTTTTTATTCGTTTAAACACTCTTTAGACACCAAAATAAAGAAAAAGTTGCGGTAATTTACAAAATAATTTACAAATAAATTTTACCATTGAAAATTGTTTTTTCAATATATAATTTATTATTTAATACTAAACAATTTGCATAAAAACCTTTTTTAATCATACCAGTTTTATATAGATTAAGTAATTTTGAAGGATTATATGTTGCTAATTGTAAAACCGATTCTATTGATATATGACAAAGTTTTTTCATATTACGAACCATATCAATTAAGTAAAATTTTGAATTAATTTTATTATTTTTAAGTAATAAATTCCTGTTATTGACTTTATCTGATATTAAAATAATTCTTTCTTTACCAAATTTTTTAAAAATTAACTTTAAAATTTTAACTGGTATATGGATGCCATCAGCAATTATTTCAACAAATAATTTTTTATTTTTTAAAAATGCCTGATATACAGGTGGGCTACCTTCATACCACTTGCGCATAGCATTAAAAAGATGAGTAACATTTTTAATGCCATATTTTACTGATTTATTTGCAATGAAATAATCTGCATCTGAATGGCCAAATGACGGGATAATATTATATAATTTCATTTTTTTTATAATATCCTTGGCATTGCTAATTTCAGGTGCTAAAGTCATAATTTTTATGTTTTTATATTCTTTTATAATATTTATTATATCAATCTGGTTATTGACAAATTCATCAGGTATTGCTCCTTTTTTTTCTTTATTTATAAAAGGCCCTTCAAAATAAATGCCTAAATATTGTGCCCCACTTTTCATCTTTGATAAATTGTTAATTATATTTTTCAGTTTTTTATTGTTTTTTTTATAAAATGTAGTTAATACAAAACAAGTTGTGCCATTTTTTAAAAAATCATTTTTAAATCTGATTAAATCCTTTTTATTTTTTATATCAAGTATATCTATGGTTGATGAATGCGTGTGAATATCTATAAAACCCGGGCAAAGAATTGAGTTATTTATATTTATACCCTTTTTAAATTTTTTTGAATAATAAATTTTTTTTATTATTCCATTTTCAATTTCTACTGTATTTGCTTTTATAAATTTCTTTCCATTAAAAATTTTTGCATTTGTTATTATCATAATATTTTCCTGTATGTTTTTGTATAATTATAATAGTTTTTTAATTTTAAATCTATCTAATTGTGTTATTGGTTAAGTTACATGATTAACTATAATTGTCGATTGCTTTTTGCTGTTTGTTGGTTGTTTTTTTCCTATCGGCAATTGACAATCGGCAATGGAATTTAAATCTCCCCTGTCCTCTTTTTTTCCAATCTGTCCATTACCCATAAGTATTAAGAAGCAGGTATACCGCTGATTTTTTCGTAAAAAACGGTTGAAGAAAAGTCGGACAAAAGTTTGCAGTCAAAGGTAGACGAAGCTTACGCAACAACCCTTGGATAGGATTAAGAAGGGCGTTAAAATTGGGAGTAAGTAAACTAGACAACACTGCGAACCACCCGTAATTTTCCTCAAAAATCAGGATATACCTGCTTCTTATTAAAAAAGAAGATGTGGGTAATGGCAGTAGTGTCCAAATTAGACAGGTAATTACTTTTATTTTTTCATTCCTGTCCCTGAATAAATCAGGGATAAACTCAAGCAGGAATCCAGAATGTTATTAAAAATTGAATATTTTATATTTTGTATTTTAAATAAATTAATGTAGTATGCCAATCTTATGATTATAGATTTTATATCTCTCATATACTTTTTTCATAATAAATCAATAAAAATAAGTAAATATTATAATTTAATATTCTTAATTTGGACAGTAATGGGGTAATGGACATTTTTCCAAGAGGGGTAATTAGCTAACTTCTTTTCAACCAGCAAGGTAGTTATTAAATCTTCCAAATTCATTTCGATTGTCGTTTGCTGTTTGTTTTTGTTTTTCCAAACGACAATCGGCAACCAGCAATCAGCAATGTAGTAATTGTATCTACCCAATTTTCAAATCTACCAAATCTTCCAAATCTAAAAACAATGGTTTTCTATTATTAAATCGTATTTTTCTTTTTTGTTTTTTAAATCTTATATCTTATATCTCATATTCCACATTCTTTTTTTACTTTTTATTATCCAATCCGCAATCAGCAAGCACCAAACAACAATGTATCTGCAGTTAATAATAATCCTTGACATTACATATTAAAATAGTAAAATTAATATAAATTAATATCAGGAGGTATTATTTAATGAAAAAAATATTTTTTATTATTATTTTATTAATTCTATCATCATTTTTATTTGCCGATACACCAACAGACACGCCTACTGCAACAGAAACACTTACAGCAACAGAGACCCCTACTTTTACAAATTCGCCAACAATAACACCAACAGCAACAATTACACCAACATTTACAAATTCTCCTACTCCACAGGCAAGTGTATTTGCTTATCCAAATCCGGCGGCATTCAGAGATAATATATTTATCGCATATCCAAGTAAAACAGGAAATGCAGAAGATATAAAAAGAGTAATAATCACAATTTATTCCATAAATGGAGATTACGTTGCTCAGATTGTAGATGACACACCAAATGGCTACACTGAATTTAAAATTGATAAACTTGCACGCGGCTCTTATTTATATAAAGTTCTTGTAAGATATAAAGACGGCACAGAAGAAATTTATAAATATAAAAAATTTGCAGTTATAAAATAAAGGAGGAAATAAATGAAACGAATTTTAATAATTTACTTTTTAATAATATCTCTTTTTTCATTTATTTTTGCTGATGCGCAATATCAGGAATTTGATAATTCTTCTATAGTTTCAGCAAAATTTCTTGATTTTGGGTCAAGTGCAGCAGCTGCAGGTATGGGCAATGCCTATATCGGCATTGTAAAAAATGCCGAATCTATTTACTGGAATCCTGCCGGACTTTGCTCAATGCAAAAAGATGATAAAAACTGGAATATCTATTTTGCACATAATGTATGGTTTCAGGATATAATGGCAAGTGATATTGCCATTGCAAAACATATAAAAAAAATAGGCGTATTTGCTCTTGGATTAACTTATATAAACTCAGGAAGCATACAGAGATCTGATATTGACTCACTGGGCAACCCTGTATTTAGAGAAAATGAAACATATTCACCATATTCTGTTATTATCAATGCTGCTTATGCAGGTAAGCTCGAAGAAGACCTTGATGCAGGAATAAATTTAAAATATATTCTTGATAATATAGATGGGAATATAGCAAATACACTGGCATTTGATTTAGGATTAAGATATGCTTTCCCCTATCTTAAAGGTTTGTCTTTTAGTCTTGTGTCAAAAAATTTTGGTGGTCGTTTAAATGAATTTATACTTTCAAAAGAAATTTCCTTTGCCGCATCTTATCTTTTTTATATTTCTGATTTTATAATAACAACGGATTATGACATAGTAGGTAAAGTTGCAAATAATCCCCTACACAGAATCGGAATAGAAATTGATACTCCATATATGTTTGTAGTAAGAACTGGTTATCAAACTGACAACACAACAATACAGGACGGATTTAAAAATTTCACATTTGGTATTGGCATAAGATTATCTGATAAATATGCTGATTTTGCTTATGAGCCATACGGTGACATAGGAAACACATATAAAGTATCATTTGGCGGTGATTTTTAATACGTAAAAATTACACATTAAAAAATACAAAAATATTTATTCTAAACAATTATATTATATTCTTTCATTTTACGCCATAAAGTTGAGCGCGATATTCCCAATGCTTTTGCAACTTTTGTATGATTTGAACCATATTTATTAAATGCTTTTATGATTGTCTGTTTTTCTAATTCAGTAAGTGACAATTCTTTATCCCCTTTTTCTTCATTTGGAACCGAAATGTGCTCTTCCAACCGGTGAAAAGGTGTAAGATTTTGAAGGTAAACAGGCAAATCCTCAAATCTTATAATATCAGAATCTGTCATAACAAATGCATGTTGAATAATATTATCAATTTCACGAACGTTTCCGGGATAATCATAATACATTAAAACTGAGCGTGCGCGCGGGTCAATGCCTATTATATTCCTTCCATATTCTTTATTGTATTTTTCAATAAAATATCTGATAAGCAGTGGTATATCCTCTCTTCTTTCACGTATCGGTGGAATATGAATGTGAATAACATTTAATCTAAAAAACAAGTCCTCCCTGAATTTCTTTTCTTTTATCAGTTGAAATAAATCCTGATTTGTAGCAGCAATTACTCTAATATTCACTTTTCTTAATGTTTCATCACCCAACCTTCTTAACTCTCCATATTCAATAACTCTTAAAATCTTTGATTGTAAATTTAAACTTAAATCTCCTATTTCATCCAAAAACAAAGTGCCATTATCAGCAAGTTCAATCAACCCTTTCTTATCAGTCGTTGCTCCTGTAAAAGCACCTTTTTTGTAACCAAATAGTTCTGATTCAAGCAAATTTTCAGGTATTGCAGCACTATTAACCGCTATAAATGCATTGTTTGACCTGGGGCTTAATTCATAAATACTTCGCGCTATTAATTCTTTGCCTGTTCCTGTTTCACCGGTTATTAAAATATTTGAATCACTTTTTGAAATTTTATGAATTGTATTTAAAATTTTTTTAATTTTTTCACTTTTACCAATAAATTTCCCTGTGAAATAATCATCTGCCGATGATTTTACAGCAGTTGCTTCTGTTGCATCAATTAAAAATTTTAACTCATTTAAATTTATTGGCTGGATGATATAATTAAATTGTAGCTCACGTGTTAAATTAATTACTCTATCAAGCGAGTCCCGTGATGTAACAACAATAACATTTAAATTTGCATATCTTTCCTTTAAAAATTTCATTAAATTTAATTCTGATTGTTCAATTATCTGGATATCAATGATTATTATATTATATTGTTTTGTGGATATGGTACTCATTAATAAAGACGGTTCGCTTATTATATTAACTATGTATATATTATCCTCAAGAAAATTATTGATTCTAATTGCTTCATCTTTGTCCTTTAAAGCTATTAGAACCTTTTTCATTTTTTAATTGTATCTCCTTTTTAATTTCATCATATAGCTTTTTTAATTCCAAATTATCCTTAAATTTTAATATACCCTGTTCTAATTCATTTAAAGCTTCATTAAACTTATTCATTTTGAAATATGTATAACCTATATATAATGATATTTCAGAGTTATACGTTTCATTTTTAGACATATTGAAATTAAAAAGAGCTTTATCAAAATTATTTGTTTTAAAATAATACACACCAATATTTCTATAAATTATAGCATTTTTATAATTTTTTTCAAGTAAAAAATTATATAATTTCATAGCTTCATTTATTTTATTATTTGTAATAAAGTCATTTGCTTTAATTAATGCCAGTTCTAACATATCATTATATGTCATTTTTGAAATAATATCATTGCCTTTTAAAACATATTCATTTTTACTACCTAATTTAATTGCTTTATCAAACATTTCTTTTGCTTTTGGTAATAAATATGTATTGTAATATAAAATACCCAACCGCTCATAAGCATAAAGTAATTGGTATCTTTTTATTACATTTTCAAGAGCTAAAATTTCATTATCAATATCATTGATTTTTGAATATGCAAGTGCAAGATTATAGAAAATATTTGCTTCTGGTTTTTTAACCGGAAAATTTAAAGACATTTTATATAATTTTATTGCATCTTCATAAAAGCCGTAATCGTTTAATGCATTTGCCTGATTTACCATTGAGACAGGATACCAGGTTATTAAATTTAAATTAGCGCTACTTTTAATACAAGAATTGCTAAAAATATATCTATATGAATATAATTGAAATATTTTTGAAGAAAAGGATTCTTTTTTAGTTGAAATTTTTATTAATATTCCTTTATTTGTTTCAAAATAATTATATTTTATATTTTCTTTTCTCGGAAAAAAAGATGACCTGTAAATATTATTATTGATTATTTCTTTATCTATTATTTTTTTTATATTATTATTTGTATCATAAGGTTTTAAATCATAATCACCATATTTTTTTTTATAATAATCAATTCCCCATTTAAATATTAAAAATGATGCAGTAATAAATTTTATATCAGTTCTTTTTTTTTGAATTTCCTGGAAATAATATATTGGCATTAAGTTATCATCGCCATCTCCTATATACATCCCATTATTATCAATTGTATTTAATACGGCATTACCATAATCATACAAAAAAAAATCTTTATAATTATTATTAAATTTATAATTAAAAATAAACATAAAAATGATTAATGTTACAATTATAATATTTATTAAGATTTTTTTTATGTTTGTATTTAATTTATTTATAATAAATAAAATTCCAATTGTTGAAATTAAAATCAGAATATAAATAGAAGGCATTAAAAAAATGTCCATAAGATACAGTACATCTTTTTTAGTTCTATTATAAAAAACAATAAAAAAAATTATTATCATATATTGTGTTATAAAAAACCAAAATAAATTCCTGTTTCTTTTATATAAAATATAAAAACCAAAAAGCGAAAATATCCAGAAAATAAAACTACTTTGCCAAAAAGTAAATCTTAAAAATTCTTTTATTTGATATAAATAAACATTTAAACCCGGTTGCACCGGATAAATATATGCTTTTCTTAAAATAACCCATAATAAATTTTCCAAATTATATGGATTGCCCCAATTTAATATAGCATTTGCTGAAGCTCTGATTATTAAAAACAAATATGGGGTTAAACCCAATAAAAAAAAGAATAAAATTAAAAAGTAATTTTTTATTTTTAACACATTTCTATATTTGAATAAAAAAAACAAAAATAAAGGTGACAGTATTATCATACTTGGCCAGTGATTTGTTAAAGATAATGAAAATATGTAAAAAATAAAATAAATATAAAATATATTGAATTCAAAAAATAATTTTATTGAAAAATAAATTAAAATAGATAAAAAAAATAGATTTAAAATATATATGCCGCCTTTTGCTTCTATTGTCTGATTCCAGAATATATATGAAAATCCAAGTATTAATAGGACTATATAAAGATAAGGAAATTTTAAATCTTTTTCAAATATTTTTTTGAATAATAATTTTGTAATTTTACAGGTAATAAAAAGAACAATTAAACCTAGAAAACTCGAAAACATATTTATCCTTAAAGCATAATTACCTAATGGTATATATGAAAATATCTTTGCAAAAATTGTAAATACCGGATATCCCGGCGGATGTCCGATTCCAAGTGTAACAGCAGCAGCAGTTGTCTCCGGTGAATCATTTGTTTTAAAAATAGGATGCATTGTATGTAAATAAATTTGAAATATTAATATCAATATTATAAATACAAATATGTGTTCTTTTAATATTCTATAGTTATTTTTATCCATTTTTAAACCATTTATTTAATAAATTTATAATTCATTGTATAAATCAATGATTTCTTTGTTTGTTGAACCATATTTTATGGCATTTTCCAAATATATTTTTGCTTCATTTTTTAACCCTTTTTTATAACAATAAATAGCTAATCTTTCATAAGCAAAAACAAAATCTGGTTTTGATACAATACATTTATTTAAATAATCAAATTCTTTTTCAAAATTATTTAATTTATTATAGCATATTGCCATATTATAGTATATTTTATAATCTAATTTTTCAACCGGTATTTTTAAGGCATATTTATATAATTCTATTGCATCATTATATTTACCTTTATTCATTAATTCTTCTGCCATTATTGCGGAAAAAATCATATATCGCTCTATTAATTCCGTATTTTCATCAGTTTTTGCAAAGTTAGAATAAAAACCACGCAAAGAATATAATTTAAAAATAAGATAATTTTCAAAAGTGCCTTTTTTTGAAATTGTTTTCAACAATCCAGATAAATTTACAATATAATCTAATTTAAGTATTTTATCAAATAACTCAGAGCTAAAATCCCTGTAAATTATTTGAGACCTTTCAAGGCATTCACTTATCAGTTCATAATAAGTATTTAAATTATAATATTTAAAAAAAATATTATATTTACGTTGGACTTGTTTTTTACCCCAATCAAATTGTAAGAAAGGTAATTGTATAATTTTTATATCTAACCTTTTTTTATTAACAACCTGCTCATACAAAACCGGGAATAGATACATATCATGTTCCCCTAAATAAAATGCATCTTTTTTTATAGTATTAAACAAATTAAATGCCATATCATAAGAAAGAAAATCTCTTGCCCTGTAATTAATATTAAAACTGTTTTTTATATAAAAGAAAATGACAAACAAAAAAATTATAACAAATAAAGATTGATAATTATTTAAAATATAAAATATTCCAGTTGCAATTAAAATTAAAATTATATATTGTAAAGGCATTAAAAAAATTTTTATTAACCATATAACTTCAATTTTGGTTCTATTATAAAAAATCACAGCAACAGTAAAGGCAAAAAGAATATATATAAATAAAAAAAATATTTTTTTATCTTTTTTAAATAAAATATAAACACCAGGAATAGCAAATATCCATAAAAACCAGTAATTATGCAATATCAAATCAGTAAAAACTTTTATATGTTGAAAAATAATCTCAAGAGTAAATTTTTCAATTTCTCCGGTATATGGTCTTCTTGATATGAATTCAAAAAATCCGATGATATCAGAAGTATTACCCCAATTTATAACAGTATAAGAAAAACCTCTTATAAATAAAAAAACATAAATAGATAAACCAAGAATAAAAAAAGAAAGAAAATAAATTAAATTATTTGATTTTAATAATGATTTATACTTCCAAAATAAAATAATAATTACAGGTAGTAAAACCATCATACTCTGCCAGTGGTTTGTTAAAGAAAGTGAATAAATATAAATCAATAAATAAAAATATTTTAAATTAAATTGCTTTAAAAGTTTTATATATAAAAATAAAATAATAGACATAAATAATAAATTTAATTGATATATACCGCCTTTCGCTTCTATTGCCTGATTCCAGAAAATATATGAAAAAGACAATAAAAAAACAGAAATAATTGAATATAATTTATTTTCTTTTTTAAATAAATAAAAAGATAGATTTATTAACAGATAATAAGTAACAACAAGAGTCAAAATCGCCATAAATGATGAAAATAAATTTATTCTAAAAGCAATATTGCCTATTGGAAATAAAGAAAAAATTTTTGCTGTATTGATAAAAAAAGGATAACCCGGCGGATGGCAGATGCCAAGGGTATATACTGCTGCTGATATTTCAGGTGAATCATTATTTTTATAAGAAGGAAATAATGAAATTAAATAAATATAAAATATAACCAAAAAAAGCAATAGTAAAAAAAAAGATTCTTTTATAATATTATTTTTAATCATTTATTCTCGCCTTTTATCTGATTTAACATATCTTTAAATAATTTTGTTTCACCGTTTAATTCAATATATTTATTTATAACTCTTTTTACCTGATTATAATCTTTTTTTACAAAATATGCTGTAGCAAGATTTATATATGCGGCTTCGTAATGCGGTGCAACATATATTGCAAGTTCAAGTTTTTTTATTGCTTCATCTATATTTCCAAGCTGACCAAGCAAAGCCCCCAACATATTGTTTACTTCCGGACAATAAGGATTAATTTTTAAATCATTATAATAATATTCCTTTGCTTTGTTAAAATTTCCTGTTTCTCTGTATGCTTCTGCGGCAAAATAATAATGTGCAACATCCATCTGGGGGCATAGTTCTACAGGATTTAATTTTATAATATTTTCATAATATTCTATTGCTTTTTCATAATTTTTATTTTTAACATATTTATTTGCCTGTTTTAAATATATATTTGAAATCATTGTTTTGGAATCCATAATTAAATTAAAAACAAATAAAATACAAATAATAAATAATAAAAAAACAAATTTATTATTTTTTATAATATAAAATTTTTGTTTTTCTTCATAATAATTATTTATAATAAATAAAAAGAAAAAGAAATATAAAGTTGTAGAAGGTATATTATAAAATGTATTAAAAAAACTCGCCCCTAAAAGCGCAGTAATTGATGTAATTATTCCAATAGGAATAGGGTCTTTGACTTTATTAATAAAAATTATTTTCCAGGAAATTTTATAAAATATAATAATTGCAAGTAAAAACATAGATAATCCAAGTATTCCTGTTTCAGCAGCAATTAATAAATAATTCTGATGCGGCATCCATGTTACAACATAATCATATTTTTTATTTTCCGGATTATTTAATAACTTTGCCTGATAAATTGGATAATACAAACGATAATTCCCTATTCCTTTACCGATTACAGGAGAATCATTTATCATTAACAAACTTGCTTTCCACATCAGTAACCTATGGACCATTGAACGTTTTTTTTCAATTAAAATACTATTTGTTTTATTATATAAAGGTTTAAAAAATATTATTAAAAAAATTATCAACAAAGTAATAATAAATAATATTATTTTGTTTTTAAAAATAGTTTTTATGTATTCAAAATTCAATATTAAAATAATTATTATAAATAACAAAAACCCAAAGAAAAAGCCAATAAAAGCACCTATTACTTTTGTATAAAAAAAAGTAATCAATATAATAAAAAAAACAATGACTAATAAAAATTTATTTTTTTTACTAAAAAAAATAAAAGACAATAATAAAAACAAAGGAAACAATAACTGGCTTGAAAAAAAATCCGGATTTCCTATTGTTCCCATCGGTCTGCCAAAAAAATTTGTATTCCATTTAAAAAAATCCATATCAAAGTGTTGTAAAATACCATATATACTTATTAAAAAATGAGTAAAAACAATAAAAATTATAATCTTTTTTAAAAATTTATTATCAATAATTGAACTGATAAAATAACTACCATATATAACTAATAATAATTCTATAAAATATTTTAAAGATATTTCTTTATTTAAAGCAAAAAAAACAGAAATAAATGAAAAAATAATATATCCTGTTAATGGTAGTAATAAAGGATTTATTTTAACAGTTATTTGTTTTGAATTTATATTTATTATTAAATAATAAATTATGATAAGTGGTATAAAAACTCTTATAAATATCAGTTGGCTTGGACCAAAAGGGTCAAAAAATGGCTGCCAGAATGCAACAACTAAAATTATAAAAACAAACAGAATTAATAATTTTAATAATAAATCATTTAAAAAATTGGATTTTACTTTATAATCCATAATAATCTGGTTCATTAATAACTATACCTGCAGCACCTATTGCACCAGCCAGTTCACCAAGTTTGGCAGGAACTATTTTTACAATTTCGTAAGTTTGTGGAAATGTCTGCTTTTTTATTGCTTTTTTTAATGGTTCAAATAGATATTTACCTGCATTTATTACTCCACCAGCAATTATTATCATCTCAGGATTTAATGTCTGAATAATATTGGCAACACCTGCGCCAAGATATTTTATAAATTCATCCCACACATCTTTTGCAAGTTTATCACCACTTATTAATGCCTCGTAAACAACTTTTGATGTAACTTTATTAATATCACCCTTTACTATTTCTGTGATAATTGATTTGCTCCCATTTCTAATTTTTTCTTTTGCTGTATTTGCAATTGCACTTGCAGAAGCATATTGCTCCAGACAGCCATGTGCTCCACACTTACACAATCTGCCATCAGGATTTAACGAAGTATGTCCAATTTCTGCCGCATTATAATTTGCACCTCTTATTAATTTCCCATCAATTATTATTCCACCACCAACACCTGTTCCAAGTGTAAAGCCAACCACATTATTTACATTTTTACCTGCACCTATCCATTTTTCACCATAAACAGCACAATTAGCATCATTTTCAACACCGGTTTTGACTTTTAAATATTTTTCAATTTCCTTTTTTAATTTCACATATCTCCAACCTGGCAAATTAACCGCTCCCATTATTATGCCTTTTTTACTATCAAGCGGGCCTGGTGAACCTATACCAATATTTTTTATCTCCTCTATGAAAATCCTAGCCTCTGAAATAATCTCTTTTACATTATTAACAATATTTTTTATAACAAATTCCGGACCTTTTTCACCAAATGTTGGAAATTGTCTTTTGCCATATATTTTTCCATTTTTATCTACTATTACCGCAACTACATTTGTTCCGCCTAAATCTATGCCAATATAATATTTCTTTGTTTTTTTCATAATTATACTCCATTTATTTTTTTATATGAAAATTTAAATAAAAACCAAAGAATTTCTGGTGCGAGGAGTGGGACTTGAACCCACACGGATTTCTCCACATGCCCCTCAAACATGCGTGTCTACCAATTCCACCATCCTCGCACTCTCAATAATTATGTTATTTTAATTATCAACTATTATAATTGTCAATAAAAAAGATATTATACTGAAAAAAATATAACCAATTATTGCTGACCATAAATTTGTTATTTCAAAACCTTTTACTAATGCGCCGGCAACAGCAAATAAAATACCATTTATTATAAAAGTAAATAAACCAAAAGTTAAAATATTTATAGGCAATGTTAAAAGTAATATTATAGGCCTGATAAGAGCATTTATTATTCCAATTATTGCTGCTGTAACTGCAAGGATTATAAAAGCATCAAAACCCGTGGCATTTAAATTTATACCTTTTATAAACTTTACAACAATAAATAAAGCCAAAGTATTTATCAACCATTTAATTATGATATCTCTAAAAAAAGAATTTTTATTACTCATTTTTATTTTCCTTTAAATTTAAAAATAAAATATTAATATCTCCATAATTTTTTTCTTTATTAATTATCCACGCGTTTAAATCTTGTTCCAAATTTTTTCTTTCATTTTTGTGAATCTCAATTATTAATATTCCATTTTTATTTAAAATATCTTTTATTATATCATTTTTTAACAATTCTGCAACAAAACCTTTATTATAGGGTGGGTCTGCAAATATTATATCTGCCTTTATATTTTTTTTTACCAGAAATTTTATTGCCATTTTATAATCACCCGGGATTATATCATAAAAATCTTTATTTAATTTAAATTTTTCACAATTTTTTATTATATATTTTATATTGTTTTTTTCAACAAAATAAACTTTTGATGCACCATTACTTATTGCTTCTAATCCAAATGCACCTGTTCCGGAAAATAAATCAATAAAAATTGAATCAGTGATTATTGGTCTTAAAATATTAAAAATTGCCTGGCGTATTTTAACAAGGGTTGGTCGCACTTTTAAATCAGGGCTGTATAATGGCATCCCTTTAAACTTACCGCTTGAAATTTTCATATTGTAATTCTAAAAATCATTTAAAACCATTTTTTGATTTTTAAAATGATATAAATAGCAGCGGAAGACACAACTAAAAGAAACAAAACAAAAAGATATCCCCATATTCCCCATTTAAACTCTGGTATTTCAACATTCATACCATAAAAACTTGTAATAATTGTCATTGGTATTGCAATAGTTGCAAGTATTGTTAATCTGTGTATCAACCTGTTTAATTTTTTTGATGTCATACTATGATATGTTTCAATAAGAGATGGTATTATTTCACGCAGTATTTCTACTGTTTCCTGCATATTTACAAAATGGTCGTAAATATCCCTGAAATATGTTTTGTTTATTTCTTTTATACATTTATTCTTTTCTTTTATAATTTTATTTAAAATCTGGCGCTCTAAATACAATAATTTTCTTAAAATTAAAATGTTTCTTTTTTGCTCAAGAATATCTTCCATTATTTTTTCTTCTTTTTCTTCAACCAGTTTGTCTTCTAAAATTGCAATTTTATTTTCTATTTTTTCAATAGCAGGATAATATTCATCAATTAAAGAATTTAATATTTTATGTAATATACTATCCGAACCTCTTTTAAATATATTACCATTGCTTATTTCACCATTTATTGTTTTATTTATAGTATTAAATGTTTTATTTAAAGAATTTATTTTTTCATCATGAAAAGTAATTAAATAATTTTTACCTAAAAAAATATTTAATTCAATTAAATCAATATTTTCTATGAAATTTATTGAATATAATGTTAAAAAAATATAGTTATCAAAAAAATCAATTTTTGGATGGTCGTTGGGCAAAATTGCATCTTCTATTGAAATAGTATGAAAATCAAATCCATCAATTAAAAAGTCAATTTCTGCTTCATTTGGTGTTTCTAAATCAAGCCAGATTATGTTTTCTTTTTTTTTTATATATTTTGATATATTTTCTAATTCATTTTCATAAAACAATTTACCATCTAAATACACAACTGCTTTAATCATATTAAATATCCATTTATTTGCTCATACTGCGTTCACATTTTATGCATCTTTTTGCAAAAGGTAAAGCTTTTAATCTCTCAATACTTATATCTTCCCCGCATCTTTCACATTTTCCATAAGAACCATTTTCTATTTTGGCCAACGCGTCTTCAATCTCTATTAACATCTTTTTGTTTTTTTCAGACAAATCCATATGAAGCTCTTTTTCGTAAATATTACTGGCTGAATCAGCAAAATCACCGGCGTCAGTTTGAAAGCTGTCTATACTTTCCTTATCAGCATGATTATGCTGGATCTCTTCTAATTTTCTGTTTTTCATTTCTAAAAGCATTTCTTTTAATTCTTTTTTTCTTTTTGCATCCAAGATTAATCTCCTTAATTGTTATGTTGTTAATACTTTTTCTTTTATATCAACTTTATTTTTTAGATTTGGGACGTCAAGAAGTCCTCTTTTTAATTCCATAGTTGTGTTTGATTCAGCTTCAAATTTTTTATTTAAATAAAAAAAGGCATCCCACGGGTCAACATCTTCGCCACAGGTAAATAAATCAACAGCAGCATAACCATATTCAGGCCATGTATGTATTGCAAGATGCGACTCAGCAATAACCACAACACCACTAATACCATGTGGATTAAACTTATGAAACACACCGTCAATAACTGTTGCTTTGGCATATTCTGCTGCACCAATCATAGAATGTTCAATGAACTTTAAATCATTTAGTTTTTCCTTGTTGCATCCATTAAGTTCAACAACAATATGTCTTCCTAAACTTTTCAATTTAATCTCACCCCCGTTTATTCATTTGGGCATCTATAATAAAAGCCCCGTTTTGGGGCACTCTTTAAAAAATTTTTAAATAACAAATTATTTTTATTAAATATATACTTGAAAAATATATTTGTCAAGATTTTTTTATAAAAAAATAAAAAAATTTTTTAAAATTATTTTGCGTTGGGATTTGTTGCCTTCTCCATCAGTTCAAGACGTTCGTAACGTTTATCAATAAAATTTTGAAGTTCTTCAACAACGGATTTATTAGAAGGATTTAAAAGATGTTTGAATCTAACCTGTAATTTTAAAAATTCTTCTACGGGTTTTCTTTTTTCTTTTGGATTTTTTAATGTTATCGTATAAACACCATTTTCAACTTCATAAAGTGGCCAGAGATTTGTTTCAACAGCCATCTTTGATATTTTTATTGTCTGTGACATATGATAACCCCAACCCGGAACACAGGGTGAATATGCATTTATGAATTTTGGTCCTTGTATTGACCATGCTTTTTCAAATTTTTTAGTAGCATCCATCCAGTAAGCCACAGTTACCTGAGCAACATAAGGAATTTCATGTGCCACCATTATTTCTGTTAGATTTTTTTGTGTTTGTTTTTTTCCAAATTCAACCTTGCCAGAAGGGGATGTTGTTGTATTTGCACCAAGAGGTGTTGCAGACGAACGTTGGATACCTGTGTTCATATATGCATCGTTGTTATAACACACATAAAGCATATCATGCCTTCTCTCCATTGCACCTGATAATGCCTGTAATCCAATGTCATAGGTTCCACCATCACCACCAAGTGCCAAAAATTTAATATTTCTGTTTATTTTACCCTGTTTTTTTAATGATTGATATGCACCTTCTATTCCTGAGCAATTGGCAGCAGAATTTTCAAATGCATTATGCATAAAAGGTGTTGCCCAAGCAGAATAAGGAAATATTGTTGATGTTACTTCCAGACATCCGGTTGCAGCAGTAACAACAACAGGGTCATCGGTTGATGATAAAATTTGTTTTAATAATATTGGATAACCACATCCTGCACATGCTCTGTGGCCACCTATAAAACGAGGTTCTTTTAATGCTGATTGTTTTGGATTTGCCATAATTTGCCTCCTTATTCTTTAACGCCAATATAAGAAACTGGCTCTGTTTTCTTTAAATTTATTAAGTTTTTATAGACATTTTTTATCTGGTCAACATATATTTCTCTGCCACCAAGACCATAAATATATGGTTTTGTTGGTAAATTCAAACCAGCATCGTATAATGCTGCTTTTACTTCTGTTGCTACCGGCCCTGCCTGGGTGCTCAAACTCTCTGACCTGTCAAGAATTGCAATTGCTTTTGCATTTTTTAATGCATTTACAATATCTTCTGCCGGGAATGGTCTGAATACCCTTATTTTTACAAGCCCTGCTTTTATTCCTTCCTGTCTTAATTCTTCTATTGCAACTTTGGTTGTTCCTGCTGTGGAACCAAGGCATACAAGAAGTAATTCAGCATCATCTGCTTTATACTTTTCAATCATATCATATTCTCTGCCAAAAACCTTACCAAATTCTTTACCAATACTTTTAATTACTTTTACAGCATTTTTCATTGCTTCATGCTGTGCCCTTTTATGTTCTATGTAATAATCAGTTAAAACAAGTGAACCAACTGTTATTGGTTTGTCAACATTTAACAAATTGTATGTTGGTTTGTATTCTCCTATAAATTTTTGAACCTCTTCATCCGGGTATAACTCTAATCTTTCCATACCATGGCTTATAATAAATCCATCAGTTGTAACCATTGCAGGAAGTAAAACATCTTTATGCTCTGCAATTCTGACTGCCTGTATCATATTGTCATACGCTTCCTGAGAATTTTCCGAGAATATCTGTATCCAGCCCGTGTCTCTTTCTGCCATTGTGTCTGAATGATCGCAATGAATATTAATAGGCCCTGATAATGCCCTGTTTACTTCTGCTAAAACTATCGGCAACCGCAATGCAGCTGCAATATATAGTATCTCATGCATCAACGCAAGACCTTGCGAGGATGTAGCAGTTAAAGTTCTGGCACCTGAAGCAGCTGAACCAACACATGCGCTCATAGCTGAATGTTCTGATTCAACCGTGATTAAATTTGTTTTAACCAGCCCATCTGCAACAAAAGTTGAAAAAATCTGCATTATTTCTGTTGCAGGTGTTATTGGATATGCAGCGCATACATCAGGATTAATCTGACGCATTGCCTCTGCCATTGCTTCATTTCCTGTTCTTGCTATTATTGTTTTTTGCATAATCTGCACCTCACTTTATTCCATATTTTTCTTTGGCATCTTTTATTGATACCATAAGTATTGCTGCTTTTTCTGCAAATTTAGGATTTTTTGCACCATCCCAGGAATCAATTTTTGTATTTGGGTCTTCTTTTTTTATTGCATTTATTGCCTGAGTTGTTTTGGGACACTCTTCTGCACAAATTCCACAGCCCTTGCAAAACTCATAATCATACCCTGCTCTTTTACCCTCTTTTACTTTTATTGCATTATCAGGACAATATGCCCAGCAGTTCATACACTGTATGCAGTTTTTCTCCTGCCAGACCGGAACTTTTGAACGCCAGTCACCTGTTTTAAAATGCTCTGATGTTCCGCTTTCTATGACACCGCCAATATTTAAATCCTTCCATGTTTTTATATTTGGTTTTGTTGTCATTGTTTTTTTACCTCCTCATAGGCAATTTTTATTGCTTTTAAATTTCCTTCTATAACTTCTGGTTTTGTCCTGAACTTTTTTTCAAGTTTATGTTTTGTATCTTCTATTAAATGATTAATATCCATAATATTTGTTGCTGCAACCAAGGCACCCATCATAGGCGTATTTGGAATTGGTTTTCCAATTGTTTCAAGAGCAATCTTATTTGCATCTATTACAATTATTTTTCCTTTCCAGGTTAATTTTTTTTGAATTTCTTCTTTTGAAAACGGAGTATTTACAATTAACACCCCTGTTTGCTCTGACAATCCCTTTGTCACATCTACACTATCAATCAATGTTTCATCAAGAACAACAACAGCATCAGGATTTGTAATTGGAGAATGAATAGGTATTTCATCATCTGCTATCCTGTCATAGGAAGAAACAGGAGCGCCCATTCTTTCTGGCCCGTATTCAGGAAATGCCTGAACAAATTTTCCTGCATTTATTGCTGCTTCTCCAAGTAAAAGTGCGGCTGTTTTTGCACCTTGGCCACCGCGACCATGCCATCTAATTTCTTTCATATTTTTCAACATATAATCACACCTCCAACTATAATGTGTTTTTTATCACAAATATAAAAACAATAATACGCCTATTAATAAAAAAGGTCAAGAATTTTTTTAATTGTTAAAAATTTATAATCTCTTCTTTATTTTAATATAAATATCTGCATTTGTTATGCTACCCTTTAAGCTATTCTGGGTTATAAAGTCTTCTGCATGTTTTATACGCTCCTCTGAAACAGGATGAGTTGCAAGCATTTGTTCTATCAAATTTGGTTTACTTGTTCTTAATTTTAATAATATGTTTTGCACTTCAACAATACCATTTGGAGAATAACCGGCATAAGTTGCAATCAAAGCACCCATCTCATCTGCTTCAAATTCATTTTCTCGGGAATTTTTTAAAAGTAAAAGTTGAACACCAACAGATACGCCTAAAGTCAGCATCTCGTTTTTCTGCTCCTCCGGTTTACCAGTATTTATAAGGTTATCTAAAAACTCAATTCCTTTTGAAGCAATCAAATGACGTTGTAGCGCTTTTACTGTATGCTTTTTTATTATATGCCCCATTTCATGTCCTAATACTGCTACAAGCTGCGCTTCATCCTGAAGTGATTTCATAAGACCTGTTGTTATATATACAAATCCACCCGGAATTGCAAACGCATTTATTTCAGTAGAGTCAAGTAAAATAAATTCAAATTTTATTTTATTATCAGGTATTAATGAGGCAAGTTTATTACCTATTTTTTTTACATAATTTACAATTTCTGTATTTGTTGATTTTTTATATTGCTTTTCAAACTGTTGTTGTGCAGAAAGGCCAAACTGCATTTCCATAAATTCAGGAATTATAACAGGGTCATTTTTTGTTGTCATAATTGTAGCACAGGAAATAAGAAAAAAAGATAATAAAATTATTATATACTTTTTCATCCAGCACCTCCTGAATAAAATTAATTTAAAAAAATTATAATATAATATTTGTTTTTTTCAATGTTAAATTTTAAAATGATGTTACTATTTTAAAATGTTAATTTGAAATATTATACGGATTTTTAAAAGAGTTTCATACTAATTATTGTAAATAAAAATTGTATAAAAAAAATCAATCTATGCAAACTATAAAGAAACAATTGCATAAAGATGACCGCAACCGAAGATATTGTTAAATTTAGGGTCAGACTGTTGTATGTCAATAATTCGGTTACTTTTTCTAACTTCTCAAACGGTGTCATATAATTAATTCCGCCGTGCCGCGCTAATTTGATAGTAATTATAAATAAAATCTCTAAGACATTTTTTAAATACATACTTTTTAAAATATATTATACTAAAAAAGTTACCGAAATACTGTCGCATAACAGTCAGACCCCATTCTTATTACCAAATTTTCAAATCTTCTAAATCTTCCAAATTTATATAATTGCCCAATTGCCTGATTTTCTAATTGCCTAATTTTTAAATCCTGCAAATCTGGCAATCAGAAAATCTTGCAAATTTAAAATGGTTTTGCGAAGCAATCTTACTATTATTAACGCTTGCTTTCAAGTGTTTTTAACCGCAAGATTACTTTGTTTGGCTCATAAACCATTCGCGTATTTCCTCTCCTTCTCTTTCGCCAAACTCGTAATGACATCTTTTCACATTTCACATTTTGCATCGTAAACCGAAAATGTTTTTATTAAGTTGGCTTCCTTAATCAATTTTTCTATTCTCGATTTTCTATTTTCAAATTATGGGCGACCATACAGGGTCGCCCCTATAAATAATCTCAATTCTCGCTCTCTTGCTCAATTCTCGCTCTCGCTCTTTTCATTTGTTGTTTGCTTGTTGCTAGTTGCTGGTTGTTTTTGTTTTTCCAACCAACAATCGACAAGCTGCAATCGGCAACGTAGTTATTAAATCTTCCAAATTTCCTAATTTCCTGATTGCCTAATTGCCTGATTTATTTAAATTGTTGATTGCTTATTGCTGCTTGCTGGTTGTTTTTTGTTTTATCCAATCCGCAATCGGCAAACTGCAATCGACAATGTAGTTATCCCCCCTCACCTTTATCCTCTCCCCGCAGGGTCTGTCCATTACCCATATCTTCTTTTTTAATAAGAAGCAGGTATATCCTGATTTTTGAGTAAAATTACGGGTGATTTGTATTTATTGCCAACTACTATTTACCATTTTAGTGCCACTTTTTAATCCTAATAACCGGGGATTTGCGTAAGCCACGCATACTTATTACAAAAATGCAATGATTGAATTTAAGTAAATCCGTTTTTTACGAAAAAAACAGCGGTATACCTGCTTCTTGATACTTATGGGTAATGGACAGCCGCAGGGTAGAGGAATTTTTAATTATCAATTGCCATTTGCCGATTGTCGTTTTCGGGCGACCACACAGGGTCGCCCCTATAAATAATCTCATTTCTCGCTCTTCGCTCTAATCTCAATTCTCGCTCTCGCTCTTTTCATTTGTTGTTTGCTTGTTGCTAGTTGCTGGTTGTTTTTGTTTTTCCAACCAACAATCGACAAGCTGCAATCGGCAAGGTAGTAATTAAATCTTCCAAATTTTAAAATTCACCAAATTTAAAAACAATGTTTTTTCTTTTAAACTGTAAATCGAAAATCTTAAACCTAAAATTTTTTTATTAAATTGAAAAACATAAATTGAAAATTTTTTACTACTTCTGCGTCACACCAGCAAGGATGAAATTTCCATCATTGCAATTAGAAATCCAATAAACAGCGTCATTGCCTGTGCCTCCATATTTCTTTTCCCATATCAAATTTCCGGCAATATCTGTTTTAATAATATATACATCATATAATCCGGTTGTTTTTGAATTTGTTGCACCAGCAAGTATATAACCGGAAGAACCATCTTTTACAATACTAAAAATTTCATTATAACCTGCATCCCCAAAAATTTTTTCCCATATCTTATTACCATTATTATCAATTTTTAATATGTATGCATAACTTTTTTCTTCTCCATATAAATAAGAGACGCCTACAAGCAGATAGCCGGCATCAATTGCCGGAATTATGGCATAGCCCTTGTTTAAATCCTTTATTCCATATGATTGCATCCATAAATCCTTTCCATTGATATCTTTTTTCTTTAAATAAAAATCCAGATTTATATCCGGATAATTAATATCCTCGCCTATTAAATATGTTCCGTCATCTGACATTAAAACAAAATAACCCCATTCAAAATACTTGCTCCCCAAATTTTTGGTCCATAAATAATTTCCATCTAAATCTGTTGCAGATAAATAAATCTCATATTCTTTTTTATCACCGATTAATGTTCTTCCAATTGTTATAAACCCATCTTTTATTTTTTGTGTTTTTTCTTCGCTTATATAAAATTCTTCAAAATCTTTTTGCCATAACAGATTACCATTTTCATCTGTTTTTATAACAAAAAACTTATCCTGCAGTTCATTGATATTATAGGAACGGCATAATAATAAATAACTATTTTCATTTGTTTGACATATAAATTCAGCCCAATCAACAAATTTATTATTAAAATTTTTTTGCCATAGTATTTGCCCTTTTTGATTAATTTTAGCCATAAAAACATCATAATCAATTTCTTCTGCTTTTTTCTTTGAAATAATTATTTTTTGTTTAATTGACTTTTCAATTATTTTTTGTTCTTTTTCAGGTAGTTCTAAAGTTTCTTTTTCTTTGATTATTGGTTTTATTTTTGGCTTTTTAACTAAAAGGAATAATAAAATAATTATGAAAATTATGATAAACAATAAAATAATTATTAATCTTTTTTTCATTAAAATCTTCTCAAAAAATGATTTTGCATAATTTTATTTCCTTAATTTTTATATAAATAATATATAATATTTGTAAGTTTAAGTAAATGTTTTTTTTATATCATAAACCGAAATATTTTCAATTTTTAATTATTTTTAATATTTTTGTGGGGGCAAGGTTGCACGCTTGTTTCGTTTTTTGTTTTCGTTATATTTACACACATTTCGTGTTTCCTTGAGACGGGGGGGCCCTCGTCTCTTCATTTTTTAATTTTCAGGCGGCCACACAGGGTCACCCCTATAAATAATCTCAATTCTCGCTCTTCGCTCTAATCTCAATTCTCGCTCTTGCTCTTTTTATTTTCTGTTTGTTTGTTGCTGGTTGCTGGTTGTTTTTGTTTTTCCAACCGACAATCGACAATCTGCAATCAGCAATGTAGTAATTGTATCTACCAAATTTTCTGATTTCCTGATTTCCTGATTGACTAATTTTTTAATCTTTTAAATCCTGCAAATCTGGCAATCTGAAAATCTTGCAAATTACCAATTTTATCTTCAAATCTGGAATCTTCAAATTTAAAAACAATGTCTTTTAAATCATAAATCTTAAATCTTAAATCGTAAATCGTAAATGTATTATCCAACCCGCAATCACCAACCAGCAATGTAGTTATTCACTTTTAATAAACTCATCTATTGCCTTTGCTGCTTTTCTACCTGCGCCCATTGCAGCAATAACAGTTGCTGAGCCTGTTGTGATATCGCCGCCTGCAAATACACCACGTATAGAAGTAGCCCCATTTTCATCTACTTCAATGTTTCCCCATTTAGTAAGTTTTAAGCCGGGTACATCTGATGTTAAAAGCCGGTTTGCCTTTGTACCAAGTGCTGGTATTACAATATCTGTCTCTATTATAAACTCTGACCCGGGAACAGGAACAGGACGTCTCCTGCCTGAGGAATCCGGCTCACCAAGTTCCATTTTTATACATTTTATTGCTTTAACCCATCCATTTTCATTACCTATAATTTCAACAGGATTGGTAAGCAGATTAAAAATTATGCCTTCTTCTTTGGCTCTTTTGATTTCTTCTATTCTTGCCGGCATTTCTGCTTCTGAACGTCTATAAACTATGTGAACTTCTTCTACTTCTTTTAAACGTCTTGCCCATCTTGCAGAATCCATTGCAACATTTCCTGCGCCAACAACTACCACTTTTTTACCCATTTTTATAGGAGTGTCATATTCAGGGAAAAGATACGCTTTCATTGCATTTATACGGGTTAAAAATTCATTTGCAGAATAAACACCTTTTAAATTTTCACCAGGAATTCCAAGAAACATTGGTGTGCCCGCACCAACTCCTATAAATATGGCTTTATAACCCATTTTAAAAAGGTCATCCAGTGTATATGATTTTCCTATAACAACATTTAATTCAAATTTAACACCAAGTTTTTTTAAATAATCAACTTCGCGTGCAACAATTTTTTTAGGGAGACGAAATTCAGGAATACCATAGACAAGAACTCCACCGGGTATATGTATTGCCTCAAAAATTGTAGGTTCATAACCCATTTTTGCCAGGTCACCTGCAACAGTTAATCCCGCAGGGCCTGAACCAACAATTGCAACTTTTATTGGATTTCCCTGTTTATCTTTTTTCTTTTCAATTTGTAATGGCTCTGTTGTTAAATTTTCTGCTTCCCAGTCAGCAGCAAATCTTTCAAGTCCGCCTATATTTATTGGATTTTTTGTTTTTTGCATGATACACGCAGCTTCGCATTGTTCCTCCTGCGGACAAACTCTCCCGCATACTGCTGGCAAACTGTTATCTCTTTTTATTGTTTCTATGGCACCTTTGAAATCATTTTGTGAAATTTTAAAAATAAATTCTTTTATGTTTATATTTACAGGGCATCCCTGTATGCAAGTAGGATTTTTGCATTGCAGGCATCTTGATGCTTCTTCTTTTGCTTCTTCTTCTGTGTAACCAAGAGGAACTTCAAAAAAATTCTTAATTCTATCTTTTACATCCTGTTCTTTCATTTTTACTCTTGGTCTTTTTGCTTTTGAAATTTTTTCATCAGCCATTTTTGCTCTCCTCTATCTTTTTATTAAGTCTACAATACTCCAGTGACTCCTGTTCTTTATCTTTATATGCTGATAAACGGGTCATCAATCCTTCAAAATCAACAAGGTGGCCATCAAAGTCAGGGCCATCAACACAGGAAAATTTGGTTTCATCGCCAACTTTGACTCTGCAACCACCACACATACCGGTTGCATCAATCATAATTGCATTTAAGCTAACGATTGTTTTAATATTGTATTTTTTTGTTAAATCTGAAACTGCTTTCATCATTACAACAGGGCCAACTGCTACAACTAAATCAATTTTTTCTTTATTATTTATTAATTCCTGTAAAATATCAGTTACCAACCCTTTTTTTCCATAAGAACCATCATTTGTTGCAATTAATACATTATCTGAAACATTTTTCATTTCATCTTCTAATATTACAAGTTCTTTTGTTCTATAACCAATTATGGAAGTGACTTTATTACCTGTTTTTTTTAATTCCCTTGCAATCGGAAAAATTGCAGGTGTCCCAACCCCACCACCGATTATGACAACATTGCCATATTTTTCAATATGAAATGGTTTACCAAAAGGACCTGCAATTGCATACAGATAATCACCTACATTTAATAAACCAAGTTTTTTTGTTGATGCCCCAACCTCCATAAATACCATATAAACAATTCCTTTCGCTTTATCCCAGTCATAAATTGTAAGTGGAACTCTCTCGCCTTTTTCATCCACAATTACGACTATAAAGTTACCTGCTTTTGCATTATATGTAATATGTGGTGCTTCAACGCCTATTAGTTTTATATCTTTTGCAAGTTGTTTCTTTTCAATAATTTTATACATTTTTAATGCCTCCATAAAATAAATGTAAAAATTATAACATCATATAATGTATTGTCAATTTACAATTTTTATGGGATTTCGGGCGAACACACAGGGTCAAAAACTACATTGTCAAATGGCGATTGCCAATGTAGTTATCAATCCGCAATTGACAATCTGCATTCGGCAACGTAGTTATAATTTTTCCCACACCAAAATATCTTTTAAATCCGGTTTTGGTTTGACTGGTTTTTCATCAGGAATACCACAGGAAATAATGCTTACAAGTTTATAACCAGATGGAGCATTGACAAAAGAAAGCACTTTTTCAAAGTAATCCTTTTTATCTCCTGCTATCCAGCAGGTCCCAACACCTTTTGCATAAGCAGCAAGTAAAATATTTTGAGTTGCAGCAGAGCCATCTTCCAGATAATATTTTGTGTCCTTGCATATTACAACAATTGCTGCAGAGGCATCTGCCATAAATTTTCCATTACTTCCTACTATTTCAGTTAATTGTTTTATTCTTTCTCTTGATGTGATTACTATGAATTTCCATGGATATTCAGAACGTGCACTTGCAGCATATTTTCCAGCATCAACTATTTCTTCCAATGTTTTTTTATCAATTTCCTTATCTTTTTTGTATTTTCTTATACTTCTTCTTCCTTTGATTACTTCAAAAACATCCATTATCATCTACCTCCTTTTATTTTTTTCTTTATAAAATTTATTTCCTGTTTTTTTGTTTTTATTCTACCATTAATTTTTTCCAAAAGGGTGTCTAACAAGATTTTTTTATATACCGGTCCCTGTTTTATTCCAATCTCTTTTAAATCCTCACCTGTTACATATAACTTCTTTTGACTGTAAATTCTTAAATATTTTTCAATTATACCATAAATAGATTTACCGCACATTAAAACAAAATAAAACAATTCTTCTTTATTGAAATCTTTCAATAATAGATAAATTTTTCTTTTATTGTATTTAAATTTTAATAATTGTTTACAAATATTTTTTTCAGCCCTTTTTGCATTTAAAATTTTATTTTCCCATTTATTTTTTAATTTTAATCTTTCTATAATAGTGCAGGTCTGATTCAAATTAAGCGAATAAAAAAATAACATAAGATAAACACATTCCATATCAATATTTTTAAATACAGGTATTTTTATAAAAATATCAATATTTTTTAAAATTTTTTCAGTTGTTTTATTAAATTTCAGTCCATTAAAAATTTTTTCCCATATACCCAAATTCATTCCACGTTTTAATATTTTATATGCATTTTTTTCTTTTAGTATTAATAAAATTTCATCTCTTAATCTTTCTCCCGGTAATTTTTTAAAAATATCTTTTTTTATTGTTTGTTTTAATAAGTTAAGGCTTTTTCTTTCAATTTTAAATCCAAACCTTTGTTCAAAACGGATTGCTCGCAATATTCTCGTGGGGTCATCATTAAAACTTTTATTATGCAATATCCTTATTATGCCGTTTTTTAAATCTTTTAAGCCACTAAAAAAGTCAATAAATTTACCAAAATTACATTTATTTATCTGTATTGCCATGGCATTTATTGTAAAATCACGCCTGTAAAGGTCTTTTTGTATGGCAGAAAACTTAATATCAGGGAGTGCAGCTGGTTCTTTGTAATATTCACTTCTTGCACTTGTTATATCTATGTTACTATTTTCTAAAAATATCTTGCCTGTTTTAAATTTTTCAAAACACTTAAAAGGAGAATTTAATTTTCTGGCAAGAAATTCTGTAAATTTAATACCATCGCCTTCCACTGTTATATCCAAATCCATATTTTTTTTACCAAGAAATAAATCACGGACAAAACCACCTACAAGATATGCTTTTATGCCAAATTCATCTGCATACTCTCCAATTTTTGCAATAAATTTTAATTCTTTTGCAGAAAAATATTTCTTTATATTAATAAATTCAGAAACAAAATTATTGGTATGTAAGTTAAATACCTTTTTGTTTCCCCTTAATCTCATATTATTCTGTCTCCAATTCTTGTTATTATGTTGTTTGACTTTTGTTTATCTCAACTTTCATAACAATAAAAAGAATTACTGCAACAACCTGTAAAACAACAATAAGCCATATTAAATAAACCGTTGATATGTCATACAGTAAACCTGCCAGATAACTACCCAGAAGCATTGCAAGCCCGAAAGAAAAATTAAATACACCATAACCGGTGCCTCTTTTTTTAATTGGTGTAATATCTGCTATTGCTGCTTTCATAATTGTCTCCTGTCCACCCAAAACAATACCAAGAAAAATAGAAGCAATTAAAGCCATTATGAAACTATTTGCAAATGTAAAAAAAGGAACAAAAACAGATAACACAGGTAATACTATTAATGTAACCATACCACCGGCATTGTTATTTACTTTCAGTTTATCATAAAGAGAGCCCATTATAAATGCAGCTACTCCATCAACAGCCATTGCAATTGCATAAAAAACAGGTATCATTGCATCAGACACAATGCCTTTTGATTTAAAATGGTAACCCATAATTGCAAAATTCAAAAGACCTAAAGCAGTAACAAAAGAAAAAATATTATAAATCCAGAATAAAGCAGTTATTTTATCTGGCTCATCTGGTTTTTTAGGCGGTTCAAATCGTGATGAGTCAGGAACTTTTACAAAAGCGATAATTAAAAATATTATAACAAGCAAATATGGAATCCAAAAAAGTGCATAAGCATTTCTGTAATCCTGCGCATTTTTTTCACCGGCGCCTGTTAATGCAAAATATGCGGTAAAAATCAGAGGTCCAAGTAAAGCACCAAACTGGTCTAATACCTCCTGAATTGCAAAGCCCTTACCTGTTCCTATTTTTTTAGCTGCGCTTGAAACAATGGTATCTTTTGCAGGCGCTCTTATTCCCTTGCCAAGTCGTTCTGCAACCATTAAAACAGCAGCTATCTGCCATACACCTGTTAAAGAAAGCATAGGTATGCTGATAATCAAGCCATAGCCAATAAAAGTAAAAATCCAATATGCCCTGGTTTTGTCTGCAAAATAACCTGTAAGGAGCCTTAATGCATATCCTGCAAACTCGCCAATGCCAACAATGAGTCCTACAAGAGCAGCATTAACTGCTAAACTTTTAAGATATGGACCATTTACTGCTCGTGCTCCTTCATAAACAATATCACCAAATAAACTAACAAACCCAAAAAAGAAAATTAACTGTAATGCTTTTTTTGTATCATCAATCATTTTCTACCCTTTCTAAAAAATGTTTTTGATTTTTATTAAACCTTTACTTTAACTTTTCAACAACCTCAAAATTATATGTGTTTGAAGCAATAATTTTCTTGCCCTGATAAATAAACAATTTTATTTTATGTATGCCTGATTTTACATTATCAGGTATATAACTTCCTTTATCATTTTCATTAAAACCAATTCCTGAAAAAGGATATGTGATTGAATCAGGAATAATGGTTTTTATTTTTTTACTTAAATTCAAATAAATCTTTTCAGAAGCATCCTGAACCTGTAATACAAATTTTACATTATTAATTTCTTTATGCAAATCATTAATAATATAAACCATTTCTAAAATATTATTCCAAGTTATTTTTTCTGTCTTTGAAATTTTTTTTCTTATTATTCTAAAACCAGGATATACTGGCTGCATTGCTTCTTTTAATGCATAGTAACCTTTTTTAGGGATTCTAAAATAATCAACAACAGCCCATGTAATTGAAGGCCAGCATTCAACAAACATAAAATGCAATATCCCATTTATGTTTTCATATCTACACAAACGATAAAATTCAGTTAATTCTTTTATCAAATCAGCCTGATAATTTTGTGAATTTTCTATGAATTCTTCTATGGAATTTCCTATTTTAACACCTGCAATATTAAAAGTAAATTCAGGTTGAAAATCATAATATTGCCATTTGTTAATATCCGGAGGAAAAATTTCATTTTCATTAAATATCTTTTTTAATGTTGATATATGCGGTAATGCCTGTGCGCCGTATTCTGAAATAACACATGCCTTATTTGCTTTTAACATATCAAAATAAAGATTCTGTGGCGAATAATCGTAATACCACCCGGGATAATAGTGCTGACCAAAATCAGATGCTTTTTCTATATGTCTTAAGCTATCTTCTTCTCTTGCTTTTTTTTCAAGAACAGGGTCTAATTGCTTTTCATTAACAGATGGTTCATTATGACAACACCATATAACAATTGATGGTCTGTTATAATGAATATTAATCATATCCTTTAATTGTGCAACAGCGTTATCAGTAAATTTATCTGATGTATCATAACTCCATTGCAATGCAAAATCCTGCCAGACCATTATACCTTCTCTGTCTAATTCTTTATAAAATTCCTCCCTGTTTACATGTGCATGAACTCTTATAATATTCAAATTTGCTTCTTTTATCAATTTTACATCTTTTTTTATTTTTTCATTTGTATATTCTGATAACCATTGTGTTGGAATTATATTGCTGCCTCTTAAAAATATTCTTTTATTGTTTAAATACCAGAAATTATCTTTACCTTTTTTAAATTCTCTTATGCCGCTTATTTCAATTAATGTATCTTTATATTCATCTGCCTGTAAAATATAAATAAACTCATATAGATTTGGTTTTCCGAAATCCCAGGTCCACCACAACTTAGGAGACGCAAGTTCAAAAGAAATATTGATTTTATTTAATCCGTGTTTTAAAAAAATTTTCTCTTTTTTATTATATCTTTCACCTTTAAAATTATAAGGCAATATATTTATGTTTATAGATGCTTCAACTGATTTTTTAATAAAATTATTAATAAATAATTCACTTATAACCATCCATTTACCATCATCTTTCAAAATAGGCGTAATTTTTACTCTCTCAATTTCAATTTTTTCAACTTCTTCAATAAAAACATTATTCCAGATGCCGCCTGTATTTTTGTCCTGACCTGTTTTTTTATTCCAGGAACCGGGTCTTGCATCATGATGATTAAATATACCTTTTATTAATATTTTTTTATCAGGCCAAATATCATCAGATTCTTTTGGGGAATTTACTATTATTTTTACATCATTATTTCCATTTTTAAGTAATTCAGTAATATCAAATCTAAATGTCTGGAAATAGCCCTCATGATTACCTGCAAATTTATCATTTATATAAATATCAGAAAAATAATCAATACCTTTGCAAACAATAAAATATTTTTTATCCTGACTTTTTTTGATATTAATATTTCTTTTATATTCTGCCATCCCGGCAAAATCATAACCCTGCAAATACCAGTTTGAAGGAACGTTAATCTTTTCTATTTTATTACCAATTTTGAAATCCCATATACCATTAAGATCTATGATTTTTTTCATCTAATCTCCTTTTAATAACCAATCTCAGCATCAATTAAAATAATTGTAATATCTGTATCATTAGGTCTTTGATAAATAATTGTTGCAACTTTACACAAACCCTGAGGGAATTCCACATTTAACCGCGTTGCATTTTTTACCGCAGCTTCTTCTTGTATTCTTTTAAAGCCATCATCTATATCCTTTACAATTTTATTATAACCCGCTACTATTATAACTTTTGGCGGGCCATATATCATTGCTGCTACCCGGTTACCAAAAGTATCCATATTTACAAGCTGACCATCTAATGTGATTGCATTGGTGCTTGTTAAATAAACATCTGACATTCTAACTGCTTTTCTTCTTGCTGTTTTTATTTCATCAATAAATGTATTTGGGAGCCAGTGATGAATAACTTTGTTACCACGAGCCATTAATTCTTCTATGACACCTAATTCCCTTATTGTCAGTGAACCACCTACCCCAACTATCTCTTCTTCTTTTATCATTTTTAAAATTTCCTGTTTTGCTTCTTCTGTTGTTTTAAAATTTAAAACATTAAATCCATTTTTTCTTAAATTTTCAATTACTACATTTATCTTTTTCTCTATATTTTTTAACAATTTCATCACCTTCTTATAAAGTGAAAATGGTGGGCGCAACTGGGTTCGAACCAGTGACCCTCAGCTTGTCGAGCTGATACTCTAACCAACTGAGCTATGCGCCCACATTGAATAGATATAAATTTTATTATATTAAAAAAAGGTGTCAAGATAAATTTTAGTTTTGAAGCAATGCTTCAGTTATGGGAGGTCATAATAAAAATTGAAAATCCCTCTTAATCTCCCTTTAGAAACTGTCCATTACCCATAAGTATCAAGAAGCAGGTATACCGCTGATTTTTTCGTAAAAAACGGTTGAGAAAAAGTCAAGCAAAGAATTTGCAGTTAATAGTAGGCGAGGCTTACGCAACCCCCCTTAGATAGCATTAATAAGGGCGTTAAAATTGGGAGTAAGTAAACTAGACAACGCCACAAATCACCCGTAATTTTCCTCAAAAATCAGGATATACCTGCTTCTTATTATATAGATAAAGATATGGGTAATGGACAGCTTTAGAAAAGGGAGAGATAAAAATGAAAATTTTTTTTAATTCTCCTCACCTTTATCCTCTCCCCGAAAGGTAGAGGAATTTTTAATTATCAATTGCCATTTGCCGATTGTCGTTTTCGGGCGACCACACAGGGTCGCCCCTACGTTAATCAATTTTTAATTTTCAATTAAAATTTTTTCAATTGTTTTTATTTTTTATAAAAACAAGGTATCACGTTCGTTTTTTTATATTTATATACATTCCGTTTTTCCTTGAGACCGGCGGTGGAACCCAGTCTCTACGATTTTTAATTTTTTATTTTTTGCCTTTTATTTTTCCAAATCGTAAATGTTATTAATCCTCAAATTTAAAAATAATGTTTTTTAAATCGTAAATTGTAAACCGTAAATCGTAAATGTCTTTCTTACATTCCACATTTCACATTTTACTTCGTTATATATATCTTCCCTTTATATTTATCCTTACCCACTTCAATAATATAATAATAAATACCCGTTGCGACTTTCTGACCTTCTTTATTTTTGCAATCCCATTCAATTTTGCCACGCACACCTGTTGCTTCAAATACTTTATAAGTTGCAACATTATATATTCTTATATCTGCTGTGCCGGGTAATTCTATTTTTATTGTTCCTCTTATTGCTTTTTCTCTGTTTATAGGATTTGGATATATTCGCAAATTCGGATATGGTGTTTCAGTAATAGTTGGTGTAATTGTAATTGTTGGAGAAATACTTGCTGTGCCTGTAATTGTTGAAGTTGGTGTTATTGTGCCTGTTAACGTTATTGTTGGCGTTCTTGTTATTGTTGGTGAATTTGTCCAAGTTGGTGTATTTGTTGATGTTCTTGTTGGTGATGCAGTTGGTGTATCAGTGAGTGTAGGTGTAGCAGTTGGTGTGGCTGTTGGTGTTATTGTGCCTGTCCTTGTTATTGTTGATGTTGGTGTAATTGATGGTGTCCCTGTTGCTGTATATGGTGGAGAATTTGTCCAGGTTGGTGATATTGTAAATGTTTGAGTAATTGTTGGTGTATGAGAATGCGTTGGTGTAATTGAATGCGTAGGTGTGATTGAATAAGTAAATGTTATTGTATTTGTGGCTGTATTTGTTATTGTCCATGTTGGTGTTGCTGTGCTTGTAGGTGTTGCTGTATTTGTTATTGTCCAAGTTGGTGTTGCTGTTGGTGAATTCGTCCAACTTGGTGTATTTGTTGGAGTATGTGTATATGTGGGTGTATTTGTCCATGTTCTTGTAATAGTTGAAGTTGGTGTAAATACAACTGCAAGTGTATGAACAGTATTTGAGTATTCGTAAAAAATTGTTGTTCCACATCTGTATTTAATATAACTGTTATTATCCCAGTAAGATGCAGAATTCAAATGAAAAGTAACTGAAACAGAGCCAGATGTATCTTTTAATAAATTTCCAAGTGTCCAGACAACAACACCAGCAGTTATAGTTGTGCTGCAACCGCCTGTGCAGGAAACAAATGATGCATTTGCCGGTATTGTGTCATATAAAACAACATCATAGGCAACACCTGATACATTTGAATAATAAATAGTATAGGTTACATTTGAATTTACTTCTGCACCAGATGGACCTGACTTTGTTATATACATCTTTGGCACTGTTTCTGATGAGTCAGGTGAATTAAATAATGAATTATAAAAATACCTGACTGCTGGCCCTTCTGCATTATTTGTATATGGTAAAGTAAGTGGCATATCATGCTGTGACATATATGAAACGCGACCTTGCGTTGTAACTCCTTTGTAATATCCAGACATAAACATAAATGGATATTGTGAACCAGAAACAGGGTCTAAATTTCTCTGAATAATTGATGATGAGCCACCATAAAATACACTGTTTGTCTTTAAACCAAATGCTGTTTGTGAGCCATCTGCACTTCTCCAGCTCCCTGTTGCCTGCCCAAACGGAGAATCAGGTAAAACATTTGCAGTAACTGTTATACTATCATTGGTATCTATAAAACCTTCTGTTGTCAGCCAGTGTCCATAACCACCATATATCCAGTCAGACATTGCTGTTGGTGTTGTTGATATTATATTATTTTCAAGTGCATCTACTGCTATACATTGTGCATAAATATGTGCTCCGGGAAATAGTAAATAAGTATTCATCTCTTTTATTGCTTCATAAGTTATATCCCATGTCACTGCATTTACACGACCTGCATAAGTATCATTTAAAGGTGGAGTCGTTCCTCCATCTCCATATTCTCCTACAGGATATGCTGCCCAATGCATTATTATCAATGTGCTGTATTTTGGAAGACCACCTGGCCCTAAAAATAACGCACCATCATGTTGGTTGCCTAATGTGCCTGCTGTGTTTGTAAGCGTTATAAAATCAGGTGAAGAAGTTGACCATGTTGCATTAGTTGAATCCGGTATTCCTGCTGTATTCAAATAATTAAACGCTGTATCAAAAGTCGCTTGCCGTGGGTCTGTATGCCGTAGTATAGATATTGAAGGTGCTGCTTTTAACACCCTGTAAATCGGCGCCTGAAATGTCCCGCCCCCTGTATATTGGTGCACATTTACTATATACGTCGTCTGTCCCTGATTCCAAGCATCAATTATTGCACGTGCTGTTGTTGAATTCGCTGCTGCAATTATAAAAGGACCTCCATTATACGATGGATTATTATATGTGGCACCGGTTCTTATATCTCTTGTCTGGCTGCAGGTAAAATCAACTTCTTCGTATGCTTTATATGATTTTATTGCCCAGTAAACCGGAATTCCATTTTGTAGTAATCTATATACAAGTCCATAGGCACGCCACATTCCGTTATTTTGATTTGTGCGTCCTGATGTTGTGTCCATTGGTATTATCAAAGAGCCAGGATAAAAAACATTCTGTGGATTTGGTGTATGTGTGGGACTGCTTGTCCATGTCTGTGTAATTGTCTGGGTTGGTGTTGATGTTGGACTAAAAATTGGAGAATCTGTCCATGTCTGCGTAATTGTGCTTGTTTGTGTAATTGTAGGTGTGTGTGTAAATGTGCCTGTATAAGTGGGTGTAAATGAATTTGTATTTGTTGCTGTTGGCGTGGCTGTGTCCGTCGGTGTTGCTGTTCTTGTTGCTGTATAGGTTGGAGTAAATGTAGGAGTAGGAGAATTAGTCCAGGAAGAAGTTGCAGTCCTTGTGTAAGTATATGTGGGTGAAACAGTTATTGTGAATGTTGGTGTTGGTGTTATTGTAAATGTTGGTGTTCCTGTATTTGTAGATGTTGCTGTGAATGTAGACGTTCCAGTTGGACTATCAGTCCATGTAGGTGTAATTGTAAAAGTTGGTGTTATTGTTGGTGTATTTGTATAAGTACTTGAATTTGTCCATGTTGGTGTTATTGTTGGTGTCCAGCCAGGATTTCTCTCAAATGTTATTGTTAAATCATCTATGTATGGGGATATAAAACTATCATACGTCATTAAATATGCTCGCCATTTTAATTGACTGCCATTGTCACCACCTGTAAAACATACCGCACTTCCCAATGTCGCTGGCAGCCATGTTGCACCACCATTCGCACTCAAATAATACATTATTACCTGATTGTTTAATACGTGATTTGCTGTTAGTGTTGCACATACATATCCAGATGCCCAGCTGTCCACTGCTATTGACTGGCCTATCCCTGTCTGCTTGTATGCTAACCCATATCTGTTTATCTTTGCTGCATCGCCACATATCATCCAGTAGTCGCCATTGTATTCTACTGTGCTTATTAGTCGGCCTCCCCAGTTCTCTAACTCACTGCTCTTGTCATAAAAATATTCTGTCCCACCGCTTGCATCTGATAAATTTATTTTCCCCTGACTCCCACCGTATATCCATATCTTTTTGCTGCTGTTATAATCCATTCCATATATGTTTGCACTTCCCCAGTTTACTAAATTACTGCTTATATTACTAAAATTATCTCCATCTAAATCTCCTAATTTCCCATTGTTGCATCCTACCCTCACTATGTTATCCCCTCTCCATCTTATTGTATTTACATCATAACTCCCAAGCACACTCTTTAACCCATTTACACCTGTTGATAAATTTGTAAAAACGTCTGTGTCTTCATCATACTTTACTATTGACCCTGCTTCCCCTCCTATTATCCAATCATCATACCACGTCCCTCCTGCCCATTCTGCACTTAATACTGCATAACTGCTATCCCACATATCCGCCGGTATTGTCTTTGCCGTAAAATTTGTCCCATCTGTTGATATTGCCAGCCGCTTGTTGTCTCCTCCTATCAGCCACTGTCCACTTGCCCCTGCACTTCCTGACCACTTTATCACTGTTACTGAGTCACTCCCGAAGTTTAATGCACTACTCCTGTCTGTGAATGTGCTTCCATCATATCGAACAAGTTTCCCGTTCGTCCCTCCTATTAACCAGTAACTCCCATTCCAGTCCAAACACAGCACATCTTCTGTCCCCCAGTTTAATCCACTCCTTAAATCTGTATATGTGCTTCCATCATATTTGTTTAATGATCCATCCACTCCTCCTATCAACCAGTAACTCCCATTCCATCCTGCACATTTTATATTGTATTCCCCAAAATCCCTTATCTCGTTTTTTAAATCTGTATTTGTCCCGCTGTTTACTCCTCCTGTCCTCTTCATTATACGCGAGTTCCTGCCTCCTATTAAATTTATCCCGCTGTCTCCTCCACCATCTGTCCCTATTGCCCATATCGGATCACTGTTAAAATAACTCGGGTTGCTCTGTAAATAAAATGTGCTTCCATTGTATGTCGCAAGCCGCGTTGTTGAACCGTCATTCCCTCCTATTAACCAGTAACTCCCATTCCACTCTATGCTCCATATTGTTGTAAAACTCGCTACTGCACTTAAACTTCCTGTCAAATTTGTAAATGTGCTTCCATTATAACTTGCAAGCCGGCCACTTCCTCCGCCTATTAACCAGTAACTTCCATTCCATTTCACGCTGTTTACTGTATATGTCCCGCCCCAGCACGTATTTAATGCGCTGCTTAAATCATTCCATGTACTTACTCCATCATACTTCGCTATCTTGCCATTTGTGCCTGCTATTATCCAGTAACTCCCATTCCATCCTATTGTGTTTACTGTATCACTGCTGCCAAATCCACCTGACCCTGTTAAATCACTCTTTAAATTACTCCAGCTTGTTCCATCATATTTATTTAATGACGCGCTTGTGCCTCCTAGTAACCAGTATGGCGTTGCTCCTCCCCTGTATCCTATTGCTGTTAAATTTCCAAACTGTATTAAATTTGATGCTAAATTTGTCCAGGTTGAACTTCCATCCCATTTATATAAATTAGGTCCATCTCCGCCTATCAGCCAGTAACTCCCATTATTTTTTATTGCCCTTATTATGTTTGTGCCCCATGCACTTATTTTTGTTGTATCATTTATAAAATGAGTGCCATCCCACTCATTTAATTTTCCTGCATAACCACCAATTAACCATTTCTGTGACGATGAATTGTAGTCAATTGCAACTATACCACCGCCCCAGTTTATCACTCCTGTTGTCTCTGCAAATTTATCTTCACGCGCAAGAACCAATCTATAATTTACAGAACTATCCCAATTTGCTGTTGTATTTGTTATGTCTTTATATGTATCGCTGTTAAATGATTCTGTAAATGTAGCAGCAAAAAGTGAAAATCCCCAGATTATAAAAATAAATATAAAATTAAAACGTAAATATTTCATACAACCTCCTTAATTACACGCCACCAATTATATTAAAATTTAATATTTAAACCCATTTTATGAACAGAACCAAGTTCATTATACGGCAAAAAAACATAATCAATCAAATACTTTGCCCTGTCTATTTTTATTTCTATGCCACCGCCAATTGTAAATCCGGATGCTAATCTTTCTGCAGGATTAAAATTACCACCAGTTCTTATTGCAAAGGTAAATGCTTCTATTGACTGCTCATACTCAAGCCCATATCTTAAATTTATTCCATTATCCATATTATAATCACTATCTGCACTTATCCTTACTTTGCTTCTTGGAATACCAACATTTAAAAATTGGGTATATAATCCCATGCCAATAGTAATAGGTGTAATACCGGCATTAAAACTTGTTCCAAGATTTTTAAATACAACTCCAACCCCTGCTTTATTCCATAAAAACTGGCCGCGATTTGATAAAAAATCTTCCTCTTCTATAACAAAAGTATAAATACCACCTAAATCTGCACTTATACTTAAATTACTGTAATCTTTCAGGTTTTCTCCACTTATTTTTAATCCAATACCAATATTTAAATTTTTTGTAAAATCATTATAAACAAAATTACTAATTTTTGTTGAATACGCAAGAATACCTGAATAATTTAACCCACTTACTTCATCGCCTTCACCGGCATATTCTCCTGTGTCTGTTTCAATTGTTTCCTTTATACTTCCTGTTGTAAGTATTTTGAATCCGGCACCTACTGTGCCTGCCTTTTCAAATGTATAACCATAAAAAACACTTTCATTCATCACACCTTCCAGGTACATATCATGAATTAGTATTATTTCCTGTTTCTCAACAAAACTCAATCCTGCCGGATTTATTTCTATACCTTCAACACCATCTGAAATTGCGATATATGCACCACCAACGCCCTGACTTTTTATACCACCGGGTATTTTTAGTATGTCAACGGCAGTTGTGCCAACACCAGCATATATAATACTTATAAATAATATAAATATCATAATCTGAACTATTCTTTTCATATACAAACCTCCTTATAATTGTTAATTATATCTACCAAATTCATTTCAATTGTTTCTTGCTTTTTGCTGATTGCTGTTTGTTGTTTTTTCCAATACACAATTGACAACCAGCAATCGACAATGTAGTTATCAATCAGCAACCAGCAACTACCAATCAGCAATGTAGTTATAGTATCTTCCAAATCTTCCGAATCTTCCAAATTTACCGAATTTAAAATCTTCAAATCTCTAAATCTGGAATCTTCAAATTTGAAAATATCTTTTAAGTTTAGCAAATCTGACAATCCTGCCAATAAGGCAATTAGATATTTTTTTAACTTGTTAACTTTCAAACTTTCCAACTTTAAAAATCACATTACACATTTCACATCATATAACATAAATTTTATTTATTTTGTAATATAGATTTTACCAGAATATCTATTGCCACCCATCTCTATTATATAAAAGTATATACCAGGAGCGACATTTTGTCCATCTTTATTTTTACAATCCCATTCAATTTTACCTGTAACACCTATTGCTTCAAAAACCTTAAATGTTGCTACATTATATATCCTGATATCTGCAATATCAGGTATTTCAATTTTTAATGTGCCACGTACTGCTTTTTCCCTGTTTATAGGATTTGGATAAATTAAAAATTGTGTCAGTGGTGTTGGAGTTATTGTTATTGTAAGTGTTATTGTTGGTGTTAAAGTTATTGTGTAAGTTGGGGTTACAGTTCTTGTCAGGGTAATTGTTCTTGTTTGAGTTATAGTCGGTGTATTTGTTAAAGTTGATGTGAAAGTTTGTGTTTGCGTATTTGTATATGTAGGTGTCTCTGTTGGTGTTTCTGTTGCGGTTTCTGTCTCTGTTATTGTTGCTGTCTCTGTCCATGTTGGAGTATCTGTTGCTGTCTCTGTGTCAGTGTCTGTTTGTGTAACTGTTGCAGTAGGTGTTGCTGTTTCTGTTTCTGTAATTGTAGGTGTATATGTCCATGACGGTGTATCTGTTATGGTTTGTGTAATTGTTGATGTAGTTGTTTCGGTTTCTGTTTCTGTAATACTTGGCGTTTGTGTATTTGTCAATGTCTCTGTTATTGTTGCTGTCTCAGTTTCTGTTTGTGTTGCTGTTGCAGAATCAGTAATGCTCGGGGTTGATGTTGTTGTATATGTTAAAGTTACTGTCAATGTATATGTTTGAGTTGATGTTGGTGAATCAGTATGTGTTTGTGTGATTGTCCATGTTTGTGTGATTGTGCCTGTCTTAGTTATTGTCGGAGTATTGGTATGTGTATGCGGTGGGGAGGCAGTCCAGGATGGAGTTATTGTTACTGTATCTGTTATTGTCGGACTAGCAGAGTGTGTCTGTGTCATTGTCCATGTTGGTGTTATAGTTGGCGTCACTGTATCAGTATTAGTTGAAGTAAATGTTGATGTCAAAGTCATAGTAAATGTTACTGTTTGTGTAATTGTTGGTGTTACTGTTTCAGTTATTGTATCTGTTGCTGTTGGTGTATCTGTTAGAGTATATGTTGCAGTTGCTGTCTGAGTTATTGTTGGAGTTACTGTTTGAGTCACTGTGGGGGTTACTGTTTGAGTCACTGTTTCTGTTACTGTTTTAGTTACTGTTTGAGTTACTGTAGGTGTTGCTGTTTGAGTTATCGTTGGGGTTATTGTAGGTGTCACTGTTACTGTAATTGTTGGTGTTACTGTTTCAGTTACTGTTGGCGTTATCGTTGAGGTTGCTGTTGGTGTTGCTGTTTCAGTTACTGTTGGCGTTACTGTTTCAGTTATTGTTGGCGTAACTGTAGGTGTTACTGTTTGAGTTATTGTTGGCGTTACTGTTGGTGTGCCTGTTGGTGTGTCTGTTGGTGTTACTGTTGGTGTGTTTGTTTGCGTAACTGTTGGCGTTACTGTTTCAGTTATTGTTGGTGTTGCTGTTTCAGTTGCTGTTTGAGTAATTGTTGGCGTTACTGTTCTTGTAAATGTTGGAGTAAAGGTCATAGTAGGTGTATAAGTTGGCGTAACAACAAGAATATTATTACTTGTTCCTGTAATAGAGGAATCAGAAGTATCTGTTCCTGTGATTGTCTGCATCCCTGTTGTTATCAATATAACGCCTGTAAATGTATGAACGCCTTTGTCTGTTGCCGGAATAAAAGTATAGTCAGAAGGCAAAACAACTTCTGCTGCTGTATCGGACGAAGTAAAATGAACTGTTCCATTATAATCTTCCACTGTATTTCCATACGCATCTTTTGCGCGAACAACTATCTGGAAATTATCTCCTGCAGATACTATGGAAGGGGCTGAAATTGCAAAAGAAATAACAGGGGTTGTAGTAATAACTCCGGAATATCCTGTATCATCCGGACTTGTTATTTTTACTGTTACAATATGATTTATATTTGAAACAATTGAAAGAGTTAATAAAGAAGTTGCAGTTCCAGATGCATTAGTATAAGAAACAGATGGATAAATTGAGCCGTTATTTGTTGAAAATTCAACCTTTACTCCTGACATATTAATTGAATTTCCATTCTGGTCAATTATCTGCGCTGTAATTGTTATATAAGAACCGGCAGGTGCTGTCATATTTGTAGATGGTAAAACACGGACAAAATATCCTGTTGTTATATTTAATGTTCCTGTGCCATTTGTTAATGGACCTGTTCTGTTTAAATCATAAGCAGTAAGAGTATATGTTCCTTCGTAATGGCATTTTACATAAACAACTGCTTCCCCACTTGAATTTAAAGTTGGTGTAACAGATACGTACCAGTTAGTCCCATCCAGTGAAAAACGAACATTTGTATTATTTGCATAAACATGAATATTTTCGTGTCCAGATGGAGCAGGTGCATTATAGCCATTTGCATCTTTTGCATTTACCCATAAAGTTCCTATTTTATCTGCTCCCAATGAATATGGATTTGGCAAAAACGCAAGATGGTCTGCCACTCCTGATGCAGAAATTGTGATTGTCTTACCAAGCAATCCAGGTGTGTTTATAACACAATAATTCATTGAACCAGTTGCATCAGTTGACACCCTAAACCAGAATGTCAACTGTCCACTTGCATTAGTAGTATTTGTTGAAGATGTTACAACTGCATTTTGTGTTTTCCCTGATTGAACAAGCGCTGTTGCTGTAATCCATGCAGGTGTTATTGGATTTCCATAGATATCAGTAACCTGCGCTGTAATTGTAACCCACTGTCCTGCTGAAACAGCATATTTGTTTGCCCATGCATCAAGTATTGCCGGCGCTGCCGGGGTAATTGTTGCATAACCTTTACCATCTGTTAATACAGAAGAAGTATCATGCGCTGTAATTGTAATATTACTTGCCATAATTGTATCTTTATAAAATAATGATAATTTACCATTGTTTAAATTTGCAGTTAATGATGAATACCATATATTTTTATCAAGAGAAAATTGCATTGTTGTTGAAGCAGAGGTTATCAACACCTGTGCATTTGAAGGAGCATTATTTCCATTTATATCCTTTGCCTGAACTGTGATTGCAACTGGCTGCCCGGCAACTGCTGTAGATGTAAGTGGCTGGATCTGAAGATATGACGCAGGTAAATTATTCACATATATAATTGATTGACCTGATGTTAAAGACGGTGCAGCAGCAGTAACTGTTGCTGTATTTGCCACTGAATCTCTTACCAATATGGACCTTGCCGATGTTCCGGCAAACATCACCTGGTTATACCAAGTATTTCCATTGTCAGTTGAAAATTGCATTGTTCCTGAACTTGATGAAACAGTTATTCCACGCGCATCAGATACATAATTACCATACCGGTCTTCTATTCTTATAATTAAAGAGCCATTAACATTTGTTTGCGTTGTTAATTCCGGTGGAATTATATTTACTTTTGCCGCAGGCCCTGCTATAAAATTAACTGTTACTATTTGAGTAAAATGACCAAAATACAAAGTGACATTTGCAGGTCCTGCTTTTGTAGACCTTATTCTCGCATACGCATTTCCATTCCAGTCAGTAATTGCATAAGTGTTTAAACTGACTGTTACTGGCTCTATTATGTCTTCTTGCCTGTCTGATTTAAAATCAACCAATGCATAGGCAACTTTTGTATTTGAGCCAACTGGTGGGGTCCAGACATATGCTGTAATTGTGGCACATTGAACACCATCTGCTACGATATTTGTAGAAGGGTTGACCCATGCTTTCCATCCGTCTATAACCCATATATAATTATCAAGTGGATAAGTGGTTGTAGATTTCCAGCTTGTATTATATGTATTTTGATTATTAGGAATATTATTCATCACTATGTATGGTGCTGCGCCAACTTTCATCGTATATGTATTTGAAAAAACATCCCACACAATCTGGCCCGATGCATTTGTAAAAACAATATTGTCAAAAAAAGCATTAAATGTTCCTGGATTATTTGATGGCGCTCCGTTATATCCTATGTTGCCTGTATCCTGGGATAAAAAGCCATCGGAATAATAACTGTTCGCAGCAGTCAACCCGCTTAAATCAAATTTCCTGTGATACCATTTGTCTTTTGCATAAGCAGAAATATCCATTGATGGATGTATACGAATACCATTCTGGTCCCTTATATAATTCTGAGCTGTCTGTCCCCAATCACGCATTGTATCCGGGTCAACTGTATTGGGATAACTACCATTCTGGAACTCAGTTGAACAATAAAAATTAGCACTGATGGGTGGCACAAAAACATCATATTCAAGATAATAATTATTTGTAAATGTAAAATCCCTGTCATCCATTCTAATGTAACAGAATTCATAGTGATTCTTTTGGGTAAGGTAAGAAGTTAAAAGCAAAGGCCTGTTATAAGATGTTGCCGGGACTATGACATTTATTGTTGCAGAACCAGTTATTGTTGTTGCAACAGTATCATTTACTGTTATTGTCTGGTTCCCGCTATTTACAAGTGTTGCTGAAAAAATTCTTGAGCCGTTATCAGATAATTGATATGTGTAATTTGCCGGCAAAGTTGCAGCAGGGTCAGAAGATGTAAAATGCACTGTTCCTGTATAATTTTCAATTGTGTTATTAAACTGGTCTCTGGCGCGGACTGCAAAATTAAATGGCACATTTGAATTTGCAGTATTTGGAGCAACAACTTCAAAACTGTATAAAATACCAGGTATTACCTGAATAGCATTTGATGTTCCATTAACAGATGGATTGCCAACTTCAAACCCTGATATTGTATGCACGCCAACGGTCCTTAATTGAACCTGTACAATTTTAATTCCGTTATCAGAAGGATTAAAATCAATATCCGTAGGTGGCAGAACTGCCTGCGGGTCAGTTGATGTTAAACTGACAAATTCATCATAATTAGTAACTATGTTATTATACGCATCTTTTACAGTTATTGTTATATAAAAGTTTTCACCAGCTCTTACTGTTGATGGTGCAGAAATTGTATAAGAAGTCGCATTACCGGTTATAACATTTATAATTGCACTCCCTGTAACAGATGGAATGACTGTATCAGTTGCTGTTATTGTCTGGTCTCCTGTTGTATTTAAAATGACCTGGAATATATGAACACCATTATCTTCTGCAATATATGTATAATTACCAGGTAATGTATACATAAGCGCAGTTGTTGTAAAATGCACAGTGCCGCGATAATTATCTGCAATCACATTTCCGTAAATACTACTGGTTATTGCAGAAACAGTTATATAAAAAGGAACTCCGGCAACAACACTTGACGGTGCCTGTATTTCAAAATGATCAATATCTTTTGTAGGTGTTGCTGTGGGTGTTGCTGTATTTGTAAATGTAGGCGTATATGTAAAAGTCACTGTTATTGTTGGAGTGGCTGTGTAGGTGAATGTCCATGTTTGTGTAATTGTTCTTGTTGATGTATTAGTTGCTGTATCAGTATAAGTTGGAGTAAAAGTTAAAGTCCTTGTAAATGTTGGAGTGGTTGTCCGTGTAAATGTTATTGTTGGTGTGGCTGTATAAGTTGGTGTTGCTGTATATGTCGGTGTATTTGTTTGAGTTACAGTTAAAGTTATTGTGAAAGTCGGTGTTACTGTTGGTGTCACTGTAAGCGTTATTGTGCTTGTTGGCGTATCTGTTGGTGTTGCTGTTGGTGTTGATGTATAGGTCGGTGTATCTGTTGGTGTTGCTGTATAGGTTGGTGTTGCTGTTGGTGTTGATGTATAGGTTGGCGTGGCTGTCGGCGTTGCTGTGTCCGTTGGTGTATCTGTCGGTGTGGCTGTTGGCGTTGCTGTGTCCGTCGGTGTTGCTGTGGGCGTTGCTGTATATGTCGGTGTTGCTGTGGGTGTGGCTGTGTCCGTCGGTGTGGCTGTTGGTGTGGATGTATATGTCGGTGTTGCTGTGGGTGTTGCTGTGTCCGTCGGTGTTGCTGTCGGTGTGGATGTATATGTCGGTGTGGCTGTGGGGGTTGCTGTGTCCGTCGGTGTGGCTGTTGGTGTGGATGTATATGTCGGTGTTGCTGTGGGTGTGGCTGTATATGTCGGTGTTGCTGTTGGCGTTGCTGTGTCCGTCGGTGTTGCTGTTGGTGTGGATGTATATGTCGGTGTTGCTGTGGGTGTTGCTGTGTCCGTCGGTGTTGCTGTGGGTGTGGCTGTATATGTCGGTGTTGCTGTTGGCGTTGCTGTGTCCGTCGGTGTTGCTGTGGGGGTTGCTGTGTCCGTCGGTGTTGCTGTGGGCGTTGCTGTATATGTCGGTGTGGCTGTTGGTGTGGATGTTGCAGTTACTGTCGGTGTTACTGTTGGTGTCACTGTTGGTGTCACTGTTGGCGTTACTGTCGGTGTCACTGTTGGTGTCACCGTTGGTGTCACTGTCTGTGTCACTGTTGGTGTTATAGTATAAGTTGGTGTGTCTGTCCATGTCTGCGTTATTGTTGGTGTTATTGTATAAGTACTTGAATTTGTCCATGTTGGTGTTATTGTTGGTGTCCAGCCAGGATTTCTCTCAAATGTTATTGTTAAATCATCTATGTATGGGGATATAAAACTATCATACGTCATTAAATATGCTCGCCATTTTAATTGACTGCCATTGTCACCACCTGTAAAACATACCGCACTTCCCAATGTCGCTGGCAGCCATGTTGCACCACCATTCGCACTCAAATAATACATTATTACCTGATTGTTTAATACGTGATTTGCTGTTAGTGTTGCACATACATATCCAGATGCCCAGCTGTCCACTGCTATTGACTGGCCTATCCCTGTCTGCTTGTATGCTAACCCATATCTGTTTATCTTTGCTGCATCGCCACATATCATCCAGTAGTCGCCATTGTATTCTACTGTGCTTATTAGTCGGCCTCCCCAGTTCTCTAACTCACTGCTCTTGTCATAAAAATATTCTGTCCCACCGCTTGCATCTGATAAATTTATTTTCCCCTGACTCCCACCGTATATCCATATCTTTTTGCTGCTGTTATAATCCATTCCATATATGTTTGCACTTCCCCAGTTTACTAAATTACTGCTTATATTACTAAAATTATCTCCATCTAAATCTCCTAATTTCCCATTGTTGCATCCTACCCTCACTATGTTATCCCCTCTCCATCTTATTGTATTTACATCATAACTCCCAAGCACACTCTTTAACCCATTTACACCTGTTGATAAATTTGTAAAAACGTCTGTGTCTTCATCATACTTTACTATTGACCCTGCTTCCCCTCCTATTATCCAATCATCATACCACGTCCCTCCTGCCCATTCTGCACTTAATACTGCATAACTGCTATCCCACATATCCGCCGGTATTGTCTTTGCCGTAAAATTTGTCCCATCTGTTGATATTGCCAGCCGCTTGTTGTCTCCTCCTATCAGCCACTGTCCACTTGCCCCTGCACTTCCTGACCACTTTATCACTGTTACTGAGTCACTCCCGAAGTTTAATGCACTACTCCTGTCTGTGAATGTGCTTCCATCATATCGAACAAGTTTCCCGTTCGTCCCTCCTATTAACCAGTAACTCCCATTCCAGTCCAAACACAGCACATCTTCTGTCCCCCAGTTTAATCCACTCCTTAAATCTGTATATGTGCTTCCATCATATTTGTTTAATGATCCATCCACTCCTCCTATCAACCAGTAACTCCCATTCCATCCTGCACATTTTATATTGTATTCCCCAAAATCCCTTATCTCGTTTTTTAAATCTGTATTTGTCCCGCTGTTTACTCCTCCTGTCCTCTTCATTATACGCGAGTTCCTGCCTCCTATTAAATTTATCCCGCTGTCTCCTCCACCATCTGTCCCTATTGCCCATATCGGATCACTGTTAAAATAACTCGGGTTGCTCTGTAAATAAAATGTGCTTCCATTGTATGTCGCAAGCCGCGTTGTTGAACCGTCATTCCCTCCTATTAACCAGTAACTCCCATTCCACTCTATGCTCCATATTGTTGTAAAACTCGCTACTGCACTTAAACTTCCTGTCAAATTTGTAAATGTGCTTCCATTATAACTTGCAAGCCGGCCACTTCCTCCGCCTATTAACCAGTAACTTCCATTCCATTTCACGCTGTTTACTGTATATGTCCCGCCCCAGCACGTATTTAATGCGCTGCTTAAATCATTCCATGTACTTACTCCATCATACTTCGCTATCTTGCCATTTGTGCCTGCTATTATCCAGTAACTCCCATTCCATCCTATTGTGTTTACTGTATCACTGCTGCCAAATCCACCTGACCCTGTTAAATCACTCTTTAAATTACTCCAGCTTGTTCCATCATATTTATTTAATGACGCGCTTGTGCCTCCTAGTAACCAGTATGGCGTTGCTCCTCCCCTGTATCCTATTGCTGTTAAATTTCCAAACTGTATTAAATTTGATGCTAAATTTGTCCAGGTTGAACTTCCATCCCATTTATATAAATTAGGTCCATCTCCGCCTATCAGCCAGTAACTCCCATTATTTTTTATTGCCCTTATTATGTTTGTGCCCCATGCACTTATTTTTGTTGTATCATTTATAAAATGAGTGCCATCCCACTCATTTAATTTTCCTGCATAACCACCAATTAACCATTTCTGTGACGATGAATTGTAGTCAATTGCAACTATACCACCGCCCCAGTTTATCACTCCTGTTGTTTCTGCAAATTTATCTTCACGCGCAAGAACCAATCTGTAATTTACAGAACTATCCCAGTTTGCTGTTGTATTTGTTATGTCTTTATATGTATCGCTGTTAAATGATTCTGTAAATGTGGCAGGATATATGGATGAAATAAGAAAAAGAATTAAAAAACATATATAAATCTTTTTTAAAAAAAATCCTATTTTTTTTATCACATAATACCTCGTTCTTTTACTCACCTCTTTAAATATATCAATAATTTGTTTAAATTTCAAGCAAAAATATATTTTTTAATTATTTTGTTAAATTGCAGCAGTTAAAAAGTTAAAAATTTGAAAAGTTATTTGACTTTATAATATTTAATTATATAATTGTTTTCATTATGAAAAACAAATATTATTTACAAAGATTTATTCTTACAATAATTTTATTTACATTTGGTATGGTTTTATCAGGTGCCTTTGTAAATATTTATATATGGAAATTAAAATCAAATTTCAGTTTAATTGTCCAGTATCTTATTTCAACCTATGCTACTGTGCCTTTTATTTTTTATATATGCGGTTATATTGGAATGAGAATTGATAGAATTTCAATTTACAAAATTGGAATAATTTTTCATGCGCTATTTTATCTTTTTGTACTTTTATTAAGAGAAAATATAACTGACAATTTGATAATCACCGGTATTTTATATGGCATTGCAATGGGTTTTTACTGGTTTGGCTATCATATTTTAACCATTGACTATACTGAAATAGGAAAAAGAGAAAAGTTTTATGCAACAACAAGTATTATTGGCGCAGTATCATCTATGTTAGGTCCACTTATATCCGGTTTTATTATTCACATACTTCCTGATTTAAAAGGTTATTATGTAATATTTGCAATATCTTCATTTTTAATGCTTGTGTCTGTTGGCATTGTGTCACCATTGAAATCAACCCCAATAAAAAAGCCATATAAAATAGAAGATTTAATTTTTACAAAAAATAAAAAATGGTTTAAAACAATGATTGGCTATTTTTTTCTCTCTGGCAAAGATGCTGTATCTGGTTTTTTAATATCAATACTTGTTGTAAAAACAACAGGCAGCGAATTTACATTTGGTAAATTAGCATTCTTAATTTCTTTTATATCTGTTTTAACTTCTTATTTGCTCGGTAAATTTTCAAAGCTTGAAATGAGAAGCAATTATGTTTTAACAGGCGTTATAATTTATTTCTTATCTGTTTTCATATTGGTCTATAAAATAAATTTTCACACACTTATAATTTATAGCATACTGGCTTCTATTGCAGAAATTTTGATAAGAATTCCTTTTTCTGCTTATGCAATGGATTTAATATCCCTTGATGCAAATATAAATGAAAGAAAAATGGAATACATAGTTGCCCGTGATGTCCCAATAGCAATTGGACGAATCACAGCACTTATAATTTTTATTATATTTTTAAAATATTTCAATATCAATGCAATTAAAATGATTTTGGTTCTTATCTCAACTTTTCCTTTTGCAATTTACTGGGCAATGTACAGGTTCGGTAAGGATGTGCGATAAGGATGTGCTGAAAATATGTTTAGTAAAAATATTCGCTAAGAATGTTTTTAATAGATATTTAATAACAAGATTTACATTCTTTTAAAATATGTATAAATTACACAAATTATAAATCATAATTGTTATTGCAAGCAAAATAAATATAATTTTGTAATTCCTCAGTTATATAAGGTGATAATAAAAATAGAAAATCCATCTTAATCTCCCTTTAGAAACTGTCCATTACCCATAAGTATCAAGAAGCAGGTATACCGCTGATTTTTTCGTAAAAAACGGTTGAGAAAAAGTCATGCAAAGAATTTACAGTCAAAAGTAGGCGAGGCTTACGCAACAACCCTTGGATAGGATTAAGAAGGGCGTTAAA
>Ga0207433_10000569_pt1 | contig 85921 bp, 88 predicted proteins | sample YelNatPaOPGAMG01_FD_187559 | JGI IMG/M metagenome (GOLD analysis project Ga0207433, IMG submission 187559) | Hot spring thermophilic microbial communities from Obsidian Pool, Yellowstone National Park, USA - OP-RAMG-01 (SPAdes) (version 3) | ecosystem: Environmental > Aquatic > Thermal springs...
TTTACGGGGGCTTAAGTTATGAATCGCCCTGGCAAAGAGCTCCTTTCCTGAACCAGTAGGCCCTTCGATAAGAACCGGGCTGTCGCTTTCAGCAATGTCAGGCAGAAGTGAAAGGATCTCTCGAATCTTAGGATGATTTCCTACAATATCTTCGGTTGTGAAACTGCGGGCAAGCTCCCTTCTTAACCTTTCAATTTCGGAGAGATCGCGAAAGGTTTCAACACCACCCAGAATTTCACCATTGGGGTCTTTTAGAAGGGCACTGTTGATACAAACGGGTTTCTGCTCTCCCGACTTATCAATGATACGGGCATGAACACTTATCTGTGGATGTCCTGCTATTGCCGCATCAATGGGACATTTGGCCTGACAGATATCTGCTCTAAAGATATCAAAACAATACTGCCCGATGGCCTCCTCAGCCTTAAAACCTGTAATTAACTCGGAAGCTCTGTTAAAAAAAGTGATCCTCTTTTCGAAATAAACCGTAAAAACCCCGTCGCTGATGCTTTCCAAAACGGTGCAACACGGTGCTGCAAGACCAAAAGTACTCTTGCACGATGAGTAAAGTGTTTCCAAATAAGATCCTCCCTCCTTCTGGTTTTATATATTGGATTCCTCATATTACATCATATCTTTAGGTAAGAGACAAGCCCTTACCCTACAAATATTTATTAACGGTATTCATCCGATCATTGCGAAAAAGCTGGTAAAAAGTAACTGCGGTGAGCATCTGGAAGGCAAACCCCACTGCTACTGGTAACATTTCCAGGCCCTTAAAACTCATGGCTGCTATGCCAATGGCAATAGGCAGGTTCTTCATCCCTGATGAGTAGGTGATGGCTATGTTTTTTCCTCTGGGAAAAAATTTAAGGCTTACTATGTAAGCTACTAAAAAAAGAATGGGGAAGATCAATATTGTCGATATTACCAAAGGACCTATGAGTCTTATGTTCTTCATAATTGGAGGGATATTGGTATTAATTGCCATGAACATCAACAATACAGCCATAGTTGCCGAGATGGCCGGCATCACCGGCAAATACTTCTGAACATTAACCTGTCTTTCTATAAGTTCTCTTAAAGTAATACCACCGAGCACTGGCAAAAGCACAGTATAAATGAGCTGTCGAAACATCACCCATGTATTCACCTTAACGAATGTGCCGGCAAACAGGAACATGAGGAGTGGTATGAGGAAAGGTGCCAGAATCATGGTGGCTGCGTTAATGACAGTGGCCAATGGGACATCCCCTTTCAGCAGACCAGCCCAGACCAAAGCCATCCCAGCACAGGGGACCACACCGATTAGAATCAGGCCAGTGGCTAAATCAGAATTCCCGGATAGGAAAATTAAAGCTAACAGCCAACACAAGAAAGGGGCAAAAAGGAAGTTCAGTACCAGCCCAGAAGAGAAGCCCTTCCAGTCTTTAGCTGCTGTTGCCAAGCTCCTGAAGGTAATGGTGAAGCCCATAGCAGCTATCATAATGATGATAAGTGGAGTATTAAATTGACGAATATAGATCCCGGGCCGGGCAGTGAGAAATCCAATGACCACTCCTACGATCAGCGTAGTGATGATAATGTAAGTATACTTTTCCCTTACAAACTTAGCATAGTTTATTATAATCTTCATTCGTTCACCTTGACTTAATTAGAAAATTATTGTTAATCCTCTCGTATCGCCTTTATAATTAAGTCTTTGGCCCGCTTTACATTATCCTGAGAAACATAGTCCATTAAAGGCTTCATGTTTTGACCGATGTCCTCGTGAAGGGCCTTCTTTTTCATACCAATATCTCTTGCCAGAACGATGCTCTTTGTCACTTTAAACCCAGCCTTCTCTGTCATCTTCCGACTGCACTCAAAGGGACAGCCATCCACAGTGACAATCTTTTTTGCTGCCTTGGTCTTTCCCATCACAGGGGGAATCTTCTCGGGCAGTGCCCCCAGGCAGCCGATGGCCACCTTCTCCAGTCCAAGCTCTTTTACTGCCTCGAGACTGGCCAGGGCACTGGTAATGCCTGTATTGGATAAACCTCCAAAACATGAAAAGATGATGTTTTCGTGAGTTTTCATTCCTTCTTGCCAATGTTTCTCTTCTGCCATCTTTTTTACCTCCTTTCAGTTTATAAAAAAAAGTGACTGTGTCTGCTTTTCATATCCCTAAATGAATATTGAGACTGTTAATCTACTTAAACTTCTTCTCCCCTGCACGGATCTCTATATTCAGTCTGTTTTCCTCCGGTGGGAGGACACAAACAAATTTCTCATTATAAACACAGGATGGATTATAAGCATAGTTGAAATCAATAACGATTCGATAACCAGGCATCAAAACCTCTGCATCGAGGTATCGCCCTCCTTCATAAGTCTCTTTGCCATTGGTTTTGTCATAAAATGGAATGAAAATCATATCGCTCCCAATAGATTTATAGAGTTCAAGAGAATATTGCTTTCCGTCCAAAGTAAATCGGAATCTCCCGTATCGAATATATCGTTTCTTTGGTCCTTTATTAGTAGGGAAAGTAGCATAATACTTCGGGTCATTGATATTAATGATATACCGCTCAATCTTTCCCTCGAAACGGTACTTTAGATCAATAGGAAAATAGCGAAGACCTCGAAAAAGCTTTTTATCGTATTCTTCAAGAGGGGAATTTGGAGCATTTTTAAAAAAATTGTCCCTTTCCTTTCGAAATAGTTGAATTGCTTTAATAATTTCTTCATCCTTTTTAGAATTTTGTGGATATGCCAACTCATTAAATAAAGAAAAAAATAAGATTATTAATCCAAAATACACAAAGAATAGTTTCATATTGTGACCTAAGAATTATATTGTTTCGTATCCAGAAGCCTCGAGTAGGTTAAGCAATGCTTTTCGTTTTGTTTCATATCCATCCGAAAATAGGGGTTTCTCCACCAATGTCCAGGCCAATTGGGGCATATAGTTTTAAAAAGGCTTCTTTTGGAACTCCCATTTTCTGAAGGTCCTCTTTCATCGTCGATATCTTCTTCATACTTCCAATCATTCCAATATACCTGAAATCCTTTTGGATCAATTGGTTTAGAATCTCTTTATCTTTTGAAAATCCTCTCGAGAGAAGAACAATATAGGTTCTTGAATCGGGAGGAAGATCTCTGGCAAATTGCTCCATATTGGTTAATATTAAATTTTCAATCTCGGGGAACATATCCTTTTGAAGAAGCTCTGGGCTATCGTCAATGACAGATACAAGAAAACCTGATCTCTGCAACAATGGTGCGAGAGACCTCGTAATATGACCAGCACCAAAGATAATCAGTTTATCATCAGGAAGAATAGGTTCAATATATACCTCGACTTCTCCTCCACACATCATATCGAGTTTCCCTTTTTCAGGGTCCAGGATAAAAGAGGTGAGCTTAGGGTTTCCCTCTTTTATCACTTCCAATGCCTCTTCTATAATCCTTTTTTCGAGATCTCCACCGCCCATCGTTCCAAAAGTCATTCCATCTTTTTGAATGATCATTTTTGCCCCAGCCCTTCTTGGTGCTGAGCCCTGAGTTTTAATAACGATAGCAAGGGCAAAGGGTTTTCCAGTTCTTTTTAACTCCACAGTTTTTTCAAATATATCTTCCATTGGTTCTTCCTCTCTAATTCGTTTGGGATTCCATGGATTCTTGTGAAACCTTTAGACCAGCATTCTTCAGGGTTTCAAGGAGGATCTTTCTTTTTTCTTTAAATTGGTCTGTAAAAAGAGGACGACACTTTTCAATCCCAATCTTATCATCAACCAATTTAAAGGCAAATGCAAGACAGCTTCGCATTCCACATTCTTTACAATTTGTTCCTGGAAGAAGTTTCTGAATATCCGATGGTTTTAATGTATCACCTGAAGAATAATTTGGTTCAATCTGGTTTCTTTTCTGATAAGTGTCGTTAATCAAATCTTTGAGCCAATTTAGTATCTCATTGGCCTCTTTTTCGTCCTCGATCAAAGTCATGGTGACATGATTGGCGTGAAGAGTGATCAATTTTTCTTCCTTCCTAATGGTTAGGGTAAGAGCAGGATGATTGTAGATACAACCTTTGATAATAGCATTGAGGTAAGGAAAAATCTCATGAATTTCGTCTGAAACCTCTGCAATGACACGAATCTTTTCTGGATCAGCAATGCAAGGAAGAATACGAGTGATTTTATAGGATTTGAGTAACATGATTTCCTCATAAGAAGAGGGTTATCAATATCCCTGCCAGTGCAAAGAAGAACAGGGCAGTCATTAGTTTAATGGTTGAAGTCCTTCTCTGGAGAAAAAAGGATAATTGTTGTGAAGTGGTTCCCCAATAGACGATAATAAAAATGACCATCAAGGGCAGTATATAAATGATATTGTATAAAATAAGGTAAAGAATAGCACTGTCTCGAAGGGATGGAATGTTGGTGACAAAAAGGATGGTCGGGAGGTAAACCTGGCTTGTGCAGGTGGATTGTAAAAGGGTTACAATGAAACCAATAACTATCGCTGCGAAAAGAAAGCGAACGGATTTACTTTCTTCCCCTTTCTCAAAATCTCCTTCTTTTGTTCGAATTATGCGATGGATCCTTTTCTTTAAAGAGTTTGGGACCTGGAGGGTCATCTTTGAAGGACGACCTCTTTTGACCTGGAGATAATCATAAAGACTGAATATTCCAAGGAAGAGGGATAGGGAAAAAGTAACTAAATAGATAATCTTAGAGAAGAGAGGGAATAAGGAAAACTGTTGAACGAAACCAAGGATTCCGAAACCGAGTAATAAATGGGTGATGAATCCTGCTCCAGTAAAGCCCATTCCCACCCAGAGGATTTCTTTTCGTGTCCGTCCTACCATTGTTAAATAAGAGATGAAGAAGACGAGGGTCGCTAAGGCACATGGATTTAACCCTTCGATCAACCCTGCAAGAAGGATGGCCGGGATTCCAAAAGATTTGAAACGTTCGATAATAGATTCTTCTGCTTTTTTAATCTCATCAGGTGATAGTGATGGTGCTTTTTTAAGTTGATCAACACCTTCACTAATACTAACTTTAGTAGCATATTTTTCAATTAATGCATTTAGCTTTGCTTCGGTTATTTCTTCATGGCTTAAAAAATTATCACCAATAAAGATGCTCGGAGCAATTAAGCGTTTCTCTTGAGGAAGGTTCAAGCGGTTAGATAACGTTTCGTTTAGTCGTTTACCATCGATTGAGTTCAAATCAATGTGTTTAATATGGAGCTGAGGATATTTTTGCTGAAGATATTTTAATAGATAGCTTGCTCGATCACATTTCGGGCAACCCTTTTGATAAAAATAGACTAATTCGGCTTTAAAGGTCTTTTCTGAGATTTCCATTTTAGAAGGAATTTCAAGGGGAGGAAGGCTTGGGACAAGATATCCACTCATCTGATATTCAAGGATGATCGGATCTAATTTTTCCATAATCTCTTTCTCTCCAAAGAGCATTCGATCTCCAATAAATATAATTGGAAGTTCATCAGCCTTACGATTAAATTTCTCTTCAAGTTTTAATAGTGCCTCGTAATAGGAAGGATGAGCGAGATCAAAGGTTTTGATCTCGAGAAAAGGGTACATCGCTTTTAGAGTTGGGACATAACTTTGGAGGATGGCCTGACAACTTGGACAGTCCTCAGCATAGAAAAGATAGACGGGGATTGAGGAATGTTGAGTTAATGAGGAATTAGGGAGAAAAGGGAAAAGAAAAGCAAGAAGTAAGATTATCCATTTTTTCATTATTTTTCCCTAAGTTCTTATTGGAATTCTTTAAAGATTTAGCTTCCACGAAGCTTCGAAGGAAAAGGGTCTCACTCGCTTCGTGTCGCCTGGTCCACTTGGGGTTTAATCACCTCTTTGAGAAAGATTAAAGCCTCCTCTTTTTCTTCGTCGAGGAGGATCTTCGTCAATCTGCTCACCTCATCTGAATTCAAACTTAAAATGATCCGTTTCAAATTCATCCCATCTCCTCTTCTAACCATTTCTTTATCTGAGATTTTGGAGGAAGGGTGCCTTTAGATTTGACCTTGCCGTTGATTACCAGGGCTGGGGTAATCACGATCCCATATTGGGCCATCAATTTTGGGTCGGAGATGTGGGTTAAAGAAGCTTGTATCTCATTTTCTGAAAGAACAGCCATTACATCCTGTTCCAATTTGTTACATGAATAGCAACCAGGGCCCAAGATAATTACCTCGAGAAATCCACCCCCTTCCTCCTCTACTTTCTCACCTAAAAATTTTTTAAATTCTCTGAAAAGTGCGTTTTTATATTCCTCCTTAACAGAATTAGGAATGTAGTTCTTCTCCTCCGCCTTCTCAACAAGCATTTCTTTCAGATTAGTTTCAGATTCATTCCTTTTAGTTTTTAATTCTTCGAAGATTGCTTTGAGTCCGATGAGACCAACTTGATTATTACCCACACGAACCAATATATAATCTTTTTCTTCCATAGCTTTTTTCTAATGCTCTACTGTCTTCCCGATAAACAAGAGATTATTTAAAGATGATTTAACTAATTTTCTCTCCTTTTAACAATCTGAGACCTTAAATGGTCAACCACTTTTCGCACATCTTCGGGATTGAGGTTGAAGTCATGATTCTTTTCTATCCCTAAATCAGTAACTTGGACATATTCATCAATATTAAATCCTGCATGTTCCAGAGTCTTTTTTGCACAAGCTACAGGGCAACCGTCAATTGCTATAATGACTTTACCTGCCTTAGTCGATTCAATCATACCACTGACATGACCCCCGATTCCAGCCAAACAAAAAATATTGCCCACCCCATCTTGGGTCAATTTTACACCCGCCTGATTGGCAATCTGCCCCACATTGGAACCCCCGGAACATGGAAAGATTAAGATTTCACTTGGTTCACATAAACATTTATCTTCCATCTTATCCCCCTTATTTAATCCATTCTTTTATTTCTTCAACCTTTGGAACCTTTCCAGCAACCTTGACCACTCCATCAACGACAAGGGCGGGTGTCACCAACACACCATAATTAGAAATAGTTTTGACATCAGAGACCTTGACTACCTCAGCCTCGATCCCTAATCCCTTTACAGCTTCTTTCGCTCGCGACTCGAGCTCATTGCATTTGGGTCAACCCATGCCAAGAACTTCGATCTTTTTCATAGCCTTTACCTCCATCATAAGATTTTATGAAAAAACGAAATTTCCTGTAAACCATCCAACGAATGTTCCAAGGGCACATATTAGAAGGACATAAACAGCACCTTTTTTTAAACCAAACACCCTAATAATAGCCAAGATATTGGGAAGGCTCATCCCTGGACCTGTTAATAGAAGGGCAAGGGCCGGACCTTTTCCCATCCCCAAGCCTAACATCTTGTGGATGAAGGGTGCTTCGGTCATCGTTGCGAAATACATGATTTGACCAATCACCGTAGCCAGAAAAGAGGCAAAGACCCCTGTTCCCCCAAGCCAATTTTCAACCCACTGCTGTGGAAGAAGTTTTCCAATGATGCCTACAATAAATACACCCCCTAATAGAAGAGGAAGGATAATTCTAACAAACCACCAGGTTTCTCCTATCCAGCCCCGAATTTCTTCCCATGTCTTGACCTTAAAAGCATAAATTCCTACTATGATCATCCCAATAGCCCAAACATAGACTTTATGTAAATAGGGTCCTTTTTGAACAAGATAGTTAGGGGCAAGCAAATCAGCAACAACTAAGAGAATTAAAATAAGGTCTTTTCGGGTAATGACCTTCCCTGCTTTAGGATTCAAACTGAAAGCACCTCCTATTCTCTGAGCCTCCTCTCGGCGGAAGACAAAACTCATTACCCAACCCACAACAAAAGCCATGGCAAGGGCTGAAAGGATTCTGACAATGACCATTTCAGAGCCTAAGATAGCCCCTGTATAGATGATAGCTAAAATATTGGCTGCAGGAGCAACCCAAAGAACAATGAAGGCAGGCCCAATTCCCGCCCCACCATAGTATAACCCACTTGAAACTGGAATGACCGTGCAAGAGCAGGCTGCAACAAAAAAGCTTCCTCCGCTTGCCAATGCAAAGGATTTAAGTTTATGAGCTGCTGCTCCTAAATAATAGATGATTGTTTCTTTTGAAATAAAACTAACCATTGCTCCTGCAAGCAAAAAAGCAGGAATTAAACAGGTCACTACATGCAGAGCAATATAGTCTTTGAGAGCTTCTAATCCTGCATAAATTAATTCAAGAATAAACATAAGATCTACTCCCTTTCTATTCAGATGATTCAAATTCGGGCAAGAAGTTTTTCATGCTCCTTCATCTGCTTTTTTAGAATGTCACGAACCATATCCAGGATTTCAAAAATTTCAGGATTTTTTACCTTCACCATCACCCTCACTCCTTCTTTTCGGGTTATTACAAGGTGTGCCTTTTCCATAAGCGATATATGACGGGACACGTTTGATTGTTCTCCATTTATGGCAGGAACAATTTCACAGATGCATTTTTCCCCATTTCTAAGGGTTTCAAGGATTTTGAGACGAGTAGGTTGAGCGAGGGTCTTTAAAATTTCAGCCTTCATTTGAATGATTTTCTCATCCATAAAATGTCTCTATGAATATATGATTTATTAATCATAAAATATAAAAAGAAAAAATTTTCAATATATGTCAAATAAATTATTAATGAACGAATTTGCCATTTCGATCAAATTCCCTTCTCTGTCATTTCTAATCCCCCTTTTTGTCATTTCGAATCCCCATTTTCTGTCATTTCGAACTCCCTTTTTTGTCATTTCGAGCGAACATCCTTTTTATCATTTCGATCGACCCCCCATTTTTTGTCATTTCGAGCGAAGCGAGAAATCTTATCTTTTATACTTTAAGATTCCTCACATCCAGTGGGATGTTCGGAATGACAAGTTAGGTATTTTCATAATAAAATCCTCCAATTCAAATAATATTTAAAGTAGGTTAAAAGCTTGTCTCTTAAGGAAAATTGTTTTTTAAAATTATTCGGATTATAATTCAAATAAATGTAATTATTTTGGGGGTCAAATTGTTTGAAAACATGATTGTTGACAAGAAACTTTATTGGCAAGGTGATTCTTACAAAGATTAGGTTCAGAGGAACATTCTCAAAAAATTAAGGGCAATATTGAGCCGAGACAGGTGCAATGGTTCTTGCTAACAAATTAGACTGGCGGATTGAACATGGTTGATCAGAAGATTATCCAGATGTGGCTGGACAGAGTCAAATACGATATTGAAACCGCCAAGGCCATGCTTCAAACAGGGCGTTGGATATATGCCATTTTCATGTGTCAGCAATCATTAGAAAAGTGTATAAAAGCATTGATTGCTTCTGAAGACAAAGAGATAATTCCCATTCATAATCTTCGCCGATTAGCTGAGATAGCCTCTATTATTCATGAGTTTGAAGAGTCTGCATTAATTAAACTTGATTTCCTTTCCAGTTATTACATTAATGCACGGTATAAGGAAGATTTGAATGAGTTATCAAAAGGAATCAGTGAAATAGTGGTTAAAGAATTCATTGAATTTACAGAGGATACGATTAAATGGCTTTATCAAAAGATGAGGTGATTAAGATAGTTCAAGAGTTTATTCAACTCCTTCGACAGCACTATGATATTCGGGAGGTATATCTCTTTGGCTCTTTTGCCAAAGGCACTGCCAAAGAGTATAGCGATATAGATTTGGCAGTGGTGTTGGGGAAGGTGGATCAATCCATTGATCCAATTAATAATGAATTTTTTAAAATATTTCATGAGGCTCAAAAATATAACTCTCTTTTAGAAGTGGTTTGTTTTAATCAAGAAGAGTTTGACAAAAACGGAGGTGTTCTCATCAAGCATATTAAAAAGGAAGGAATTAAACTGGTTTAAAGAAAGATAAAGCATTACCTTTTCCCCCAAATTGCTCACTAACATTTACAACAATCTTAGAAGTCATCGATACGAAGAAATTAAAAAATTTATCTATAAAGATTTTTTCATTTCGAGCTCCCCTTTTTTGTCATTTCGAGCTCCCCTTTTTTGTCATTTCGAGCGAATGCGAGAAATCTTGTCTTTAAGATTCCTCACATCCAGTGGGATGTTCGGAATGACAAGTTATGATGTGTAGGGTAAGGGCTCGTCCCTTACCAAATTCATCTTTTAAAGTAATGGTTCATTCTTTTGAAATAATTGAAAAGGTGATACAAAAGTGTTACAAAATAATTGGAGGTGAATTTTATGCCTGTGAAAAATCCCCGAATAAATGTTGTGCTGGAGAAACCCCTTTATCAGACCATTGAGAAATTGGCAGACAGGGATGGTGTTTCACTTTCGTTAAAGGTGCGTGACCTTGTCAAAGAAGCGCTGGAGATAGAGGAGGACATAGCATTATCCGCATTCGCAGAGGAGAGAGAAAGGACATTTAGGAAGACAAAGGCATTGAAACATCGTGAGGTTTGGTGAAAGTGACATTCAAGCTGAGATATCACCCTGATGTGAAGTTCGTTGATATTCCTCTTTTGGATATGAAGTTAAGGTCCCGTATTAAGAATGCTATTGAGAGTCGCTTAACAACAGCCCCACATCTTTATGGTGAGCCTTTGAGAAAGACACTTCGTGGGTATTGGAAATTGAGAGTCGGTGATTATCGTGTGGTCTTTAAGATCGTGGCGGAGGAGGTTTGGATACTTGGGATTATTCATAGAAAGAAAGTTTATGATGCAATAAAAAAGAGAATATAAAGCACGACTATTTAATCCATTTTTACTCTATTTTTCTCATTTCGATCAAATCCCCTCTGTGTCATTTCGAATACCTCCTTTTCTGTCATTTCTAATCCCCATTTTTTCTCATTTCGAATCCCCCTTTTTGTCATTTCGAACTCTCTTTTTGTCATTTCGAGCGAATGCGAGAAATCTTGTCTTTAAGATTCCTCACATCCATTGGGATGTTCGGAATGACAAGTTATGAGTTGTAGGGTAAGGGTTTATCCATTACCGAGATCCATAAAACCATATTTTACGGTAAGCCGTAAAGGCTTACCCTACAGAAAGTAATTATACCAGGAGGAAAGGAATGGGAAAAAAGGCGAAAGAGGTTTTATCTTCAAGAGTTATAGGGAAGAAGACAATTCTTAAGAAGACTCCAACCTATATTAATGGTCTTGATGAGATTCTGAATGGTGGACTTCCTGCCAGGCGGACAACCCTTGTTGTTGGAGAGCCAGGTAGTGGAAAGACGGTTATGGGAATGGAATTTTTATTCCGAGGGGCTATCAACGAAGAGCCAGGTATCTTTTTAGGATTTGAAGAACCTCCGAGGATACTTCGGGAGAATGCCCTTACTTTTGGCTGGGATTTTAGGTCTCTTGAGAGAGATGGGAGACTTTTTCTAATGGAGGGAGGTCTGGATCCAGAAGTAGTAATGAGTGGTAAATTTAGCCTAAAACCAATGCTTTCTATTATCACAGGTAAGGCAAAGGAGATGGGTGCTAAGCGAGTAGTGATAGATGCCCTGGATGTTCTTTTCAGACTATTTGAAACTCCCTCACAGGTTCGCTCGGAGCTTCATCAGTTGAATAAGTGGCTTACAGAATCAGGTTTGACTTCCATCCTTACACTCAAGCCAAGAGAAGAACCTCCCGGGAGTCTGTTTCAGGATTTTTTCTACTCAATGGCTGATTGTGTAATTCACCTTGATGCAAGGCTCCTTAATCAGATTTCTACTCGTCGCCTACGAGTGGTGAAGTATCGTGGATCAAGCTTTGGAAGAAATGAATATCCATTTGTTATTACAGTGGAGGGAGTTCGGACTATTCCCATAACAAGATTTGAGTTGAGGCACAAACCATTTGGTGAAAGAATTTCAACTGGGATACCGAGTCTTGATACGATGCTTGGTGGGGGTTATCATAGGGCATCATGTATTCTTCTTGCAGGAGAGCCAGGAACAGGGAAGACACTTCTTGCCTCAACCTTTGTAAGAAATGTTTGTAGTAGAGGGGAAAAGGTTCTTTATTTGAGTTTTGAAGAGTCACCTGAGGTGTTGGTTCATAATGTTAGAAGTGCGGGGATTCATCTTTTGCCATTTCTTAAGGGTGAGAGGCTTCATATCTTTGGGGCTATGCCTGAAGCTACAGGATCGGAAGAACATCTGATTCGGATGTCAGATGCTGTTGAGAGGATTAAGCCTCAGCATGTGATTGTGGATGCTATTTCAGCATGTGAGAGGATGGGGGGAAAGCAGGTGGCTTTTGATTACCTGATGCGGCTTTTAAATTTCTTAAAGGAGAGGGGGATTACAACCATTCTTACCAATCAGACAACAGGCACAAAATCTCAGATTGAGATCTCAGGCAATGGAATTTCTTCAATGGTTGATACGGTAATTTTTCTTTCCTATATTCCGGGTGAAGGGGAGACCAACCGAATTATTCAAGTTCTTAAATCTCGTGGATCGAACCATTCGAATCAGGTTAGACAATACAGGATAACGGATGAAGGCATGGAGATACTCGAGGCTTATATGGGGATGAAAAAGGACATCCATGCAGGTTAGAAAAGAGGGATTAAAACCTATTTGGTAAAATTAAAATTTTTTCTTGAAGAAATTGAATCATAGGGGGAGAAAATGGGAAAGGAGAAAGATAAAATTTCAGATTCCCCAAGGACTTATCATTTTAAGCTTTTTGTTGCAGGAGATGAACCTAATTCTCGCAAGGCTAAGGAGAGACTTAAGAGATTTTGTGAGACACGATTAAAGGGAAATTATAAACTTGAAGTAATTGATGTCCTTGAGGACTATAAATCTGCTCTGGAGAATAATATTCTTTTGGCTCCAACTTTGGTAGTTGGAGGTCCTAAGCCTGAGACAAAGATCATCGGGTCGTTAGACGATGAGAGAAAGATTTTGGAAGTTCTTGGAATATCTGAAATGAAGGATAAGGGATGAAGAAAAAGAAACCAACCTTTGAAGAACTTGAAGCTCGACTGATCCAGGCAGAAGAGACATTGAGAGCGATTCGTTCGGGTGAAATTGACGTCATCATTGGAGAAAAATGTCCATTCATCTTAAGGGCAAAAGAAATAGAGGATGCACTTAAGGAAAGTCAAGAAACACTTGAACTTGCTATTTCTGGTTCAAATGCTGGTCTTTGGGACCTTAAATTTAATCCAGAAGATCCTTATAAAATCCCCGATGAAATTTACATCTCACCTCGGCTAAAAGGTTTTATTGGTTTTAGTGAAGATGAGTTTCCCAACTCGATTTCTGCCTGGCATAGTCGTATTCATCCTGAAGATTTGGAGTTAGTAAAAAAGGTAGCTCAAGAGCATCTCGAGGGTGAAAGAGAGATTCATGAAGTTGAGTATCGTATTTATCATAAGGATGGGAACATTCGCTGGATTCATTCTCGGGGTAAGATTAAGCGTGATGAAAATGGATTGCCTAAGCGATGGACAGGTATTGATTGGGATATTACTGAACAAAAGAAGAGAGAGGAGGAATTGAGGGCAAGCGAAGACAAATATAGGGCCTTAGTAGAGAAAACGCTCCAGGGGATTCTAATCGTCCAGGACTTTCGCATCGTTTTTGCTAATGAAAGGTGTGCAGAAATAACTGGATACACTTTGGAGGAATTATTATCCCTTCCGACCGAAAAAGTCATAGCACTTGTCCATCCTGAGGATAGGGCTTTGGTCTGGGGAAGGTTTAAGGATCGTCTGCAAGGGAAAGATATTCCACCTCGTTATGAATATCGAGGTATACGGAAAGATGGATCTATCGTGTGGCTTGAAATGTTTGCAAGCCTGATTGAATATCAAGGGAGACCTGCCATCCAAGGAGCTATTATAGACATTGATGAGAAGAAGCGAGCAGAAGAGGCTCTTAAATTTGAACGGGACCAACTCTTATCCCTGTTTGATAGTATTAATCAGGCCATTTATGTCACGGATCCAAGATCTTATGAAGTTTTGTTTGTGAATCAATATTTGAGGGAATTGTTAGGTAAAGACCCAGTGGGAGGGTTGTGTTACAAGGAATTTCAGGGGCTGGATTATCCTTGTAAGTTTTGCACCAATGATATTATTTTAAAACTCAAAGGTCAACCTTACCGATGGGAGTATCATAATCCTATTTTAAATCGAGACTATGAAATTACGGATCGAATCATAAAATGGCCTGATGGAAGAGAAGTAAGGTTTGAGATTGCAATTGACATCACTGAGCGAAAGCGGTCAGAAGATAAGCTTCGTGAAAGTGAGGAAAGATATCGTTTGTTAGTTGAGAATGCAGGCGATGCGATTGCAATTGTTCAGGATGAGTATTTTAAATTCGTTAATCGGAAGATGACTGAAGTTTTGGGATATCCTAATGAGGAGATTCTTTCCATGCGCTTTTGGGAAATTGTTCACCCAGAGGATAGAGAGAAAGTTATAGACTCTTATTCAAGGAGGTTAAGAGGAGAAAAGGTTCCAGAGGTGTATGAATTTCGGGCAGTTGATAAAGATGGAAATGTTAAATGGGCCGAAATGAGTGCCGTCAATTTTTTTTATGAGGATAAACCTGCTATTTTATGTTTCGTTAGGGATATCACCGAACGGAAGCAAGCAGAGCAAGCACTTAAGGAGAGCGAAAAAAGGTTTAAAGAACTTTTTGATTTTGCGCCGGTGGGGTATCATGAGATAGATAGAGAAGGGCGTATTACAAATGTGAACAATAGAGAGTTGGAGATGTTAGGGTATACTCGAGAAGAGATGTTAGGTAAATATGTTTGGGAATTTGTCATTGAGGAGACAGCTCAAGAGATTTTTAAAAAGAAAATAGATGGTATCTTATCTCCTGGTCGGGCCTTTGATCGGACTTATAAGAAAAAAGATGGGACATTGATTCCGGTTTTAATTGAGGACAAGCTAATTAAAGATGAGAATGGTAATATCATAGGGATGCGAGCAACCATTCAGGATATCTCTGAGCGTAAGCGTATAGAGAATGCCCTTAAAGAATCAGAGGAACGATACAGAGCAGCTATTGAAAATTCAAATGATGGAGTTTCTATTGCGAAAGGTGGCCTTCATTTATATGTAAATAAAAAGTTTTTAGAAATATTTGGTTATGATAATGCTAAGGAGTTAATAGGAAAGCCTATATCAATAACAGTCCATCCTGACGATAGAGATCGTGTAGTAGAGATTAGCCTAAAAAGAGAAAGGGGAGAGGTTGTTCCTACCTGTTATGATTTTAAAGGTGTCAAAAAGAATGGGGATATAGTTTATGTAGAAGTTTCTGTTGCAAGGGTACATTATCTTGGTGAAATAGTTTCTCTTGCCTATTTAAGGGACATTACTGAACGAAAGCGTATGGAGCAGGAGATGTTATCTTTGCAGGAGCAGTTGCGTCAGGCTCAGAAGATGGAGGCGATAGGGAGGTTGGCAGGAGGGATTGCGCATGATTTTAATAATCTTTTGAGTGTGATAAAGGGGACGTGTCAGCTTTCGTTGCTTGATCTTCGTGAGGGTGATCCGCTTTATACGAATCTTAAGGAGATAGATAGGGCAGTGGATAGGGCGGCGGATTTGACTCGGCAGCTTTTGGCATTTAGTCGGAAGCAGGTGATGGAGATGAGGGTAGTGGATTTGAATGATGTTGTAAAGGGTCTTGAGAAGATGCTCAAGCGGATTATAGGGGAGGATATAGAGTTAGTTACATATCTTTCAGATGGACTTGGGAGGGTTAGGGTTGATCCTTCACAGATGGAGCAGGCGATTATTAATATAGTTGTTAATGCGAGGGATGCTATGCCTCAGGGTGGTAAGCTTACGATAGAGACGGCCAATGTGGAGTTGGATGAGGAGTATGCGAGGAGGCATATAGCGGTTAAGCCAGGTTTATATGTGATGTTATCGATAAGTGATACGGGTGTAGGTATGACGAAGGAGGTACAGGAGAGGGTATTTGAGCCGTTTTTTACGACTAAGGAGATGGGTAGGGGTACGGGTTTAGGTTTATCTACGGTTTATGGGATAGTGAAGCAGAGTGGTGGGAATATCTGGGTGTATAGTGAGGTGGGTAAGGGTAGTACGTTTAAGATTTATTTACCTCGTGTGGAGGAGGCTTTGGAGGAGGTGGTGAGGGAGGAGGTTATTGGTGAGATTCCTCGTGGGGGTGAGACGATATTGGTTGTGGAGGATGAGGAGGCGGTTCGTAAGTTAGCGGTGAGGTTGCTTAAGAGGCAGGGTTATAAGGTTTTGGAGGCGCCTGATGGGGGACAGGCTTTTATATTGTGTGAGAAGTATCAGGATCCGATTCATTTGATATTGAGTGATGTAATTATGCCTGGGATGAGTGGTCGGGAGTTGGTTGAGCGACTTCAGAGGATACATCCTGAGATGAGGGTTTTGTATATGTCGGGATATACGGACAATGTGATCATTCATCATGGGATATTGGAGGAGGGGTTGGCGTTTATCCAGAAGCCATTTACGTTGGAGACTCTTGCGAGGAAGGTTAGGGAGGTTTTGGACAAGCGATAGACGATAGACGAGGGACGATGGACGATGGACGAGACACGAGGGACGATAGACGAGGGAGAAGTGAAGAGTGAAGAGTGAAAAGTGAAGAGTGAAAAGTGAAGAGTGAAGAGTGAAGAGTGAAGAGTGAAGAAGGTTTATCCCTTACCGATATATTTTGTCATTTCGAATTCCCTTTTTTGTTGTTTCAAATCCCCTTTATGTCATTTCAAATCCCCTTTTTGTCATTTCGAGCGAAGCGAGAAATCTTATCCTTAAAATCAATTACATCTTAGCCAAAATCTTTTATCCTTTTGGAAAAGTCAAGTAGAAAATTAAATTTTTCCTTGACATAAGGATAATTTTTAATTATATTGTCCTTGTAATAAGGAAACCAAATGATTTCTAAAACCATTTTGAAAAATATTATAGTTTCTAACGAAGAGTTTATTGATCGAAGTATCACAAAGATCGTTCCAAGGGAGAATATTTTTATTCCAGAGCCTATAAATAAGACTGTAATATTTTATGGTGTTAGAAGAAGTGGAAAAACATTTATACTTTTTGATCTCTTCAAAAGATATAAAAATCGCTCATTATATATAGACTTTGAAGATGAAAGGTTAACAGACTTTGATCCAGGAAATTTTGAACTATTAAAGAGTTCATTCTTAGAGCTCAAGCCTGAATTAATTGAAGGGGAGCTAATATTTTTATTTGATGAAATCCATCGTATAAAAGGATGGGAGAAATTTTGCAGAAGAGCAGTTGAGCGTGAGAATATAAAAGTTTTTTTGAGTGGTTCATCCTCAAAGATGATGCCTATGGAAATCCATACTGCTCTTAGAGGAAGGTCGTGGAGTATAGAGGTTTTGCCGTTTTCTTTTAAAGAAACATTAAAGATCAAAGATATAGATATCCACGATAAGGCTTATTTATATGGGTCAAGAAGTATTGAACTAAAGAATCAAATTGCAGAATATCTTCGATGGGGCGGATTTCCAGAGGTGTGGTTGTCAAAATCAGAATTTGAGAGGAAGAAACTTTTAAAGGAATATTTCAATGCTATGTTTTTTAGGGATTTGATTGAGCGATTTGAAATAACCAATGTTCAACTACTCGAAAATCTTCTGGATAAGCTTTTCAGTTCATTTTCGACCAAAATTTCACTCAATTCTTTTTATAAACAATATAAAGAAAAATTTCCATTTTCAAAAGATATGTTGTTCAAATATTACAAATATATTCTTCAGAGCATGCTCATCTTTGAGGTGCGAATATTTTCAGAATCCACCTATAAAAGGATGAGAAACCCAGCAAAAATCTACTCGGTTGACACAGGTTTATGTAGAAAGGTTACTTCAGAAGATTTTGGGAGACTTCTTGAGAATGCTATTTTTCTCGAATTAAAAAGGAGAGGGTTAGAAATATTCTATTTTGAAGGTAAAAAAGAATGTGATTTTATCACTAAATCGTCAGATAACCGATTTATGGCCATTCAGGTAAGTTTTGAACTGAATGATGAGAACACCGACCGTGAGATTGGTGGGCTTTTAGAGGCATGTAAATTCCTTGATCTTAAAGAAGGGTTTATTATCACTAATGATGAGGAAAGGGAGTTAAACATTGATGGGATAAATGTTCATGTAATCCCAGTCTGGAAATGGATGATTAGCCTATGATTCTTCTCCATTTCAAATCCATTAGTTGTTCCAATAGTCTAATTCGTAGGGTAAGGATTTATCCCTTACCAATATTAGACAAACGATGGATGATGGACGATAATTTGTAGGGTGAGGGTTATCCTTACCGAAAAGGGTAAGCCACAAAGGCTTACACTACAATAAAAAAAATGAGATTGCCACGCAATTACTGGAAGAGGGGTCATTTCGAGCGAATGCGAGAAATCTTATCTTTTTATACTTTAAGATTCCTCACATCCATTAGGATGTTCGGAATGACAAGTTATGAGTTGTAGGGTAAGGGCCCCTCCCTCACCGAATTAAACTACATAACACAATTTGAATCCAAAATACGAAAATGTTATATTAAATTCAATGAATTGGCACTCAACTTACTTACTTACTTACTCACTCACTCACTAAAGAGATGCAGTTTTCAAGGAAAAATTCCTTTATTTCCAAAAATAAAAAAATGGGTTTTTAGAAAATATCATTTTTAAAGGAGGTTAAAGCGGTGTCTCTTTTTTCAAGTATTAGGGTAAAATTAATTACACTTCTCCTTTTTATCATCATTCCAGCCATTGCAATAACATTTTATATTGGGATGAAACAACGAGAAAGGGCAAAAAATTCTGTTTCCCACGATACTGTTATGCTTGCAAAGAGTATAGGAGATATACAAAATAGTGTCATTAAGAAGGGGAAGGATATTCTATTTACTCTATCGCTAATTCCTCATTTTAAAGACCATGATTCTGATTACTCCTCAAAGATACTTAGAGATTTGATTGAAAAATCACCTGAATTTATTGGATTCGCAGCCTATCGGATGGATGGGAAGATTTTTGCAAGCTCTGACCCCTCCCTTCCACCAATTGATATATCAGACAGTCCTTATTTTAAAGAGATTATTAGAAGCCATAAATTCACGGTAAGCGACTTTTTAATAGGCCGTGTAACTGGTAAGCCTACCATTCTTCTTGCTCATCCTGTCTTAGATAGTGAAAAGCGAATGAGGGCAATCCTTGTAGCAGGAATCGATCTTAATTGGGTAAAAAATTTCATCGAGAAGATGGACCTCTCTCCAGGAACAAGTCTAACAATTATTGATAAAAAAGGAATGGTCTTATTTCGTCATCCTGAGGGTGAAAAGTTTGTTGGGAAAAATTTTCCAGAGGCAGGGATTACAAAAACAGTTTTATCAAAAAGGGAAGGAACTTCTGAATCCATGGGACTTGACGGGGTAAAGAAGCTTTTTGGGTTTACTCCATTTGGTCATGAATCGATTTCAGGTTATGTGATGGTTGGAATTCCAAAAAAGCTTGCTTTTAAAGAGATTGATAAGATGCTTTTAACCACTATTTTATTGTTGTGCGTGATTGGAGGAATTGGAATTGTTGCCGTCTTTGTTGGTGGTAATCTTCTTATCCGAAATCCCATAAAGAGACTCCTTAAGGTCACAGAAGAGATATCGAAGGGCAATTTAACTCTAAGGACAGGTTTGAATTATAGCAGGGGAGAGATAGGTGGACTTTCGCAGGCGTTTGACAGGATGGCTGAATCACTTTTAAGGCGAGACGAGGAGATTGAAAAAAGGGAGGAGGTAATTAGAAACCAGAGAGATGAACTATTTTCAAGAAGTGAAATTCTTTCTTCAACCATTTCAACAAAAGATATGGATGAACTTCTTAAAAAGATAATTAATGAAATAGTGGGATTTCTTAGGATTGAATTTGCAAGCCTCCATCTTGTGATGGGGAATCAGTTACTGCTTCGCACCTACCAAGGTTTCTCCCTATCTTTTAGAGCAAAAACCCTTTCATTCCCTTTAGATGAAGCGCCTCATTGGATGAAGGAATTTATGCTCATTCATGAAAGCCTTGATGAGGATAAATTAATTCCTGAATTTATAAAGGCAGATGGTATTCAAACATTAGCATCTGTTCCACTCAGGGCATCTAATGAAGAAGAGGGATGGCTTGGGACACTTATTGTAGGAAGTAAGGATATTGATGCCATAAATGAAGATAAGGCAAGGGCGTTAAAGGTCCTGGCTGAACAGTTATCGGGATAGAGCATGTTCGATCGCTGAGGAGTGCAAGAGAGAGGCTTTCCCGACTTGAAACCCTTCGCGATATTGACAGGGCTATAATCAAGCGTCTCGATCTTAAGGAGGTTTTAAAAGTTGTTGTTGAAAGGGTGCCAAAAGATCTTGGCGCTGATATTTCTGCAATAAGTCTTATTGAAGAGGGAAGTTTAAAAACAAAGGTCTTTCTGATGCGTGTAAACGGGGGAAGATACATTGAAGAAGAATGTTTTTCCATGGCAGAAAGTCTTCTTAATTCATTTATGAACCTTAAGGAAACAGTAATTATCTATAATCTTGAGGAGGACCCGAGGATTCAGATGTTTCGTGACCGTATAAGAAACGGAAGGTTTTTTTCCTATCTTGGTGTTCCTCTTATCTCGGGGGAAAAGACAACTGGTATTCTTCATATAATTACAAGAGAACCTAAGGTCTTCTCTGATGAAGATGTTGAATTTTTTAAAACCCTTGCAGGTCAGGCTGCAATTGCAATTGAAAATGCAAAGCTCTTTGAATCATTGAAGGAAGAATTGGGGATAAGAACAAGGGCTGAAGAGGCGCTGAGGGAGACAACCCTTCGTTTAAATCATCTACTTAATACAAGCCCGACAATCATTTATTCATGCAAAATAGAAGGGGATAGGATTCTTCCTACCTGGGTGAGTTCAAATATAACATCTATCCTTGGCTACAACCCTGAAGAGGTTATTAAGCCTGATTGGTGGGTGAATAATCTCCATCCAGAGGACAGGGATAAGGCAATTACCATTTCATCAGAGATATTTTCTAAGGGTAATCTGGTTCATGAGTATCGATTCTTAAAAAAGGACAGAGACTTAGTCTGGTTGCGGGATGAACTCCGTCTCCTCAGGGATGCTCAGGGTAACCCAATAGAAATTGTAGGCGCCTGGATGGATATTACAGAACTAAAAAAGATGGATGAAAGGCGAAGATCTCTTGAGGAACAACTTTTTCAGGCTCAGAAGATGGAGGCGATTGGGAGGCTTGCAGGTGGAGTAGCCCATGACTTTAATAATATCCTTTCTGTTATTAAAGGTTACAATCAATTATTGATGTTAGACATTAAAGAAGGAGATCCCCGAAGAGGAGGTTTAAATGAGATTAATGAAGCAGTAGATCGAGCAGTAGCAATGACCCGACAACTTCTTGCCTTCAGTCGAAAACAGGTCTTAGAGATGAGAGTCCTTGACCTGAATTCAGTTATAAAGAATCTTGAGAAAATGCTTCGAAGGATGATTGGTGAGGACATTGAATTAAGAACCATACTTTCTGAAGATATTGGAAGGATTGAGGCTGATCCGGGTCAGATCGAACAGGTAATCATGAACCTCGCAGTAAATTCAAGGGATGCAATGCCCTATGGTGGAAAACTAACAATTGAGACAAAAAATATTGATTTAGATGAAGAAGATATAAAAGGACATGTGGATATGAAACCAGGTAAGTATGTTATGCTTTCAGTTAGTGATACGGGTATCGGGATGACGAAGGAGGTTCAGGGTAGGATATTTGAGCCATTTTTTACAACCAAGGGAGTGGGTAAGGGAACAGGATTGGGGTTAGCAACGGTTTATGGGATAGTGAAGCAGAGTGGGGGCCACATATGGGTATATAGTGAGCCTGGGAAAGGGGCGACTTTTAAAATCTATCTACCAAGGGTTGATAAACCTGCAGAGGAATTAAGGGCAAAAGAGGAAGCAAAAGAACTTCCACGGGGAAGCGAAACAATTCTTTTAGTTGAGGATGATGAGAAGGTAAGAAGGGTTGCTCAAAAAATCCTTGAGAAACAGGGTTATGATATAATCGAGGCACGAAATGGAGAGGAAGCAATAGAGATCTGTAAAGAAATTAAGAAACCCGTTCACCTTGTTTTAACAGATGTGGTGATGCCCGGGATGGGTGGTCGTGAACTTATAGAGAGAATTAAAGAGGTCTGTAAAGATTTTAAAGTTCTCTATATGTCAGGGTATACGGATGATGTTATTTTACGTCATGGTATTTTGGAGGAGGGGATAGCATTTATACAGAAGCCATTTACAATTGAGACCCTTACGAGAAAGGTTAGAGAGGTTTTGGATAAGCGATGAACATTAAATGAGTGAAGAGTGAAGAGTGAAGAGTGAAGAGTGAAAAGTGAAAAGTGAAGAGTGAAGAGTGAAGAGTGAAGAGTGAAGAGGGTTTATCCCTTACCGATATATTTTGTCATTTCGAATTCCCTTTTTTGTTGTTTCAAATCCCCTTTATGTCATTTCAAATCCCCTTTTTGTCATTTCGAGCGAAGCGAGAAATCTTGTCTTTAAGATTCCTCACATCCATTAGGATGTTCGGAATGACAATTTATGAGTTGTAGGGTAAAGGGGAGGGTGAGGGGAATAATTGTAAAGATTTTACGAAAGATGACTATTAGAAGAGGCTTAAACGATACAAGAAGAACGAGTCATGTTTTTGGTCTTGTTTTAAGATACAATTTAAAATATAATAAAATAAAAGAGATTATTGAGGAGGTAAAGCTTAGGAAATATGGAGGTTGAGGTAAAATTGTTTGCTACTTTAAGGGATTATCTTCCAAAAGGAAGCGAGCGCTTCTCTTGTAAGATGAAAATTGATGGAAATACACGTGTAGAAGATATTATCTCAAAACTTAAAATCCCTGAGGATATTCCTAAAATCATTTTAATCAATGGTATTCATGCAAAAAAGGATCAACTATTAAAGGATGGCGATGTTCTTAGTATTTTTCCACCTGTGGCAGGAGGTTAACTCTTTTATTGCTTTTTTAGTTTTTCCTTTAATTCCTGAATCTTCGTTTTTAATCTTTCCATTTGGTCAGGTTTAGGTTCTAAACGTGTAGCCTTCTCATACAATTCTAAGGCCTTTTGAATCTCATTTAACATCTTATAGGTGTCAGCCAAGTGTTCCATAATAATAGGATCATCTGGAGTCAATTGAATTGCCTTTTCAAGTTCGACTAAAGCCCTTTTGTAATCACCAAGCTTATAATAGACCCAACCCAAGCTATCCGTAATATAACCCATATTGGGTTTTAGCATCATGGCCTTTTGAATCATATCGAGTGCCTCATTAAGATTAATCCCTTTTTCTGCATAAGAATATCCAAGATAGTTTAAGGCATCTGCATGGTCTGGGTTTAAACGAAGGACTTCTTTCATATGGGTTACCATTTTTTCAAACTCACCCAACTTATCATAGATAGCACCAATTTGGAAAATAAGATCTATACTGTCTTTATTCTCATCAAGCCCTCTTTTTAATATATTTAAGGCCTTCTCGAGTTGGTTCTCTTTTTCATAAATAGCAGAAAGGATCAAGTAAAGTTCAGCATCTTTTGGTTTAAGTTTAATGGATTCCTCAATAAGACGAATTCCTTCATCTAATCGGTTTTGTTTCCTTAGAATAAGAACGATACTTCTTCTCGAATCAGAAAATAGCTTCGACTCTGGTGGAATCTTTTTAAATTCTGAGATAGCCTGATCATAATCTCCCTTCTCTACATAGGCTGCTCCCAAATAATATCTCACATGGTCATCCCCTGGTCTTGCGGCGAGTATGAAACTAAATTCTTTAATGGCCTGATCAAATTTTCCCTGTTCAAGGTAGATTAATCCCATCTTTGTGCGGATATCATAATCCTCTGAATCGGATTTTTGAAGTTTTTGGAACTGATCAAGTGCCTCATTAAATTTCTTTTCTTTTATATAGATTTGACCTAAACGATTTCTTGCTTTTTTATTTTCTGGATCGAGATTAAGAATCCTTTGGTAAACTTCAGCTGCCTTTTGAAGCTGGTTCTGAAGTTCATAAGTAATTCCCAAATCATAGAGGACAAGAATCATATTAGGTTCTAAATCGAGTGCCTTCAAAAAATATTCTTTTGCCTTATCATAAGATTTAATCTCAGCGTATATTCTTCCAATAGAGTATAGGGCCATAATTGAATTTGGTTCTATCTCAAGGAATCTTTTCAGTAGCTCAATAGCCTTGTCATATTGTTTGCTTTCAGCATAAAGTGAGCTCAGAAAAATATAACTCTCATGATGGCGGGGATTAATTTCGAGCGCCTTTTTATAGGATTCAATAGCTAATTGGTTTCTTTTTAAGGTAAAGTAAATGCCCCCAAGCATCAGATAAGCTTGAAAATATTTAGGATTATAAGAGATAGCAATATTGCAAGCATTAATTGCTTCCTCAACGAGTCCTTTATGGATATAAAGGTTTGCCAATTCTACATATAATAAAGGCTCTTTATCATCATATGAAATGGCCTTCTTAATTTCTTTAATTGCCTCATCCAAATTTCCTTGTTTTATTAAAAACTGAGAGACAAGAAAATGATAGTAAGCATTCGGATTTGTAAGAGGTTTTTCCCCTTTGAGATTTTGAATGTTAGATGGATTTTGGTCAGCAGGAGGGTTTTCAAATGTTAATTTTAGAAACTCAGATCTTCCTAAACATGAGGATGAAATAAAAAGGATAATGATTAGTAAGAGAATCGAAATCTTTTTCATAAATTATCTATTAATTTAGATTAACAGACTTTAGAAACAAAGTCAAAAATTTAAATAGTGTATTCTTTTTGTCTTCTGGACTTGGCAGATGGAGAAAAAGGGAGATTAAGTTTTGGTCTTCTTTTCAAATCGATATAGTGTCCTTGGATTAACCTTTAGGATCTCTGCAGCCAATTTCTTATTTCCCTGTGTTTCTTTCAATATAGCAGTAATATATTCTGCTTTGATGTCATCCAATGATTTGCGTTGTTTAATACCCTTCTTTATGATTTCAGAGGCATCTCCCATGAGTTCTCTTGGAAAATCACTTGGCATTAGATATTCTTGATCTGACATGATAACGGCCCTTTCAATTGCATTTTCGAGCTCACGAACATTTCCAGGCCAATTATATTCCAAAAGGAGTTTCATTGCCTCTTTGGAAATACCTTTGATCTCCTTTTTCATTTCTTTTGAATATCTCTCAAGGAAATGATAAGCCAAAAGTGGAATATCTTCCTTTCTGTCTTTTAGGTCGGGCAGGAAGATAGGAAAGACATTTAATCGATAGAAAAGATCCTCTCGAAATTTTCCTTCTTTAACAGCTTCTTCAAGATCAACATTTGTTGCTGCAATCATCCGTACATCAACTTTAACCCTCTCGGTGCTACCTACTTTTGTTAATTCTTTTTCCTGAAGAACTCTTAGAAGCTTTACCTGAACAGAAGGGAGAGTGTTTGAGATTTCATCCAAGAAAAGTGTTCCACCATTGGCCTCTTCGAATAAACCTTTCTTTGTTTGTATTGCTCCAGTAAATGCACCTTTTACATGACCAAAGAGTTCACTTTCGACAAGTGTCTCAGGTATTGCTCCACAGTTAAAAGGAATAAAAGGACTATCTGCCCTTGGGCTATTATAATGGATAGCCTTTGCTACGAGTTCCTTGCCTGTACCGCTATTTCCATAAATGAGAACAGTACTATTACTTGGAGCTACCTTTTCTATTAAAGAAAAGACTTCCTGCATCTTTTTACTTTTTCCAATAATGTTATTGAATTCAAATCTTTTTCTGACCTCCATCCTAAGAAGGCGATTTTCTTGGTATAGTAATGTTTCTTTGTGAACCTTAGAGATTCTTAATAAAAGGTCCCTTAGATCAACAGGCTTTGTGATGTAGTCATTAGCTCCAAGCTTCATAGCCTCCACTGCAGTTTCGATAGACCCATAAGCAGTCATCATGATGACAGGAATCTCAGGCCTTATCCCTTTTATTAGTTTAATCAATGCCATTCCGTCCATCTCAGGCATCATGAGATCGGTAAGAACCATATCGAAGACATCTTTTTCAATCTTTTCAATAGCTTGCTGCCCATTAGATGCAACTTCTACAAAGTATCCTCCCAACTGGGATAGGCCCCTTTTCAAGAAGTCACAGATATTAACTTCGTCGTCTACTACAAGTATCTTAAGAGGATTCATCTTTAAGTATTCCCAAATTTAACTATTCTAATTTTAAAGAAATAACGAAAGAAGGTCAAATGAAAACTTTTAGAATTTTACAGAGCCTCCTGTTTATGAATTTTAAAGTCTTTGAGAAAATTTTTTATTTTGTTAAAATTAATTGTAATTAAACTCTCATGACAGGTTTGACACCCACGAAAAAATTTATATTCCTATACTTTAATCCTCGCCCCTCGGGGATAGGGTTAGAGTGAGGGGGAAAAATTAGGATGGAAGAGCGGATACTAATTGTTGATGACGAAGAGGTAATCTCTAATTTGCTTGCACAGAGGCTTAGAAAGGAGGGCTATCTCTGTGAGACAGCAAGTAACGGAAAAGAGGGACTTAAGCTTTTTTACCGAAAAACTTATTCCTTGATTATCTCCGATATAAAAATGCCTGAAATGAATGGAATTGAGTTATTAAAAAGAGTAAAATCTATTCACCCTAAAATGAAGTTTATCATATTGACTGCATATCCAGAAATTGAAATGGCAGTCGAGGCAATTCGGCTTGGGGCATGTGATTTTATCCTAAAGCCAGCAGACCTTGATCTTGTTGTTTTTAGTGTAAACAAGGCGCTCGAGAATAAAAGGCTTGAAGATGAGATAGAAAATTATCATATCCGTCTTGAAGAATTGGTGGAGGAGAGGACAAATAAACTCCAAAAGGCCTATCAATATCTAAAAAGAAGTCACAAAGATTCTGTAAAGGTCTTAATTGAGGCTATTGATGCAAAGGACCCTTATACCCGGGGTCATTCTGACCGTGTTATGCGAATGAGTGTTAAGATTGCAAAAAAGATGGGTTTTTCTGAAGAAAGGCTCGAAACTATTGAATATGGAGCCCTTCTTCATGATATTGGTAAGATTGGGATTCGTGATGAGATCCTACAAAAACAAGGCGCCTTGAATCCCGAAGAGTATCAAATCATCAAAGACCACCCACTTATCGGGGTCAAGATTGTTGAGGGAGTTGATTTTTTTAAGGATAAGATTCCTATGATTCGAAACCATCATGAGCACTATGATGGTATGGGTTATCCTGATGGGTTGGTAGGAGATGCTATTCCAATTGAGGCGAGGATTATTATGGTTCCAGATGCATTTGATGCAATGACCAGTGTAAGACCCCATCGGGGTCGAATGATCTTAGAAGATGTTCTTTCTGAGCTTGAGAGGTGTAAAGGGAAACAGTTTGATCCTGAGATTGTTGAAATCTTTTTGAAAGAAAAGATTTATAAACCCTAAACCCATAAAGATTTAAAAAACCCAGGGAGTTTACGAAGATGCCTGCTAATCTTACTCCTGAATACTTAGAGGCAGAAGCCAAATTTAAACAGGCTAAGACAATCCCTGATAAGATAAAGGCCCTCGAAGTTATGATGGCTGTTATTCCGAAACATAAGGGCACTGAGAAGATGCGAGCTCAGCTTAAAAGTAGGATGGCCAAACTCAAGGATGAGCTAAATCGGAAGCCAACTATTGGAAGAGCAGAACAGGCCTTTAGTATAAAGAAGGAAGGGGCTGCACAAGTTGTTTTAATTGGCCTTCCAAATTCTGGTAAATCAACCCTTTTTACCAAAATTACAAACGCTTCATCAGAGGTTGCGGATTACCCATTCACAACAAAGAAACCTATACCTGGAATGATGAAGTTTGAAAATATTCAGATTCAATTGATTGATACACCCCCAATCAATTTAGACCATATTGAGCCTGGTTTTCCAAATCTAATTAGGAATGCAGATGTAGTTATTGTTTTATTGGATATTAATGAAGATCCAATCTTTCAAATGGAGGTTATATTTGAAATATTAAATGAGATGAAAATTAAGATTGGGAGTAAAGAAATTCCTCCTATTTTGGAAACAGGTTGGGCTTTTAAAAAGACACTTCTTTTAGTAAATAAATGTGATGTGAAAAATGGTATAGAGATCTATAAATCCTTTGAGGCCTCATTTAAAGATAACTTTGTCATACTCCCCATATCTGCACAGCAAGAGATGAACATTGAAGAAATTAAGAAAGAGGTTTATAAACTTCTTGACATTATCCGTGTTTATACAAAGGCTCCAGGTAAGGAGCCGGATTTTACAGAACCTGTAATCCTCAAGAAGGGAAGTACCATAGAAGATGTTGCTTTGTCAATCCATAAAGATTTTGCTTCGAAACTACGTTATGCAAGAATCTGGGGATCTGGGAAATTTGGTGGACAGATGGTTAAGAAAGATTTTAAAGTAAGCGAAGGAGATGTGGTAGAACTTCATATATAATGACAAACGACTCTGGGAAAGACGATGGATGAATGAGAGAGGATGGAGGAGGGATGATAAATCGTAGATCTTTTATTAAATGGCTAACGGGTTTCTCTATTCTTCCGGTATTTCCTTTCTTCTTAACTGAATCGGAGGCAGCACTCCCTCCCCAAATAGAAGAGAAAAGAAGGTCAATCGCTGAATCCTTTAAGGGAGAGGAACTTGTTTATGAAATCGGTTTTTGGATATTTAACCGAGTAGCCTCGGGAAGATTAAGTTTTAAAGCCTTAGACAAAAAAGGACTTTATATGGCAAGTCTTCAAGCTGAAACCACGGGGCTTGCAGGTTGGATTTCAAGATACAGAATGGATACATATCGTTCTGTCATGGAAGAAGTAGACGGGGGTAAAAGACTTAGATCCCTATCCTTTGAAGAAGAGATAAGGATTGGTAACAAATTGAGACAAAAAACTCATCTATTTGATTATCAAAGAAGATTATGGATAAAGATTAATAAAAAAAAGGATGGAACCATTGAGAGACTTGAAGAAGAGATTCCTCCTGGAATGATATACGATGATTTTCTTACGGCTTCCTATAACTTTCGTTATGGAGTTTATGGAGAGATTGTTAGAGGAAGAAACTATACAATTCCTACATTTCCCAGAAAAGGTTCTTCGAGCTATGAAGTGAGGATAGCGCCAAAGGAGGAGGAAGAAAAAAGAAGAAGGAAAGAAAAAAATAAAGAAAGTAAGGATTTCTTTATAAAACTTTTTTTAGATCCAGAGATAACCCACTCAAAAGATGGATTAATAGAAGGCTGGCTATCTAAGGAATTATATCCAATCGAAGGGATGATCAGAGATGTGGTTCTTTTTGGGGATGTTCGGGGAAGATTGATTAATAATAATCGGGCATGATTTAGTTTTTAGTTATTGAAGATGGATACTCATTCTATTTTTATCAGGATAAATCGAAGAGACATAGCCTATTTTAAATTTATCGTTGAATCTCATGAAGGGATAGCTGTGGTAAGAACAAAAGATCCACGGGAGGCAATACTGGAATTAATGGTAGCACCTGGTTGTGAACGGGAGGTTGAAGAGGTTATTGAAGTGCTTCGTAAAGAGATATCTATTGAAAAACTATAAAGAGGCTTAAATGAATAAGATAGAGAATGTCCTTAAGAAAATTTCAGTGGAGAAAATCCTTAAAGAGGCTTTAAGTGAAGGGGGTGATTTTTCGGATCTTTTTTTTGAGAGAAACTATTCTGTAAGCATTGTATGCGAAGAGGATAGAATTGAGAAAGTTATTTCTAATCTCGATTTTGGAATAGGCCTTAGGACCATTTTTGAGGGAAGGACATTCTATAGTTTTACCAATAGAATGGATGAGAAAAATCTTATCAATTTGGCTCAGATCATAAAGTCATCCCTTCGGAAGGAGAAAGAAGGTTCTAAGTTATCAATTCTTTCTAAAAAAGAACAGATCCAACAAAGTCAGGGAATTTCACCATCATTGTTTTCTATCGAAAAGGATCCAAAAGGTATTTCACTTCAAGAGAAGATTTTAATGGTAAAAAGAGCAAACGATTTTGTCCGAAAGATGGATCCCCGAATCAAGCAGGTTAAAGTAATCTATCGAGATTCTACTCAATTTATCTCAATTGCCAATTCTGATGGGATTTTTATTGAAGGTGATAGAAGTGGCATAGTCTTTTCGGTTCAAGTGGTTGCTTCAGAAGATGAGATAATCCAGACAGGTTATGAGGTTGTTGGAGGAACTATGGGTTTTGAGCTGTTCGATAATTATCCTCCAGAGGAAGTTGCTAAGATTGCAGCGCATAGGGCCCTTCTAATGCTCAGAGCTAAAAGGGCACCTATGGGGAGGATGACTGTTGTGCTTTCGAGTGAAGCTGGTGGAACGATGATACACGAAGCTATTGGTCATGGCCTTGAAGCAGATTTAGCCCAGCAAGGACTCTCAGTCTATTCTAATAAAATAGGGCAAAAAGTAGCCTCTTCCCTCATTACAGTGGTAGATGATCCTACCATACCAAAGAAGAGAGGATCCTATGCATTTGATGATGAAGGGGTTACTTCACGGAGGACAATCTTGGTAGAAGAAGGCATCCTAAAGGGATATCTTTATGACCGACTTACTGCTATGAAGGATGGAGTTTTCTCTACTGGAAACGGGAGAAGAGAATCCTATCAACATAGGCCTATTCCAAGGATGAGTAATACTTTAATTTTACCTGGAAAGATGAAACCCGAAGAGATTATTCATTCTGTTGAGAAAGGGCTATATGTAAAGAAGATGGGTGGAGGACAGGTAAACACAGTTAATGGCGATTTTGTTTTTGAAGTAAATGAAGGATATTTAATTGAAAAAGGAATGATAGGTGAACCTGTAAGAGGTGCAACCCTTGTGGGAAATGGTCCGAGAATACTTCAAGAGATTGATATGGTTGGAGATGATCTGGGATTTGGTATCGGGACATGTGGAAAGGATGGTCAAGGAGTTCCTGTTTCTGATGGTCAGCCTACACTAAGGATTCCAGAGATAATCATAGGAGGTCGTGAGCAATCAAATTAAGTAGAATTTTTCAATCTTTCCAATTTGACCTTTGAGATTCTTTGGCCAAACATCTCAACAATACTGAGTCTTTTTCCTTCCATCTCTATACCATCACCAACTTGAGGAATCCTTTGAAGGGCTGTCATAAGAAAGCCTCCAAGTGTTTCATATTCAGGAGATTCAGGAAGCGATATATTATAATCCTCTTTTAGATCCCTTAGACTGATTGATGCATCAATCATTAGTGTCCCATCTTTCAACTGCAAAACAGGACTTTCTATATCGTATTCATCCCTTATTTCTCCAACAAGTTCCTCAAGGAGATCTTCTATTGTTACTAAACCTGAAATTCCACCATATTCATCTACAAGAAGGGCCATATGTGTCCTTCGCTTCTGCATCTCTCCCAAAAGGAGACTAAGCTTCATTGTCTCTGGTATGAAAAATGGAGGTTTAATAATCTTACGAATATCAATTTGGCCTGTTTTGGTCAAAATGGTAAAAAAATCCTTCGCATGAAGAACTCCACGAATATCCTGAAGGTCTTTTCCATAAACAGGGTAACGAGAAAATTGTTCCTCCTCTATAATTGTCCTTATTTCCTCAGGTGATTTGTCTATCTGAATTGCAACTATCTGTGTTACAGGAACCATTACTTCTTTAGCCGACATATCCGTGAATTCAAAAACATGTTGAAGAATCTTCTCCTCAACAGGTTCAAATACACCATGTTTACCTCCCTCTTTGATTAACATTCTCACTTCTTCTTCAGTAATATAGGCCCTTTCAGTAAAAAGCTTTCGGCCAAATGGCGAAAGAACGATTGATGTACTAAAAGTAAGAAGCTTTACAAAAATATAAACTATTTTAGAGAAGGTATCTATTGTTCTTGCTGTCCAAAGTCCAATTGTTTCAGGATGCATCAATGCGATGGATTTTGGTACAAGTTCCCCAAATATCACAGAAAAATAGGTAAACAATATGACCACAATTCCAATGGCTATAGGTTCAGCACCAGACGATATTACCTTAATAGGAACAACTTGGAGGGCAGGTTTTATCACTTTGATAGCTGTGGCTCCTCCGATAGCCGATGCCAAGGCGCTTACTCCGGTAATTCCTATTTGGATTGTTGCCAGAAATCGATCTGGCTCTTGTTTGAGTTTTAAAAGGGATTTTGCACCACTTTTACCACTATCAGCCATCTGCTGAATAAAACTCTTTCTGGCAGTGACTACGGCAATCTCTGTGCCTGCTAAATATCCATTTATAAGGATAAGAATTCCTATTAAAAATATTTCTCCTAAGACCTCTTGCATGAGTTCCTCCTTCTCTTTATTGGGGGTACCAAGGAAGAAAAAATATGGAAGGAAAATGACATAGAAAAAATTAACGAATTTTTAAAAATTAACTTTCTTAAGTCTTTCAATTGCTTCTTTGAGTAATGACTCATCAGTTGTGATAGTCATTCGGATATAACCTTCACCAAAATCTCCAAAACCATTTCCTGGAGTTACAACAATCCCTGCCTTTTCGAGAAGAAATGTAGCAAATTGGGCTGAGCTAAAGCCTTTGGGTACTTGGATCCAAAGATAGAAGGTCGCTCGAGGTTTATCAAGTTCCAAACCTATCGTTCGTAAACCGTTAACCATAATATCTCTTCGTCTTTCATATATTTTTATGATCTCTTGAACTGGAGTTTCAAAGTGAGTTAGAGCTTCAATCCCTGCTTCTTGAATTGCTTGAAATAAACCCGAATCAATATTAGTCTTAATCCTTCCAAGTCCTGATATAATCTCAGAGCGACCGACAGCAAACCCTATCCTCCAACCTGTCATATTAAAGGTCTTTGAAAGGCTATGAAACTCAATTCCTACCTCCCTTGCACCATCCACCTCAAAAATGCTCGGAGGTCTATATCCATCAAAAGCCACCTCTGAGTAAGCCGCATCATGGCATATAATGATTTGATGGCGGATAGCAAAAGAAACAACCTCTTTTAGGAAAGATTTTTCAGCTACCGCTGCAGTTGGGTTGTTTGGATAATTTATAAATAGAATCTTTGCCTTTTCTAATATCTCTTTTGGTACTTCTGAAAGATTTGGTAAAAATCCATTCTCTTTTCTTAGGGGTAAAAAAAAGGGAATTCCTCCTGCAAAAAGGGTTGATACACGATAGACAGGATAACCAGGGTTTGGAACTAATACATAATCACCTGGATTGACAAAGGCAAGCGGAATATGAGCAATTCCTTCCTTTGAACCAATCAGTGCAATGATTTCTCTTTCAGGATCGAATCTTACACCAAACCTCCGATTAAACCAATGGGCAACTGCCTCTCGGAATTCCCTCATTCCTTCATAAGAGGGATATCTGTGATTCTTAGGATCCTCAGATGCCTTTTTTAATCTTTCAATGATAGGTTTAGGAGTCGGAAGATCAGGATCTCCTATGCCGAGATCAATAAGGCTTATACCTTTTCTTTTCATTTCCTCCTTTTTCTTATCTATTTCTGCAAATAGATAAGGAGGAATTTGACCAATACGATTTGCCATCTCAATCTTCATCATACTTTTTCCTTTCCTAAGAGATTAAAATAAAGTTAAATAAATATTAATTATTTTACTAATAGAATTCAAGAGATTTCTGTTGACATCGAATCTCCTACCTATCATAATTATAAATAATTTCTCAAATCCCATTTGTCTTCTTCAATAATGGTGATTTAGAGATTTAAATAATAAAATTTAAGAGGATATAATGAATGGAATAAAAAAAATAATTATTTCTCTTTTTTTGGTCTTTGGGTTAATGTATCTCTATTCATGCAGTGGAACAGGAAAGGCTTTAAAAACCATTGAAGGAGATCCTGAGCTTCTCTATAAAGATGGATTGGCACGATATAACAAAAGAGATTATTCAGAAGCATTAAAAAAATTTGAACAGTTAAAGTCATCTTTTCCAGATAATCCGCCTTTTACAACATTGGCTGAGTTAAGGATTGGGGATTGCCATTTTCACATGAAAGAGTATGTTGAGGCTATTTCGGCCTATGAAGAATTCAAAAAGATTCACCCTACTCATGAAGATATTCCTTATGTCCAATTTCAGATTGCAATGTCTTATTTCAATCAGATGTTAAGTCCAGACCGAGATCAAACCTTTACTAAAAAGGCCCTTTCGAACTTTGAGTATTTAGTCAAAAACTATCCACCCAGTATTTTTACCGAAAAGGCAAAACCAAAGATTGAGATATGTAAAAAACGATTAATTGATCATGAATTCTATATTGGAAATTATTATTTTAAACAGGGAAGATTTGAAGCTGCCGCTCAGCGTTTCAATGGTATACTAAAGATGTATCCAGGCGGAAATGATGAGGATAAAACACTCTTCTTTTTGGGGAAAGCTTATATCGAACTTGAACAGATAGATAAGGCTAAGGAAGCCTTTCTAAGAATTGTAAATGAGTATCCAAAAAGTCAATACTATAAAGAGGCAAAGTCCTTCATTGAAAAGACTCCTTTATTAGAAAAGGTATCTATTCAAAAGGCAAAAGATGTAAAAAATAAAAAAAGGTTACCCGAAAGTGATGATCAAAATTTTGTAGTAATTAAATATGAGGAAGAATCAAGAAGACCTATTGGGCCCCATGAAGATAAATTCGCTATGGTTGAAAAAAGCCCATCTCTACCAAGAATAGATAGTGAAGTTTTAAATCTATCTGATGAACCAAAGGACGAAGGTCGTATCCAAGCTTTTTCTGAATCAGATGGGTTGAAGATTGAGGAAGAGAAGAGAATGTTCATACACGAGCAGGTAGCAACAAAAAAAGAAGTTAAAGAACATCAAGAAGACAAGGGAGAAGGATCAAAGGAATTAGGTTTCAAAGAATCAAGTAATCCTATTGAGATTACCTCTGATAGGGTAGAAAGCTATTCAAAAGAAAATTTGATTATATTTCGTGGAAATGTTACTGCGCGTCAGAGGGATATGGTGATTTATGCAGATTCTATACAGGCATTTATATTAAGTGATGGCAGAGGTATTGAAAGGATTGTAGCTGATGGGAATGTCAGGATTCAGCAGGGCCTTAGAATGGCAAATTGTGATAAGGCTGTCTTTTATAATAATGATCAGAAGGTCATCCTGACAGGAAATCCTAAAATTATGGAGATGGAAAATGAAATTTCAGGAGATGAGATTATATTTTATGTCGAGAGAAATGAAATTGAGGTAAAGGGTGGAGACAAGGAAAGAGGTAAGCTTAAGATTAAGCTTGAAGGAAAAGGGTTTGGAAAAATTGATTAAGAATAATTCATAGAGGTGTTAGTTTATGTTTGAGAGTCTTTCAGAAAAACTTCAAATGATATTTAAAAAACTTAAAGGCCATGGAAAATTAACAGCGGAGAATATTCAAGAGGCCTTAAAAGAGGTAAGAATTGCTCTACTCGAGGCTGATGTAAACTTTAAGGTGGTTAAGGATTTTATCCAGTCTGTTGAAAAGAGGGCAATAGGTCAGGAGGTGATGGCAAGCCTTACACCTGCGCAACAAATGATAAAGATTGTCAAAGAAGAAATGACCCGGCTTATGGGTGGAGAGGAACAGAGGATTAATCTTTCAGGTACACCTCCTATTCCTCTCATGCTTGTCGGACTTCATGGTTGTGGGAAGACCACAACCGCTGCAAAACTGGCGCGATATTTTAGAGAAAGAAAGAAAAGACCTTATCTTGTTGCTGCTGATGTATATCGACCGGCTGCTATTGAACAATTAAAGAAATTGGCAGAGGATCTGAAGATAGATTTTTATTATCCGGAGGCTTCCCAATCCCCTCTTGAGATTTGTATCAAGGGCAAAGAGAAAGCTTTTAAAGGAGGATACGATTTAGTCATCATCGATACTGCAGGAAGGCTTCATATTGATGAGGCTTTGATGCTTGAACTAAGAGAGATAAAAGATCAGATAAAACCCAAAGAGATACTACTCGTTGCTGATGCTATGACTGGTCAGGATGCAGTGAATATTGCTAAGAGTTTTAATGAAAGGTTGGGAATTGATGGGGTAATCTTAACGAAGATGGATGGAGATGCACGGGGAGGAGCAGCCCTTTCAATTACTGCGGTTACACAAAAGCCTATTAAATTTATAGGGACAGGTGAAAAACTGGATGCGCTTGAATCCTTCCATCCTGATAGGATGGCTTCTCGGATCCTTGGGATGGGAGATGTATTAACATTGATTGAGAAGGCAGAGGCCGCTTTTGATGAAAAAAGGGCAAAAGAATTAGAAAAGAAGATAAGAAAGGATTCATTTACCCTTGAAGATTTTAAAGAGCAGCTTCAGCAGATTAAAAAGATGGGTTCTCTCGAATCCATTCTTGGAATGATACCAGGTCTTGGCAAAAAGATAAAGAATATGGGAGGGATCGATTTTGATGAGAAGAAACTTGCAAGGATAGAAGCCATAATAAATTCAATGACCCCAAAAGAACGGGCTAACTATGCTATCATTGATGGAAGTCGTAGATTAAGGATTGCGCGTGGAAGTGGAACAAGTGTTCAAGAGGTAAATCAGTTATTAAAACAATTTGCTCAAACTAAAAAAATGATGAAGCAGTTTGCTAAGATGGAGAAAAAAGGATTTGCAGGAGGAAGGATTCCCTTTTTTTCTTAGGTTTTTCTGAAGAAATAGAATAGTATTTGTGATTTTTAAGAATTGAGGTTATATTTATTAAAAGGAGGTGATTTAAAGAGAAGATGGCTATATCCATGAGGTTAATGAGATTTGGTGGGAAGAAAAACCCTTTTTATCGAATTGTTGTTTCAGATAGTCGGTCTCCAAGAGATGGGAGATTTATTGATCAGATTGGAACCTATGATCCTAAAAAGGATCCTATTGAAGTCAGGATTAAGGAGGAAAAGGCAATCGAATGGTTGAAAAAAGGTGCACAGCCAACAGATACAGTTCGTAGATTATTAATTAAATCAGGAGTCTCAAAAAAACTTAATGAAGTAAAGATGTAAATATGCCTTTTCATTCTTTTTCATTAAAAGATCCCAATATGAATTCCGTTTGGAAAATTAGAGAACCTGGAGGTGGATTATGAGAAGTACAAAAGAGCTTATTGAATACATTGCAAAGGCTTTGGTCGATCATCCTGATCAGGTAAGGGTTTCAGAGATTGAGGGAGAAAAAACCTCAGTCATTGAACTCTCTGTTGCCAAAGACGATTTGGGAAAGGTGATCGGAAAACAGGGTAGGACAGCAAGAGCCATAAGGGTGATATTAGGGGCTGCCTCTGCAAATTTGGGAAAACGTTCAGTCTTAGAAATCATTGAATAAAAAATAAGATTGATAAGAAACTGGCTTTTAGGGGATGGCGATACTTCTGATGGGAGTCGCCTCCCCAAAAATAATGATTAATGATGTTTTACCCTATTGGTAGGGTTATAAAACCTCATGGGGTTAAAGGAAAGATTAAAATAGATTATTTCGGAGAGGATTTTGATCATTTCTCTTATTATAAAGAGATATTTATTAAAGATTCTACTGGTCAATTAAAACCTTATGAGGTTATTCAAGCAATACCTAAACCCCCAAGAATAATCCTTCGTTTAAAAGGAATTGAAAGAATAGAGGAGGCAACTTCACTCACTGGAAGGGAGATATTTGTCAAAAGAGAGAATTTTCCTCCCTTATCTGAAGGAGAATATTATTGGGTAGATCTTATTGGGATGAGTGTTGAAACAGACAATGGGAAAAGGATTGGAAAGGTTAAACGTATCTTCCCAACAGGAGCAAATGATGTGATTGTGATTGAAGGAAAAATAAGGGAGATATTTTTACCAGCTATTGATAAAGTAATTAAAAAGGTAGATTTTAAAAAAAGGCTCATAGAGGTTGCTCGACTGGAGGGGTTATGGGATGAAAAAGATGAAATTTGATATTCTTACCCTATTCCCTAATATGTTTTCTTCACCTTTTCAGGAAAGCATCATAGGAAAGGCAATTAAAAAAGGACTTATAGAGGTAAGAACAGTCAATATAAGAGACTTTTCATTGGATAAACACAAGACAGTAGATGATACCCCTTATGGAGGAGGACACGGTATGGTGATGAAGGTTGAGCCTATTGTTAAGGCAATTAGGTGGATAAAATCTCAGGATCCTTCTTCATGGACAATCTATCTATCTCCTCAAGGGGAACCATTGAATCAAAAGAAAGTGGAAGAACTATCCAAAAAATCTCATCTAATCCTTCTTTGTGGAAGATATGAGGGTGTGGATGAAAGGGTGAGGGAATTTTATATAGATGAAGAGATTTCAATAGGTGACTATATATTAACAGGTGGAGAACTTGCGGCAATGGTTATTGTTGATGCCGTTTCAAGACTTATTCCAGGAGTATTGGGAGCTGAGGAATCAGCAAAGGAGGATTCTTTTTTTAATTCTCTTTTGGAGTACCCTCAATATACACGACCATTCATTTTTGAAGACCATCCTGTTCCAGAAATACTAATTTCAGGCAATCATTTAGCTATTTCTGAATGGAGAAAGAGAGAGGCACTTAAAAGGACTTTTATGAAACGGCCTGACTTATTAGTAAACGCAGACCTAACTGATGAGGATAAAAGATTTATAGAGGAATTAAAGAAAGGAAAATCAACCCGCACGAGCCCTTAATTATGAATAAGAGCAAAGGGCTAAGAGCAAAGAGCAGGGGGCAAGGATATTAAAAGGTTTGTCTTAGATGGGTTCTAATATTTATATTGGTTTGGTGCACTATCCGGTTTATAATGTGAGAGGAGAGATTGTTGCCACTGCAGTTACAAATTTTGATATACATGATATCTCTCGGTTGGCAAAAAGTTATGATTTAGGAGGGTTCTTTATCATAACACCCCTTGAAAGTCAGGTGGCATTGGTAAATAGAATCATTTATCATTGGAAGGTCGGTGAGGGTTCTTTATACAATCCTATTCGAAAAGAGGCATTGTCTTTGGTTCGGGTTTCAAGAAGTTTAGATGAAACAGAGCAGGAGATTTTTAATCAATGGGGGAAAAAAATAATAAAAATTGCAACTGGCGCTCAAGCCTACGGGCATTGCATTCGTTTTAAAGATATGAGAAAATTATTGGGTCAAAAGGATAATCCATTCCTTTTGCTTTTTGGGACTGGATGGGGATTAACTCGAGAGATTAAGGAGAATTCAGATTATATACTTGAACCTATTGAAGGGAAAGGCTATAATCATCTCTCTGTTCGTTCTGCAGTAGCTATAATTTTGGATAGGTTATTAGGAGAATTAAGGGAATAAAAATGAATCCATAAAATTTTAATTGAAATAGAAAATAAAAGGAGTTTAAGATGAATCCAGTAGAATTGGTTGAAAGGGAACAGTTAAGAACAGATTTGCCCGATTTTAAGGTTGGCGACACTGTAAGAGTTCACGTAAAGATAATTGAGGGTGAAAAAGAGAGGATTCAGCCTTTTGAAGGTGTTGTGATTCGAAAGAAAAAAGGAGGCATTCGATCTACCTTCACAGTAAGAAAGGTCTCTTATGGGATTGGTGTTGAAAGGATATTTCCTCTTCATTCACCTCGAATTGAGAGGATAGAGGTCATCAATCGAGGAAGGGTTAGAAGGGCAAAGCTGTTTTATCTTAGAAACCTTCGAGGCAAGGCAGCTCGAATTAAAGGTGAGAAGAAACAGGAAGCAGAATAAAGAGCTTTTTATAAATGGAAAGCTTCCTTCATCTGGTCCTACAGACTATTTTGAAAGGATCTGTTACAACCTTGGTTATCAGAAGGTTGCAGGGGTAGATGAAGTAGGAAGAGGGACTTTAGCTGGGCCTGTAGTTTCGGCTGCAGTGATTCTTCCAAAAGAAGGTATTGGTGAAAGTCTTTTTGATTCTAAGAAGATCTCTGAAAAGAAGCGTGAGTCTCTTTATGAACATATTCTTTCTCGGGCTTTAGGAATAGGCATTGGATGGGTGGATTCTGAAGAGATTGACCAAATAAATATATTTAATGCTACCTTAAAGGCCATGTATTTGGCAATAAAGAATCTTCCTATCCCTCCTGATTTTGTACTAATTGATGGTAATCAATATCTCCATCTAAATCTTCCCCAAAGATTCATACCTAAAGGTGATCAACTTTCAAACTCTATTGCCGCAGCCTCAATTGTGGCAAAGGTCACAAGAGATCGGATGATGTTTGAATGTCATAAAATTTATCCACAATATAATTTTGCAAAACATAAAGGTTATGGAACCAAAGAACATAAAGAGGCTATCCAAAGATACGGGATTTGTGAAATCCACCGGAAAACATTTCGGGGAGTGAAAGAATATTTATAATTAAAGAATTAAAATCCTGAAACTACTTTGCTTAAGTATGCCAATGGAGAAAAAAGAACTTGGGAAAAAAGGAGAAGAATTAGCTATTGGTTTCTTAAAGAAGAATGGTTATCGAATAATTCAAAAAAATTATGTGTGTAAATTAGGAGAGATGGATATTATCGCAAGGGATAAGGATACACTTGTTTTTGTTGAGGTTAAGACCCGTCGCTCTAATCAATTTGGCCCACCTCAATTGGCTGTTAATCTTTCTAAACAAACCAAACTATCTAAGGTGGCATTAAATTTTTTAAAAGAAAATAAGATTGAAGATGTAAAGGCAAGATTCGATGTAGTTGCGATCGAGCTTAACCCTAATCAAAATAAAATAGAGCTGATTAAGGATGCCTTCGAATTGCAATATTTCTGATCAGGATAAGGGATCAATTGGTTTATCAAAAAGATATGTAACTTATTGAAAATCAATTAAAATTATTTTAAATTAATTTTAGAAAAACTTAACGCTAGGGGAGCTCATTGGGCTGAGAGTCCTTGCCATCGTGGCAGGGAGACCCTCTGAACCTGTTTGGGTAATTCCAGCGAAGGGAAGCGGAAGATTAATTGGGAGCCGTAATACCTCCATTGGAATTACGGCTTTTTATTTACTTTATAAAAGAAAGGATTGTATATGATGTCACTTGATGAAAAGATTATTACAGAAGCAATTATTGAAAGATACTTTGCGAAATTAAAAAGTAGCCTCTCAGTTGATGTTGCAATTGTGGGTGGAGGGCCATCGGGTTTAGTATGTTCCTATTATCTTGCTAAAAATGGTTATAAGGTTTCACTTTTTGAGAGGAAGTTATCTATTGGAGGTGGAATGTGGGGTGGAGGAATGATGTTTAATGAGATTGTAGTCCAAGAAGAAGGAAAAAGGATCCTTGATGAGTTTGAAATTCAAACCTATCCTTATCGGGATGGCTATTATACTGCAGATTCCGTAGAATCCATCTCCACTCTTTGTTCAAAAGCAGTAAAGGCAGGAGTCAAAATCTTTAATCTTTTAAGTGCTGAAGACCTTGTAATAAAACATAATCGAGTCTCAGGTTTAGTGCTTAATTGGACAGCTGTTGAAATGGCTCAGTTACATGTAGATCCTCTAACGATTGAATCAAAATTTGTTGTAGATGCAACAGGTCATGCAACAGAAGTAGTTGCAATCCTTCAAAGAAAAAATGATATCAAGCTCTTTACTGAAACTGGAAAGATATTGGGAGAAAGATCTCTATGGGCAGAGGCCGCAGAGAATGATACTTTGAGCAATACTCGAGAAGTTTTTCCAGGTCTCTATGTCACTGGAATGGCAGCTAATGCAGTTTTTGGTTCATATAGAATGGGGCCAATATTCGGCGGGATGCTTCTCTCGGGAGAAAAGGCTGCTCTTTTGATTAGCGAGGAATTAAAAAGATGGAAATAAAGAGGATACTAACAATTGCAGGTTCGGATTCAGGAGGAGGAGCAGGGATCCAAGCAGATCTAAAAACCATCACCTTATTGGGAGGTTACGGTCTTAGTGTAGTTACTGCCCTTACAGCTCAAAACACTCTTGGGGTTTTTTCTATCCATGAACTTCCTTCAACATTTGTTTCTGAACAAATGGATTCAGTCCTTTCAGACATTGGTGCAGATGTCATAAAGACAGGCATGTTAGCCCGAGCTGATATTATAGAGGTGGTTGTAAAGAAGATAAAGCAGTATGGAATTAAGACAGTGGTGGTGGATCCTGTAATTTATTCAAAAAGTGGAGATGTTCTTCTTTGTGAAGATGGCAGGGATAAGTTGATCAAAAGGCTTATTCCATTAGCTTCTGTGGTTACACCCAACCTTTTAGAGGCTACCATACTTACAGGTTTAGAGCTCAATAGCAAAGAAGATATGATAAAGGCAGCCAAAAAGATTTACCGGATGGGAGCTAAAGGGGTAGTTATTAAAGGAGGCCATCTCAAAGGGGAGATGGCAATTGATATCTTATATGATGGGAAAAGATTTTATGAATTTTGTTCCAAAAGGATTGAATCCAAAAATACTCACGGAACAGGTTGCACTTATGCTTCAGCTATTGCAACGCTGTTAGCTAAAGGGGATTCTCTTCCAGAGGCTGTAAGGAAGGCAAAAGAGTTTGTCTCATTAGCTATAGAGAATGGTTTAGATTTAGGCAAAGGAAGCGGTCCAGTAAATCCTTTTGCTAACACCCTTAAAGAGATTAAGAAATATGAAGTCCTAAACGAGCTTTGTAAGGCTTTGGAAATTTTAAAGAAGGAAAGGATAGGACACCTCATCCCAGAGGTTTCTTCGAATCTTGGATATGCCCTTCCTTATGCAAAAAGCTTTGAAGATGTTGCTGCCTTTCCGGGAAGGATTGTGAGATTTAGAGAGTCAATTGAAACTGTTGGAGCTCCAGAATTTGGTGCCTCAAAGCACATTGCTAATATCATTCTTTCAGTGATGCGTTTTAACCCTGAATATTGTTCAGCAATGAATATCAGATATTCAAAAGAGAATATTTTGAAATTGAGAAAAAAGGGTTTTCTCGTCGCCCATTTTAGTAGAGAGGCTGAACCTAAGAAAATAAAACAGCGTGAAGGTTCTTCTCTTGAATGGGGGGTTTCAGAGGTTTTGAAAAAATTGGGAAAGGTTCCTGACTTCATCTATGATGAGGGTGATATAGGTAAGGAACCAATGATACGTGTTTTAGGGAGAAATCCAATAGAAGTTATAAATAAGATTAAGACTTTAATCTAAGAAGAAAGAAGGTAAATTTTATGACTCAGAAATTAGAGGCACAGAAAAATATTTTAACAAAAGAGATGGAATATGTGGCTAAAGAAGAAGGAGTTGATACTCAGTGGCTTCGGGAAAAAGTGGCACAAGGTAGAGTGGTAATTCCTGCTAACAAGAATCATAGAAATCTAAAACCTATCGGAATCGGTGAGGGGCTCAGGATTAAAGTTAATACTAACATCGGTACCTCATCTGACCATGTAGATTTGGAGGAAGAATTAAAAAAACTCGAAGTAGCAATTAAAGCAGGAACGGATACTGTGATGGATCTCAGCACTGGAGGAGATATCGATACTATAAGAAAAGAAATTTTGCGGCACTGCACTTTACCCGTTGGAACTGTTCCAGTTTACGAGGCAGCTATTGAAGCAGTGCGAAAAAGAGGAGCCCTTTCAAATATGAGGGTTGAAGATCTTTTTGAGGTGATTGAACGTCAAGCTGAAGAGGGTGTAGATTTTATGACAATTCATTGTGGGGTCACAAGGAATGCTCTGGAGCGTTTAAGGCGAGGAGGTCGATTGCTTGGAATAGTGAGCCGTGGGGGTGCTTTCCTTACGGAATGGATGATATATACAGGAAGGGAAAATCCTCTTTTTGAGAATTATGATAAAGTTTTAGAGATTGCAAAGAAGTTTGATGTAACCTTGAGCCTCGGAGACGGTCTTAGACCAGGATGTATTGCAGATGCAACTGATAGAGGTCAGGTTGAGGAAACTATTGTTTTAGGTGAATTGACCGAGAGGGCTTGGGCTGAGGGGGTTCAAGTAATGATTGAAGGTCCGGGTCATGTTCCACTTGAGCAAATTGAGGCAAATGTCATTTTACAAAAGAGGCTATGCAAAGGAGCTCCATTTTACGTGCTTGGACCATTAGTCACAGATATATCTCCAGGATACGACCATATCACGTGTGCGATTGGAGGAGCTGTTGCAGGTCGAGCAGGGGCAGATTTTTTGTGTTATGTAACTCCCTCTGAACATCTTAAGTTACCTTCTATTGAAGATGTGAAAGAGGGTGTCATCGCAGCAAGAATTGCTGCTCATGCCGCAGATGTTGCAAGAGGAAATAAAAAAGCTATACAAAGAGATATTGAAATGGCCAAGGCACGAAAATCATTTAATTGGGAGAAACAGATTCAACTTGCCATTGATCCAGAAAAGGCCAGACAATATCATGAAGAAGGAAAATCTCAAGAAGGGGATGTTTGTACTATGTGTGGGGAATTCTGTGCCATTAAAAAGGTTAAAGATTTTTTAGACAATAACATCACCAAGATATAAATGAAAGGAGGGATCCTTAGATGCCAGCTATTTCTAAAAAAGTTGGTTCTAAGAGCAAAAAGGGAGTAAAGGAGGAAAAGAAGATAAAGAAGAAAGATGAATTGACCGAGTTGAAAAAGGAGGTGACAAAGTTAAAAAGACAATATCAATCAAAGATTAAAAACCAGGAGGCAAAGATTAAGGAGTTAAGCGAGGCAGTTGAGAAAAAAGATGCTGAAATACTTCGACTTAAAGATGAATTGGAATACAAGAATAAACAGCTTGCCTCAAAAGATGTGGAGTTTGAAACCTATAAAAAAGCAACTGAGGAGAAGGTCATTCAACTTGAGGCAAAGCTTAAAGAGTTTGAAAGTAAGAAGAATGAAAATTAATCTATGCTTGAGGTTAAGGATTTAAGGAAGAGTTTTGGTGGGGTTCACGCAGTAAACCATTGTTCTTTTACTGTAAAAAAGGGAACAATTACAGGGCTGATCGGACCAAATGGAGCAGGGAAGACTACACTATTTAATATCATTACAGGTTTTTATCAACCTGATGGAGGAAAGATTTTTTTCGAAGGTGAAAGGATTGACGGCCTATTACCACACCAGATTTTTAAAAGAAAGATCTGTAGGACATTTCAAATTACCCGCGAATTTCCCCATATGACCCTTCTTGAAAACCTGATGCTTGTACCAGGAGATCAATTAGGGGAAAAGATTTGGAATACATGGTTTCGTCAGAATTCTGTTAAAAAGCAAGAGAATAAGCTTCGCCACAAAGCCCAGGAGATTCTCGAGTTTTTCGAATTGCATCATCTAAAGGATGAATATGCTGGTAACCTCTCAGGAGGTCAAAAAAAACTTCTTGAACTTGCAAAGACACTCATGGCAGATCCACAATTAGTTCTTTTAGATGAGCCAGGTGCAGGTGTTAATCGAACATTAATGAATAGATTGGTGGATAATATAAAGAGACTCTCCCTCGAAAAGGGTATTACCTTTCTTATCGTTGAGCATGATATGGATCTTGTAATGAACCTTTGTAATCCTATTATTGTGATGAGTGAAGGAAGAAAATTATCCGAAGGAACACCAGAAGAAATCCGTAACGATCATCGTGTTCTTGAGGCCTATCTCGGAGGACAATATAGGTGATACTCTTAGAACTCATCGAGCTTACTTCAGGTTATGGAAAGACGGATATACTTAATAATTTTTCATTGACACTCAATAAAGAGGAAATCCTCTCTATCATTGGTCCTAATGGAGCAGGAAAATCAACACTCCTAAAAACAATCTTTGGTCTACTCATTCCTAAAAAGGGAACAATAAGGTTTCAAGAAGAAGAAGTAACTGGTTTAAGTCCAGATAAAATGGTCCGAAAGGGGATGGGTTATGTCCCTCAGACTGAGAATGTATTTCCCTCTCTGACAGTTCAAGAAAACCTTGAGATGGGTGCCTTTATAAAAAAAGAGATAAATCAAAATAAATTGGATGAGATCTACGCCCTTTTTCCAATCTTGATTCCGAAGAGGAAGGAAAAAGTAGGGAGGCTCTCTGGAGGCATGAGGCAAATGGTAGCCATGGGAAGGGCGTTAATGCTTGATCCCAAGGTTCTGCTTCTTGATGAACCTACTGCAAGTCTTGCTCCATTATTGGTTGGAATGATCTTTGAGAAAATTGTTGAGATTAATAAAAATGGGGTAGCTTTAATTATAGTTGAACAGAATGCTAAGGAGACATTGAGGATTTCCCATCGGGGATGTGTAATGGCTATGGGTCGAAAGATATTTGAGGATAAAGGCTTAGCTATATTGAATAATAAGGAGATTGGAAGGCTTTATCTCGGAGGATAAAGGTTGTTTGAACTCTTTTTTTATGGAATCGTCCTCGGCAGTATAATTGCCCTCGGGTCAATTGGTTTAAGTCTAATCTATGGAATCCTTCGTTTTGCCAATTTTGCCCATGGAGACTTGATGACTGCAGGTGCTTATTTGGCTTTATTCTTTGTAACTCAATTATTTGAATGGCTTGGAATTCCTGATAACACCATTGGGAGCTTATCTTTTGGGATAAGGATGATAATTACATTTCCAATAGTAATGATTATTATTTCACTTCTCTCAATTATTATTGACCAAATTTTATATGATCCCTTAAGAATGAAAAAAAGCAGTCCAGTAATCTTGGCTATGGCCTCATTGGGAGTTTCATTTATTATTCAGATGATGGTCATAATCATTTGGGGGTCTGATTCCCTATTCTATAAACCAGGTATACTTAGACCTGCCATGGAATTGCCTTTAAATATTAAGATTAGACCTGATCAGATCTTTATTATTTTGGTGGTCTTTTTTTCAATCTCCTCACTTCATCTATTCCTCAAATATACTCGAATGGGTAAGGCAATGCGTGCAACCTCAGACAATCCTGAACTTGCAAAGGTTACAGGAATTCAAACAAGAAATATCATTCGATTAACTTGGGCTATTGGAGGTGCTATGGCAGCACTTGGGGGTATCTTATATGGAATAGATGTTCAACTCCATCCAGGGATGGGTTGGGGATTCCTTTTACCTCTTTTCGCCGCTGCTATTTTAGGAGGTATTGGAAATATGTATGGAGCAATGATTGGTGGATTGGTATTGGGTGTTGTTCAACAGCTCTCTACTTCATTTTTACTTCCAACCTATAAGCCTGCCATTGCCTTCATAATAATGATACTAATTCTCATCGTAAGACCTCAAGGGATTTTTGGAGGTCGCACCTTATGGAAATAGAGGGATTGATTTCATACCTTGTTTCTTTAATAATACTTTCGGGAATCTATGCCATATTCTCTTTGGGATTAAATATCCAATGGGGTTATACAGGCCTTTTTAATATTGGTATTGCCGGATTTTTCTGCATCGGGGCTTATACTTCTGCATTGATTACTTCACCCATGCCAAGTGGAATCTATGCACAATATGTTAATCAAGTCTTTGGATTAGGTCTTCCTTTTATCTTTGGAATTCTCGGAGCCGCCATTGTCTGTGGATTGATTGCCCTTCTTATTGGAATTCCTACATTGAAGTTGAAAGAGGATTATCTTGCTATATCAACCATAGGTATTGCTGAAACAATTCGTTTAATCTTTAACAATGAAAGATGGTTAGCCAATGGTCCAAGGGGACTGATGGGGCTTAGCCAACCTCTTAGCCATCTTGTAGAGCCGAAGCATTATAATTATATCTATCTTTTTATTGTTCTATTATTTCTTTTAATCATTTATTTATCCATTGAGCGTGCAATCCGATCTCCATGGGGCCGAGTATTAAGGGCCATCAGAGAAGATGAGATCGCGACTGCTATGAGTGGAAAGAATATATTATCTTTCAAGATGCAATCACTTGTTTTGGGATCAATGATTATGGGGATTGGAGGTGCACTTTATGCACATTATACAAAGTCAATTTCTCCAGATGTGTTTACACCACTTTATGGAACATTCATCGTATGGGTAATGTTGATGGTTGGAGGAAGCGGGAATAATAAAGGCGCTGTCCTTGGAGCATTTGTTGTTTGGGCGATCTGGATTGGAACAAGCTTTGCGACAGAACTTCTTCCAACAACATTGAAAGCAAAGGCTCCATATATAAGATTCCTTTTGATAGGAATCCTTCTTGAAATTGTCCTTCTTTATAGGCCTCAGGGTTTATTAGGAGAAGAGAAAAAGATTTCGAGATTTATTGAATAAATAATATTACTCCTTTGGAATCTGATATTCAATCCTAACTGTTACCATATCCCCACCTTTATATTGCCAGATCTCAATAGGAGTAACTACATCTCCATTCACATCAAAATCTACTGAGCCTGATGCACCTTCATAATTTATATCCTTCCCTTGATCCAATAGCTGGAATGCTTTTTTGAATTCACCAGGCTTGATTACTTCTCCAGGTGGATTTGAGACAAAGCGAAGCTGGTCCCTGATATTTTTTGATGTTATAGGAAGTCCTTTTGCCTTACAGGCATAAGCTGCGAGTCCAACCACTGCAACAGCATCATAGCCATTGGTGATATACGGAAGTGGAGGTAATTTACCAAACTCCTTTGTGTAGTCTCCTACGAACATATCATAAGCATTGCCTTTTACCGAAGCAGCAACTGTTCCATATTGTCCCTCTACATTTTTTGGCCCAACAGCTTTAATAATATCGTAGGACTTTGTCCCATCACAATAAAGGAAATTCTTAAACTTGAAGAATTCTATAGCCTCTTTAATATAGACCTTAGCATGTTCTGGATAACTGAAGGCACAAACAATGGAAGGCTTTTTCTCCATAACCTTTTTAAGCTCGGCTGTATAGGATTCTGATGCTTTTTCATCATGAGGAATCATTGCCAGAACCTTTCCTCCTCTTTTTTCGAAGGATTTCTTAAATTGTTCGGCAAGCCCTTGACCATAAGGATTATTTACAAAAATAACTGACGCAGTTTTATATCCAAGATCTCTCGCTAACTTTCCAGCAATCACGCCTTGAAGTGCATCTGAGGGACATGTCCTGAAAAGAAAGTCTTTTCCTTTATCTGCTGGCAATACTGTGACGAGGGGAGAAGTAGAAGCAGGTGAAATTTGAATAATCTCATTTGGGATTGTGACCGATTCAGCAACAGGAATGGTTACCCCGCTTGCCAATGAACCAATGATGGCAACGACCCTATTAATTTCTACCAATTTTTTTGCTGCATTGATGGCTGGAATAGCAGATGTTTCACTGTCTTCATGAAAAAGTTTTACATCAAGCCCTGCCTCTCTTAGTTGTTTAGCTGCAAGCTCACAACCATTCTTTATATTGGGCCCAAACTCTTTAAGCGGACCTGTATAATCAAGAAGGGTACCAATTCTTAATTCCTGAGCAAGGCTCAAGGATGAAAAAATAAGGAATGGTAAGATAATTAGTATGGAAAATATTTTATTTAACATTTTGTCTCCCTCCTTCAAATTTGATATAAAATTTTTATTAAATTTTTAATTTAATGTCAATCTTTCAATAGGGGCTCTGCCTATACTTATACTTTTTCAATATCTTTTCAGCTACCTCTTTTTAATTAAACGGCTAACTCTTCATTTAGAATATCTGATATAAACATATGGCCTGGGCTGTGAGTAATGCAAAGTTTGGGTTTTGCCTTCATTAGCGCCACTTGCGAAGTAACACCGCATGCCCAGAAGCAAGGTACCTCTCCTTTGTGGATTGAAACAGGGTCTCCGAAGTTAGGTTTTTTAAGGTTCTTAATTCCAATCCTTTCAGGATCTCCGATATGAATGGGTGCACCATGCACCAATTGGTAGCGGGAAGTAATTTGTATGGTTCGAGTTAGTTTTTCAGGTGGAATAGGTCTCATCGTTACAACCATTGTCCCCTCAAATATACCAGCAGGTTTACATGGAATATTTGTAATAAACATTGGGACATTTTTTTTCTCTTCTATATGACGAACGGGGATATTTGCACGTAGTAAGGCCTCTTCAAAGGAAAAGCTACATCCTAAAAGGAAAGTAATGAAATCATCTTGCCAAATGTTTTTTATCTCTTTTACGGTTGCCTCGAGTCTACCATCTCGATAAATGTTATATCGAGGGATATCTGTCCGAATATCTGCCTCTCGGGAAAGAAACTTTGTTCGATACTCTCCGGCTTCCAATACTTCAAGTAATGGGCAGGGTTTGGGATTTCTATGGCAGAAAAGAAGAAAATCAAAGGCATACTTTCTGGGAAGGATTACCAGATTAGCCTGTGCATAGCCCATTGCCAGTCCTGTAGTGGGTTTATCCCACTTTCCTTTTCTTATCAGGGACCTAATCTTTCTTGTAGAAAGTTTAGATATTTTTTTCACAATAATTAGATTCTTTTCAAAAAATTCTATTTAACCTCAAAATAGCTTTTTAATCCATGAATATTGAGAATTGATAATCCCCCTTTCCTCAATCCTTTCTACCACCAGAGAATGGATGAGCACAAAGATTTATTTTCAAGGTAACTTCCCATGACCATTTTGTCACCTAAGAACCATGAAAATTTATAATTTAACACCCTAATCCTCAACCCTTGGAAAGGGTTAAGGTGATGTGGTAAAATTTAATATAATTCAGTAAAAACCTTTAAGTTTAAATTCTTATTTGTTGATTACATTAATTGCTTTTTTATTATCTGATGTCTTAAGGATGCAGGTAGCAGTTTTACCTAATTTTGCTGTTCCATATATATACTCAATATTAATGCCCGAATCAGCAATCTTTTTAGCAACCTTTTGAAGCTCTCCAGCCTTGTTGGGCATCTCTATTTCAATAACATCCCTTTCTTCAAACTGGATTCCTAATTGTCCAAGGGCCTTCTTTGCTTTGGCATTATTCTCGGTGATCAACATGAAGTAGGCATTGTTTTCCATTGCATAGGCACATATAGAAGAAATATTATTTTTTGCTCCTGCGATGGCTGTTGTAATCTCTGAGAGAAGCCCCACTTTATTTTCCATTTTAAAAAATATCTCTTTTGCCTTTTTTGCTTTTGCCATAATTTATCCCTCCTTTTTATTTTTAAAAAATTTAAAATTTATTGGTTTCTATTATACTTAAAATTAAGTGATTTTAGAAGCACTTTAAAAATATAAATTCTGGAATAGATTTTCATTTAAAACTATAATCCCAAAAAGGCCTTTTTTACGATTTCCGATTCAAGAAGTTCTTTCCCACTTCCCGTATGGATGGTTCTTCCAGTTTGAAGAATATACCCTCTGTCAGCTATCTCAAGTGCCTCACGCACATTCTGTTCAACCAGAAGAATCGTATAACCTTCATCCTTCAAAAGGGAGATCGTCTTAAAGAGTTCACTTACCAGTTTTGGCATCAATCCCAAGGAAGGTTCATCGAACATAATAAGTTTAGGTCGGGTCATCAATCCACGACCAATTGCCAGCATCTGTTGTTCGCCTCCGCTTAATGTTTCACCTCTCTGTTTTCGTCTTTCTTTTAAAATTGGGAAAAGTTGATAAATATAATCGAGGCGTTGTTTAATATCTTTTTCAGAATTCAATATGAAGGCTCCTAAGAGAAGGTTTTCTTCTACAGTCAATGGACCAAAAATATGTCGCGCCTCTGGGATATAAACGATACCTAACCTGACAATTTCAGAAGTAGATAGGTTTGTAATCTCTCTTCCATCGAAGACAATCTTTCCAGATACAGGTTTAACAGCTCCAATGATAGCCTTGAGAGAAGTGGTTTTACCAGATCCATTAGCTCCAACCATAGCTACCAGCTCTCCCGACTTTACTTCAAGGCTAACTTCATGAAGGGCAGGAATACCTTCATATAAAACTCTAATTTTATCAACATTTAGCATATCTCTCACCAAGATAAGCCTCAATGACTTTTGGATTTGACGCTACCTCATTCGGGAGTCCTTCAGCAATTTTTCGACCCGCTGCCATTACAGTAACTCTATCTGAGATGGTCATGATAAATTCCATCACATGTTCTGTTAAAAGAAGGGTTAAGCCTTTTTCTTCTTTAATCATCTTTAAGAGTTGAAGAATTTCTTTTGTTTCCGAAGGATTTAGGCCAGCAGCTATCTCATCGAGCATTAGAAGTCGAGGTTTGGTAGCAAGGGCTCGAGCCATCTCAATTCTCTTCTGGATGGCGATGGGAAGTTCCTTAGGGAAAGCATATGCCTTGTCACGGAGATCGAGTAATTCCATAATTTCATGGGCATCTTTTCTGGCTACCTCTCGACTATTTGTGCAACAGAATGCTCCTATCATAACATTTTCTTCTACAGTTAAATTAGGTAGAGTTTTCATGCCTTGAAAAGTTCTCGCAATCCCTATTCGAGCCACTTTATACGAAGGCCAACCAGTGATTTCTTTACCATTAAAAAATATTTTTCCTTCTGTTGGTCTGTAATAACCTGCTATACAATTAAAAAGAGTTGTCTTTCCTGCTCCATTTGGCCCAATAAGCCCCATAATCATTCCTTCCTCCACTTCCATAGAGATGTCAGCATTGGCAATCACTCCTCCAAACTCTTTCACAAGATTCCTTACTTCCAGCAACATTTAGCCTATCCTATTTTCTTTTTCTAATCCTCTCAATGATTCCCCATATACCTCTTGGTTCACGTGCTGCAATGAACATCATAATAAGAGCATAAATCATAAAATCGATTCCTAAACGCTTCTTTGCTCCCAACCAAGCACCCAGATACATATCAAGAGGGATCAGGAAGGCTGCCCCTATAATTGGTCCCCAGAGAGAGCCTCCACCTCCAACCATCACAGTCATGGCGATGAGAATAGAAAGATCTAAAGGCATGACAAAATCAGGGTCGATATATAGGTAATAAGAGGTCATAAAACTACCTCCAACAGCCCCCAATCCGCCCGTAATCGTATAGGAGATAACTTTAGTTCGGTAGACATTGATTCCTAAGCTTGAGGCTACTTCCTCGTTGTCCCTTACTGCCTGAAGCTCGTAACCAAGTTTAGATTTTCGAAACCAATTCATAAATAGGACTTGCGTGATAAATAGAAAAAAGATGAAATAGTGATAGTAAATAGGAGAGCCAAACTGCATATAATAAAAATTAGGATGGGGTTTAACAGGTATTTCTATTCCTCTTGCTCCTCCTGTCCAATCCCAGAAAACAAAGAGTTCCTTCCAAACTAATGCAACACAAAGTGTTGCAATAGCAAAATAATGCCCTTTCAAGCGAAACATTGGGTAGGCTACCCCAAAAGATTCAGCAGCTGCTATAATCATACCGATAGGTACAGTGACCCAAAAGGGTATTCCCCACCATAACATCATAAGCCCAGTTGTATATGCTCCAAAACCTACGTTTTTCCCCTGTCCAAGATCAACCTGTCCTCCATAACCTCCAATAAGATTCCAGCCAACACCAAAAAGTGCAAAGAGAAGAAACTTAATCATCACAGCTCTTCCATAAGCAGACTTCACGATGAAGGGGAAGATAAGGATGATAATTATAAATATTAGAAAACCTATTCTCTCAAAGCGGGGTCTATCTTCAAAGGAGAAAATATCTTTTAAAAGAGTTTTCATAATTACCAGCCGAAGAATCCTCGAGGTCTAAACACAACGACTAAAAAGTATACTATATAGATGAAGGTAAATTTGAGTTCACTTAAAAAGTGACCACTTACGACCATTATGAGGCCTATAATGATTCCTGCAATAAAGGCTCCTGTTATACTTCCAAAACCACCTAAAGCAACAATAGCAAAGGCTATAAGTGTAAAAAGCATTCCAACTGTGGGAGTGATATAATAAAAATGAGCCAAAAGCGAACCAGCTAATGCGACTGTCGCACCTCCAATCCCCCAAGCTAAGGAATTCATTTTCTTTGTGTCAATTCCCATGTATTGCGCAGCCTCTGCATCAATTGAGGTGGCCCTCAAGGCCCTCCCTAATTTTGTTCTATATATTATCCAGTATACAATCCCAAAAGAGAGCATACAGAGTAAAGCAGAAACAACCTTACTTAAATCAAGATTAACCCAGCCAAAAGAGAGTGTTTTTCCTACAAGCAAACCTTGTTTGATTGAGCGAACATCGGGAGTAAAAATGTACATGGCTAAATAACGAAGAAAGAGCATTAGTCCAAATGTTCCAAAAAGTTGTGCAACCATTGGTCCCCGAAGGATATGTTGGATTAAAAAGTGATAGCTCATAATTCCAAGCATATATCCCGCTATGGCGGCTAATGGTAAGGAAAGAAGGGGATCTAAATGGAGAAACGTTGAGATGAGGTAAGCGATATACATTCCTACCATCAGGAATTCTCCATGGGCAAAATTAACAATATTCATCACTCCAAAGATAAGGGAAAGTCCGAGGGCAATGAGGGCAAAGACTAATCCCATCAATATGCCATAGATGATTAATTGAAATGTCAATTCCATTTTTAGCCCATCTTTTTATAAAAAAGTTCTACTAACTTTTTTCTCATCAAAAAGAAAGGACTTAAAATATTAAGGGAACGGTTTTAAACCGTTCCCTAACATAAGGGTTATTTCCATCCTGGGAAGGGATATATCAATTTTGAAGTCGAAGCTTCAAATGGGAAAATGATATGTAATTTCCCACCTGGATATCCCTGATATTGATTGATTACTCCTGAGCCAAGTTCATTCTGTTGAGTATCTCCTGGGAAAGGAGAACCAAATTTCACTCCCTTCCAAGGCATTACAAGTTCCTGACCCGGGATATTGAGTTCATTTAATGCTTTTCTAATGGCATCTGGGCTTGTTGATTTGGCATTGTTTAAAACATGGGCCCATACCTGGATTCCTACAAAATCTCTTGCTGAACTTCCAGAAAAGTCATATCCAGTCATCTTCTTATACATCTCGTTTAACTTCCCTGCTACTGGTTTTACCTTAGCAAGCTCAGGAGAAAAAAGGTCACGTGTTAAAATCCCATTTACATCTGCTCCTAATGTCTTATAAAAGTCTGCCTCAATAAAACCTGCATCTTGTCCCCAGATAAGTCTTGGAGAGGCTTTCATCTCCTTAAGTGTCTTTATGAATAAAATAGCGTCAGCAACATAAGGCGCAAATAGGAAAGTAGGGGCTTTAGAAGCAATTAACCTTCGTGACTCGCTTGTTAGATCAGCCGCTTTATGTGGGTATTTAAATGCCTCTGCAATCTTCCAGCCTCTTTCTTTAGCAAATTTCTCAATCTCTGTAAGTGAAGCTGCTCCCCATTCGGTATTCTCCACAGCCACAGCCAAAGGTTCTAAGTCACTTTTTGGAATGGGTTTCACTCCAGGTGCTTTTCCTCCGACCAGGCCTTCCAAAAAATCAAATAGATCCCTTGTAAACCATGTTTCATGAGGGGTAACTCTCCAGAACCATTTAAATCCTCTTTTAGTTAGATCGGGAGATGTAGAATCAGGGTTAATAAAAGGAATACCTGCTCGCTCTGCCTCAACTGAAGCTGTTTTAGTCACAGCACTTTGATAGGCCCCCATCAGTCCCACTACCTTTTCATCTTCAATTAAACGCTTGGCCTGTTCAGCTCCCCAACCCGGATCCCCTCTGGAGTCGGCGAATATAAGTTTTAATTTAGCTCCACCAAGATTTGGAATTCCTTCCCATTTGGCAATTGATATGTCTAATTCGGGATATTTTTTATTTACAATATCAGCCGCCAGTTCGGCTCCTTCTTTCAGACTTTTACCAATAGGAGCAAGAGGCCCTGAAAGGGGTAGGATCACTCCAATCTTTACTTCTTTTTGAGCAAAAACTTGCATGGGAAAGATAATAAAGATAGCCAGGAAAAAAATCAAAATTAATTTTTCTTTACTTCTCATAACCCTTCACCTCCTCTTTTTAATAAACATTAAATATTTTTTATCAACTTAAAAAAGATATGTCAACAAATTTTTCTTCTCGCCCCTCTTTAAGAATGATGGAATTGTGGAGATTTGAAATTTATTTTCAAAGTAAATACTTATACTGGTTTTTTTCATTTTCTGGATGATGAAAATCCTTCCCCTTAATCTCCCTTACGTAGAAAGGATGACTAAGGGGAAAAATTTCATTGATTTTTTTTCCAATTTAATTTATTAAATCAATCGAGGGAAAATGGTTCATCAAAGAAAGATTGATCTTAATTCTGATATTGGAGAAAGTTTTGGCGCTTATAAAATAGGCCTTGACGAGGAAGTCATTCCACACATCACCTCTGCAAATATCGCTTGTGGATTTCATGGAGGAGATCCCTGTGTAATGAGAAAGACTGTAATTTTAGCAAAAAAATATGGTGTTGAGGTAGGAGCCCATCCAGGTTTTCCTGATCTCCTTGGTTTTGGGAGGAGAAATCTTGATGCTTCACTCGAAGAAATAAAAGACTATGTCCTTTATCAGACCGGCGCTTTACAAGCTTTTGCTTTTTCACAAGGCATAAAGCTCCAACATGTTAAGGCTCATGGTGCTCTTTATAATATGGGTGCATCAAACCCGAGGATTTGGGAGGTAATGGCAGAAGCAATCTCGAGCTTAGATAAAGAAATTATCTTGGTTGTCTTAGCCTCTTCAACCCCCAACAATGAGATTATTCTCGAAATAGGGAAAAAATATAATATTCGGATTGCCTTTGAGGCCTTTCCAGATAGAGCCTATAATAAAGATGGAACCTTGGTTTCTCGAAGGGAAAAAGGTGCTGTGATTCATGATCAAGAGCTTGTAGCCCAAAGGGCACTTAAAATGGCCTTGGAGGGTAAAGTAGTTGCTATTGATGGCACTGAGATTGAAATTAGAGCTGATACCTTATGTGTACATGGTGACAATCCATCAGCCGTCCAGATAGTAAAAAGAATTAGGGAAGTTTTAATCGCTAAGAATGTGAATATTCTTCCAATGAAATATTTCATTTAATTATCAAGCATTCCAAACAATGACACTTTATAGAGAAGCCATTTTTAAATTGATGGGAGATAGAGGTCTTCTTGTCGAATTCGGAGATGATATTAACCCCGAGATAAACGAGAAGGTTAGAAGAATGAATTTGGCCATAAAGGAGAAATCGATAGATGGTGTCATTGAAACCATTCCTACATATCGATCTCTTCTAATCGTTTATAACCCTTTAATCCTTCCTTTAGATCAATTAAAAAAGAAGATTCGAAACATTGAAAAAACACTTCAAGAGATTCGACTTCCTGAACCCAGATTAATCCGTATTCCTGTTCTTTATGGAGGAGTCTATGGTCCAGACCTTGAATTTGTAGCAAAATTTCATAAAATCACCCCAGAGGAAGTGATTCATCTCCATTGTAGCAGGTCTTATTTAATCTATATGATTGGCTTTATTCCAGGATTTCCATATATGGGAGAACTCCCTGAGATTTTGAATACCCCAAGGCTTAAAACACCACGTCTCACTGTTCCGAAGGGCTCTGTTGCCATTGCTCAAAGGCAAACAGGCATCTATCCTATAGAGAGTCCTGGGGGATGGCAAATCATAGGTCGAACTCCAGTGGAACTTTTTGATTCTTATAAAGAACCTCCTTCACTTCTGCAAATGGGAGACATGGTCCAATTTTATCCAATAACCGAGATAGAGTTTAAGGATTGGATTAAAAAAAGAAATGATGAATCACAAAGAGGCATTTGAAGTATTAGAACCTGGAATATTGACTACAATTCAAGATGGTGGTCGATTTGGATATAGCCAATTTGGAGTTCCTCCATCAGGCGCCTTAGATTATTTCTCTTATAGAGTAGCCAATCTCTTAGTTAATAATCTTGAAAATGAGGCTTGCCTTGAAACAATGATAATGGGATTGAAATTAAGAAGCCTTGGGGATTTTACAATTGCCATTACAGGTGCAGATCTTACAGTCCTTCTTAATGGAGAACCTATTAATATGTGGAGAACCTACCTTCTGAAAAGAGGGGATACGATTTTCTTTAAGAAGCTTCATACTGGATGTAGGGCCTATATTTCTGTAAGTGGGGGATTAGCTGTTCCAAAAATAATGGGAAGCTATTCTACTTATTTATCAGGCAGATTTGGTGGTTTGGAAGGAAGGTCACTAAGAAGAGGCGATATTTTATATAGATTTAATCGTTCATACTATTTAAATTCTTTATATTTAAAATTTCCAGAAAATTGGATTCCACAATTTAATAAGGAAGTGGAACTAAGAGTTATCTTAGGCCCCCAGGATGATCATTTTACAAAGGATGGGCTAAAGACTTTTTTATCTTCCATTTATGAAGTAACTCCTCAATCTGATAGAATGGGAATAAGGCTTCGAGGTCCAATCATTGAAAGAAGGCCAGAAGTAGAAGAGTCGATTATTTCTGAAGGACTCCTACCAGGAGCGATTCAGATTCCTGGAGATGGAAATCCAATAATAATCTTAAATGAAGTGGTAACTGGAGGCTATACTAAAATTGCTTCAGTGATCTTTGTTGATCTCGGTAAAGTAGCCCAAGTAAAACCGGGAGATTCTATTCGCTTTCGTGCTGTTTCAGTTGAAGAAGCCCACCTACTTTTAAAAGAACAAGAAGACTGCCTCAATAGTTTTAAAATGAAATCTACTAATCTTTAAAAGCTGTCATTAGTTCTAAAATTGCTTTCCCCTTTTGGAAACGTTCAATTGATAGAGAAGAGATATCGATCGTTTTAGCATTTCCCTCCAGAATAAGCTCTGCCAAGACCTTCCCAATTGCTGGGCTGTGCTGAAAACCATGTCCGCTTAGTCCATTGGCAAGGATAAATCCTTCTAAACCTGGAACCCTTCCAAGAATAGCATGGTGATCAGGAGAGAGTTCATAAAGTCCAGCCCATCCTCTAATTAATTTCGCCTTTTCAAATGCTGGCACTCTATAGATTGCATTCTCCGCGGTTTCGGCCATAGCTTCATAATCAATATTTAGATTAAAACTTGGTTCTTTATCAAGAGGCCCTGAAAGGAGAAAACCGATACCTTCTTTTCTGAAGTACCAACCTCGAGTAAAATCAATTATCAAAGGAATCTCGTGGTCTGTAAGATGGATTGGGGCAGTAACAAAAATTTGTCTTCTTAATGGCTTAACAGGAAGGTTAATTCCAGCCATTTCTGCAATAATTTGAGCATACGGGCCTCCTGCATTAACTACAATGGGTGTTAAAATTTTTTCTTTTGTTGTTTTTACTCCCTTAACTATTCCTTCATGTATTAGAATTTTTATCACCTCAGAGCCCTCATAAATCTTTACACCATTTCTTCTTGCTCCTTTAATCAATCCACTCAATATTGCAGAAGGATCAGCAAAACCATCTATAGGACAGAATGTGGCTCCCAGAATATCCTCAGATCTTAAAAAAGGCCACTGCTTTACGATCTCTTTCTGATTTAGAAAGGTTACAGGAAGGTTAAAGCTCTTCTGAATTCTAATATTTTCCCTAAATAATTTTATCTCAGACTCATTTGTGGCAAGGAATAAATAGCCTATTTTTTTAAAACCAGGATCAATTCCAAACTCATCTTTAAATGCTTCAAAAAACTTGATGGATTCGAGAGAGAAAAGGATATTAATCTCAGTTGAAAATTGAACTCTAATTCCTCCTATACAACGACCTGTAGATCCTCCTCCCAATTGTTCCTTTTCTAAGAGAATAATCTTTCCTGGTTTTCTAAGGGATAGCTGATAGGCAATGCTCAGACCTATTATTCCTCCACCTATAATAACGATATCAGCGATCTTTTCCATTTCTTTAAATTTAGATATATTTTTTTAATGCCTTAAGCCCTCTCCAGAGGTGTGCCTCTTCGTGGGGTTCTATAGTATAAATAGGATTAATTTTATGTATTGAAAGAAGTTTAAAAAATAGGTCGAAATCAAAGCCTCCCTCTCCAATAGGGAGATGCTCGTCCCTTTGCTTATGATTATCATGGAGATGAACTTCGACGAGATAGTCTCCTAAGCACTCTATCCATTGAGAAAGGGTTGTTTTACTAAAAAGATTTTGATGACCTGTATCGAAACAAAATCTAAAATTTGGTGAATGGATATGATCCAATAAGCTTTTAATCGAATCAGGAGTTTCTTCAAATACATTCTCAATTGCAAGCAGAAGCCCATTTTTTTCTGCCTTATCCACCAAAGGTTCCCAGGTTTTAAGACTGCTTCCCAACCAGAGTTCTACATTTCCATCAAATCTCCATTTATCATAACCTGGATGAAAGACAATGGTTTTTGGTTTAAAATGGTAAGCTATTTCAATCACCCTTGAAAACCTTTCAATCGTAACTTGTTTTACTTTTTGATCAATACCTCCAGGACTAAGGTCCATGTAAGGGGCATGAATAGTAACATCAAGTTTATTTTCCTTAAGGATTTTAGAAATAGAATGGAATTCCTCTTCGCCATACTTGTCTAAATCCCAAGCACTGAGATATATTTCTGGATTTATTTTATTCTCGATAACAAAATCGATTCGTGTAAGGAGCATATTGAAAGGGGCATTGATATGAATTATGGTCATCTTTTTAACCTCTTTTATTAAATTTTTATTTATGTATTTCTAAAAGTTCAATAGCTTGAAGAATGCTCTCTTTACTTCCAATGAGATATATCACATCACCAGGCTTAAATACAAATTCAGGCTCAGGGCTCGATATGATCTCGTTTTCCCTTTTGACTGCAATAACTGTGGCTCCTGTAGAAGAACGTATATCCAGTTCTCTTAATGATCGGCCTGATGCATAGGTATTGCCGTTTACCAAATAGGTTTCTGTTTCTACATCCATAAGTATCTCACATTTCTCAGGTAGAGTTCTTTGAGGGAATTCGACTCTTCTTAGTGCTTCATAATTCTGGCTACGAATCTTTTCAATCTGATTCAAAATAAAATTTTTTGGAATTTGATAATAGTGAAGGACTTTTGCAAAGATTTCAACTGATGTTTCAAATTCTTCAGGGATGACTTCGTTGGCTCCTAATTTAATAAGATCATCTACTTCGGCAATATATCGAGTCCTGACAATGACATAGAGCCTTGGATTTAGTTTCCTTGAGGTTTGGAGAATCCTTCGGGTTGAAGAGGGATCAGAGATAGCAATTACCAGTACCCTTGCTTTCTCAATCCCCAGTTTTTGAAGAATTTCAGGACTTGTTCCATCTCCATAGAATATGGGTTCTCCTCTTTTTTTCATCTTCAGGACTGTATCATTGTTTAAATCCAGCACGACATATGGAATAGAAACCTCTTTTAAAACCTCTGCGAGATTCCTTCCATTTAATCCAAAGCCAATAATGATAACATGTCCTTCCCGTTTTAAATGAATCCCTTCTTTTTCAGCAGTCTTTCGCATCCTATCCAATCTTTCAAGAAGCCTTTTAGAACTTACCCAAGTGGAGATATTTGGGGAGAGCTGAAATAGGAGAGGTGTGAGTAACATAGTTAAAATAGATGCAGACAAAAAGAGTTGATAATTCTCATCGGTCAGGAGGCCTGAAGATTTTCCAGCTACTGCAAGGACAAATGAGAATTCACCAATTTGGGCCAAATGAAGCCCCGAAAGGATTGAAGTCCTTAATGAATTTCTAAGTATATGAACTGCAATTGAAGTAGTCAGGACTTTAAGCACCAGAATAGATATAAAAATAATTAGGATCGTTAAGATATTTTCTGTAAAAAACTTAAGATTCATTAACATTCCAACTGAGATAAAGAATAAGCCGTTAAAACTGTCTTTGAATGGAAGGATATCTGCAATGACTTGATAAGCATATTCAGATTCTGATATTATAATGCCTGCAATAAATGCCCCCAGGGCTAATGAGAGTCCCAAGCTTGAGGTAAGAAGGGCTGTTCCAAGACAAAGAAGTATAATGGTGATTATGAAAAGCTCTCGACTCCGAGTTCGGACAATCTGATGGAGTATATTTGGAACTAACCAACGAGCACCAAATATTATAAGAAGAAGGATTGCTGCTGAGAGCCCTATTGTTCCTAATATTTCGATAATACTTCCTTTTTGGCCTGCCAGAATTGGCGTCAGAAGCATAAATGGAACAACACAAAGATCTTGAAAGATTAATATCCCTATCGAGATTCGACCATGAGGAGAATCCATCTCTGAGTGCTCAAATAGGAGTCTCATTACAATAGCAGTACTACTCAAAGTCACAAGAAGTCCGATAAAAATAGAATGGTTAATTTTTCTGAGTATGGGATAGGTAATTAGGACTGTGACAAAAAGAGTGAAAATAAGTTGAAGTAATCCCCCTCCCAAGACTGCTGAACGGATCCTTTTTAGATTTTTTAATGAGATTTCGAGTCCGATCGTAAAGAGAAGAAGTATAACACCGATTTCAGCAAGTAATTCAACTTCACTCAAAGCTTTAATAAAGCCAAACCCATGAGGTCCTAAGAATGCTCCAGCAATAAGAAAACCTACTATGGAGGGTATTCTCCATTTATTAAGAATAAAGACCACTAAAGCTGAGAGGCCAAAAATGATAACTAATGTTTTTAGAAAGTCAATTCCCATCTTTTATAAAAATATTATAACCTAATTTTAATTCTCGATGTTATATTATTTCTTTCAAGAGTGACATTGAAAAAAGAATGGAAATTATGATATAAAAATTAGAAATGGAGGGTTTATGTTTAATATTGGTTTGCCTGAGCTTTTGATTATTTTAGCCTTAGCCTTGATTATATTTGGTCCTAATAAACTTCCTGAATTGGCAAGGGCATTTGGCAAGGCAATGAGGGAATTTAAAAAGGCTACGGAAGAGGTAAAGGAGAGTTTTTCTGAAGAGGCTAAAGATCTTGAAGAATTGGCGTCTACAATCAATGAAGAGAAAGATAGACTGATCACACAAATTTCAGAAGAGATTTCAGAAACCCAAGAAGAAGTCTCCTCAGTAAAAACCCCTCTTGAAGAACAATTAGAGTCTTCATCACTTATAGACGATAAACAAGGTGTTTTACCATTATTTTCAAAAGCCCAATCTAATTCCGTAGAGGAAGAAAAAGAAGAAGAGGAAGATGAAAAAGGGTTAAATAAAGAGGTTCCATCCAATGGATGAAAAGAAGCTTCCTCTTACGGCTCACCTTCAAGAGCTAAGAAATCGACTTATCTATTCTTTTATTGCGATTGGGATTGGTTTTTTGGTCTGTTATGGTTTTAAAGAATCTATATTTGATATCCTTGCCTATCCACTTCTTAAAGTCATGCCAAATAAGGGGAGTCTCATCTTTACAAGTGTTGCTGAGGCCTTTTTTACATACATGAAGATTGCCTTTATTGGTGGACTTGTATTGGCTTCTCCTTTTGTTCTTTATCAGGTTTGGGCATTTGTTGCTCCTGGACTTTATAAACACGAAAAAAGATATGTTATACCTTTTGTATTTTTAGGTTCTTTATTTTTTAGCATTGGGATTCTATTCGGTTATTTCATTGCAATTCCTATTGGATTTAAATTCCTTCTTGGATATGCAACTGATTTTATCAAGCCCATGCCAAGCATGAAGGAATATCTTTCTTTTAGTATTAAATTCCTACTCGCCTTTGGGCTTGTATTTGAATTTCCTGTTGTTTTATTACTTCTTACAAAAATAGGTGTGATTGATTCAAAGAAATTAGCCCGCCAAAGAAAATATGCTATTTTATTGATATTTATTTTTGCTGCAGTGATTACTCCCCCAGATGTAATCTCTCAGGTGCTTTTAGCCCTTCCACTGATTGGCCTTTATGAAATTAGCATACTTCTTGCAAAATTCTTTGGGAAAAGATCTTCCTCAAGTTCTTCTTTAGATGATATTAAGAAGAATTCATTGGCGAAATAATATTCATCTTTTTTGAATATAATTAAATTTGCATTTAATTAATCTATGATTTGAGTTAGTAGAATAACTTGCAAGTTTGTTTTGGAAAATGGTATATAAAATATTCATTTTACAAATTGAAAGGGAAAGCTATGAGAGGAGAAAAGGTTGAATATAGAGAAGATGGGAAGATTTTAATTCCTAACCAACCAATTATTCCATATATTGAAGGGGATGGAGTTGGACCTGATATTTGGAAAGCTTCTGTTATGGTTTTTGATTCAGTTGTGGAAAAATGTTATGGAGGAGAAAGAAAGATACATTGGCTCGAGGTTTATGCGGGCGAGAAGGCCTTTAAATTAAAGGGTGATTGGGCACCAGAGGATACAATTGAAATAATTAGGGAACATAAAATTGCTATTAAAGGACCTCTGACCACTCCAGTGGGAGGAGGAATAAGAAGCATTAATGTTCTCCTTCGTCAGAAGCTCGATCTCTATGCTTGTATTCGTCCTGTTAAATATATTTCTGGTACACCAAGTCCATTAAAGCATCCAGAAAGAGTGGATATGGTTATCTTTAGAGAAAATACCGAAGATGTCTATGCTGGTATAGAGTGGAAAGAGGGTTCAAGAGAGGTATCCCTGCTGAGAGAGTTTCTTGAAAAAGAAATGGGTATTAAGATTCGCCAGGATGCAGGTGTCGGAATAAAACCAATTAGTCGTTTTGGAACAAAACGTCTTGTTAGGATGGCAATACAATATGCATTATCCCATGGCAGAAGGAGCGTTACATTAGTTCACAAAGGAAACATCATGAAGTTTACTGAGGGTGCTTTTCGGGATTGGGGATATGAGGTAGCAAGAGAGGAGTTTGGCGATAGAACAATCTTGGAGAACGAATGGGGAGAAAAAGAGGTTTCTGAGCTTCCTTCTGGAAAGATCTTAATTAAGGATCGTATTGCCGATGCAATGTTTCAACAGATCCTTTTAAGACCCGAGGAATATGAGATTTTAGCCATGCCTAATCTTAATGGAGACTATATGTCTGATGCATTAGCTGCTCAGGTTGGAGGTTTAGGGATGGCTCCAGGAGCAAATATTGGTGACAGAGCTGCTGTTTTTGAAGCAACTCATGGAACAGCCCCTAAATATGCAAATAAGGATATGGTTAATCCAAGTTCTCTTATTCTATCAGGAGCAATGATGTTCGATTACTTAGGCTGGAAAGAGGTTAGTGAAAGGATTATAAAAGCCTTAGAAAAGACTATTTCACAAAAAATTGTTACTTACGACCTTGCAAGGCAAATGAGAAGAGCAAAAAGGGTAAAATGTTCAGAATTTGCCCAAGCCCTGATCGAAAACCTTTGACAATTCTTCTAAATCTAAATTATCATAAAGATAGGAATTTTCCTATTATTTAAAGACTTATGCCAGAGCAAAAGAAAAAGGAACTGCCTAAGATCGATATCTTTTCGGCTTGGTGTAAAGCCTGTGGGATATGTGTTGCGTTCTGTCCAACAGGAGTACTTGACAAGGATGAAGCAGGTTATCCTTACGTAAAGGATATTGAGAAATGTATAAATTGTGGGTGGTGTGAGATAAGATGTCCAGATTTTGCAATTACAGTTGAGAAAGGAAAGGGTAAAAAAAGAAGGTTAGAGACAAAAGGTGAGGATATAAGTGGGCAAGAGGAAGAAATCTCGCCAGAAAGAATTGTTACTACAGGGGAATGAGGCCATTGTAGAAGGGGCTTTAAAGGCGGGTTGTCGTTTCTTTGCAGGTTATCCCATTACACCTGCAACAGAGATTTCAGAGCTTCTTTCCGTTAGGCTTCCTCAGGTTGATGGGACATTTATACAAATGGAAGATGAAATTGCAAGTTTGGGTGCAGTTATTGGAGCTTCGCTTGCAGGGGTAAAGGCAATGACAGCAACAAGCGGCCCTGGATTCTCTCTCATGCAAGAGAATATTGGATTTGCAATTATGGCAGAGGTTCCTTGTGTGATTGTAAATGTGATGCGTGGAGGTCCAAGCACAGGCCTTCCTACCTTTCCATCTCAAGGGGATGTCATGCAAGCGCGTTGGGGAACCCATGGAGATCACCCAATCATTGTCCTTTCAGCTTCAACAGTTCGAGAGTGCTTTGAAATGACCATTCGGTCATTTAATCTATCCGAGAGATTTCGCAATCCTGTTATCCTTCTGATTGATGAAGTTGTTGCTCATATGAGAGAAAAGGTTGTCATCCCTGATCAGGATGAGATAGAAATCTTTAATCGCGTCAAACCAAAGGTTCCTCCTGAATGGTATATTCCCTATGAAGACACGCCAAGTGGCGTTCCACCAATGGCAAATTTTGGAGAAGGCTATCGATACCATGTTACAGGTCTTACTCATGATGTTAGAGGATTTCCTACCTCAAGACCAGATGAGATTGGTCCCTTTATTACAAGGCTTCATAGAAAGATAAGCCAAAATTTTTCTGAGATTTGGATGGCTGAGTATTTTCAAACAGAGGATGCAGAGATTACGATTGTGGCATATGGTTGTGTGGCTCGTTCAGCCAAAAGGGCAGTAATTGAGGCGAGGGAAAAGGGGATTAAAGCTGGACTTTTAAAGCTTTTGACCATTTGGCCTTTTTTTAGACCTGCCATTGAGAAGGTTCTTCAAGTGTCAAAAGTTCTTATTGTCCCAGAAATGAACATGGGTCAAATATCGAGAGAGGTAAAGAGAGTAAATCGTGGGATTGGGAAGGTCTATACCTTAAACAAAGTTGATGGCACTATCATTACACCTGATGAAATACTAAAAAGAATTGTGGAGGCATATGAATGGCTGAGATTACAAAATTGATCCATAAATATCTCCGCCATGAAAAAAAGTTTCCACATGTTTGGTGCCCGGGTTGTGGAATAGGTATCATGTTAGGTGCGCTCATAAGGGCCATTGATAGGATTGGGTATGATAAAAATGAAGTGGTTTTAGTATCAGGAATTGGATGTTCAGGAAGACTTCCTGTTTATGTTGATTTTAATACACTTCATACAACTCATGGAAGGGCACTCACTTTTGCAACTGGGATAAAACTTGCTAATCCAAGTCTTAAGGTAATCGTGATTATGGGTGATGGTGATGCTGTAGCTATTGGAGGAAATCATTTCATTCATGCTGCAAGAAGGAATATTGATGTCACTGCTATCATTGTTAATAATAGCATATATGGTATGACAGGAGGGCAATATTCTCCTACAACTCCATATGGAATGAGGTCAACTACAACCACTTACTCAAATATTGAACAATCATTTAAGATTTCTGAATTAGCAGTCACAGCTGGGGCTGTTTTCGTTGGAAGGGGGACGGTTTATCATGCAAGATTACTGGATGAATTGATGGAGAAGGCATTTTTAAAGCCAGGTTTTTCAGTGGTAGAGGTAATATCCCATTGCCATGTTCAATATGGAAGGCAAAATCGACTTGGTTCTGCTGTGGAGATGATGCAATGGCAAAGAGATCATGCTATACCTGTGGAGAAGGCATTAAAGATGACACCAGAAGAATTAAAGGATAAGATTTTAATTGGAGTATTGATTGATAAAGAGTTACCAGTTTATCAGGATGAATATCAAAAGATTAGGGATCAAGCCAAAGCATCGTTAAAAAGATAGGAAGGTCTTAAGGAAAGAAGGCTTTTTCATTTTACCTAAATTACTTGAGCTAAGTAGGATATATTTTTTCAGAGATCTCATATAATTAATAAAGGTTAAAAATGGGCTTTAGATATGAAATAAGATTAGGTGGATCTGGTGGTCAGGGATTAATACTTATGGGAATTATTTTAGCAGAAGCTATCGGAATATATGAGGGTAAATATGTTGCCCAGACTCAGAGTTATGGCCCTGAGGCAAGAGGTGGTTCAAGTAAATCGGAAGTTATTGTGAGTGATGAGGAGATTGATTATCCAAAAGCAATGAAACTTGATTTACTCCTTGCGATGAATCAGAGATCATGTGATGAGTTTTTTAAGGACTTAAAGCCTGATGGTATTCTCGTAGTGGATTCTACTTTTGTAAATCAACCTCCCAGCCCAAAGGCCATTGAAATTCCTTTTACCCACATCGCCCGTGAAAAACTTGGCAAAGAGGTTGTAGCCAACATAGTTGCTTTAGGAGCACTCACTCAAATTATTCCCATGGTTTCCATAAAGTCAATGGAGGCAGCGGTTTTGGCACGCGTGCCGAAAGGTACAGAAAAATTGAATCGTGATGCCCTTAAGGCTGGAGTAACTGCTGCGAAGCTCGCAAAGAGGGACTTAGAGAGAAAAGAGAGACTTCCAGAAATACCAAAGGAAGATCTTTTTGATTCTTATTAAGTAACCATTATAAGGTTTTTATGAGGAGAAATTCATTCTTATACAAGTTAACCAAAAGGATAGCAAAGTATATATTTTCTCTTTTATATCAGATTAAGATCGAAGAAGAAGGTAAATTACCTGAGCAAGGCCCCATAGTGATTCTGCCAAAACATCAATATTGGACAGATATTCCTTTAGTCAGTATTGCCCTAAAACCGATGCTATATTTTGTTGCAAAAAGAGAACTTTTTCGATTCCCTATAGTTAGAGATTACCTTTCTCTTTTAGGAGGTATACCTCTCGATAGAACAAAAACCATTAGGAGCTTAGGTTCTTTTAAAGCAATCCTTAATTTATTAAGATATGGAGAGAGGATCGTTATCTTCCCTGAGGGAACTTATTTTAGAAATGAACTGGGACCTCCTAAAACGGGGCTCCTCCAGATGATATTAAAGTCGCAGAAAGATTTGAATTATTATATCCCTTTTGTTCCTATTGGAATTAAATATGGGGAAAAGATAGGATGGAGAAGGTATGTTGAAATAAAACTTGGTTCCCCTTTATATGCAAAAGAAGAATCAGAATATATTTTTTTAATTTACAAGATAATGGATGAGATAGCCCGTTTATCTGGATTATTCCATTCATCTTTCCTTTGCAGGAGAGGAGAGGACTAATATGAAAAAGATTAATCTGAAGGGGATTTTCATAACTCTTGAATGTCAGAGCTATTAAGGGAAGTTATAAAATTTAAAAAAGGAGGGTTTATGCCAAGGCGTGAAAGAGATCGTGAATTGGCTCGAAGAAGAAAAAGAAGAGAAAAGAGGAGAAAGCTGCGTGCAAAAGGTCTTTTGCCCCCTGTAGAAAAAAATATAAAAGAGAGCTCAAAGAAGAAACAAGAAAAAGTTGTGCCAAAAGAAGAGATCAAAAAAGAAGTGGTAAAAGAGGAATCTAAGGAGTCCTCTTCTGAAGGTTAATTTATAAGAATTAAAAATAGTTTTAAGGCTTATAAACGAGGTTATCAATTAATCTTGTCTGCCCAATGTAGGCAGCAAGGGCAATTAATACTTCTCCTTCAATTTCATTTACATCTTCGAGTGTCCGAGTATTACAAATATGAATATAATCTATTTTGATTAGAGGCTCGGAAAAGAGAAAATTTTTCATTTTCTCGATAATTTTTTCAGGCCTTTTTTCTCCACTTTTAATAAGTTCCTCTGCCATTTTTAAAGATTGATAAAGATATGTTGCTGCTTTCCTTTCATTTGAAGAGAGGTAGGTGTTTCGTGAGCTCATTGCTAAACCATCAGATTCCCGAACCGTAGGCATTCCAACAATCTCTATATCCATGAAAAGATCCTTTACCATCTGTCGAATAGTTACGAGTTGCTGAAAATCTTTTTCTCCAAAAATTGCAATATGAGGCATGACAATATTGAAAAGCATGGTTACAACTGTAGCCACACCCTGAAAGTGGTTGGGCCTTGATTTTCCACAGAGGCCACGAGTTACCTTCTCAACTCGAACAATAGTTTGATGATCCGGAGGATACATCTCTTCAACCTCGGGTACAAAGAGAAAATCAACTCCAACCTCCTCAGCCATTTTCTTGTCCCTTTGAAGATCTCTGGGATATCTTTGATAGTCTTCTGAAGGTCCAAATTGGGTTGGATTAACAAAAAGACTAACGATTAGAAGATCTCCAAGCCTTTTCCCTTCCCTCATCAAACTCAGATGGCCTTCATGAAAATAACCCATGGTAGGGACAAAGACAATAATTTTTCCATTCTGGCGTGCCTTTGAAGAGATGGCCTTCATCTCATAAATCTTCTTTATGATTTCCATAGGGCACCTCTAAAGAATTTATTTTGTTCTTTTTGGGATGAAATACCATGTTCCCTTTTTCATTCCTTTAATCTCCCGAACGAGTTGGTCCAGATCTGCTTTACGCTTAACAAAATCTATCTCACTTGTATCGACCACAAGAAGAGGAGAGTGGTTATAATGGAAAAAATAATAATTGTAGGCTTCGTTTAATTCTTTCAAATAATCAAGGTCGATTTCTTTTTCATAAGGAATATTTCTTTTCCTAATCCTTTGCAGTAGGATATCTGGTTTTGCCTGCAGATATATGACAAGGTCTGGTACTGGGATTTGGGTATTTAAGAGTTTAAATATTTGCTCATATAAGGCAAGCTCATGATCATCTAAGTTAAGTATAGCAAATATGCGGTCTTTTGCAAATAAATAGTCACAAAGGGTAATCTGATTAAAAAGGTCAAGCTGGGCGATCTCTTTTTGTTGGTTGTATCGACTCAATAAGAAGAAGATTTGTGTTTGAAAGGCAAACTTCTTTCGATCCTTATAGAAATTGGGCAAGAAAGGATTATCCTCAGGATTCTCAAAAATACATCGAGCATTAAACTCCTTTGCCAGAAGCTTTACAAGACTTGTTTTTCCAACACCAATTGGGCCTTCTATAACAATGTATCGGAACATAAGCCTTTTTACCTAAATTATTGTTTCATTCTTTCTCCCAACTCTTTTGCTCTTTGAGTAGCAGCCAATACTGCACTGATGATAGCTTTTCGTAGGCCTGCCTCTTCAAGTTTATAAAGGCCTACAGCAGTTGTTCCTCCTGGGGATGTAACCTTTTCACGAAGTAAGGTAGGATGCTCTCCAGATTCTAAAATGAGTTGAATTGAACCTAACATTGTTTGAACAGCCAGGATTGAAGCTTGATCTCTTGACATCCCAAGGTATACCCCGGCATCAATAAGTGCCTCAATAATTAAAAATATATAGGCAGGACCACTTCCACTCAATCCTGTTACACCGTCCATAAGGGATTCATCCACTGTAATTGTCCTTCCTACACATTCAAAAATGCTCTTCACCAATTTTATATCATCATCATTTGCCAGATTCCCAGGGGCAATAGCTGTAGCTCCTTGTCTTACTGTGACCGCAATATTTGGCATTACTCTAACCAATCGAAGTTGTTTCCGAGCATATGCCTCAATAGCATAAAGAGGGACTCCTGCAGCAATCGAGATAATCAGCTTAGAGGTATCTAAGGATTCTGAAATCTCTTCAATGACCCCTTTCATAGATTGGGGTTTAACACATAGGATAATAGGATTACATATCATAGAGATCTGAAGATTATCTTTTGCCTTTTTGATTCTGTAATTCTTTATTATAGATTGGAGTCTTTTTTGATCAATATCAAAGGCAAGGATCTGGTTGGGATTGACAAATTTGGCTTTAAGCATTCCTGAGATCAAAGCCTCTCCCATATTTCCTGTTCCGATAAATCCGAATAATCTTCTTTTTTCCATTTTATTACCTCTTCAAATGAATTTTATTATTCTTTTACCATAAACCATTTATTTTTTCTATTAAAATTTGACAAAAATTTTTAAAATTGATGTAAAATGAAATAATAAAAGAGCAAATTCAAATTTAGAGGTTTTTTATGGATGAGATTAAAATATTAAAAGAGAGAATTTCTCAGCTTGAGAAAAGATTAAAAGAATATGAGGAGAGAGGATTTAAGGAACATATTGAAGAGGTAACCAAAAGGCTTGAAAAGATTGCTGAGATGGGAGATGCAGGAATTATTGTCTTTGATGAAAAATATCAAATTGAATTTGCCAATAGCGTGGCATCAGATATAACAGGGTATTATAAAGAAGAATTAATTGGAATGGATTTTCGAAAATTCCTTGGACAAAAAGAGATTGGGTATCTTAGTCAGATGCATTTAGAGGTTGGGGCAGATGAAAATAGACGCGTGTGTACAGAAATGGAGATAATCACTCGAAATGAATCAAAAAAAGATACAGAGGTTTGCATAACCATTTCTAAACAAGAAAAAGGGGGAATAAAGACTTATGCCTATTTAAGGGATATTACTGAAAGGAAAAGAATGGAAAGGGATATTCGTGAAGCAACAAAAAGATTTGAGAAGATTGCAGAGATGGGAGAAGATGGGATCCTTGTTTTTGATCAAGATTCAAAAATTGAATTCTCAAATCAAAAGGCATCAGAAATCATTGGGATTCCTAAAACGGAGATCATTGGTCGTGATTTTTTCTCACTTATAGGGAAGAGGGATGAAGAGTTTTTAGAAGAGATGGTCATGCGAGGGGAAGGCATTGGAGAAAAGGTATGTACGGAGATGACAATTAATACCTTTAAAGGTGAGGCTAAAGAGGTAGAGGTCTGTATAGCGCCAACAAGGTCTGACGATGGGCATATAAAGATGTATGCTTATATTAGGGATATCACTGAGAGGAAGAAATTTGAAAAGGAATTGAAAGAATCTGAAGAAAAATATAGAAACCTTTTTGAGAGGGTCCAACATGGACTTTTTATCAGTTCAAAGGAAGGAAGATTTTTGGATTGTAATAAGGCGCTTTTAAATATGTTAGGCTATGAAAGTAAGGATGAATTTTTAAATATTGATATTGCAAGAGACCTATACGTTAATCCTCAAGATAGGAGGAGATTTCAGGATTTGGTAGAGAGCCATGGATTTGTAAAAGATTTTGAAGTTGAGTTTAAAAAGAAGAATGGCGAAAAGATTACTGTCCTTCTCACTGCCCATGCGAAAAGAGATGAAAAAGGTGAAATCATTGGTTATGAAGGATTAAATATAGATATCTCAGAAAGAAAACGAATGGAGAGAGAATTGAGAGAGGCCAATGAGTTCTTAAGGAAATTGATAGAAAGCAGTGTCGATGGAATAATCGTTACAAACATGAAGGGTGAAATACTTATTTTTAATAAAGGGGCAGAAAACATCTTGGGTTACAATGCAGAAGAGGTTATAGGTAAAATGAATATTCGCGATATTTATCCTCCTGGTGTAGCCCGAGAAGTAATGCAAAAGTTGAAAAGTCCAGATTTTGGAGGGGTTGGAAAATTAACATCTTTCCCCATAATACATAAAAGAAAAGATGGAGAATTGATCGAAGGTGATCTTTCAGCCTCTATTATTTATGACGAAGACGGAAAAGAAATTGCAAGTATTGGAATATTTAAAGACCTTAGAGAAAGATTGAGGATTGAGAGGGAACTCCAGAAGATGCGAGAGGCCCTCCTTCAATCAGAAAAGCTTGCTGCAATGGGTCGTCTTACCTCTCAGATTGCTCATGAGCTTAATAACCCTATCTATGGAATTATGAATACTTTAGAGCTTCTAAAAACAGAGATTCCGCCAGATAGTAAGAGGAGAAAGATCTTGGAACTCTCACTTTCTGAGGCCCAAAGACTTACTGAGATGCTAAGGAATATGCTCAGCTTTTCAAAACCTGAAGAAGAAGAAAAGAGGCCGCTAAAGATTAATGAATTAATTGAAGGGATTTTACTCGTTATGGAGAAGCAAATGAAAGAATCCAATATCAAGGTAGAGACCTATCTCGATCCAGAAATACCAGAAATCATGGCTTCGACTAATCAGCTAAGACAGGTTTTTTTAAACATGTTTAAAAATGCTAAAGAAGCTATGCCTAAAGGAGGTATCCTAATTATCAGAACAAGTCAAGAAGACAATAATGTTATGATAAAAATACAAGATACAGGTGTAGGAATTCCAGATGAGATTAAAGATAAGATTTTTGAAGCGTTTTTTACTACAAAGCAGAAAGTCAAAGGAGTAGGATTAGGACTCTCTGTATGCTATGGTATCGTCAAAGATCATGGTGGAGAGATCCGAGTTGAAAGTGAAGAAGGAAAAGGAGCAACCTTCACAATTAGCCTTCCAATTCAGAAATAGAATTTGATTCAATTCTTCCGCATTAAGTATGTTACGGCCTTTTCAAGGCCATCGAGGTTAAGCTCAAACATAGGAAAGATCTGTTGAATTCGAATTATTGTTTGAGTATACGGCCATTCGGCAGAAGGAACAGGATTGAGCCAGACTGAATGAGGAAAGGTTTTAGCAATGAATTCAAGCCTCATATAACTGGGTTTTCCTGATCTTTCTCCTACATAGATTGATCCATTTGTAGCCATAAGTTCATAAGGAGCCATACTTGCATCTCCGACGATAATAAATCTTGTCTCAGGGTCGAGGCGAACCAATTCATCTACTGGAAATGGTTTAAAACGTCTTTGAGGATCTTCCCACAAATAATCATATATAGTATTATGGAAGAAAAAGGTTTTAAGATCCTTAAACTGACTCCGTGCATAATTGAAAAGGGTCTGAACCAGTTCTACATATGGATCCATAGACCAACCACCATTATCAATGGCCAAGATTACCTTCAGTCGATCTTTAAGACTTCTATCAAATACAATCTCAATCTCTCCACAGTTTTTCATGGTTTCATAAATGGTTTTTTCTATATTAACCTTATCCTTAGGTCCATAGGGTACCATATTCCTCAATCTTTTTAATGCCTCTCCTATTTGAGATTCATTAAATGGTCCTTCAATAGAGTAATCCCGATATCTTCTTTCCATTGCAACCTTAACTGCAGATTTATTCCTTGAGACTCCTCCAACCCTCATTCCTCCAGGATGATATCCTGAGTGGCCAACAGGAGATGTTCCACCTGTTCCAATCCATTTATTGCCTCCATGATGGGCTTCAGTCTGCTCCTTTAGACGATCAAGAAAGTATTGGATAAGTTCTTCAGGACTTAACTTCCCTAATTCTTCTTCATTAATGCCAAGAAGATTTCCAAGCTCTTTTGGATTCTTTAACCAGTCTTCCAGAAGTAGACGGGCAATCTCTGAAAGTTCAAATTCATCTGGTTCCCTAAACTCTGCCCCTTTGAAATGATGTGCAAAGACTTGGTCATAAAGATCGAAATACCTTTCGCTTTTGATAAGAATTGTCCTTGCAGCAGTATATAGGTCATCTAAAGAATTTACCAATCCCATGCTTAATGCCTTTTGAAGCCTAAGAAAGGATGTAGGTGAAACAGGGATTCCAACCTTTTTTAATAGATAAAAGAAATCAACAAACATATAATTTTCATTATTTAGGCTTTAAAACGGCCGATTGCATTCTGAGCCGTAAAATAATCTGGGCTTTTCTTAAATAAAACTCCCAAATAGGGGACCTCTCCTTTTATTAAATCCTTTACACGAAAATCAGGATCAGATCTTAAGGCACGAATCCAGTTTATTAGTTCCCGTGTCGCTGGTTTCTTTTCAATCCCTTTTATTTCTCTTAGTCTATAGAAAGTTCTTACAGCACTATCAAGAAGCTCTTTATCAATATCAGGAAAATGAACCTGAACAATTCTCCTCATCATTTCAGGTTCTGGAAAAGCAATATGATGGAAATTGCATCGTCCTAAAAATGGATCTGAAAGATCTTTTTTAGCATTAGAGGTAATAATGATGATAGGCCTATGTTTTGCCCTGATGGTTTTATCAATTTCTATGATGTCAAATTCCATTTGATCTAAGACATCAAGCATATCGTCCTGGAAATCTGTATCTGCTTTATCAATCTCATCAATTAATAAGACAACCTTTTCATCAGAAACAAAAGCCTGGCCAATCTTTCCCATCCTGATATAGTCCTCTATTTTGCTTACATCTCTTTTTGAATCTCCAAAACGACTATCATTTAATCTCGTAAGAGTGTCATATTGATATAGTGCATCAACAAGCTTCATATTGGATTTTACATTTAGAACAATCAACCTCATATTAAAGGCTTCAGCAATTGCATGGGCAAGCATTGTTTTTCCTGTTCCAGGTTCTCCCTTAAGCAAAAGAGGCATTTCAAGGGCAATTGAAATATTAACAATCTTTGCCAATTCTTCATCCAAAACATATTTGGAAGCTCCAAGGAATTGCTTTGTTTTATTCAACATCTCTTTACTCCTTATTCGAAGTTTTTATTAATATTAACCATTTTCATTAGGTGTTTCAACATTATGGAGTTTTGTTTTAAAGATAAGAAATTTCAATTTATAACTTGCGAAATAATAAAAATATATTTAAATTTTGTTTTATGTTAATGAGAGAGCATAAAAGATTTTTCATAACTTTAAGTGTTTCTATCGGTGCATTTATGTCAACCCTTGATGCCAGTATTGTAAATATCTCCCTTCCAACAATTGTCGTATCTTTGAACACAAACCTACGTATGGTTGCCTGGGTAGTAACAGGTTACCTCATTGTGATCACAGGATGTTTACTTTTTGTAGGGAGGGTAGCTGATCTTTTTGGTCAGAGAAGAACTTATATTTTAGGCTTTATTATTTTCACACTGGGCTCTGCTTTATGTGGTATTTCAAATAATATCTATATGCTTATTGGTTCCAGAATGATTCAAGGATTAGGGGCATCTTCATTAATGGTAAATGGAACTGCAATAATCGCAACAGCCTTCCCAGAAGAAGAAAGGGGAGAAAGATTAGGAATGCTTGGTTCTGTTATTTCAGCAGGATTTCTAACAGGACCAATCCTTGGTGGATTCTTAATCGAAAATTTTGGATGGAGGTATATATTTTTTATAAATCTACCAATAGGATTTATAGGACTATTCTTTTCTTTAAAAGCTCTGGACAAGGATGTCCCATCGGCTAAGGTTCATTTGGATGTTTGGGGTGCAGTATTATTTTTCATTTCTATTTCTTTTCTTCTTCTTTTTTTAAACAGGATAGGAAAAGGTTTAACACCTTTAACAATTGTATTTATAATGATAAGCTTAATCTTTATTGGAATTTTTATTGTTGTTGAGGCACTATCCCCTTTCCCTTTGGTTGAACTAAGCCTGCTAAGAAAACGCCTTTTTATCTCATCACTTGGTGCAGGCCTACTTTCTTTTTCAATTGGGGGAGCACACAATTTTGTTATCCCCTTTTTTCTTCAAAATATTTTAGGTTTTTCTCCATCAAAGGTTGGATTGATGGTATTTCCAGTATCCCTTACAGTTATGGTATCAGCTCCCTTAGGGGGAAGGTTTTCAGACAGGGTAGGAGTTAGGATTCCTGCAACAATAGGGTTGGCAATTACCTCATTGACTACTTTTTCTTTTACTTTTCTAAAAGAGAACGCGACCGAATATAGTATACTTTGGCGACAGATTATCTTGGGTATAGGGATTGGGCTTTTTAATCCAGCTAATAACAGTGCAATCATCAGTTCTTTATCCAAAGATAAAGTTGGGGTTGCCTCAAGTTTTTCAGCACTATCAAGGAATCTTGGTTTAGTTATGGGTGTTGCATTGGCTGAGATGATAGTTTCGCTTAATCCAATAACGATTGAAAAAGGAGTTCCTTCTATTGAGAGTATCCATAATGTTTGGAGGTTAATAATCATTATTGGGCTTTTTGCTGTTTTTCTCTCTTGGGTAAGAGGAATAAAAAATGAAGATTGACAATTAATATGATAATTGTGAAAATTAATAAACGGAGGCTATTATGAAACGTTTAGACGGAAGAGGCCCTGCAAATCTCAGACCTGTCAAGATTATTAGAAATTATATGAAGCATGCAGAAGGATCGGTCCTTATTGAAATGGGGGATACAAAAGTAATCTGTTCTGCAAGTGTGGAAGAAAGAGTCCCGCCTTTTTTAAAAAATACTGGTAAAGGTTGGATTACGGCCGAATATGCAATGCTTCCACGCTCTACACACACAAGAACTCCGAGGGATTCCTTAACAGGGCGTGGAAGTGGACGAGCCTTTGAGATTCAACGCCTTATCGGAAGATCTTTAAGAGCAATTACGGATCTTAATGCATTTGGTGAGAGAACGATCTGGATTGATTGTGACGTGATTCAAGCTGATGGAGGAACAAGGAGTGCATCAATAACTGGTGCCTACGTGGCCTTGGTAGATGCTTTTAGGAAGTTAGTAAAAGATGGGGTGATTGAAAAAGTGCCGATAAAAGATTCAGTAGCTGCTGTTAGTGTTGGAAAGGTTAATGGAAAAATGTTACTTGATTTAAATTATGAGGAGGATTCCAAGGCTGAGGTAGATATGAATATTGTTATGACTGGAAGTGGAAAATTTGTAGAGATTCAAGGGACAGGAGAAGAGGCAGTTTTTACAAAAGAAGAGATGGATAAGCTTACAAAATTAGCTCAAAAAGGTATAAGAGAGTTAACAAAGATTCAAAAAAGGGTTTTGGAAGGTAAAGATTAAGTTTTGGACTTGCTTATTGCAACTAAAAATTTAGGGAAAGTTCGCGAAATAAAAAGGATGTTAAAAGGATTAAGATTTCGAATTATTTCACTGAACGATTTACCAAAAGTTCCAGATATTAATGAAGATGGAAAAACCTACGTTGATAATGCCTTGAAGAAGGCTCGTTTCTTTTCAAAATATTTCGGAAAATTGACACTTGCAGATGATTCAGGTTTAGAGGTAGATATACTTGGAGGAGGCCCAGGGGTATACTCAGCGAGGTATGGAGGAAATAATACTTCAGATTTCAATAATAATCAAAAACTTCTAAAGGAGTTATATGGGGTTCCGATTTCGAAAAGGTGGGCTACATTTAAGTGTGTATTAGCCCTCGTTTCACCAGAAGGGGATGAAATCGTTGTAGAAGGGACATGTAGGGGTAGAATTGGATTTAAGGAGGTAGGAAAAAAGGGATTTGGATATGATCCTATTTTTTATCTTCCTCGATATGGAAAAACAATGGCCCAACTTACAGTTGAAGAAAAAAATAGGATTAGTCATAGAGGCAAGGCCTTGAGAAAATTAAGAAAGATTCTAAATAAATTCAAACGTAATTTGAAATAATAGACTATTTCAAATGATTAAAAAATCTGTTATTATAAATTAAATATTCGGGGCGTAGCGCAGACTGGTTAGCGCGCCTGCCTTGGGAGCAGGAGGTCGGCCGTTCAAATCGGCTCGCCCCGACCATGATTTAGTGAAAGGTGGTAAGTGAAGAGTGAAGATTTTGAGGGCCGACCGACTGCGGGAGAGCAGGAGGGTGACGTTGCGACGAATAAGGAGCAACTTTTTGTCACGCCGCCGAGATGGTGAGGCGGCAGGATCGGCCGTTCAAATCGGCTCGCCCCGACCATGATTTAGTGAAAGGTGATAAGTGAAGAGTGAAGATTTTGAGGGCCGAAAAAATTGTTTCTTTAACTCCGAGAAGTAATAGGTACGATTAAACCACCTGTTGGGAATACTGCTACACGGGCTTTTGGGAATTCTCTTTTAAGTAACCTAAGGCCATCCTCAATAGAAGTTGCATATTCAAATCCAAGTTTATCTGCCACTTCTTTTGATGAATTTTTTGAAACAAGGATTGTCCTAATTTTTGGCCTTAAAAACATAGTTGACATAGCCATATTAAAATCCATCGGCTTATCAGGCAGTATAGGAATTCCTTTAGATAAAGCATCCTTTACATACTGAACTGGATTCTGATTTGATTTCTCTTTTATCGTATTTATGGAGTTCAGGAAATCTGTCGGGATAGGCGAAACTATCGGTGCAATAAGAAGAATTGCTCCACTCTCTTTGGTGATGATGTCAGGTGTATGAAGACCTTTAAAAATCTGATGTCCATGTGTGTGAGGGTAGGTTGATGTAATCGTAATGTCAACTTTTTCTTCAAATCGATATCCTAACTTCTCAAAACATAAATCGACGGCTTCTTCGAAGGCTGTCTCAAGATTACCTGCAATAATTTTTATGACCTCTCCTTTTTGATTATAAACACAGTTTATTGAAAGATCGAGGCCCACTGCCTTTGCAACTTCAAGAATGCCCTCATGAAAAGGGTTGCCTTTTATAGTTCCAGCTATAGATTTTGGATGTTTAACATTCTCCATATGGTGATCTCGAATATACTCAAAGTCACACACACCGGGCATAATGATTTTTGGACCACCTCCATAACCAGCCATGGGATGTGGTAGAACTGAACTGATTCCAATTCTCAGATCAGCTTTCGCTACAAATTGATTAATCCTTACGATTTTCCTTTTTTTAGAAATCTCAATTGGGATAAGATCCTTGTCCCATGCGTTGTGCTGAATAATTCTATAGGCTGATAAGACATCACTTCCAAGTTTTGCTTCAAGGGATTGTCTACTCATATGCTCATGAGTACCGAGGGCAACAATAATAGATATCTTTTCTGAATAGAAACCATGATCTTTTAAGTAGGGGAGAAGGATTTTTAAGATTTCTCTTGTTGGGGTTGGCCGTGTTGCATCGTCAATTATAATCGAAATACTTTTTGCCTCTGAGAATAACTGTTTAAATGGTGGGATTCCCCTTAGGTTGTTTAAAGCCTCAATTGTCATCTCCATAATAGATGTATGAGTCTCTTCAGAAGCTGTTTCAAGGAAATAGAGGGGGTCCCATTGTTCGGGCAAGGTGAAATATTCTTTTTTATTTAAATCAGTATATAAATAATAATCTCTTCTTTTCATTTATCCCTCCAAAAAATTTCATTTAATCAAACTCTAAATTAACAGGGATGTTTAGTCAAGAAAAAATAAAAATTTTTCTTAAGAAATCATTATTTGACATGGTAGGTTCGATATGCTATATGATTTCAGATTTTGGGTTCTCGTTTAAAGGTTTTTAAATAATAATTCAGAGAAAGGGGGAAATTTTATGAGAAAGACCTTAATCTTATCATTAGTTTTTATGGTTGTTGCAGGATTTGTAGTGTTAGGAGAGTGTGCTTCTGAGACAAAGGTAATAAGATTAAAATTTTCTTGCTGGACCACTCCACCTTCTCCTCCTGGCAGAGCAGTTGCTAAATGGATAGAGATGGTTGAGCAAAGGACAAAGGGTAAAGTAAAGGTTGATGCATTTTTTGCAGGTACACTCCTTGGTGGAAAAAATACGATTGAAGGTGTTCTCCAGGGTGCTGCTGATGTTGGAATGAATGTCTCTTCATTTAGACCTGAACGTTTTCCTATGTTGGCTCTTTTAAATTATCCACATCCTTATAAGCATACTATGGTTCCTGTTAAAATTGCATGGGACATGTATAATAAATTTAAGCCCAATGAATTTAAAGGCGTAAAGGTTATATCTTTTAGTTGTAATGGAATGGGTGAGAATGGTTGTGGATTTTTTGGAAAATTTCCCATAAGAGGACTGGCAGATTTAAAAGGGAAAGAAATTAGAGCCACCGGAACAGGTGTTCAGGCTCTTGAGAAACTTGGTGCAACTCCAATCTTTTCCCCTGTTGAGGAGATTTATGAGTCACTTCAAAAGAATATTATCAAAGGTGTATATACAACATTTGAGATTATCAAGCCATTTAAATTTAATGAAGTAATTGAATATATTACTCCTTTCCCTGCTCCTGCTGCAGTTATGTTCACAATTGTTAAAAACGAAACCTTTAATTCCTGGCCTGATGATGTAAAAAAGGTGATCGAGGATATGAAGATTGAGCATAGTGAATGGGCGGGCAACTATGCTCATGCAGAAGGCCAAGGAGGATTAACCTATGCGGTTGAAAAAGGAGTTAAGAAGACAACTATACCACCAGAAGAACGTGAAAAGATGCTTCAATTACTTAAACCCCTGGTAGATGACTGGCTTAAAACAAATACAGCCAAAGGACTTCCTGCTAAACAATGGTTAGATGAGTTTAATAGACTTCTTGTAAAGTATAATGCCCAATACTAAGAATGACTTTAGTTATATCATATGATCGAAAATTTACCCCCTCTAATCAATTTGATAAACAAGATATAATGGAGGGGGTAAAATTTTTATTATTTGAAGGTTTCCTTCCCAAATAGAAGAGAAAAATTTAATATGTCAAAAATTGAAAGAATTATAGAGATTATTACTCGTTGGCTTAACTGGATAGCCGCTACTGCACTGATTGCAGTAATGGTAATTGTTTGTGCAAATGTTGTGGGCCGTGGTTTTTTTGCAAAACCTGTTAAGGGGACTGTTGAGATTGTTGGTCTTCTCGGCGGTGTGATCATTGCATGGGCTATATCCTATACACAAATGATAAAAGGCCACATAAGGATAGACCTTTTTATGGAGAGGCTACCACCTCGAATACAATATATAGTTGATAGCCTAATGTATCTTTTTAGTCTTCTATTGTTTTGTATCATATCCTGGCAATCATTTTTATTTGCAAAGTCGAAATCTGAAACAGGGGAATTGTCCGAAGTACTTAAAATGCCAATTACCACATTTGCTTATGTGGTAGCTATTGGTTGTTTTGCTTTAACACTTGTTTTGTTATTAGATCTGATTAAATCAATATTAAAGGTGATAAAGAAATGAGTCCTGAATTGATTGGTGCTTTGGGAATACTTGTTATGGTAATCCTAATGTTTTTGAGAATGCCAATTGCCTTTACTATGGCTGTCGTTGGATTTGTAGGGTTTACTTATCTAACTTCACTAAGCGGAAGTCTTTTTTTACTTGGTAATAGTTTCTTTTTTCAATTTACTTCTTATACGATGCTTGTCATTCCCCTTTTTGTATTGATGGGAGAAATTGCTTTTCATGCAGGCATAAGCCGAAGACTTTATGATACTGCTTATGCCTGGTTAGGATTTATCCCTGGAGGATTGGCATTGGCTACAATTGGTGCTTGTGCTGGATTTGCAGCTATATGTGGCTCGAGTGCCGCTACTGCAGCCACTATTGGAACTGTAGCATTGCCAGAGATGAAGAAATTCAATTATGAGAAATCCTTTGCTACAGGCTCTGTGGCAGCAGGGGGTACATTGGGAATCCTCATTCCTCCGAGTATTGTGCTAATAGTATATGGAATACAAACCGAGCTTTCAATAGGAAAGCTTTTCATTGCAGGAATATTGCCAGGCTTAGTTCTTTCAGGTCTTTTTATGATTTGTATTATTGTGATGTGCTTACTCAATCCAAATATTGCTCCACCTGCGCCTAAAACAACACTTAAAGAGAAGATAAAGTCACTTTCTGGAACCATAGAAATGTTACTTCTTTTCTTTTTGGTTATAGGTGGACTTATGCTTGGTTGGTTCACGCCTACTGAGGCAGCAGGAATTGGAGCAGCTGGAGCAATCTTAATATCGCTTGTTACCAGGAACCTCACCTGGGAGAAATTTAAAAAGGCTCTTTTAGGAACCACAAAAACATCTTCTATGGTTTTGCTTATAATAGCATGTGCAATGATCTTTAGTCATTTTTTAAGTATAAGCAGATTCCCTCAGTTCTTAGCCAAATGGGTAGGTGATTTAAATGCTCCTCCAATAATCGTTCTCATCTGTGTGATGCTTATATATATTATAGGTGGCTGTTTCATGGATGCTCTTTCTTTTATGATTATCACAATCAATATTTTCTTTCCTATGATTAAAGGGGCAGGTTTTGACCCTATATGGTTTGGAGTCATAATTGTTATTCTTCTTGAGACTGGAGCCATTACACCACCTGTAGGTATAAATGTCTATGTCATCAAAGGGATAACCCCTGATGTAGAGCTTTATACTATATTTAAAGGTATTATTCCTTTCCTAATAATGATGTTCATTTGTTTAGCAATATTGACTATATTCCCAAATATCGCATTATATCTGCCGAATCTTATGAAATAGATTCTTTTAATTTTTTTCAAAAATTTAAATTAATTAAAAAATATTTTGACATTTTAGAGATAATAAATTATAATTTTTGTGTAAGTTGTAGGAAGTAGTTGGTTTGATCAGGTAAAAGGTCACATAAGGCTCTACTTTCAGCTTATGTGACCTTTTAAGTTTTAGGTAACCAAAGGCTGTTACAACTTACTCAGAAATTTTAAAGAAAGGAGGTGAGTTGTAATGGCCAGAGGTAGTGTAAAATGGTTTAATGAGAAGAAGGGCTATGGTTTCATTTCGAGAGATGATGGAGACGATGTATTTGTTCACTATTCAGCAATAAAAAGAGATGGATTTAAAGTTCTTTATGAAGGCGATAGGGTTGAATTTGAAATCACAAAAGGCCCGAAAGGTCTTCAGGCTTCAAATGTAGTGGTTTTAAGCTGAAAGATCTTTTTCTCAAAAAGGGGTTCAGATAAACTGAGCCCCTTTTTATTTTCCAACATAAGATTTTCTAAACCCAATGGGGCTTGCTTAGGTTATTTTATTAAGTAAAGGCAGAGGATTGACGAAATGCTTATTTAACCCTAAGACATTAGGGGGGTGACCAAAGGCCAGTCCTATAAACTGAGTAAAATAAATAATTGGGATTCCAAAAGATTCATGAAACATTTCTTCAATCTGCTTTTGACGAGCATCAAGATTTACATGACATAGTGGACATGCAACAACAATTGCATCTGCCCCAATAGATTTAGCATTTTTAAGTATTTTTTGACTAAGTTCAAGTGCAATAGGGAGTTGAGAAATCCCTAAAGAAACTCCACAGCATCTTGTTTTATAGGACCAATCAAGAGATGTAATTCCAAGGATATTCATTAATTTATCCATGCTTGTTGGATATTCATAATCCTTAACTCCTGTGATTTTAGGAGGTCTGGTAATTATACAACCATAATAACAAACCACTCTTAATCCTTTAAGTGGATGTATAATTTTTGATTTGATATTCTGATAGCCAATTATTTCAGTTATAGTATTGAGTAGATGTTCTATTTTAATGGTATTTGAGGGGAGATAGGAAATCTCTTTTGATATTCTAATTTTTAATCCTTCATCTTCTTCTATATCCTTTAGGGCAACACGCATTCTAAGAAAACATGATGGACAAGGTGTTGTAATATATTCAAACCCTTCATTGCTGAAAAGTGTGATATTTTTCATTGGAAGAAGGGTAGCAAGATAATGATCGGTTGAATGAGCTGGTGTTGTTCCACAACATCCCCATCCCTTTGGTTCATGAAGACTCACCCCAAGACTACTAAATACAGCCTGTGTAGAGAGATCATATTCTTTGGATGTTCCATGAAGGCTACAGCCTGGAAAATAAGCAATACTATCCTTTTTTTCAGCACTTTTATTCTTTAATTTAGGCTTTCCAAAGGTTGGAAGGATTTTAAGCTTTCCCTCTTTAAACATTTTCCATGCCATAGGGAAATCATTTTCCCATAGTTGTTTAAACTTAAGCTCACCTGAAAATAGTTGATGAAGATAAATTTCTCCCATCAAACCTGCTTCATACATTCTTCCAAACCAGTTTATTCCCCTCATGGCTGCTTCATAGAATAGTGCTACAGAAGGAACTTTTGGCTTTATCCCTTCCTTCTTTGCCATGATTTTCAAGAAATCCATAATTTTTGTGATGTTAATATCATGAGGGCATCGGGTAGCACATGTTTCACACATAGCACAAAGCCAAATTGTTTTTGAATTTAGTACGATCTCTTTCTGTCCGAGCTGGATAGCACGCATTAACTGATTTGGAGCGAGATCGAAATGTCCTGCTACAGGACAACCTGCAGAGCACTTCTGACACTGATAGCAAATAAAGACATTTTCTCCTGTCTCTTTTAGAATTTTCTGAGCTAAGTTAGTATTAAGGGTCATTTCCATAAATTTTATCCTTTTTTATGATTCGTTTAATATTGAATCATAAATCTTTTAGTTGCTCATGTAATTTTTGGTCTTGGTAGGAGTCCTGCCATTTCTACGATTTCTCTTACCTTTTCTTCCCATTCAATAGCCATAATATGTACACCTCTTACTCCTGGGATTTCTCTAAGCCTTTGAATCGT
>Ga0207433_10000578_pt1 | contig 85124 bp, 85 predicted proteins | sample YelNatPaOPGAMG01_FD_187559 | JGI IMG/M metagenome (GOLD analysis project Ga0207433, IMG submission 187559) | Hot spring thermophilic microbial communities from Obsidian Pool, Yellowstone National Park, USA - OP-RAMG-01 (SPAdes) (version 3) | ecosystem: Environmental > Aquatic > Thermal springs...
TATAACCAATACTCTAAACTCAGATGCTTTAAATATGCAAGGTAAGTTCTACGGTCCGCAAGCAAACTCTACCGGTGGCGCAATATCCGGAGCATTAACCGGAGTAGATAATGCACAACGAGCAATACAAGGAGTATTCAAGGCTAGGAGATAAGTGGGAGTAGCATATTGTTTAGACTTTTTGGTGATATATTTTTTATGTAGGAATTGAGGGAGCGTTTATTTTTTTGAGTTAAGTATAGTGTGGGGAAAACTATCTAATTTCTACTCTGTAGTAAAATTGTAGTAAAAAAGCGCTCTTGGTGTTTGCTTAAAGTGGATTTCTAAAAGTTCTTTGAAGTCTTATACTGTAAGGGTTTAAAAGTGGTGGCTCGAGGCAGAATCGAACTGCCGACACGCAGATTTTCAGTCTGCTGCTCTACCGACTGAGCTATCGAGCCAAATTTCGGTATGAAAAGGGAAACGGGATTATAGTAGAAAATTTTTAAAGTTTAGCTTAAGGCTTTCACGAAAGCTTTAAATTTATCCCCCCTTTCTTTGTAAGAGCTAAATTGGTCAAGACTTGCGGCGGCCGGGGACAAAAGTCCGACTTCTCCGGTTTGTAACTTATGCGATATTGATTCTACGGCAACATCAAGTGTTCCGCAGTGCCGACAAGTAGAATTTATCTCTTTTGATAGCAGGTACAATTTTTGTGCATTTGAACCTATGGCAAATATTTCTATATTTTTGCCGTTTAAAAACTCAAAAAGCAAACTCAAATCCTGTCCTTTATCGTCTCCGCCGAGGATTAGGTATATTTTTTTATCCATAAAGTTTTTTATAGCCTCTATCGTAGCATCGAGGTTTGTTGCCTTGCTATCATCAACCCAAAGCCTATTTTTTGCATCCAAAAACTCTTCTTGCCTATGTCCGTCGATAATAAATGAGTTTATAAGGTCGTAATCTATCTCGTCAAACAAAGTTTTTGTAACTGCGAGCGCCATAATTGCATCAAATAAAAATACCCCATTAAAGCGTATTTTTGTCGTATCTATTTCGAAAAATTTTGCTAAATCTTCACTGTTTTCATATCCTACAAAAAAACAGTCCGTGGAAGTATTTGCGTATTTTAAAGGAGCTATAATCATTTCCCCTTCTGCCATCGAGGCAAAAGGTTTTAGCTTTGCAGATTCGTACTCTTCTTGGCTACCGTGCCATGTAACATGGTCTGGTGTTATCGGAAGTAGCAAATAAATATTTGGTTTTGCTCTATTTGTATAGTGCATTGTAAAAGAACTAGTTTCAAGCACCCAAATTGGAGCTTTAGGATCAAGCTCTGCAAGAGGATTGCCTATGTTTCCGCCAACTAGCGAACCTCTTTTTTCGAGTAGAAATTGCACCATTTGTGTGGTCGTAGTCTTGCCGTTTGTTCCGCTAATCCAGATACTAAAAGGCATATTGTCCGCAAACAAGTCATACTCACTGACGAGGTTTTGAGCTGATTTTATCAGAGGATGAGATGGCGCTATGCCTGGACTGGTGACTTCTAGGCTGGAGTTTTCAGGGTCAAATAGATGTGATGGAAGTAGTCTATTGCCAAAATTATCTACAGAAACATCTGTGAATTTATCGTCGAAAATATCACAATTTCCAAATTTTTTGGCAATGGCTTGCGTCGTCTTGCCGTAACCAAACAACGTCATCTGATTTTTATCGATAAGAGTGCGATAATGTTAGAAAGAAGCGAAATTATCCAAAACCGTACAATGATTTTGTTTTCAGCCCATCTTTTCATTTCAAAGTGATGATGTATAGGAGCCATCAAAAAGACTCTCTTACCGCGTGAACGATAGCTTGCAACCTGTATAATAACCGATAGGGTTTCTATGACAAAAATAAAACCTATTGCAATAAGCAGAATCTCACTTTTTGAAACGATAGCCATAAACCCGATTAAAGCGCCGACGGGGAGACTTCCTGTATCACCCATAAAAACTTCTGCAGGATTTGAGTTATACCATAAAAATCCAAGCATGGCTCCTACGATACTAAATGCCACTACGGTTAATTCTCCGACTCCGATGATTTTCGGCATAAATAAATATGCGCTCAAAACCGAGTTTCCTGTGATATAAATCAATACGCCGAGGGATACGAATGCAAAAACACTAGGCACCGTAGCTAGTCCATCCAGCCCATCGGTAAGATTGACGGCATTAGAACTAGAAACCATTACGAGAGCCCAAAAGATAATAGCTAGCGCACCCATATCAAATATAGCATATTTCACAAAAGGGACATAAAATGTTCCTGGAAAGTCGGCAAAAAAATAGATAATACAACCTGCTACTGTTGCAGATAAGAACTGTCCTACTAGTTTTGTTCTAGGTGATAAACCTAGAGTATTATTTCCGCCTATAATTTTACCTATATCATCGGTAAAACCTATTGTGCCAAATGAGATAATTATAAATATTGAAGCTAAAATATATTTATCGTTTATTTTTGCACAAAGTAGTGTTGCAGTTAGCGTTGCCGCCATAAACACAAGCCCACCCATAGTAGGTGTATTTTTTTTGCCTTCATGAGTCTTTGGAGCATGCTCATATATTGGTTGTCTCATTTTTTTTGACTTAGCCCAATTGATAAAAAAAGGCATAGCCGATATTGTAAATAAAAATGCGATAAAAAATCCGATTAGAGCTCGGACGGTAAGATAGTGAAAAATATTTATATTGTAGTTTTCCCATAGCCAGAACAACATTATTATCCCTTAATTTCAAAAGCGAAATTGTAGTAAACTTTGGCTAAGACCAAAAGAGAACGATTGAATTTTCTAGCAAAAAAGAGTCCAAAAATAATGAGAAAAAAAACAGTATTAATAATCACAGACGGTATAGGGTATAGCCGTAAGCAAGAGTTTAACGCTTTTTATAACGCTAAGAAGCCTACATATGATTATCTTTTTGCAAATGTGCCATATTCACTAATTCATACGTATGGACTTCATGTCGGATTACCTGACGGACAGATGGGCAATAGCGAAGTTGGGCATATGACGATAGGGTCTGGTAGAGTTTCGTATCAGGATTTAGTCAAAATTTCATTGGCATTAAAAGACGGTAGCTTGGCGAAGAATGATACGTTGAATACTCTTTTTGGCTTGAGTGGCGTACTGCATATTGTAGGATTAATGTCAGACGGCGGAGTTCATTCTCATATAGAACATATTATAGGTATTGCAGAGTTGGCTAGAGAGAACGGTAAAAAAGTATATATACACGCTATAACCGACGGCAGAGATGTTTCTCAAACTTCTGCAAAACAGTATGTCGAAGAAATTTTAAAAATATGTGACGGCGAAAGAATAGTATTTTCTACGATTGCAGGTAGATTTTATACAATGGATAGAGATAATCGTTGGATTGATAGAGTCAAATTAGGTTATGAGGCAATTTCAAAAGCATATCCTAAAACGGCAAAGACACCTTTGGAGTATATAGACGAAAGCTATTCAAACGGAGTTTTTGATGAATTTATAGTTCCTGCGGCTTTTGATGGGTATGAAGGTTTGTCCGAAAACGATAGCTTGCTATTTGCAAATTTTAGAAGCGATAGAGCTAGGGAAATTGTAAGCGCACTCGGTGAAAAAGAGTTTACTCATTTTGAGAGAGATTTTGTGCCTATTAATATAGCTACTATGACTGAATATAATAAAGCATTTGATTTCCCTATTTTATTCAGTAAGGACGAGCCAAAAAATACGTTAGCAGAAGTAATTTCAAAAGCCGGTTTAAAACAGTTGCATACTGCCGAAACTGAAAAATATGCTCACGTAACATTTTTTCTTAACGGCGGAGTAGAGGCGCCGTATGAAAACGAAACGAGAGTTTTGATAGAAAGCCCCAAAGTGAGAACATACGATGAAAAGCCGTCAATGAGCGCTTACGATGTTGCTGAAGTGGTTTTAAAGGCAATGGACGAGAGTTATGATTTCATTGTCGTAAATTTTGCCAACGGTGATATGGTTGGACATACCGGAGTGTATGAGGCAGGGGTGAAAGCCGTCGAAGCCGTTGATGATTGTTTGGGAAAAATTATTGAAAAAGCAAGAAATTCAAATTATTCAATGGTTTTAACGTCTGACCATGGAAACTGCGAGGAGATGAGAAATGACAGCGGGGAAGTTTTGACAAATCATACTGTTGGCGACGTGTGGTGCTTTGTGATGGACGAAGACGTTAAGAGTGTAAAATCAGGTTCTTTGAGCAATGTGGCACCTACGGTTTTGAGACTTATGGGGCTAGAAATTCCATCCGAAATGGATGAGTCACTTATATAAATATAAATCAAATAAGGAGAGAGATTGAAATTTAGCGGAAAAAACGTATTGATCACGGGCGGTAGTCGTGGAATAGGCGCCGAAATAGCAAAAACGCTTGCAAAGATGGGTCTAAAAGTTTGGATAAATTATCGTTCGAAACCGGAACTAGCAGATGCGTTACAAACGGAAATTGAAGCAAACGGCGGCAAAGCGGCGGTAGTACAGTTTGATATTACGGATGAGGAAGGTTTTCTATCAGGTATCAAGACTATTGTTGATAGTGACGGCGGGCTTGATTATCTAGTTAACAACGCCGGCATAACAAATGATAAACTTGCCATTAGAATGAAAGTTGATGAGTTTTTGAGTGTTGTAAATGCAAATCTAACAGGAGCGTTCATCGGTTGTCGTGAAGCGTTAAAAATAATGAGCAAAAACAGATTCGGTGCAGTAGTAAACGTGGCTAGTATTGTAGGCGAAATGGGTAATGCGGGTCAGACTAACTACTCTGCCAGCAAAGGCGGCATGATTGCAATGGGCAAAAGTTTTGCAAAAGAAGGCGCTAGCAGAAATGTTAGATTCAATACCGTAACTCCTGGTTTTATTGATACCGATATGACGGCAGGTCTGAAAGACGAGATAAAACAGTACTATATCAGTAATATTCCGCTTGGAAGATTCGCTCACCCTTCGGAAGTTGCGGAAGCCGTAGCTTTCTTACTATCAGACCATGCAAGCTATATAACTGGCGAGACGCTCAAAGTTAACGGAGGACTTTATGTATAAAATAGCCTTAATATTTTTACTCTCTATTTCGGCGCTGTTAGGCGGCGGGTTTGATTCCGTACCTGGTACGAAAAGCGATACCGGAGTATTTAGCGCCCAAGGGGCTTTGCCTTATGCGTTATTTGGTTTAAGCGGTATTGTAGCTTTAAGTGAAACCAATGCTACCGTATATGGAAAAACAGCATGGAAAGCTGTTGATGCAGGCGTTATCGCGGCGCTTTCTACCGAGGTGCTTAAGCCTGTTTTTGGCAGAAAAAGACCTGAAAAAACAAGCAGTTCAAACGATTGGTTCAAAGGAGGCGATAGTTTTCCTAGCGGGCATACGGCTGTAACTACGGCTATTGTGACGCCTTTTATGCTTGAGTATGGCGATAAAAATCCTCTAGTCTATTCTGCGGCGCTTATACCGATTTATGAAGCTATAGGAAGAGTTAAGGCTAGGAAGCATTGGCCTACCGATACTATCGGCGGTATTGCAGTCGGCGCCGCATCAGGTTATGTAGCCAATATTCAGGATAAACCTATAGTCATTAGAGTGATGCCGTACGGTGACGGTATTTATGCCGGCGCTTCTTATAAATTTTAATAAAAACAAGGTCTAGATAAATGATAAAAAAAATTATACTGCTATGTTTGATGCTAAGTTTTTCACTATTTGCCGAGAGTACGTTAAAAATTGAGAAAATAATGGATAACGGGTACTCCGCAATAGCAAGCGGGGGCGGTGTAGAGGTCGGTCAAAGCGGTGTCGTATTGGAATGGTTAAATTCTGACAGGAGAGCAGTTGTTGCAAAAGCCGTAGTAGTTGGCGTAAGCGGCACTCAAGTTGCTATTAAATTTGAAGTCTTTTCCGACGTAGCGCAAGATTCACTCCCTAAGTATATTGCCTTGCCTAAGGTTGGGGATGATGTCGTCTTTGGACTGTTTGACTCTAGAGCACTAGTTGTAGCAAAAAATCAAAGCGATTATCTAAAAGCAATAACCCTTGTTAATAAACAACTTATTCATCCCGACCTGTTTGCGTTTAGATTGTATAAAAATAGAAAAGGTGTGCCGACAAAAGAGTATTTTACTAGTTTTTGTTCAGATTATAGTGTCGCCGACGTTTATTTTGCGGTTGAAGACAAATTATACAAGGTTGATTGCGGTTCTATGAATGTTATATCCAGCGAGCCGTTTACTCCATCGGGTGACAAATCGTATGAGAGTCCGTTTTTCCATAGGTTAGGCACAATTGAGACCGGGTATCTTGGGTTTTATAAAGAAAGCGTGCCAAATTATGAAGATTATTACAAAAAACTCCTAGGCGTTAGATAATGGATACAAAACATATTTCTGCACTGACTGATATTGTGGGCGCAGAAAATTGCTACTCTGATAGGGCTCACCTTATAGCGTACAGTTATGATGCTACTAGGACTAGATACGAGCCGGATGCGGTCGTATTTCCTAGAAATGAAGCCGATGTATCGGCTGTGTTAAAATATTGCAATGAAAACCGTATAGCCATCGTGCCACGTGGAAGCGGAAGTGGTTTTACAGGCGGAGCGTTGCCGGTTACTGGCGGAGTCGTGCTAGGGTTTGAAAAGCATATGAACAAAATCCTAGAGATAGATATGCAAAACCTCGTAGCCGTAGTACAGCCAGGGGTAATCAACAAAGACCTACAAGAAGCGGTTGAAAAAGTAGGGCTTTTCTATCCACCGGACCCAGCAAGCCAAGAGTACAGCTCAATAGGCGGCAACGTCGCCGAAAATGCAGGAGGTATGAGAGCGGCTAAGTATGGTATAACAAAAGACTATGTGATGGCTATGCGAGCCGTACTACCAAATGGCGACATCATAAAAGCCGGCAAAAAGACCATCAAGGATGTTGCAGGCTACAATCTGTGCGGTATTTTGGTCGGTTCCGAGGGAACGCTTGCCGTTACTACCGAGGTTACTCTCAAGCTCATACCAAAACCAAAAATGAGCAAAACTGCGATGGGCGTGTTTCCATCCGTAGAAGCGGCAATGAATGCGGTTTTTAAGACTTTTGCGGCTGGCATCACGCCTGTGGCGATGGAGTTTCTGGATAACCTAACTATCAGAGCGGTTGAGCAACTGCACAACAAAGGCTTGCCGACAGAGGCTGGTGCGATACTAATCACCGATGTGGATGGTAACCTAGAGATAGACCTAGATGGTCAGATGGGTGAGTTGGAGAAAGTGTTCATGGAAAATGGATGTACAGAGTTCAAGAGAGCAAAAGACTCTGCTGAGGTAAATGCGCTATGGTTCGCTAGACGAAATGCCTCTCAAAGCCTCAAAGTGTATGGCAACAAAAAGCTAAACGAAGACATCACGGTGCCAAGAGCGGTTTTGCCAGAGCTGTTGGCTGAGTTTGCCAAAATCAGCGAGAAATACGGCTTGCCGATACCGTGCTTCGGTCACACTGGGGATGGCAATGTCCATACAAATGTGATGACTGACAAAAACGACCCACACAAGATGGAGCTAGCCGAGCAAGCTATCCACGATGTGTTTGCGGTGACAATCAAGCTTGGCGGCACTCTGAGTGGTGAACACGGCATAGGTCTGGCAAAAGCACCATTTATGACGATGGCGTTTACTCCTGAGGAGATGAATCTATTTCGTGCTATCAAAGCGGCGTTTGACCCGAACAATATCCTGAATCCTGGGAAGATGGGGTTGTAATAAAGATTGTGGCGATAATGGATGATATACGAAGTGATAAAATTAACCCAATAGAATTACCAGAATTGGTATCTTCGATTGTGGAATTTCTTCAACCTTTGCTTGCGCCCTATGAAACGGCAATCTACTGGTATTTATTTAATCACTCTATTGTAAAAACAGGCGAGCAATATGTACGAGCAAGCAATGCCAACATAGCTAAATGTGCTGTTTCTGCAAGAAGAACTGGCGCGACTGTTTGTGACACAGCTATAAAACAAAATTTGAGTTCATTAAAAGAAAAAGGTGTGATTTCGATTGCTGGAGATACCAATCGTAGCGGCACGCTTTACAAAGTATTTATTCCAGATGAAATTCCTGCATGTGTTGAAGCTATGAAGTTGCAGTTGGAAACACTTCAAATTCCAGTTGATGTTAAAAAAGAACTTGATTTTTACAATGTAGCGGAAAATAGACTCAAAGTATTTGAGCGAGATAGCTTCAAATGTCATTATTGCGGAAAACTATTAACTCGTTTTAGTGCGACTCTTGACCATATCCAACCTGTATCAAAGGGTGGGGACAACTCTTTTGATAATCTTGTTACGGCATGTTTACACTGCAATTCCGAGCGAGGCAACAAGCCAATTTCTGATTTTATTTCTGAAAGAGAAAGTTAATTATGACTAAAACTCAAATCCTATCATTCCTTCAAAGCTACAAACCAGACTTTATTACTCGTTTTGGAGTAGAGAGTATAGGCATTTTTGGCTCTGTAGCTAGAGATGAGGCTACTGAAAATAGCGATGTGGATATAGTGGTAAAGATGACACCAAGCTTCAAAGCATTTATTGAGCTTCAAGTTGAACTCGAAAGCAAAATTGGCGCAAAAGTTGACCTTGTAACCATGCATAATAATATGCGACCAAGATTTCGAGATAGAATCATGAAGGAGGCTATTTTTGTCTAATTCACTGCTGTGCGATAAGCTACAAGATATTTTAGAAGCTATAGAGATTGTTCAAAATCGTACTGTATCGATTTTGACTCCAGATAAATTTACTGATAGTGACGATGGGTTAGTGCTCTTTGATAGCATTTTAATGAGACTCCAGACTATTGGTGAGACGCTAAAAAGTATTGAAAAGTCCGACAGCGTGTTTTTTGCAAAGTTTGCAGATTCAGACATCGAAGGTGCTATCAAACTCCGAGATATTATATCTCATCACTATGCAGACATAAATCCAGCGATTGTATTTGATATATGTAAAAACCATCTTGACCAGCTAAAAAGTAAAATCCAAACAATGTTAAACGAAGCTTGTAGGTAGATATGACCATCCTCCTAACTGGTGCCAGCGGTTACATTGGCAGGCGACTCAAAAATAGACTTCTGAGAGAGGAGGGCATAACCCTTCGGCTTTTTGTCAAGCAGGGACAAAGCATAAAACATCAGCAAAATGTTGAGGTTTTTGAGGGTAGCTCCTTTGATGTCTCAAGTCTAGACAGGGCGCTCGCCGGAGTGGACACTGCCTACTATCTCATCCATTCGATGGAATCCAAAAACTTCAAAGAGCTTGACCGCCAAAGTGCGCAAAACTTCGTGGACGCGTGTGCTAGAGCAGGTGTGAAACGCATCATATATCTAGGTGGACTTGGCGAAAAGGAGAGTGCCAGCGAGCATCTACTCAGCCGAATAGAAACTGGCGAGATTCTCAGCTCCAAGGCTGACAAGGTCCAGACTCTATGGTTTCGTGCTGGCGTGATAATAGGCTCTGGGTCGGCTAGCTTTGAGATTATCAGGAATCTAGTCGAGAAGTTGCCTTTTATGATAACCCCAAAATGGGTCAACACTCTCTGCCAGCCAAGTGCGCAGAGGGATGTTATAGAGTATCTAGCATCCGCCGCAAAAAGCGAAATTATGGGCAATGTGACAATAGATATAGGCTCTGAAAAGATGAGCTATTTGGAGCTTCTACTAGGATACGCCAATGCTGTTGGACTCAAACGAACACTTTTGCCTGTGCCATTTTTCTCTCCTAAACTCTCATCATATTGGCTCACTCTCATGACTCCTGTGCCATACTCTGTGGCTTCCGCGCTTATCGAAGGGCTAAAAAGTGAAGTGGTAATCAAAAACGACAATGCAAAACTACTCTTCCCTGAGATAGTACCTCTTAGCTATGAAATGGCGGTAAAAGAGGCTGTCAGCGAAATCCAAAACGCCCAAGTAGTTAGTCGTTGGTCTGACGCATCTGGTGAGGCGTGGGAGACTGACCACTCTAGTATTGCTGATGCGATTTTTGCTGATAGACAGATTTTGCCACTTGGAAAATGCGACCCAAAAAAAGTTTACGAAGTGATAAGCGCAGTCGGTGGCAAAAATGGCTGGTTTGGCTACGAAGCACTTTGGAGAGTGAGAGGTTTTATCGACAAGCTGTTTGGTGGATATGGACTCTCTCGCGGCAGACGCGATGCCAAAGAGCTTCGCATTGGTGATAGCGTGGATTTTTGGAAGGTCGTTGACATAAAAAACGACCAAAGAGTCCTACTGTTTGCCCAAATGAAACTGCCTGGCAAGGCTTGGTTGGAGTGGATTATCAAGGATGGAGAGCTTATTCAGACCGCTTATTTTTATCCGTACGGACTTTTTGGTAGGCTTTATTGGTATGCGATGTTGCCGTTTCACTGGCTGATTTTCGCTGGGATGGCTAGAAATATCATCAAAAAGGCCGCCGCTTGACCATCGGTTTTCTCTCTCATCTTGACCTCAATCTTTACGCTTTTCGTCTTCCTGTGATGCTGGAGCTTAAAAGGCTTGGACATACGCCGATAGCGATAGCTCCTGATGGCAAGTATCTGCAAATGATACGAGATGCAGGAGTCAAATGCGTCACATATGAGATAAGTCGTAAGAGTCTAAACCCCCTAAAAGAGCTAAAGGCTATCCAAAATATCTACCACGCCATAAAGCCGCTAAAACTAGATATTTTGCATACTTTTACAGCCAAGCCAAATATCTACGGCACCTTAGCCGGTAAGGCGGCAAAAGTGCCAAAAATCATCAACCTTGTCGAGGGGTTAGGGAGCTTTTATCTAGAAGACGATCTGAAATCAAAAGTTGTTCGAACGGTGATAGAACAGCTTTACAAACAGATTTTCAAACTTTCAAACGTAGTAATGTTTGTTAATTCCGACGACCCTGAGTATATGGTTTCAAAAAATATCATTCCGCTGGAAAAAGTCTATAAAATAGACGGTGTAGGGATAGATACGGATGAGTGGATAAGTAAAAATAGTCAAAATGATGATGGGATTGTAAAAATCATCATGGTCGGTCGTGCCATTAGGCACAAAGGTGTTGTTGAGTTTTATGAAGCGGCAAGAGCGCTAAAAGCTAAATATCCGAATACGATTTTTGTCTATGTCGGCGGAGTTGACGAGGGTAACCATAGCGCTCTTGATGAGGCATATATGCGCTCAAATCCTGCGGTCGAGTATTTAGGCGAGCGTAGTGGCGTGAGAGAGCTTATTGATGAGGCCGATATTTTTGTCCTTCCAAGCTATCGTGAAGGGTTGCCGCGAACCGTGCTTGAGGCTATGAGTCTCGGTAAGCCTGTCATAGCTACGAATGTCAGCGGTTGTAGAGATTGTGTGCAAAATGGAGAGACCGGCTACTTGGTTGAGCCAAAAAACATCTATCAGCTTGGTGAGGCTATCGAAAAACTGGTAATTGACAAAGAAAAAAGGGTAAAATTCGGTCAAAATGGGCGTGAAATAGCAATAGCAAGATTCGGTATAGATAAAATAATCAAAGCACATTTGAAGATTTATGGAGTAATTTAATCAATGAAAAAACAAAAAAAACATCCGAAAACACCTACGGCAAAAACTGTAACAGCAACACATGCTGAGAAAGATAACGCACAAAAGTCCATGCGTAAAATAACGTTGATATATATACTTATCGCATTTTCTTTTGCATTATTGGCTAGGATGTACTGGTATGACTATGCTCTCGGCGAGCCAAATTATATCTACAAAAATCAAGTAATGATAAATACTAATGACGGATATTATTATGCCGAGGGAGCTAGGGATTTAATAGCCGGGCATCATGAGGTGGGCGATAGAAGCGCTGTCGATGAGCCTGTAGCGATAGTGACGGCATTTATAGCAAAAATTCTTCCTTTTATTCCTTTTGAGACGTTGATACTCTTTATGCCGACGTTTTTTGGAGCTTTGATTACCGTTCCTATCGTGTTGATAGGTAGATCCCTAGATAGACCATTACTAGGTTTTTTAGCCGCATTAATAGCAAGTATTACGTATAGCTACTACAATAGGACGATGACAGGATATTATGATAGTGACATGCTAGCTCTACCACTTCCGATTTTTACTCTTTATTTTCTGCTTGAATCTTTCAAAAAAGAGTCTCTAACGATATATCTTGGATTGATGGTCTCTTTATGCGCGACTATTTGGGGGTATCCGCAATCATTTACGTTGATGCTAGGTACCATAGGAATGGCTATTGTCTATGCTTTGATTTTTCATAGAGAACAAAAGAGCCTCTTTGTTTTGTTGGCGGTAGCCCTTGTGGCTATTTCGCAGATTCCTATAGATTTAAAATTACCTATCGTAATTGCGGCTGTGTTGGCGTTGAAATATTTACGTGAAGTAGTTTTGCGATTTTTTTGGGTTTTTGTATTGGTTTCACTTGCCGTCTTTGGGTATTTCGGCGGTTTTGAAATTACGATAAATAGCTTTAAGGCGTATATTCTAAAAAACTCCCTAGAGGTTAATTCATCTCTCAAGTATTATGATGTCGTTCAAACGGTTAGAGAGGCAGGGCATATTGATTTCGAGGTTTTTTCTCAAAGAATATCAGGTTCTGCAGTTGCATTTTTCCTAAGCCTCGGAGGGTTGGCGCTACTTTTTAAAGATAGAAAAGTATTTATTTTATCGCTACCGATGTTGGCGCTGGGATTTTTGGCTATGAAAGCAGGGCTTAGATTTACCGTCTATGCCGTACCGGTTATGGCTTTTGGTTATGCGTATCTAGCACTTTATCTTTCAAAACAGCTAAGTGAGCCGATGAAGCAAGTCGTAATCGCATTTTTGATGATTTTTGCCCTGCTTCCAAACTTAGCTCATATATATGAGTATAAAAGTGCGACGGTTTATACAAAAAAGGAAGCCGCAATAACGGAAAAATTAGGGGAGATAGCCGGACGAGAAGATTATGTTTACACGTGGTGGGATTACGGTTATCCGGTTAGATACTTTGCAAATGTTAAAAACCATAGTGACGGCGGTAAACACGACGGCGCTACGAATTTCATAGAGTCGAGTATTTTATGTTCGACAAACGAACTTTTTGCGGCAAACATGATGCGAGAAGCAACGGAAAAATATGAAGAAATGATAAGTAAAGGGAGAGAACAAAACACATCTACGCTTGAGTATATGTTAAAAAGTGCAAATATAGATAAGAGTAACTATCAAAAATACCTAGACTTATTGGGTTCGAAAGAGTTTAAGCCTAGTAAAAAAACTAGAGACATTTATCTCTATCTTCCATATCAAATGACGGAGATTTTTACCACTATTAAGCAGTTTTCGAGTTTGGATTTATTGACTGGAGAACAGAAAAATGACAGTTTTATGGGTATCTATGAGGGCGTAGAAGATAAAAGCGACGGGATTTATTATGAAGGGCGAAAGATTCTTGATAAGTCTGAAATGAAAGTGTATATTTCTTCAAGCGGTGCAAAATTAGAAAAATATGCCGAGAGCAGTTACGATAAAAATCGTAAGTTTACAAAAAAAGAACAACTAATAGACGCAAATGGAGAGTTTAACGCCATATATTTGCCGAGTATGGGAACCCTTATTATTGCCGATGATGAGATGTACAACTCGGTATTTGTACAGATGTTTTTTCTAGAAAATTATGACAAGAGACTGTTCGAGCCGGTTTTAATGTCTACACAGCTGAAGATTTATAAACTGAAAATATGATGATATATGTGAGGTTTTTTAAGCCGCTTTTTGATTTTGCTTTGGCCTTATGCTTGATTGTTTTATTCTTGCCGTTTATAGCCGTGATTTATATATTAGGACTTTTTTTTGTGGGTTCTCCCGTTATTTTTACCCAAGATAGACCGGGCAAGGACGGTAAGATTTTTACCGTATATAAGTTTCGTACGATGACAAACGAAAGAGACATAAACGGCGAACTTCTGCCCGATGAGAAGAGGCTAAAAGGGTTTGGTAAATTTATTAGAGCTACAAGCATGGATGAGTTACCACAGTTGTTTAATGTTTTGAAAGGCGATATGAGTTTTGTCGGTCCAAGACCGCTTTTGGTCGAATATCTGCCTCTGTATGATAAAAATCAAGCCCGTCGTCACAAGGTAAAACCAGGGATTACGGGGTGGGCTCAAGTAAACGGAAGAAACGCATTGTCGTGGCCTGAAAAATTTAGATACGATATAGAGTATGTCGATAATATATCGCTATGGTTTGATATAAAAATATTTTTGCTAACGATAAAAAAGGTTCTAATAAGAGAAGGCGTTTCTCAAAACGGACATGTAACAATGGAAAAATTTAAAGGCGAAAAATGAAAAAAATAGCAATTTACGGGGCTAGCGGGCACGGTAAAGTTGTTGCCGATATTGCAGAAATTTGCGGCTATAAAGTAGAGTTTTTCGTAGATGATGACGATAGTAAAAAAGAATTTTGCGGGATGCCGGTATATGGTTTTGAATTTGCAAAAACACACAGAGATATTTGCTTTGGACTTGGAATAGGCAAAAACAGCGCTAGAGAAAAAGTTTTTGAGCTATTAATTTCTAATGAGTTTAGGTTGCCGTTTCTGATTCACCCGAGTGCGGTAATTTCAAAAAGCGTCATAATCGGCAAAGGTACCGTAATAATGCCGAATGTAGTTGTTAATGCCTACGCTAGTATCGGTATGGGCGTTATATTAAACAGCTCTAGTATTATCGAACACGATGTGAATATCGGTGAATTTGCGCATATTTCTCCCGGTAGCGCTATAGCCGGCGGAGTTGAGATCGGAGTAGGCGTTCATTTAGGGATAAATTCTACCGTAATACAAGGGTTAAAAATAGGACGACACTCTGTTATCGGCGCAGGTAGTGTTGTAATAAGGGATATCGAGGCAAATTCCTTGGTGGTAGGCGCACCGGCCAAGGAAATTAAGAAGATTTAGTCTTCTTGAGAGCGGACTTCGGCTACCCTCGTCATGTCATTTTCATCTTTTTCGATTATATGAAACGCTTTGCCGTCGGTCGTTCTGACCCAATGCTCTTTTTCGTGGTCGTACTCGAATTCGTTTAGAATTTTGCTGTATTCCATTAGCATAGTAATAAACTCCTTGTAAAGTTTTATTGATGACAATTCTACCAAAAAATTGCTAATTTTTATCCTATTTTGAAAGCTATTTTCGTCATAATAAGGTTAAGCAAAGAAAATAAAAAGAGCTGGTATGATTGGAACAACAAGCACCGTCGACTTAGACGATTTTATTGCATCAGGGAAACAGTTGGTGGCGAATGCTAACGCTGTTGTGGATGTTGCAAAAGACGGAAAACACTTATTTTATTATACGCACTATTCAAATCTTCACACCGTGGTAAAAGACTTTCTCAAAAATATAAAAAATATCGAAAGTGAACCGGAAACAACCGTAGTTAAAGAGCCAAAAAGAATTAAGATAGAAGTGGCAAGTCAGATAGACGGCAGAGAGCTTACTCAGGCGGAACAGACGCTACTTAAGGTTAGGGAGCGATTTAATTTTTTTAAAAATATGAATGATTCCGAGGTTTTGAGTGTCACTAGGGATATAGGTATGATGAGGTTAAATAAAGGCGAAATACTTTTTAGACAAGGAAGCGTTGGCGATCAAGTATTTTTTATTGTTAGGGGCGTCGTTAGTATTCAAATTTCTAAATCCCAGACAAGCAGAATGGAAGTCGCTAAGCTTCACTCCGGAGCGATTTTCGGTGAAATGTCGCCTGTTACTAGGGAGAAAAGAAGCGCTACCGTAATTTGTGTAGAAGACGGCACTACGCTACTTAACTTTAGACTTAGCGAAGATCTTGAGGAGTCTACGGCTATGGCGTACGCTAAAATGTATCATAACTTTACGTTTATACTTGCAGATAAGATTGTCAATCAAAATAAAATATTAATAAGTAGTGATAATGCACGGTAGAATAAACTATTATAGCACAAAAGCAGGCGTTGGAAGCATAATTAACAATCTCAAAAAAGCTTTTGACTTCAAAATATCAAATTGGCATGATTCTTCAACTATACCGTCTATCGGGATGTTTGTCACTTATACGCTTGACGATAAGGGGAGGCTAAGTGATATTAAGTCGTCAAGCTATCAATCTTTCAAGAACCATCCATTTTTAAACGAAGCTGATTTTTGGGCAACAAATGACGATGCTCAGCTAGACGAGCTAGAAGAAAAAAGAAGAGAAGATATTGTAAACAACAGGGTAAAAGAGCTTGAGGTTCAGAAGGTAAGCTCGATATCGCTAGATAAAAGCGAAGAAGAGTGCCTTAGATTAGTATTTTCAAAACATTACGACGTTATCGAAGAAAACAATGATTTGTTGAAAAAAGAGAGTCCGTTTGAGTTTGACTATGTGCTTTTGAAACGATTTTTGGAAAAAACCCTATTGCAGTTGACTACGCTGGATAAGAGAATTTCTGCCGACCAGTTTGCGGATGTTAGACAAAAAATAATAGAAGTTGAATATTTGCAAGGGCTTTTGGTGAAAGTGGCCGATCCGGACAGTATAGAGTTGACAAAAAATTATTTTTTGAAATATCAAATAGAGTATACGGCAATTAAGCGTGCCGGCGCAAATTTTAGCGATATGATTACTATGTTATCCAATAGAACAAAAAACCTAGAGACTGAATTGGCCGGATTGCCAAATAGAATACAAACGGCATCAAATAGTGATGATAAGGCAAGACTGGAGTCTGATAGGAATAAAAAAACTCAAGAAAAAATAGAAATAGATAAAGAGTTGGAAGTAAAAAAACCGGTATTGGAGTCCTTAAAAGAAGTTGTACAGGAGTTTGAAAGGCACTATGTGGCTGAATTTCCTCAGTTCTACAAAGAGCATAAAGAAAAACTTAAAACAGACATAGGAAAACTATTAAATAGGCTAGCTGATAGAATGGATACAAAACTATACGAAGCCGCATCAAGCTCGGATGTTATTATCTCAAATTTCTACTCTCAAAGCATAGACGGTTCTTTTAGTACGATGACATTTGTCAGGTATTACTTGGTTAGGTTAAATAAGGAACTGCTAAAAGACGCCGATAAAGCCTTATATCAATTATTATTAGCGTACGAAAAAAGCATGATTGTTAAGGTTGCTATTATAGCTGAGGATGTACCTTTGGCGCAAAGGTTAAAGATGCTCTCCTTATCTCAAAGTAAGCATATTAAGGCATCGATATTTTATCGAGCAATAGAGTTTTATAGCGTATGCGAACAAGAGTCGTTTGCTATGGTTTTAGTCGACACAAAGTTGCGCGGAGCCGATGCGGCAGAGGTTGTTCAAAAGGGTCAAGCTAGCGCAAAAAACGCAAACGCTTCCTTTGTCGTATTTGAGTCTTGATTTAGAATTTCGGTATTTTGTCGATATTGCCTTCCAGTAAGCATAGGAATAATATGAATATTAATGAGATTATCAATATATCAAACCCTGAAGAGTTAATTAGAGAGTCGATTTTATTTTTACAAAACGATTATGATGAGACGGAGCTCAAAACACTTCTTAATAGGCTTTGTGCGCTTGAGTTCAGAAGAGAGATTGAGAGTGGCAAATTAGATATAGACCATCTTTGTGCATTGATACGAGAACCGATTTATTTTATTACGGTTGAGAGCGGCAATATGCCTGAACTTGCCGATTTGGCGATATATAATCTATTTTTAAATACAAAAATTAACAACTTCACAAAAGCAAAAAATACCCTCTTGCAACTGCAAAGTATTTTTGAATCGGATACTCTCGGAGAACTTGAAAAATTATATATGGCGATTCTTGAGTGTTATCTCGGTATTTTGGACGGCACTGCAAAAGAGGCATTGGCGTTATTTATTAGGCGCATAAGTACATTGCACTTGCATGAAGTCTCGGCGTCTATTAATAGTGATTTGGTTACTCCGCTATTTACATCTATGGATGTAAAGCCCGATGAATTTATGTCCGCTTTGGAGCCGCTTTTTGAATTGGATGCATATTTTTCTCTTAAACCTTATCGTAGACGTTCTATATTTAACTGGTGCCTACACTGTTTTTGGCAATACCCGCCAGTGTTTACACACGCGTTGTGGCCTATGTTTTATGATAAATGGAAAATATTACTGTGCGAACATATGGCTAGAGACGAAGCTGATCAGGTATGTTATTTGCAGTTTTTTATATATCATGTTATGGGCAACTCTTTTCAAGAACAGACTCAATGGAGAGAGTTTAACGATTCGATAAGCAGAAAAACTACCGAATATTATATTGATTGGGCAAAACGTAGAGGCATTAAGCCTTGCAAAAATGAAGAAGCTAAAGACGGTAAAAAACTTATAGGATTTTTGCGTGATAGACTTGTAGAAAATTCACCGTTCAAAGTTGAATGGTCGATTTTAGAAGGGTTGATGAAAAACGAAGAGTTTTCAAACAATTATAAAGTCGTTATTTACAATATGGATTTTATAGAAAAGAGCGACTCCGATCCTTTTGTCGTGCGAATGTACGCCGATATCGGTATACCTGTTGTAAATGTCGTGCAACATCTTTATACGGTCGGGTATTATTTTAGCCATATTGAAAAAGCGCTTTTGATAAGAGAAAAAATTATTGCCGACGGCGTTGATATTTTGATTTCGCCGAATAACGGATATGGCATTTCGGATTTCTTGGTTTCTACTAGATGTGCGCCGAAGCAGATTTTTTGGTGCCACGGTAATTTTGAGTATGACGTGCCGAATATTGACAAAAGAATAACGCATATAGGCGAGAATTCGCATATGAAACAGTCGAAGTATGAGGTTGCCCATTTTGACTATAAGACTCATGATAGATTTACAAAGCCGCAAGAGGAGCAATACAAAGCAGTAGCAAGGAGCGTTAGGGCAAAATATCCGGCAGATGCTATTATCTTGGGCTCTATGGGTAGGCTTGTGAAGGTCGATAGTGACGAATATTTAGATGCTGTCAGTAAGATAATGCAAGAGTGTCCAAATAGTATTTATTTAGCTTGTGGCGGCGGTAATGCTGAAGGAATAAAAGAAAAACTAATTAAATACAATATAGACCCAGACCGATTTATATTTGAAGGATTTGTAGACCCTCACGTGTATGGGTATGTTATAGACGTGTACCTTAACACTTTTCCTGAGGCTAGTGGCGAAGCTATCGTTGAGTTTTTGGAGAAAAACAGATATAGGTTTGCTATGGGGTATAATCACGAGTTTGCAAAATACGGTATAGATGCAAAGGGGCAGTTTGTTTTTGACGTTGTTGAGTGTTGTGACATAATAAATAAAATGACTAAAGCAGGGTATCTATCCAGATTTGAAGCAAGGGATAAAGTAGGCATATTTAAGCCAAAAGAAGAAGTTTGTGAGTCTTTAAAAAAACAAGCTGATACAATAAGAGAAACGATAGGAAACAATAAGGTTGTACTTGGTAGTGTGTGTCATTTCGCCAAAGTAGCAAATCTAGAATTTTTAGAAGCTGTAAAAGAGATATTGGCAAGAAGCAAAATGACGGTGTATCTTTTGAGTGGTTTTGGTGATGATGAGTTTATTAGAAATTTTGTATCAATAAACGATTTGGGAGATAGATTTATTATTGATACCAAGAGTGACTATCATGCATGTTTAATGGCTATAGATATTGTTTTGAATACATTCCCGTATAACTTGGGTGCACTATTTGAGCATATAGATACGGACAAACCTATTATATCATTAGAAAGAGAACGAATTGAAAATACCAGAGAATTATAATTATATAGCTATATTTTTGTCACTGTCATGCAATTTGGCATGCAAATACTGTATCAATCTAAACGAAGAAGGTTCTACTAGGGCAAGAGTCTCAAGACGGCATTTGGGCGCTAAAGAGTGGATAGAGTTTTTGAATTCTCTTGAAATTGATAGGGATGATTTACCTATAACTCTACAAGGCGGTGAGCCGACACTACATAAAGAGTTTTATGAGATAGTAAACGGCGTCAGGGACGATGTTAAGCTCGATCTCTTGACAAACTTTATGTTTGATGTAGAGGAATTTATAGCCAAAGTAAATCCAAAGAAGTTTACCAGAGAAGCAAAGTATGCGGCTATCAGGGTTAGCTATCATCCAGGACAAAATGATATAAACGACCTAATCGTACGCCATCACAAGATGAGAGACGCCGGCTTTTATGTCGGAATTTATGCGGTTATGACGCCGTGGAACGAGGCTCACATCAAAGAGGTGCAAGCAAAATGCTTATCTGAAGGCATAGATTTTAGGATAAAAGAATACCTAGGCTTTGACGGTGATAGATGGCACGGCACTTACAAATATGAAGAAGCGATTAGCCAAAAAGTTGAGAAGTATTGTGAATGTATGACTACTGAGCTCATCGTAGGACCAAACGGCGGAGTTTATAGATGTCATTCTGATTTGTATGAGAGCAGGACGCCTGTATCATACGTAACGGATAAAAATTTTGAGATAAAAGAGATACATAGGTCATGCTTTGTTTTCGGTCATTGCAATCCATGCGATATAAAAGTAAAGACAAATAGATTTCAAGAGTTTGGACACACATCGGTTGATATAAAAAATATTAGAGAACTAAATAAAGAAGAGAGAGTTAGGCTTGAGGGCGGCGATTATGGGATTGGAATGTGAAAAAGTTTGATTTAGATAGTCATAAGTTACATTATCACTTCGACAGAGTTGCCGAGTTTGGTGCAAAAGGCGATTGCGCTCCGATATACATGGAAGTAAGTCCGGTAGGACTTTGCAATCATAGATGTGTCTTTTGCGCATACGACTATATAGGTTACCCAAATCGCAAGTTAGAGCGCGAGAAGTTCCTCGCTTTTGTTGAGGACGTTGCTAGATCGGGACTTAGAAGCATGCTTTATGCAGGAGAGGGCGAACCGCTTGTGCATCCAAATATAGGTGAATTTGTAAGTTTTACAAAATCTTGCGGTATAGATGTGGGCATGTTTACAAATGGTCAGTTGTTAAGTCAAAAATTAACAGAGGATATTTTATCGAGCTTAACTTTTATACGTTTTAGTTTCAACGGCGGTACGGCAGAAAACTACTCCGCTATACATGAAGTCAAGCTTTCTGTTTTTGATAAAGTTGTAGAAAATATCAAATATGCTTGCGATTATCGAAAAAACAATAATTTGACCGTTGATATAGGCGCTCAGTTTGTACTTTTGCCGGAGAATATGGACTATCTATTAGATGCGGTTAAAGTACTGAGAGGGTGTGGAGTAGACTATCTCTCCGTTAAACCGTTTGTTCAACAAAACGAAGCGCAACACTATCAAATGAAAAGACAATTCGAGCTAGAAGATTTAAAAGGATTAATAGGGGATTGCAAGAGGGAAGAGACGGATAGCTTTAAGGTGCTGTTTCGTGAAAACGCATTTGAAAAATACGGCGAGAGAGACTATTGCCACTGCAACGGCACATCGTTTATCACGGTTTTAAATTCTGCCGGAGAATTAGCGTCTTGTCTGCCTTATTGGGATAACCCTGATTTTGTGTACGGAAACATCCATGAGCAAAACTTCAGTGAAATATGGAACGGCGAAAAAAGAGCAAAAATAAAAGCATATCTAGAAAATGAGCTAGATGTCAAAAAATGTCCGCCAAACTGCCGTCCAAATGCAATAAATAGTTTTTTGGAAAACATACTTCAAAAAAATATAAAACATATAAATTTCATATAAGGAAGATTGCCCGTGACCCAAATAGCCAAGGAAATAAGAAAAACGATTATAGAAATGGCAAATAGGGCAAAGAGTCCCCATGTAGGCTCTGCTCTATCATGTGCTGACATTTTGTCCGCACTTTATTTCAAAGCGATGGATATTCCAGTACCTTTCGCTGAAAAAAGAGATTATTTTTTGCTTTCAAAAGCCCACTCGGCAATGGCTCTTTATGCGACGCTTTTTCATAAAGGTGTGATGAGTAAAGACCAGATAGAGGGTTACTATCAAAATAACGGTACGTTGCCCGCTCATACAGATAGATTTTTGAACGATTATGTGGAGATAAGCGCCGGAAGCCTAGGGCATGGTTTGCCTATCGGGCTTGGTCTTGCCCACTCTATGAAGCTAAGAAATGAAACAAATAAAGTTTTTGTGCTTATGGGTGACGGTGAGATGCAAGAGGGTTCTGTTTGGGAGGCGGCTATGCTTGCGCCAAAGCTCAGGCTTAATAATCTTGTTGTTTTGATCGATAGAAACAATCTTCAAGGCTATGGTAGGGCTACCGAGCTTGTTCATTTTTATCCGATAGAAGATAAATGGATCGCGTTTGGTTGGGATGCTGTAACGGTAGATGGGCATGATGAGAACGCAATCGTTGAGGCTTGCAGGACAAACGACAAGCCGAAAGTTATAATTTGTGATACGACGAAAGGCAAAGGTGTTAGCTTTATGGAAGATGAGCTTAAATGGCACTACTTTCTTGTTCAAGATGAACACAAAACTCAGGCGCTAGAGGAGATTGGCAATGCGTAATACCGTCGCAAATAAAATTATAGAATACGCCAAAAAAGACTCTAATCTTTATCTAATAAGCGGGGATGCAGGGCTTGGTGTATGGGATGGTTTTCGTGTGGACCATCCGCACCAATATATAAATCCAGGCGTAAATGAGGCTTTGTGCGTCGGTATGGCGGCCGGTATGGCTCTCAGGGGGCACAAGGTCGTGTATTATAATATCGCCCCTTTTGTTGTCATGCGTCCGTATGAACAGGTTCGAAACGACATCTGCTATCAAGAGCTCCCGGTAATACTTGTCGGCACCGGAAGCGGACTTACGTATGCTCCGGCGGGGATGACACACTATGCGATAGAGGATATCGCACTTGCCCGCACAATGCCAAATCTTGATGTGTTTTCACCGGCAGACCCCATTGAGGCGGCGCTGTGTTTTGAATATGCTTATAAAAGCGACAAGCCTAGCTATATAAGAGTACCCAAAGCAGGTGAGCCAAAAATACATAAAAACGAGAATTTTGATATAAGTGAGCCGCAGACTATGTGTGATGGCAGAGATGTTTTGATTATTAGCCATAGCGCCATGGTTGAGGAGTCTATGCTTGCCGCAAAAACTCTTGAAGAAGAGGGTATTTCGGCAAAAGTAGTATCGATGCCAATGATTAATTCAAGTCATCCGAAAATAGACGAGCTTTTGAGATTTGAGGGCAAAATATTTGTTGTTGAAGAACATTATGCAAGCGGTGGCTTGGGGACTGTTTTGTCAGAAAAAACAGATAAAAAAATACACAAAATAGCCTTGCCTAGCGAGTTTGTTCATGCGATAGGCAATAGGGATTATATGAGAATGCATTACGGTATAGATTCGGACTCGATTGCTGTAAAAATAAAGGATGCGCTAAATGGGTAAAATGCTAAACGTTGTGACGCCGCTACATAAAAAAACCGCTAGAGACTATGTATCTAGGATGGTTGATAATAAAATAGCTTGCATGACAAAAGCCAAAGAGTATGGATATGATTATTGGGACGGCGATAGACGCTTTGGGTATGGTGGCTACAAATATGACGGTAGATGGTCGGTAGTTGCCGAAAAACTTATCGAACAGTACGGGCTAAAAGACGATGCAAAAATATTAGATATAGGTTGCGGTAAGGCTTTTTTACTTTATGAGCTAAAAAAACTGCTTCCGAATGCTGAAATTGTCGGTTTCGATGCATCAAAATATGCACTTGAAAATGCAAAAGAAGAGGTTAAGGAAAATCTTTTTTATCATAAAGCTGAGGAGCCATTTCCATTTGGCGATAAGCAATTTGATTTGGCAATTTCGCTAACGACCCTGCATAATCTGCCGATATTCGGGCTAAAGACGGCGCTAAGTGAGATGGGTAGGGTGGCAAAAGACGGCTATCTTGTCGTCGAAGCGTATAGGAATGACGCTGAGCTTTTCAATCTTGAGTGTTGGGCATTAACATGCGAGAGTTTTTTTCGTCCGGATGAGTGGATTTGGCTGTATGATGAGTTTGGCTATGGTGGCGATTATGAGTTTATATATTTTGAGTAAGAAAGTTTTAAAACTAGACTGGAAAGCCCTATGAGACTTTCAGCTAAATATGTCGAAGTGATCAAGAGATATTTTAAAGAGTTTTTTGGCGATGGGGAAGTATATCTTTTTGGGAGTAGAGTAGATGATAGTAAAAAAGGTGGGGATATTGACTTGTATTTATCACTAAAAGAGCACTCTAATCTTTTTGATAAAAAAATAAAGTTTCTATCTCGTGTCAAAAGAGAGCTGGGTGATCAAAAAATAGATATAGTTTTCAACACAGATAGCTCTAGACTTGTAGAAAAGGAGGCGATGAAGTGGGGAATAAAACTGTAGTTTACAAGCAAAAAGTTCAAGATAATCTTGCGGAGAGTAGAAAACATCTGCTTAGACTAGAGAATGCATTTGATGCACTTGGTCAAAACTATACATTTCCCATGTCAAAAGATACTTTTTCAAAAATTTTAAGTAGCGTGGAACATCTAGCCTATAGTGATCAAATCATTTATAGGTTCTCAAAACTTCAAGACTGTATGGGGGCGAAGCTTTTTAGGTCGGTATTACTCTATGAGGGAGAAAATATCAATAAGCCTTTTTTGGATATATTGAATCAACTAGAAGCAATAAATATCATAAATGTAGATGAATGGTTTGAGATAAGGGATCTCAGAAATGAAATAGCCCATGAGTATGATGACGATGAGGAAAAGGCGATAGAGATTATAAATGCTATTTTCAAGCTAAGGGATGAGCTTGATACTATATTGCGTGCCGTTGAGTCTTTGATTATTTGAGTCGGAAGTGCGAATATTGCATATTGTGGCGTGTAGTTACAAAAAATATATTTTGAGTGAGAGTTAAAATGGGAAATATTTACAGCAAATACAAAATTTTTCACTACCAAGAGAAGCTGGATAGCCTGCCAAAAGAGAGAGCCGACATAAAAGCTCCAGTGCATATTCGTATTAAGCCGACGAATGTGTGCAACCATCACTGTTGGTATTGCGCATACAAATCTCCTGATTTGCAACTTGGGCAGGATATGATTGAGCGGGATTTTATACCAAGAGAGAAGATGCTGGAGATTATTGACGACTGTGCCCAAATGAGTGTTAAGGCAATAACATTTAGTGGCGGCGGCGAACCTTTAGTCTACAAGTATATGGCGGATGCCGTAAGGCGACTAATCGAGCATAAAATAAGCTTTGCTTCGCTTACAAACGGTGCTAGACTCTCAGGTGAGCTAGCTGAGCTTTTTGCGCATAATGCTACATGGCTTCGTATCTCTATAGACGGCTGGGATGACGAGAGCTATGCAAAGTACAGGAACACAAAAGTCGGCGAATTTAGCAAGATTATGAAAAACATTCAAGAGTTCAAAAAACTAGGCGGCAAATGTCTTCTTGGTATTAGTCTTATTATTGACAAAGACAACTGGTCGTACATGTACGAATTTACCAAAATGTTAAAAGGTCTTGGGGTAGATACGGTCAAAATCTCTCCTTGTATAGTTAGCAATGATGGACACGAAAATGATGCATATCATGCACCATTTTTTGACAAAGCCAAAGAGCTTGCCATTAGGACAAAAAAAGAGCTAGAGGATGATAGGTTTGAGGTAAATGAGTGCTATCACGGCGCAGAGATAGACTTTGCAAAAAGTTATGATTGGTGCCCGATGCTCCAAATGCTACCAGTTATCGGTGCTGACCTAAATATGTACCCTTGTCAAGACAAAGCGTATAATCTGGAAGAAGGCTTATTGGGGTCAATAAAAGATATTAGATTTAAAGATTGGTGGTTTTCTGATAAAAATAACTTTTTCAAGATTAACCCTTCAAAAGTGTGTAATCATCACTGCGTAGCAAACGGTAAAAATAAAATGATACTTGAATATTTGGATGCCGACAAAGAGCATTTGGGGTTTGTGTGATAGCGGTTACAGGTCAAAACGGCGATGTCGGTTCGATACTTTTGGGGCTCGGTGCCGATAATGGTGTAGGGTTTGTAAATATAGACAGCTGTTCAAGTGGTAGCGTAGACTTTCTTGTGCATATGGCAGCAAAGTCACCGCCAACTAAAATTGAGCCGATGATAGCTTCAAATGTGATATACACAAACGAAGTGATAGCCAAAGCGTACAACTTGGGAATAAAAAAAGCTCTGTTTTTTTCAGCTGTATCTGTTTATGGTACTCAAGCGCAAGAGAACATAACTGAAGATGCTCCTTTATGCAAACCTGACTATTACGGCGCTACAAAATATTTAGCTGAGAAGTTATTTGCCGAGTCCGCTTTGGATACGATATGCCTGAGGCTACCGGCTGTACTTGGCTACAAAAACAATACAAACATCATAGCTAGGCTTTACAATAGACTAAAAAATGGTGAAGCGATAACACTTTTTAATGCAGACAGGATATTTAATAACTTTATAGATGTCGAGTCCATTTTTAAATTTATCACGACAGTCGATATAGCTAAAGACTTTGATACGCTGAATTTAGCCGCGAGGCAAGAGGTTACACTTTATGAGATTGTTTTGTTTATGAAAGATTTGCTCTCGTCGGACTCGAGTATAGTTTGTTTGTCCGAGCCAAAATCGTTTTTTAATATATCTACTAAAAAAGCGCAGGAGTACTACGGTTTTACTCCGCCATCTCCATATGAGATTTTGGCGAAATGGGTGGAAAGGGAGCTGAAAATATGAAAGCACTGAACTTTCCAAAACCTTCAGTAGATAGTGCGAGGTATGATAATACAGTCAAGGAAGGCTTTGCAAAATATCCTAAGCGTAGAGAAAATTACGAAAAATACTTAGCTTCACCAAGATCTATGGAACCTGATTATCTTCCAATAAAAATTGACTTTGAAAATGTCAGCAGGTGTAATCTGCACTGTGATATGTGCCAAGTAGTGACATTTGAGAAAAACAAAAGAGCCGAAGATATGACACTCGAAGATTTCGTGTTTATGATAGACGCGAATATAGGGCTGTTTGAGATAAAGATACAGGGTCTTGGTGAACCATTTTTGCATAAGCATTTCGTGGATATGGTCAAATATGCGGCGGATAAATATATATGGGTGCGCTCTACAACAAACGCTACGCTTTTGCATAAGGATGAAAACTATAAAAGAATCATAGACGCAGGTATCGGCGAGCTTCAAATATCTATAGACGGAACTACGAAAGAGGTCTATGAGAAGATAAGAAAAGGATCAAACTTTGACCTTGTCTCGGAAAATTGCAAAAAAATCAACACCTATTGTGATGAAATTGGAAGTGACCGTACTAGAATGTGGGCACTTTTGCAAAACGACAATTTTCATGAGCTTTACAGCTTCGTCAAGTTTGCCAAAGAGCTAGGCTTTAAGCGTCTGGCTATTAGTATGGATGTGAATGGTTGGGGCGACGAGGCTTGGAGTGAAAAAAACGAGAAAAAACGAGTCTCGGATAGGATTACCCAAGAGGACATAGATGCTCTTTTGGCACAAGCCGAAGGGGTTGGGCTAGATCTAAGTTTTTGGGATATATCCACCAAATACACGAAAGCAAATCCGTGCCCATGGCCGTTTGAGAGAGCGTTTGTATCATCGGATAAAAAAATAGTCCCATGCTGCATGATAGGAAATCCGGATATTTATAACTTCGGGTCTGCTTTGGAGTTCGAGTTGGTTTGGAAAGGTGATGGCTATGCCACATTTAGAAAAAGCCATTTGGATGGGCAGATACCTAAGATGTGTCAATTTTGTTATGAGAAAGAGGTTTGATGAAGACGGCATTAATAGTAGGTGGAGGATTTGCTGGCGTGACGGCGGCAAATATGCTAAAAGAAAAAGGTTTTAAAGTAACTATCCTTGAGGCAGGTTATGAGCTAGGTGGCGGGTGCAGAACATATTTTTATCACGGTCACCCGTATACATACGGACCACATCATCTTTTGATAAATCTCTCGGAGCTTTATGTTCTGGACTATTTTGAGAAATACTTGGATATAAGAGAGCTCGATCATAGGCTTCTTACGTTTGTTGAACAGGATAGTAGATTCTACGGCTATCCTATCCATGAAGACGACATAGAGATAATGCCAGACAGTGACAGAATCAAAAAAGAACTTCATGATTGTGACGAGCAAAAAGCCAAAGAGGCGAAGAATTTTGAGGATTTTTGGACGAATACCGTAGGTGAAACTTTATATGATAAGTATATTCATAAATACTCCGAAAAAATGTGGCAGGTTAGAAACAACAAAGAACTAGACGAGTTCGGCTATTCTCCAAAGGGTGCTGCTATTAAAAAAGGCTCAAGAACATGCTTTGAAGGTGTAAAAAAAATCTGCTATCCGACTGCGCTTGACGGCTACAACAGTTATTTTGACGTTTGCGTGGACGGTTGCGACGTTGTGTATGGTGCATTTGTGGAAAAGTTCGAGCTGGACAAAAAAAGAGTATTTGCAAAAAACCAGTGGTATAGTGCAGATATAGTCATAAATACTGCTTCACTAGATACGGTGTTTGATTATTGTTATGGCGAGCTAAAGTATATAGGCAGGGAGTTTGAGAAAATTATCTTGCCTACAGAGTATGCCTTCAGGGATGAGGTACACTTTGTTCACTATGCTGGCGACGAGCCGTATACTAGGATAGTAGAGTACAAAAAAATGACAGGTTACAAATCAAAAGACACACTAATAATCATCGAAAAACCAAGCTTTAAAAATAAGCTTTATCCATATATCACGAAGTCTGAAATTGCAAAAGCAAACAGATACAAAGATCTAATACCACAAGATTGCTACTCTATAGGCAGGATGGGTACTTATCATTATGACAATATGGATGTAATCGTAAAAGATTGCCTAAGCCTTATGAGTGGTATATGATTTGATAGCTTGTCCTCTTTGCTTAAGTCAGAATACGGAGTCAGTATATTATGTAGAAAATATGTTTTTTACAGACGGTCGTACCTCTATGAATCTAGAGGTCTCGTTGTGTGATGAATGTGGTTTTGTGTTTCAGTCTAGTGCATACAGTGACGAATATGATAAAAAAGTAGCAAGTATATATTCAAACTACCGTATGAGTGACAATTTTAGTTTTCCAAGACAAGACAAAAAAACTCTAGAGTCATTGGAGTTTATTTGCTCTAACATACAGCTAGATGGCGGCTCGAATATACTTGAAATAGGTTCCGATAGGGGTGATTTTTTATATTTATTGAAACAAAGAGTTGGCGCGAATGTCATAGGTATGGAGCCTAGTACTGAACAGGTTGCGATGATTCCTACGGTTAGGGGATACTTTGATCAGAACAGTTTTTGTTCGAAATTTGATTTAATAGTGCTAAAACATACATTGGAGCATATAAAATATCCACAAAAAATCTTACAAAATGCCATCGAAAGTTTAAATGATGAAGGTTATCTTTATATTGAGGTGCCATCATTGGATATTTGTATGGAACATTATTTGGATGATTTTTCACTTGATCATGTGAGTTACTTTTCTAAGCATGTTTTGCTGAATTTGCTAAATGAATATGAGGTTGTTGCAATAGACAACTCACATTTTTTGCGCATCATTGTCAAAAAAATGAGAATATCCTCTGCGCTAAAACATATAAAAGTTGAAAATGAAAAAACAAGAATTTTTTTTAAAGAATTTGAGGCTAGGTTTGTGGCGCTTGAAGATAAAATAATACATCATACAACGGAAGGCGGTATTGCTGTTTTTTACGGAGTAGGGCTGTATTTTAGAATAATTTTTGCTAGGCTTAACGGTAGTGTTGGTAGGGAGAACTGCTATTTCTATGATGATGGCTATGTCGGTGAATACGAAGATTCATTTGGATTAAAAAAAATAAATATGCAGTTCATTGCTAACCAAAAAGTTATCGCTATATGGTGTAGTAACGATTATGCGGTGCAGGACGCTATGGCTGAACGCTTTAATTCTGTTACTAAAGAGTATGAGCCAATATATTTTTGTAGAACAAATTTAACTACTATGGATGGTGACTAGATGTTTAAAAAAGATTACGAGGGAATAAGTACCGAGTTTTATAAAAATGATTTTTCGTCTTGGACAAAGCAGGACGAAATAGAATATAACAACAATGAAATTCGTCAAAAAGCCAAGTATTGGTTTTTCCAAAATTCTTTTGATTATTTGAGTGCTAATTTTGTTGAGGGTGACTATATGGAGTTTGGCTGTCACAAGGCAAGAACTTTTCGTATGGCGCTATCAGAGGCTAGAAAAAAAAGTTTTGACAGTATGAGTTTCTACGCTTGTGATTCATTCGAGGGGCTTCCAGAGGCTAGCGAGATAGACAGATTTCCAGGTTGGGAAAAAGGAAATCTTAAAACAAGCGAAGATTTTTTTATGGAGCTTATAAAAGAACATGGGGTATATGCCGATAAGGTAAAAACAGTTAAGGGTTATTTTAGCAACTCTTTAAATGCTACACTAAAAAATGAGCTAAAAAGCAAAAATACAAAAGTTGCCATTGCATACATAGACAGTGATTTTTACGAATCGGCAAGGGATGTCTTGAGCTTTTTGGAGGATTTCTTGCAAGAAGGTTCTGTAATTGCTTTTGATGATTGGAATACCTATAAAGCAAATCCAAACAAAGGTGAAAAGCTAGCTTTTAAAGAATTTAGAGAGAAAAGTAAATGGCGATTTGAAGAGTTTTTGAGTTACGGATGGATGGGTAAGAGTTTCGTAGCTTACTGAATTTTAGTAAGATTGAGAAAATGAGTTTAAAAGAAGGGCTATAAATGTTAGATTCGGCAATGTACAGAAATTTAGAAAATATTGCAAAAGTGCACTCTGATAGTTACCTTGAACATGCAAAACATTTCCCTGAGGCTTTTGAGCGTGGAAATTTTCCAATCAGGGTGTCAAGTCTTTCAGAGCTTCAGAAGCTTTCAAATTGGAATCATCACGGTATACTAGAATATTATATGGAGCTATTCGCCGGTTTTAGTCTAGATGATTTAGAAGTAGCTGTTAATAAATTTATTGAATTCCAAGCTATATTTTTTAATCACGGCGAGTCGTATCTTGCGCTAGAGCAATTTTTCAAGTGTTTTATTCTTTACAAAATATTAGATAGATTAAATATGCTTGATGGAAAGAATATTTTGGAAATTGGGCCAGGTATAGGTCTGAATGCTTTTTTTATCGGGGAATATACTTTAAATTACAGCACCGTTGAAGTTGCCGAGTCTTTTTATCTTCTGCAAAACATGATTAATTCGTTTTTATTTAAAGATAAATTTAAAAACCATATTTGGGATACGGTAGATAAATATACAAATTTTTATGCCTGTAGTAATCAAAAACAGATTATTTCTCCAGATATATATAGAACCAAAGAAACAGCCAGCATCCATCAGTACCCGTATTGGAAAATTGGCGATATATATAGTAGCGAAGTTCAGTACGATGTAATCATGAGCAATGCAAATATGCTTGAGTTTAATCCTTCGGCATTGGAAGATTATCTAGAGCTTTTTAGGGTGAAGCTAGCAAAAAATGGAATATTGTTATTTTTTTGCACGGGTAATCCTACTTTTGGAACCCCCCAGTCGCTTATTGAAAAGCTGGCGGAAAATAAATTCAAGCCTTTATGTCTATTTCGCCCCGGAGATAACTATAAATATTTGCACATATCTGCAGATGATAATAAGGTCATAGTTCTTTCCGCTTATGGAGATACGCTAAAAGAGTATGTTAAAAACTATGATCTTGAAAGCTATTTCGATGAAATTTATATTTTGGACGATAGTAAAACCGGATTGTTTATGGGCAAATATAAATTTGTAAATAGGGATGAAGTAAAAAAAATTGGAATAAAGCATGGTCTTATAATGCATGAGAAAAATGAAATACGGGAAGTTTTTGTTGATATATTCAAGGAGCTAAGTATTCAAGAGTTGCCGCTGACACCACCTTTTTTACAGACATTCGGTATCTTCGTGACTGATACACATGATTTGTATAATCAGATAGATTTTAAGACATCGTGTCCTTTTTCTTTTGTTCAAAAAGAATTTAGTGAAATTTTAAGTCTATTTGAATTTTCAAAAAATAAAAGTTTGTATGTAAAAGATGCTTTGATTGATATGCTATTTAAAAAGCAAAGAGGAAAACAGTGACATTTGAATATGGCTTAGACCCAAATATGAGCTTTGCATGCTATGGAGCTGGTGAGGCAGCTAAAAAGTTTGCGCAGTTTTTACTTGAGCATGATTTAGCTACTTGGAAGCAGATTAAATTTTTTATTGACGATAGTCCAAATAAAGAAGAAATATCATCCAAAAAGATTTTGTCTTTCAGCCAAGGTATTGAGTGCTGTATCGCCGATTCAATGTCTGTTTTAATTTGCGTTAAGAATGAAAAATCTATCGACGGGATGAAAAATAAACTAGCAAGGATGGGTGTATCATTATCTAAAATATTTATTATTAAATGTCATGAATCATTGATTGCAGATTATATATACAAAAATGACATTATAGATTCCAATATTATTGCATTTGACATTGGAGCAAGAGATAATAATAGATTGGCTAGTTTGGAGTTTGGTATAGGTAAAGAGAACTTAACTGTTTTTGCTTTTGACCCAGACTCTGAAGAGTGTGAACGATTGTCTGCTCATGCTATAAACTCCCAAAAAGACTATAGATTTTTCCCGATTGCATTGTGGGAAAAAGAAATAGATGATTTGCCTATTCATATTTTTTCTAGTGACGGCAGGGGCGGATGCTACCCTGTTAATACAAAGCTTTCAGATAGACTGGTTGCCAATGTTGATAAAAATGAAACAAGATTGGTCTATGTGAAAGCAACTACTCTTGATAATTTTTGCGAGCAAAATGCGATAAAAGGTATTGACTTTTTAAAGCTTAATGTTGACAGCGCAGAATTTGAGATTCTTGACGGTGCAAAACATATTTTACAAAATACAAAATTTTTGAGAGTAGAAGTTAATACGGCGGAGTTTTTCTCAGGCGCCAAGCTTTTTCATTTAGTTGCAGAGCTTCTTTTGGATGCAGGTCTTACAGTACTAGACTGTGATAAATTTTATCGTCTCGAAAGAAAGTATTCACCTTTTCATTTTGGTTTTAGTAACCAAAAAGGCGCATTGATACAATTTGACCTATTGGCGGCTAAAGATCCAGTTGCTGATGATTTTGTCGGTTGGCAGTTTGATGATGTGTTAAAATTTATTATTTTGCTAGAAGCTAATGCCTACTTAGATTTTGCGTTTGAAGTTATGTGCGCCTATTTAAAGTTTCTACACAAAGAGAACTCACCTAATGCCACTATCGTAAAGCATTTATTTGAATATTCATTTAGCAAATATGGCGAGATGTATGATGTAGAATCTTCGAAAGTTCAATATCTATCATGAATAATGCTGTAATAAAACAATATATAAATAATGCGGTTGAGGCGATTCAATTTTTAAAACCAGTAGGTAGTGAAAATAAAATTGAGAAATTAAATAAAGATGCTTTGACGCTTGGGACTGGTGTCTTAAAAAGCAAAGAAGATTTGGCGGCAATTGAAAAGGTTATTTCCATGTCCGACAATATTTTGTTGTTTTTGAATAATGACGATGAATTAGAGCAGCAGCTATATAAAAGTCACAGCAATAAAATAAAGATAATTTCTATAGATACCCCCGCCTATTTACTCGGCGTGGACATATATTTTCCAATTTCGCAAAAATACAACAGTTTTTTGGTTGAAAATAAAAAGTTATTTATTGGATCTATTTATGCATCAGGTGTAAGTTACCGTCAAGATTGTGAAACTATGATTGCTTGTAAAGAGTATTTTGGAGCTCACTTGGATGGTGTAAACAGTGCTTTTGATATTTGCAAAAGACAATTTGGGGAGGTCTTGTCTGAAGATAAGCTCGGTCTGCTTGTAAACTCTGATGCAGTAGGCATAGATAAGACAATGTTGTTTTTTCGGTTAGCTCTAGAAAATAGAAGCTTTATAGATAGATGTTGCGAGCTTTCATACTTTTATAATAATCTTGCCAAAAGTGACAAATCTGATTTAAAAGTAGTCAATTATACATACTCGTTTATGGATGCTATTTCATTGAGAGGATAATTGAAATATGTTGGTAAATAATATTCCGGATAAGTATATTGATAATATAGAATATAGCTATACCAGACTCCCGTCCATGGCCGCTAAAGTTGTGAATCAGATGATGAAAGATAAAAAAATACTTTTTTACGGTGACGGCATTCATACAAAGCAGGTTGTTGAATGTGTTAATTCAGATGTTCATATTTCTGCCATAATCTCTGATATATCAACAAAGCCTAGTTATATTAGGGAGAGTTTTGATATCCAGATTGTTTCTATCAGCCAAATCGAACTATTAGAGTATGACTATTTAGTGCTTGTGGGGTATTGGAGTTGCTATGCTATGGAAAAATTTGCTTTAGAGCATAGTATAAACATAGACAAAATATTTAGACCATATTTAGACCCAAGATTAGTTCGTTTGTCAAGAATTAAAAATAGAATAAGATATGAGCGCACAACATCAAAACCGATGCTTTGTCTTGTTCTTCCTTCGGATAGAAGAGACTTTATAACAATCGCTTCAGATGTATTAAAAGATAAATTTGAGCTTGTTAAGATATATCTTAATGATGCTTCGATTTATGAAACTAACGAGTATTTTGATTTTACTTATTGTGTGCACAATGATAATAGACTCTTGACGGACTTTTTGCAATCTATTGAGCCGGAGATTGTTGTTTTTTTTCATAGCGGGCAAATGGAAATAGCAAGAACAGAATATCTCATGTCATATTGTTCCGAGAAGAGTAAATGTATTTTTTCCACAACCGATTTTTTCTTTAATGATGTTTTTTGTTTGCAAGATGACGAGTTGGCGGATATATTCAATATACCCTTTTTGGATTTTAAGGCACTAAAAGAATGCGAAGCTAATGTTGTTAAAAAAGCAACCGGAATAATAACTAATTGGGGTGGCAGATATATGGAAAATATATTGATGCCGCAAGCACAATCTGCGCTGTTTTCAAAATATTTTCATAAAGATTGTGTTTTTAAAGATATAGATTTTGTTACCAATGGAATAAAAGTTTGCTATACCGGAAATCTAGGATTTAGTCATATTGGTGATTTCCATAAAATTTCAACACTTGATGTAATTTTTAGAGAATTTTTAGAGAATAACTATGATGTTTTTGTCTATAACTTTCAAACTCAAAATATGCTAAAGTCGCCATATTCGGAGTTGGCAGAGTTTGAAGGATTTCGTTGGGAAAAATTCGTACCGACCGCATTGATGCCGGAAGAGTTATCCGAATATCATTTTGGCATTAATATTTTAAATATCGGCAGAAGACAGATAGAAATATTGGATACTCTATTTTATTCTTTGTTCCAAGCAAAGATGAGCACTTATCTGTCGGCAGGATTGCCGATAATAGTCAGCAAGGAATATAGCCTACTATATGAATTTGTATCTGATTATAAAATAGGTTTTGGCATTAAAGCCGGAGAAATATCCAAAGAACTATCCAAAGTTACCGCTGATTCTTTCTATGAATACAAAAATAATGTTCGAGAATATCAGGAAAAGTTCTTAAAAAATAGTGTTGGCGCAAAAGAGATTTTAGATTATTTGATTGGGATATTGTGAGAATAATCTCAAAACAATCAACTTTTCAAAAAGGTTATTTATGAAAATTTTGATCATCAAGTTAGGCTTATCAGAAACCCTAGACCCTGAAATAGGACATGTAATATCGCTTGGCGATGTGCTCAGGACCACCCCAATTTTACATGCCCTGAAAGAGCTATATCCGAGTGGGCGCATTACATGGGTAGCAGATGAGCGGGCGAGAGCGTTACTAGACAACAATCCAATGATAGACAGACTGCTGATTTGGGATAGTTTCATAGGATTCCAACTGCTTGCCGAAAAGTTTGATATTGTTATAAATCTAGAAAAAATAGCAGGTCTTTGTGCGTTGTCGAATATGATAAATGCGTGGAAAAAATATGGTTTTAGGTTTGATGAGACACTGGGTTCCTATCAAGCATTTGGAGGCGCAGAATATGCTATGCAACTCTGCTCTATCGAAGAAGCGAAGAAAAATAACGATAAAGTGTGGCAGCAGATTTTGGTTGAAATGCTAGGACATAAATGGAATGAACAGCCTTACTCACTAGGGTATAAACCAAAAAGCAAGCGAATTTATGATGTAGGTTTTAACTATCAAGTAGGAACCAAGTTTCCCGAGAAGGCTTGGCCTCAAGAAAAATGGAAAGAGCTAGAAAATATGCTTGATGCTAAGAATATGACTTTTTCATGGCAACAAGGACTTGCAAATTTATATGAGTATATGGAGTGGATAGCGTCTTGTAGGATATTAGTTTCTAGTGATAGTTTAGGATTGCATATTGCTTTGGCTTTTGGTATCCCTGTAATTGGGCTCTTTGGACCTACAAGCGCAAAAGAGGTGCATTTTTATGGTAAAAGTAGTGTAATCCAAGAAAATAAAATGGCTGACATTGAGGCATATAAAGTCATGGAAGAAGTGGTGAAAATTTATGGTTGATTTTGAGCGGTTAGATGAAGAGATAAAAAGATTAGTGGGCTATGTTGCTAGGCAAAACTATATAAAGCAGCTAGATATCTATGGAATGGCTAGTGATTTACTAACTACTGAATTTGCAAAAAAGAACTACAAAATAGTTTTGCATGGAGCCGGTGAGCATACGAGGAAGGTTTTGGGGGCAGCCTCATCATTACTGCTAAAGCAGATAATTGCGATTACAGATAACGCAAAAACAGGCATGCATATTGGTGGATTTGATGTAGCCAATATGAATATTTTGAAAACTATAGAGTATGATTTTGTGATTATGTCATCCGAGGTGAACCAATCTGCTATGCGGCAAGAGCTGCTCGGGCTTGGCGTTTTAGAGGCTAAAATAGTAGATATTTACGATGACAAGAGATTTGAAAAATATATTTTTAGTGTACCAAGAGAACAAAGCAAGATTAGTCAGTTAGCGACAAAAATAAATGCATCAAGTAACCCATTATTGGTTATCAGTAACAATATGACGCCGGTTCACTTAAAGCTTTTTAAGTATTTGAGCGGGTATTTTGATGTATTTGTAGCCACGTCAGATCCATATTTGCAGGGCATGAAAATAGATACGACAAAAGATGAATTTTTGTTTTTTTATCAGTTCGACTTTCCGGCAGATTTGCTTTTTTTGGCATCTGAAATAACAGAAGGAAAAATACTTACAATCAACGGCGTATATTGGAATTCTCTGGGGGCATCAGTGCTTGCAATCGCAAAGGTGGCCGTTGTTTCGCTTTTTGTTGATATTCTAAGCAGCGCTCACAAAAATATGGAAGTTTTAGATGCCGTTTGTGATGCAAGAATTCAGACATTCAGCGAGAAGTTTCTTTGGGAAAAAAGCGCAGGGGTTATATTTAAAGAGGCTATTGAGCTAGCAGAGTCAAATATCGAAAAATACAAACCGAATAAATACATTCAGTTTTTTGATTACTGCGATGATATTGTGCTACCCGAGAGAAAAACAGGCGAGGTTGTCTCTTTCGTGTATGCAGGTGGCTTGGCATCGCCAAATGCAAAAGATCATGCATTTGCTTTGCAGCGGAGCATATTTGACGTTGCAAGCGTTCTTATTGAGGGCGGTTGTCGTTTTGGAATTTTTAATGCTTATGATCATGGTGTCGATAGTGGATTTGATATATATAAAAATACAATAAAATCTGATTTTTTTTCATACTCTAGGGCGGTTTTGCCCTCACAACTCTACAAAGAGCTTTGCGAGTACGATGTTGGCATAATTTTGTTTGATTTTGCTAGAGTGCTAGATAAATACGATTTTGGTTATTTTAAGTTTGGAAGTTCGACCAAAATTATCGCCTACATAGAGACTGAGTTACCAATAGTCATATCAAAAGAAGCGGAGGCAATGGCATCGTTTGTCGAACAAAATGAGATAGGCGTTGCTATTTCTTGGGATGAGCTTCATCTATTGCCAACTATGTTTACGGCAGAGACAATAGATAAATATAGGCAAAATATTAAAAGACTTAAACAAAGCATGTCCTATAAGCATCAAATAGGCAAATTGGTAGAATTTATCGGCAGTTGCCGTAATTAAGGAGTATTTTTGGAGAACATGGTATTATCAAATATTGATGTATTGCTGAACGGCATAAGCGGACTTAGTAAAAAGTGCTTGATTGAGTTGGTCGGGAAAAGCATTAGGGAAGAGCTTGGCGAGTTTGGGGATAGAAAATCTATTAACTTCTTCTTAAACGATACCTTGTATGCAAGCGACAAGTTAGCCTCCATGATACTGTCTTTAAGGGGCGTACTTACGCAAAATGGGTATTCAAATTATCTAGTCGAATACGATTATGATGAACCGGACTCCTTTTTTATCAATGACCATCTTACAAGAAGTTTCATACCAAAAAATATCTGGTTTATACACGACTCATATTTTGACGTCATAGCAAAAAATCTACAAGATGCTGTCAGGCTTTCAGCTTTTAAAAATATACAAAAGTATTCTGAATATGAATATGACGTGAAAAACCATGTAAATTTGCCGAAGGTTACAATAGCGGTTACAAACTATAATTATGCAAATTACCTAGAAGAGTGCTTGCAATCTATTTTGGATTTGAATTATCCAAATTTGCAAACTATTATCGTGGATGATTACTCTACGGACGATTCTAGGCAAATGCTTGAGAAATATAGAGATAGATTTGAGATTATATATCACGATAAAAACAGCGGTCAGCTTGCGGCATTTTATAGCGCCCTAAAGATTGCATGCGGAGAGTTTTTAATCTTTGTGGATGCAGACGATACGCTTGATTTCAATGCCGTATCGGCACACTTATCGGCACACTTATACGTCAAACCGTATGTTGCTTTTACTTGCACTAGAAATAAACAGATAAGTGCGGATAGCTCTCTTCTGAGCGTGTATCATATGGACTTTCAATATCTATCAGAAAAAACAAAATATATAAAACCGCGAGTTATTCATACTCCGACATGGTCTTGGTCTACGACGTCGGCCATGATGTTTCGTACGGATATGTTGCGTCTTATCGAGACAGATAATACCGATGCGTTTAGAGTTTGCGCAGATTATTATATAGTCAATTTCTCAAACTTACTAGGCGCTAGTATGCTTTTTGACGTATCTATTTCTAATTATAGACGACATGGCAAAAATAATTTCTCGAAAAACTTTATCATAGGTGGGCATAAGCCTACGGGGCATCTAAAATATCACGGACATCCTGAGCATAGTATACTTTTGCAAGAGATAGTAGGTAAATTGATACTTCAGAGGGAGAAGTTTGAGCCGTACTTTGGCAATATTGCTCACTATGCGACTATTCTTTCGTTTGCTTCACCGGTAGAGCAACTACTCAAAAGAGATGATCTACCTCATGATATAGCAGATTTTTTGCGAAAAAATAGACGTAAAATGAATTGGGAAAACAAAAAATATAAGTATGCTGGAAATTTCAGGATGTGGATGGCTAAAAAAAGCTGTTTTATAAAAGGTGTCAGAGGTTTTATGAAGTACTTCGATGAAACGTATTGCGAGAAGTAGTAAGCCGTCAATAGTCAAGCATTGATTGTTTCAATGCAGTTTTGAGTTGGTGTTATTAAAATATAAAACTAAAAAAAGGTTTTCTAATGACTAAAAAAATATTAGATGCAAAAAGAATTTTGCTATACGGTACTGGTGAAACTGGAAAACTTTTCATGAATATATGTGAAAAGAATAATAAAAAATATGAGACTTATGATGACATATTGGCCTCCAAAACTCTTGGTTCGTTGCAAGAAGTAAGGGAGTATGATCCAGATTTTATAATTATTTGCTCTCAGACACAAATGCATACAGATAGTATAAAACTAAAAATAGAGTCACTGGGTTTAACATCTGATTTGTACGTTCCAAGCCATGAGCTAGTTGACTATATAAGAATGATGATGGATGTGGCAGATAAGATAGACTATGAGATTTTTGAAGAAAATGATTTTCTAGTTGCCTTAAAAAATGGTTACTTAAATTTTGGGTGTGAGTATTGTGATTCTGGTGCTTTTGATAGTTGGTATTCGTATAACGAAATTAAAGTAGACCAGAATGATATAGTTATTGATTGTGGCGCATCTTGCGCGGAAATACATGATAGTACTCCGGCATATTTTGTTAGGGCTACTACAAATACAATCTATGCATTTGAGCCTGAACCGACAGCTTATAGTTTTTTGAAAAAAGAAATGAAAGACCATACAAATGTAAAGGTTTTGAATTATGCCGTAGGTGAGTGCAATGGAAAAATGTATTTTCATGTTGGTAGTTGCTCTGATAGTCATATAACCGATAACCAAAATGAGAACTCAATTGAGGTTGATGTTGTAAAGATAGATGATATTGTTAATGACGGTAGAGTTGATTTTATAAAAATGGATATAGAGGGCGGAGAATTGGCTGCACTTAATGGTGCTAAAGAAACAATAAAAAAATATAAGCCAAAATTGGCTATCTGTGTTTATCATAAACCTGATGACCCAATTACGATACCTAAGCTAATTAAAGAGTTTGATCCAAACTATAAGATTTGGATTGTAAATAATGAGGGGCATTTTTGGATGGGCACTAAGATTTTTGCATGTGTTGACTAAACAACCAGCAGGAGTTATTTTATTAATATTTATAGTATTATATTCCTAATATTTTCAGGAGTTTATTTTGTACTACAGAAGAGCAATAGCGCCAGAGATTAGTGAGTATTTAAAATATTTTCCAGTATTGCTAATCAGTGGAGCTAGGCAGGTTGGTAAATCGACTTTGTGTTTGCATCTTGATATATCAAACTATGTCACGCTTGACAATATCAATACATATGAAATGGCAAAAAATGACCCTCTTGGATTTTTGCAGAGTTTATCTAAGCCAGTGATAATTGATGAAATTCAGAGGCTACCAAATCTTCTAATAAGTATAAAGGAAGATATAGATAAAGATAGAAAAAATGGGCAGTACATACTAACTGGTTCAGCAAATCTACAAGGGTTCAAAGATGTATCAGAGACACTTGCCGGCAGGATTGGTATAGTAGAGCTTTATGGTCTTAGCCAAAAAGAGTTTGCCAGCAAAGAGGACAATCTAATAGATATATTGTCAGGTGAGCTTGATATGTTTGTGCAAAAGAAATTTTCAAGTGATTTTATCTCAGAGGCAATATTGCAAGGCGGATATCCAGAGATTGCAATGATAGACAACATTAAGGCTAGGCATTTGTGGTTTAGCTCATATATTCGGACATACATAGAAGCAGACGCAAAAGAACTAGCAAATATCAGAAATATGGATGGTTTTACCAAAATGTATCGACTAAGTATGCTTAGAAGTGCAAATCTGTTTAATAAAAACGAGATACAAAAAGAGTGTGGGCTTGACAATAAAACATTTGATAACTATTTTAAGGTTCTTAAACATACATATCAGGTATCAATTGCTAAACCGTATTACTCCAACAATCTAAAAAGACTTATAAAAACACCAAAGGTATTTGCAACTGACACTGGTGTTTTGTGCCATCTTTTGGATATTTGTACGAAAGAAGAGCTAGAGAAATCATATTTCATGGGTGCTATATATGAAACATTTGTATATGATGAATTGCTTAGGGCAAATACAAGCGCAACGAGAAAAGCTAGTGTCTATCACTACAGGACGGTCGATAAAAAAGAGATAGATTTTGTTTTGGAAATTAGCAATAAGTTGATAGCTATAGAGATAAAATGCGCTAAAAGCGTTAATATGGGGGATTTCAAGCATATCTTAAATCTAAAAGAAAATATCGGCGCTAAATTTCGTCATGGTATCGTATTTTATAGTGGTGATACTGTTTTGCGTTTTGATGACAACTTGTTTGCATTACCGTTTGGGTTTTTGATATGACGGTATCTATAATTTTAGATAATTATAACTATGCAGATTTTTTACCTCAAGCAGTAGAGTCTGTTTTGTCTCAAACATATAGCAATTTTGAACTGATTATAGTAGATGATGGCTCTACTGATGGCTCTGGGCAAACTATAGAAGAGTATGCCAGAAAAGATGCTCGTATAAAACCAATATTTAAAGAAAACGGCGGTCAAGCATCTGCTTTTAATGTCGGAGTGGTCGAGGCAAAAGGTGACATTGTATGCTTTTTGGATAGTGATGACTGTTTTGCACCAAATAAACTTGAAGAGATAGTTGCTGTCCACTTGAGCGGATATGATTATGTTTTTACGGATCATCAGGCTGTTGATACAAATGGCGATAATATGGATGACAATATCAAAAGATATAAGTGTGACGGTCACAATCTCTTTTTGGTTTATTACTTGTCAAAATACCCAGGCAATGTTACTTCTACCATTTCGATTGCAAAAAAGCTTGCAGATATTATCTTTCCACTTTCCGATGAGGATGATTGGAAGATACAAGCCGATGATGCAATAGTTTTTCAGGCTGGGATGATGAGTAGAGCATTTTTTTTGGATAAAAAATTGACAAATTACAGGGTACATAGCAATAACGGACATTATGGTAAAAAAAGAAATAGCGACTATAATTACGAGTTACTAAAAAAAAGAAATAGATTAAAAAAAACAGCTCTTGACAAGATGAATTTGCCGATATTGTTTCTGATGAATTCTTATAATTTGCTCGCAGAAGTTAATACACATAGATTTTTTTCACTAGAATTGGCTAAGTTTTATCTACTGACTATATGGTTTGAGACCGGTTTTTCTTTTTTTGCCAAGATAAAAAGTAGCTATTTGATTATAAAGAGGATTAAGTGATACAAGTTTCAGATAGTATTGCCGATAGATTTCTAAGTTTTATAAAACCAGAGCAAAATATAGTTGTTGCATATGGGTATCAGCATCACGGTAGATGCTTGGAAAAAGTACTTTGCATGATGGGGTTGCAATTTGAGATTGTGGATGATTATCATACGGATTGCAAGAGACTAGAAGATTTAGATTCAAAAAAAGAGTATACGGTTGTCTTGTGTGCATCGGATGAGAAAGTACGAGCAAGGATGTGTGAAAAAGCTATAAAATTAGGCTTCTCTAATATTATTGACAACAAGAGCTTGTTAGTATTCTTGGAAGAAACCAACAGATATAATGGTTATGAAAGTGCGGTTCGTACAAATATATCGAAAAATGCCTGTCCGATTTGCGAAAGCGATGCATATGAAATATATGTAAATATTAGAAAATTAAGAGTCAAAAAATGCACAGATTGTGAACATGAGTTTATAGATGAAGTTTCAAAAGAAGTTGTAACTGGTTTTTATGACGATATACGCTATTTTGAGAAAAATTATAACATCAGTATTGATGACTTTTTTAACGAAAGTTTTATGGAGTTTTGCAAAACACGGATGAGTATGGTATCTCCTTTTTTGACAAATGATATAAAAGACAAGAAAGGGGGTGCATTTTTAGAAATTGGCTGTTTGGACGGTAGGTTTTTGTGGTATCTAAAAGAGCAAGGATTTGATGTAGTAGGCTGTGAGATAAATAAATCAGTAGCGCAAGTTGGAATTGAGAATTTGGGCGTAGATATAAGATGCATGGCAATCGAAGAGTGTAATTTTGAAGACGAGTCATTTGATATTATATTTTCTTCGCATGTGCTTGAGCATTTGGTAGATCCGTTGTCCATAGTAAAAATATCAAGAGAGAAGCTAAAGCATGGCGGTAAATTTATAGCAAATCTACCGTGCAATGAGACAGATTATGAAAATCCTCATCACCTGCATTTTTTTTCAAATAAGTCGATTTTGAAGGCTATGGAGAGTGTATTTGATGAAATTTCTATTCATCATGAGAAGTTTCCGTATCTAGTGAATGGCGAGATTTTCTACACTATAACGGTATGTGGAAAGAAAAATTAGAATCAAGGTTGGGAAATGATAAATAATGAAATTTTGAATTGGGCAAGAGCACAGTATAAGTGTGAAGACAGACAAGACATAGGGGCAAACTCTTTGCCAAAGACGAAAAATAGAACCATTACAAAACGAGGGGTTTTGTGGCTTGGTCAGACTTGTAATCTAAAGTGCTTTTTTTGTTATTTTAGGGAAAAGATAGATAACAAAATGGACCCTGAGCATGAATTTATGAGTATAGAAAAGGCAAAAAAGATTTGTCATACGCTTAGATATGTCTATGGTAATGATTCTATAGATATTCAAGGTGGAGAGCCGACCATCTATCCGCATATTTTTGAGCTTATCTCTTATTGCGCCGAAATTGGACTTGCTCCTACGCTTATTACAAACGGTATTGTGCTGGCAAATGAGGAAATGTGCAAGAAGTTTAAAGATGCAGGCATAAAAGATTTTTTATTTAGTATTCACGGACTTGACAAAACTTATGACTATGTAACAGGGCTCGATAGCGGCGGTATCAAACAAATGAAGGCTTTGTATAATTTTCAAAAGCTAGGTATCCCGTTTAGATTCAATCTTACGATGACTACGCAGACTATAGAACACCTGGAAGAGATAGCTGAAGTCGCAATAGAAACGGGCGCTAGGGCGGTTAATTTTATAGCGTTTAATCCATTTGTCGATCAAGCTAGCGAGGGTAAGAGAAATACGGCAAATGTTCCAACATATTCGGAAGCAAAAAAGCATCTTACAATTGCCATAGATAGACTTGAGGCGGATGGTATTGAGTGTAATGTTAGATACTTTCCTTTTTGTATGGTGGAGGAAAGACATAGAAAAAATCTTTATAATTTCCAACAACTTAGTTACGATCATCACGAGTGGGATTATAATTCTTGGACTTGGACTACAAGATTTAAACAAAAATCTAATCATCCTGAGTTGGATAGACCGATTCCGATTCTTTTATATAATATTCATGAATACAATAATATAAACTTTGGTGAAACTGCAGTACACGGTACTATGCCGCATTATCTTAAAGAGATAGATGTATATGAACATATGCTTAAGCTGTTTAGTGCAGATATTCCAAAAGATTTTCTATATCGCCAAAATGCGAAGTTAAGAGCGGAGAAGCACTGTAATTATCAGTATAATGAAGCTTGCAAAAAGTGCTCTTTAAAAAATATATGTGATGGATTTCATAGTGATTATGCAGAGATATTTGGAACGGGAGAAGCACAAGAAGTGGTAATGAATACCCATATTGACGAACCGATTTATTTTATTAAAGAGCAAGAAAAGATTGTTGACAAGGGAATGTAAATTGATTAATAAACGTATTCTTATCACCGGCGGAGCAGGCTTTCTCGGTTCGCATCTTTGTGATAGACTAATCAAAGAGGGGCATGAGGTTCTTTGTGTGGACAACTTTTTTACAGGAAGCCGCCATAATATAGTTCACTTGCTTGACAATAAAAACTTTGAGCTTTTACGACATGATGTTACATTTCCGCTCTATGTAGAAGTAGATGAGATATATAACCTTGCTTGCCCTGCATCCCCGGTCCACTATCAGTTTGACCCTGTTCAGACTACAAAAACATCGGTAATGGGCGCTATCAATATGCTAGGACTTGCGAAGAGAACAAAAGCAAAGGTCCTTCAAGCCTCAACAAGTGAAGTATATGGAGACCCAGAGATACATCCTCAACCAGAAACCTACAAGGGTAACGTAAATCCAATAGGCATAAGAGCCTGTTATGATGAAGGCAAGAGATGTGCAGAGACTCTTTTTTTTGACTATCATAGACAGCACAACGTCCAAATAAAAGTAATGAGAATATTTAACACATACGGTCCTAGGATGCATCAAAATGACGGTAGGGTAGTGTCAAATTTCATAGTTCAAGCGCTTAAGGGTGAAAATATTACCGTATATGGAGAAGGCAATCAAACTAGAAGTTTTTGTTATTGCGATGACTTACTGGATGGTATGATAAGGCTAATGAACTCTGACAATTCTATTACTGGACCTATAAATATTGGCAATCCGATTGAATTTACAATATTGGAACTGGCGCAAAAAGTAATAGAGCTTACAAATTCCAAGTCCAAGATAATCTATATGTCTCTTCCGCAAGACGACCCTATGCAAAGAAAACCAGTGATAGACTTAGCCAAAGAAAAACTTGGATGGGAGCCGAAAGTCCAGCTAGAAGACGGGCTTAAAAAGACGATAGAGTACTTTGATCAAACGTTAAATAGAAAATAGGGATTTTTATGGATTTTAAAATAGAAGATATTTCATATACAGTTAGCGAATTTTGTCCGGGTCCTTGTAGATACTGTGGGATGTGGGAGCTTCCGAATCGACAAAAAGAAGAACTGACTAGCGAAGAGCTTGATAGTGTATTTAGCTCAAAATATCTAGACCTAAAAAAAGTACATCTAACTGGTGGTGAGCCGCATCTATCGCCGACATACCTAAAGGTGGTCGATAGCCTTCAAAAATACCATCCTGATGTAATTATTGACTCTCCTATTACTGGATGGTTTCCTGATAAACATGAAGAGATAGCAAAGTATGTCCTCAAAAAATCACCGCTCTACAGGTTGGACATTTCGCTTGACGGGGATGAAGAGACGCACTCAAAGATAAGACTCCATAAAGACGGTTTTAAAAAATCGATGGAGACAATAGAGAGGCTCAAAAAAATACCGGGCGTACTTTTGAGATTTCAGTTTACTATCTACAAAGAAAATCATCATTTGATTGAGTGGGTATACAATTTTGCAAAAGAGATGGGCGTAGGTCTTTATCTTGGATACGGTAGATACAACCCGGAGAGATACAGAAACAAAAAAGATAACGTAACACAAAAAATTCTCTCAGAAGACGACTTCATCTATACAGAAGCGGAGCTTGCCGAGATAGACAGACAGCTTCGTGCTATAGGATATGATAAAGGCAGATATGCTAGCAAGTATATATTGCAAAAAGCCGTATTTGACGGTGAGCATATAGATTTCAACTGTTATATGGGTGCTAGAAACATAGACCTGGACCCGTACGGCAATCTATACCCGTGCTTAATGTGGCTTCCGTATCTAAAGATAGGCAATATCAGAGAGGCTGGAAGTTTCGATGCCGCGCTTGAGAGAGCGCAAGCTAGAGGCGTGTTGGATGCAATAGAGAGCAAGGCTTGCCAAAAAGATTGCCTTTATACGTGTGCTAACAAATGTGAGACGATAAGCCCCAATGTTAAAGCGGTTGGTATTATGGATTATGACGGCGGCAAATACGGCTTTATGTTTAGTGAAAAAGACGTAATACCGCTTCGACCATGGTGGTATGAAGATTATAAAGCTAGAGGAATAATTTAGTTTATGATCTGGTTTGACCTTGTAACCCCAAAATCAGTGATGTTTTTCAAAAATATTATAAAACTACTTGAAATAAAAGGTAAGGAAGTTTTAGTAACTGCTAGAGAGGGTTTTGGATATACTGAAATCGTAGAATTGCTAAGGCTTCACGATATAGCTTTTCATACGGTAGGAGAGTTTGGCGGCGCCAAATTAGAAGACAAGTTAAAAGCCAGTATAGACAGACAATTTGCACTTATGGAATTTATACGGGAAAAGAATGTAGAAAAACTAGTATGTCTTTGTTCTGTTGATGCCAATCGTGTGGCTTTTGGGCTTGCTATACCTATTTATAATTTCTATGATATTCCGCTTTCCGATTATACGTCTAACTTCAAAAAGGCCCTGCCGCAAGCTAGACTTACACTTCCACTTTCGGCCAAAGCATTTAGACCGTATATGGTTCCATGCGATATTTTTGAGAGATTTTCTCTTGAAAAAGATCAGATTTTTGAGTATCACTTTTTAGATGTTTTGGTTTGGTTGGCAGAATTCGTGCCGGATAGAAGATATTATAATGAAGTTTTGAGGCGTTATGAGCTAGATATAAAAAAGCCGACCATTGTTGTAAGAGAAGAAGAGTATAAAGCAAGCTATGTAATGAAGAAGTACCCGATACTTTATGAGGGGCTTGAAATTTTAAAAGATAAAATCGACGCCAACATTATAGCTATTCCAAGGTATGAACCTGAGCCGTTGCAAGAGCTTTTACCGTTTGCCTGTGTACTAAAAGAAAAAATGGTTGTTCAACATCTTTTGGCGTATGCTGATTTGTTTATAGGCGGTGGCGGTACTTTAAATTCAGAGGCTTGTTATTTCGGTACGCCTACGATTTCAACTCGTTCATTCATTAGCCATTATGACAAATTATTAATAGATGAGGGATTGATGCAAAAAGCCGACAGCGTTGAGGAGCTAGTCGAGATGAGTATAGAGAATTTCGGGAAAAGAACGAATGCCAAACGCGTCTTTGATGAGATGGATTTGGATCTTTTCGCTCTTGTAGAAGAAATTATAAAGTAGTATCAATCTAGTGCTATGATTTCTGCATTCGTATACCTTAGTCTATTTGATAGGGTGGTTGCTATTCCTTCTAGTAGTTGAATAGATGCTCTTTTATGCTCCTCCGCAAAAGCGTCGAACTTTGCTTTTGAGATAACATAAAGTTCAGTCTCTTTCTCGGCTACGGCATTTGCCGACCTTGCTACACCGTCTAAAAAGCCCATTTCGCCAAAAAAGTTACCTTGACCAAAAGTGCTCAGATGATATTGTGAACCGTTTTGTCCTTTAAGTAGAATACGAACTGCTCCACGTCGTATCAGATATAGTTCATCGCCTTTATCTCCGGTTTTAAAAATGGTTTCACCGCTATTATAATTTCTCTTTTCTATCTGATCTTCAAATGCCGACAGTGTTTCTACTTTTCTCCCTTTAAATAGCTCAAAATCTTTCAGTAAAAGGTTACGCTCCTCGGTGCTTTCTCTTTCTATGGTTTTTAACAACTCATCTTCCGTCCATTCGATAGCATCATCTATATCCTCGAAGACTTTCACTTTTTTTGACTCTTTAACGAGACCTAGTTGTTCAAAATACGACTCTATATTTATTCCTGAAGATAGCTGTTTGGGTAGACGACTAAAGATTAATACGCCGTTATGTTCATTGATAATATCTTTTATTATCTCTAGTGTGTGCGTCGCTGTAATATCTATTGATTGGACTTTTTGCATGTCTATTATGAAGTATTTTCGCTTTTTTAAATCATCTTCCATATTTGTGTAAAGTTGATTTGCCGTACCGAAAAATATACTTCCTTGCAGTTCGTAAAGTACGGCTTGTTCGCCAAGCGCGGATAGTATGCTCATGTCCTCGCTTGTTCTTATTTGTTTGGAGTATATTTTACCGAGCAATGTTCTTCTGTGGATTATTTTACCTCCTATTTGTTCTTTTACAAATAGTAATATTGCCAATACGATTCCAACCGCAGAAGCCATAATGAGACTGTAGTTTAGCGCTACAAAAATAACAGATATTATAACTATAAAATCAAAGGCCGTAGCATATGATTTTAAAAATATTATACTGTGCCTATCGATCATTTTGAAGCCGACGGCAATAAGTATACCTGCTAGTGCACTAACTGGAACCCATGCGATTATTTGACTAAGAAGTAAAAAGGCAATTAATGAAAATGCACCCTCAAGCCATGATGAAAGTTTTGTACAGCCTCCGCTAGTCAAATTTACAAGCGTAGCACCCATTTGTCCTGAGCCTGCCATACCGCCGACAAGAGCTGAAGATATATTACCGATTCCTTGCCCTAGTAGCTCTTTATTTGAATCATGTCTAGAGTGCGTTAGCGCATCTAGTACGACGCATGTCTTGAGGGTGTCTATGGATAAGAGCGCGGCTAAAGTTAATGCCGGTATAACGACGCTTGCGATTTGTGTAAACGTTATTTTTGTTATATGTTCCCACCTGCTTTGCGTTGCGGTAAAAAATCCGCCGTCACCGCTATCTACAGCGCCTATTATTAATGGATTATTGACGATTTGCAGGAGGTTTTTGTCAAAAATTCCAAGCAAAAAGTAAGTAATAACGCCAACTATAAGCCCCATAATAGCGGCGGGGATAACTTTTGTGATTTTTTGAGCGCTTATCATGGTGAGAAGTGTGGCGACTCCAACCGTAATGCTTTGCCATTGCCACAAGATTGGATTTTCTAAGCTTTCCCAAAAATGAGTATCTTTTGGAAGCCCGAGAAACTTTGGCGTTTGCGCCGCTATGATATATAAACCGACACCGCTTAAATAGCCGCTTACGACTGGATACGGCATATATTTTATAAGATTACCAAGTCGTATAAGTCCAAAGCCTATCTGAATAAAACCTGCTACTAAGCCTATCAGCATTAATAAAACCAGAATATTTTCAGCAGGCACGCCTGATGATACCTTTTCTATGGCAAACGCAGAAAGAACTGCGGCGGCAGGAGCGCACGGTGCGGTAATTAGCCTGTTCGTACCTCCAAATATCGGCGCAACAAGTCCTAGTGCAGTTGCGCCAAGTATACCGGCAAGTGCGCCGTACGCGGCAAATGAACTTCCTACCGCCGCAAAAATAGTTACGCCAAAAGCTATCGCTGACGGTAAAGCAACTAGCATGGCGGCTAACCCGCCCCAAAAATCACCGCTGAAGTTGCTTGGTATATGCCAATTTTTACTTTGCATTAAATGGACTCCTTAGAACTATTAGGATTATAATCCTCTAAAACTTTAAAGAGTATAATCTCTAAAAACGATATTTGGGGATGTAATGAGTATTCGAGCTTTCAAAGATAGGTTTATAGACGAAAAACTAATACCGTTTATTTTCGTAATTTCGGAAAGTCCTATTTTATTTCATGATTTATTAGAAGCGAATAAGCAGATCAAAGACGGCATGATACCGAGTAGCGGACACTTGGGGTACAGGATGAAACTCGGCAATATGTATATGGCTTTTTTCTTTTTAGCTCACGTTCTTTTTATATTGCCGGGAATTATAATATTACATGCAATTTTTGCAAAATTAAATTGCCATCTTTCGATAATTGCGGCTGTTTTATTTACGGGACTTTTTTTTACGTGGTTTACGATTTTCAAAGAGTGGCTTATAGATAAAATCTCACTCAAGAGAGTAAAAGATGGGTGGAAATTGCATTTTCCGTTATTTGATTTTGATACTTATAGCTTAGAGGTTTCGAAAATTTATTCCGAAGCCGTTAAGAAAAAGATTCCAAGAGGTGAATTGGAGTTTTTTGTAATGAGTGAACTTACAAAAAACTCAGCTATTCAATAAGGTTTTTATTAGTTTTATATCCTCAAAAGCCTCTTTTTTAGCATCTGGATTGCGGAGTAGATAACTTGGATGATATGTCGGGATAAGTATAGAATTTCCAAATTTATATTGCTTGCCTCTAACTTTTGAAATAGCATGGTTTTCGCCTAGCAGAGAGTTTAGCGCAGTTGCTCCAAGTGCGACAATAATTTTAGGTTTTATTACCTCTATTTGTTTTAATAAATAAGGCTTGCAGGAAGAAACTTCAGTATGCGTAGGCACTCTATTTCCCGGCGGTCTGCATTTGACTATATTTGCTATATAGACACTACTCCTAGGTATCGTAATTCCGGCTTCAATCATTTTTGTTAGTAACTCTCCAGCTTTTCCTACAAAAGGTCTACCAGTTTCATCTTCGCTCTCTCCTGGAGCTTCGCCGATAAACATTAGCTCACTATCTTCGCTTCCTTCTCCGAATACGATTTTTTTGCGCGATTTGGCTAGATCACACAGATGACAGTTTAGTGTCATTGAGCGAAGTTTTGAAAGCTCGTTCGGTAGTTCAAGATTTGTTACCGTATCGAAATCCTCCAATGGAGCGATATAGTTAAACCCTAGTGTTTTCATATTTTTGAGATATTTCAATTTTAATAATGTTGCCAATTTGCTCATAATTCAAGTTCCGTTTCAAATTCTTTTTCTAGCAAAGCTATAAACTTACCCCTATTAATCTCTTTGGCTCCTAGATTCATTAAGTGAGATGTGGCTTGCTGACAATCTATTAGATTTATACCAAAATCTTTTGCGTTGGCACAAAAATAATATAGAGCCGCTTTTGAAGCGTCTGAAACATTTGAAAACATTGATTCGCCGAAAAATATACTTTTTAAGCGTAGTCCGTAAAATCCGCCGACCAATATACCGTTTTGATATGTTTCTACACTGATAGCAAAACCGTATGAATAAAGCTTGGAATAACATTCTATAAATTCGTCGGAAATCCAGGTTCCGTCTTGATTTTTGCGTTGAGCTAAAGAGCAAGCATTAATAACGCCAGAAAAATCTGAATTTATACGAAAATCAAATATATTTTTTTTGATTTTTTTTGAGAGTGATTTTGAAAGCTTGAATTCACTTGGATATAAAACCGCTCTAGGGTCTGGAGAATACCAAAAAACCTTACCAAATGTAATGTGCCATGGAAAAGAACCTCTGATGTATGCCGAAAGGACAAGTGACGGCGTCAACTCTTTCGACAGGGCTGTTATACCGTTTTCATCAGCCTTTGAAGCATGTGGAAACGGTATATTAAAGCGTAAACTAGTATAGTTTTGGCTCATATTTTTGTTTTATATTTAAAATCTAACTTATCTTTTTTGACGCCTATCGCAACTTCTCCGCCGCTTGTTAGTTTACCGAATAAAATTTCATCAGACAGAACATCTTTTATCTCTTTTTCTATAACTCCACTAAGCGGTCTGGCGCCTAATTCCTTGTCGTAACCCATTTTTGCAAGCAGGTCTTTTGCATCTTTTTTAACAGTTATCGTGATAGATTTTGTTTGTAGTGTTTGTGTTAGTTCCATTATAAACTTGTCTACGACTTTTAGCATCGTATCCTCTGAGAGCGGCATAAAGGCGACAACGGAGGTGAGCCTATTTCTAAATTCAGGTGCAAAAAATTGTTCTATTGCTTTTTGACGATTATCCATATCCTCCGAGGCAAACCCCATAACGGGCGCTTCGTTTGAGCCTAAATTGCTTGTCATGATGATTATAACATTACGAAAATCTGCTTTTGCTCCGGTATTATCGGTTAGTATTGCGCTATCCATGACTTGTAGCAGAATATTTAATAGTTCAGGGTTTGCTTTTTCTATCTCGTCTAGCAGAAGCACACTATTTGGACTTTTCCTAATTGTTTCGGTGAGTAGACCGCCTTGTTCAAATCCTACGTATCCCGGAGGAGAGCCTATAAGTCTTGAAACAGCATGTTTTTCCATATATTCGCTCATGTCGAAACGGTGAAAGTCAATATTTAATTGTTTTGCGAGTTCTTTCGCTAGCTCAGTTTTGCCGACACCTGTCGGTCCTGTAAATAAAAATGACCCCATCGGTTTATCGGCAGTTCCGAGTCCTGCATAGACTCTTTTTATACATGTCGTTAACTGTTTGATGGCCGTATCTTGTGCAAATATTTTATTTTTAAGAGACTCTTCTAAAGTCCTCAATCTTTCTTTATCATTTTTTTCTATTGACGTTAAAGGTATTTTTGCCATTTTTGAGACTATTGCTTCTATGTCTGACGATTTTATAATCTTTTTTTTATCGCCTTTTCGTAAAAGTCTAAAATTTGCGCCTGTTTCATCTATAATATCTATAGCGCCGTCTGGAAGTTTTTTATCGTGCAGATATTTGTGCGTCAAATCAACTGCTATTTTTAGACTCTCTTTTGTATATTTTACATTATGAAAAGTTTCATATTTTGGAGCGATACCGTCGATTATTTTGTAGCAATCTGCAACACTAGGTTCTAGTATATCTATCTTTTGAAATCTTCGTACAAGCGCCCTGTCTTTTTCAAAACTTGATTTAAATTCATTAAAAGTCGTAGCGCCGATACATTTAAGCTCACCGCTTGAAAGTGACGGTTTTAGTAGGTTTGCGGCATCCATAGAAGAGTTTCCAGCCGCTCCTGCTCCTACGATTAGGTGTATCTCGTCTATAAAGAGTATCGCATTTTTTTCATTTTTGATTTCCGTAAGTATTCCCTTGAGTCTTTTTTCAAAATCGCCGCGATACTTTGTACCGGCGACTAGAGAGCCAAGATCTAATCCGAAAATAACCGTATTTTTGAGTACATCAGGAACATCGTCATTCGCTATTTTTAGCGCTAAACCTTCAACTACTGCCGTCTTGCCTACTCCTGGCTCGCCAACCAAAATCGGATTATTTTTTTTGCGTCGACATAGGACCTGCATAACCCTGATTATTTCTGAGTCCCGACCTATTACCGGATCTATCTTGCCGTCTTTTGCCGCTTTTGTTAGGTTTATTCCAAATTCTTCCAAAAGAGATGTTTTTTGTTCTTGTTGTCCTGTTTCGTCTTTTTTGTGTCTACTATCTATACCGTGCGAAATAACTTCCAAAATATCTAATTTTTCCACTCCTCCGGCTTTTAATATTTGAATCGCATAGCTAGACTCTTCGTCATAAATGGAGACAAGCAAATCAGTAGGTGTTGCCTCTTTTTTCCCGGAGTTTTGGATATTAAAAATCATTCTTTGCATTACGCGTTGAAATGCGGCGGTTTGTACAGGTTCAATTTTGATTTCGTCAGGCACTCTTTCTATATCTTCTTTCAAAAAAGCATCGACTGCGTGTTTTAGGTAGAGCATATCTGCGCCGCATGCCGAAAGTATCGAATCTACAGTCTTGTCGTCAAAAAGCGCATAGGCTAGGTGCTCTACCATAATATATTCATGGTTTCTAGCTCTGGCGTCTCGAAATGCGTTTACTAGTACAAAATTTAACTCTTTTCCTATCATTTTATTCTTCTTCCATCGTGCATTTTAGTGGATATTTGTTCGCTTTCGCCAACTCTTTTGTTTGTATTACTTTGGTTTCCGCTATCTCTTTTGGATAAATTCCGCAAAGAGCCAAACCTTCAATATGTATTTTTTGCATTAATAGTATGGCCGTAACTTCATCTTTTCTAAAAACACTCATAAGTACTTCGACTACAAATTCCATTGACGTAAAGTCGTCATTGTGCATTAGTACTTTATATTTTTTTGGTTTATCTATTTTTATTTTTCCGTCTTGCACTGTTTGTAAATGCGTTTCAAATCCCATTTTTTGATTCCAGTCTATTTATTTGGCGATAACTATTGTAATTGCTCGGTTATTAAATCTCTATAAAGCTCAGGTTTTTTGTCTAATACGGACGAGAATTTTTTTCTATATTCATCGAATGCGCCCATATCAATTTCTACTATGTCTAACTCTTTTGATGAAAATATAGGTTTTATTTGTTTGCCGTAAGGATTAAAAGCCAGTGAGCTCTTAGTGTATTTAATGCCTTTTAAATCAATACCGACACGATTAACACCCAGCATAAAAGCTTGGTTTTCGATGGCTCTAGCTTTTAGTAAAGTTTTAAAATGGCTAATTCTACTTTTTGGCCAATTTGCAATATTTATGAAAAGCTCTGTTTTATATGAAACGGTCGAAAAAATTTCCGAAAACCGAAGGTCATAACAGATTGAAAAGGAAGTTCTAATTCCATCTATATCGAGGATTAGTAGTTTTCCCCCACCTTCAAAATATACATCCTCATTGGCGTATGAAAACGGATGTATTTTGTCATAAAAACCGCTTATATCCCCTTTTTTGTCAATAACTACTAATCTATTTTTTAGTTTTGCGGCACATTTAATAGATAGACCAAAAACGATAGTTATAGAATATTTTTTTGCTAGCAGACTAAAAGTTTTGATTGTACTAGAATTGTCAAAATCTTCAGCCATTTTTTCATTGATTGTATAAGCTGTAAGTGTCATTTCGGGAAAAATTATCATATCGGTTTTGTTTTTTGAAGCTACTTTAAGTAGTTTTTTGCATTTTTTGATGTTAGCTTTTTTGTCTTCCCAATCTTGATTTAGAGACGCTAAAGCTAACTTCATAATACGATGCGGCGTATTTTTGGACTTAGTTTAACCAATACATCGTATATAATGGTATCGTTTAATTTGGCAAGAGTCCTGGCATCGTCAAAAATACAGATAGACTCGTCGTCTGAATCAATTATCATATTATCCATGGAAACTCTACCTATTATTTTTGAACCGCTAGGCAGTGAGTATTGTTTATGCTCGTTTAATCTAAAAAAGCCGTCGGAATAGCCTAAATCATAAACACTAACGGTTTTATCAAAATCGATTTTGCCGACCCCCCCGTAGCCTACCTTTTGAGTTGTTTTTAGCTTTCTGCTGGAAATTTTATTTGCAAAAAGGCTCATAACCGGTCTTAACTCATGCTTTGGAAATGATGAAGGTAGTTCCATATATCCGTACATCGCGATTCCTACCCTGACCATATCAAAGTCTTCGAAACTATTTTTTCGGAAAACTCCGGCTGAATTATGTAAATGGAATATCGGTTTTTCCAAACTATGCCGTCGGCAAAATTCTAATATTTTAGTTTTTGTATTTAAGAAATTTTTTTCTTGCCAAAAGGTTTCGCTTGAAAGCTCATCAGCGCTTCTTAGATGGGATAAAACACCCTTTAAGTATAGACCTTTGGAGTGGATTTTCTCTAGCGCAATATCTAATTCATCCATATCTATACCGTTTCTATGCATTCCGCTATCAATTTTAAGATGGATATTTGTCTCTTCTTGTAATCTATCAATATCGGAGATGGAGTTTATCGTAATGTGAACATTGTCGCTTTTTGGTATAGATATGTCTGACAATGTAAGTACAAAAGTAAATAAATGAGCTATTCTGTCAGCTGCGTCGGCATCCCTAACTATAGCGTACTTAACGCCTACTTCGGCACAAATTTGTGCGCACTCGATTAATCCGTGACCATAGGCATTGTCTTTAAGCACGGCGGCAAATTTGTCAAGTCCGCATCTTCTTGATATAAGAGAGATATTGTGTATTAGGTTTTGTTTTGAGATTTGTATATATGACATTTCTTACTGAAACAAGGCTTTTAGCGCTTCTTGTGCCGATTGTTTTGTTACTACTGCTTCACCGTTGTCTTCTTGTGATTGCTTGCCGTCGCCCTCTTGTAATATTTGTATCTCATAGCCTGTTAACATTGACGCTAGTCTAATGTTTATACCTTCTTTTCCTATGGCTTTAGATTTTTGATCTTCGCTTACGAGTACTGTTGCTACATTGCCTTTAATTGCAACACTTTTGATTATAGCGGGAGCCATGGATCTTGCGACCAAAATCTCAGGCGTATCGGAGTATTCGACTATGTCTATATTTTCGTTTTTTAATTCTTTTGAAACGGCATTAATTCTTACCCCTTTTACTCCAACTGCCGTACCTATCGGGTCAACCTTTGCACTTTTTGATAATATTGCGACCTTTGCTCTTTTGCCGGGAATTCTAGCGCATTTTTTAATTTCTATAGTGCCGTCTGCTAGCTCTGGAACCTCAAGAGTCATAAGCTCGGTTAAAAATTTTGGAGATGTTCTTGATAGTTCAATGGAAACACCATGTTTTGATTTTGCGTTAACAGATTTTAAAATACATTTTACGACTTCGCCTATTCTGAAAGTCTCATTTTTGATTCTATTTTTCCTAGGAAGAACCGCTCTTATTTCATCCATTTCTATATAACTATTACCGTTATTGTCAACTCTTACGACTTGTCCGGATACGATTCTTCCTTCTTTTTTGGCAAACTTTCTAAATAGCTCATTTTCTAGTAATTTTTGAAGTTCGAACTCTAGTTCTTTGTACATCGTATTTACGATGCTTCTGCCATATTTTTCCAAGTCTATTTCTTCGTGAAAGCTATCTCCAATCTCTATTGATTCAGCTAGTTCTTTGGCTTTTGAAAAAGATATATAAATGTCAGGACTTTCTAGTAGTCTTTCGTCATCATCAGTCAAGACGGTTATGTGCTTAAATAATTTTATATTTTTTTTATCTTCATCAAATTCGGCTTCAAAGTTTAGTCTATCATCTACGACTCTTTTTGCGCTTTTGACTAAAGCTTCTGCGATTGCATTTTTGACTTCATTCGGCTGAAGATTTTTTTCATACGCTATTGCATTTGCTATGTCAACGATTTTTTCCAATTTCTGATCCACCTGATTTATTTTTTGAAGTTTATTGAGGTCTTAATGATACTTAAAAATGACTTATTTATAACAAAAGTGTCTTTTTAGTTGCTATGAGGGTATGATTATTGTGATGTTTGACAATCCAATAATTATCTTCAAATCCATTATTATATTGATTGTTTTTAAGTCCGTGTTTTCTTGCTATAGGGATGGATAAATATATATTTAGGCATAGGTTTTAAGCGCCAAAATTGTATTATCCGAACCAAACAAATGCCTATGAGGAAATGAAATGCAGTTGAAATTTGCCAGAGAAGATTTAACAAAAGAACCAAAAGTGGTAGATGTAGATAAGCTATTGGTTGAAATAGAAGAAAAAAAACCAGTTATCTATTATTTAGATAAAACAAATAATCCGAAAGATATAGTAGCCTTTGCGGAAAAAGTAGAGAAAACAAAATCAAATATATATCTAAGAGAGGTTAAATATAGCTTAGATGAAGACGATTATATGTATGAGGTGCATATTTTATAAGGATTTTCTTTGAGTCAAAAGCTTCTCTATATAGAAACGCTAGGGTGCGCTATGAATGTAAGAGATTCGGAACATATCATAGCAGAACTTGGGGATAAAAAAAACTACTCTCTAACAAATCAGCCGTCTGAGGCTGATTTGATTCTTATAAATACATGCTCTGTTAGGGAAAAGCCTGTCCATAAGCTTTTTAGTGAAATAGGTCAATATAAAAAAATCAAAAAATCTTCTGCAAAAATCGGCGTTTGCGGTTGTACCGCGAGTCATCTCGGTCGAGATATTATTAAACAGGCTCCGGCAGTTAGTTTTGTTTTAGGAGCTAGAAACGTATCAAAAATAAGTGATATTATTGAGAAGGAAGGCGCCGTAGAGATTGATATAGACTATGACGACTCAACTTATGTTTTCGGCTCTTACAGACAAGACAATACAAAAGCTTTGGTGAATATTTCAATAGGATGCGATAAGGAATGCGCTTTTTGCATCGTGCCGCATACGAGGGGCTCGGAAGTATCTATTCCTGAAAACATAATACTATCTGAAGTGCAAAAAGCTGTAGATACAGGAGCCAAAGAGATACATCTATTGGGTCAGAATGTTAATAACTACGGCAAAAGTTTTGCAAAAAGCGGTAAAAAAATTAACTTTACCGAGCTTTTGAGACTGGTTAGCGCCGTTGACGGTGTAGAGAGGATTAGGTTTTCTTCTCCGCATCCATTGCATGCGGACGATGAGTTTATAGACGAGTTTGTAAATAACCCTAAGATTTGTAAAAATCTTCATTTTCCGCTTCAGAGCGGTAGTTCAAGAATCTTAAAAGAGATGAAGAGAGGCTATACAAAAGAGTGGTTCTTGCAAAAAACGGCAAAAATTAGAAGTTTGTGCCCGGAGGTTACGATTAGTACTGATATTATTGTCGGCTTTCCAGGCGAAAGTGAAGATGACTTTGAAGATACGATTGACGTCGTAAGAAAAGCTAAGTTCGAGTTTATGTATTCGTTTGCCTATTCATCAAGACCGTTGACAAAAGCCGCAGAAATGACGAATCAGATAGACAATGAGATAAAAAGCGACAGACTCTTTAGGCTTCAAACATTACAAACGGTAATCCAAGATGAGGCGCATGCTAACAATTTGGGACGAACGATGGAAGTTTTGTTTGAAAACTGTGAAGACGGCGGATGTTTCGGTAAAAGTTCCAACGGATTTGGTATAAAGGTTGAATCTAACGAAGACTTAAGAGGACAAACAAGGTTGGTCGAAATTATTAAGTGCGGTAGGCATAACTTAACCGGTAGATTGGTTAAATGAAAAAAAGACTTTTAGCTTTTTTTATTCCTATCATTGGGTATTTATTGGTCAGGATGATATACCTTACATGCAAAAAAAAATTTATCGTGACTCAAAATTTGCCTACAGAGCCTTTTATTGTGGCTTTTTGGCATGGTGAGCTTTTGATGCAACCTTTTTTGTACCGAAAGATTAGAGGTAGTCACAAGATTACGGTTATGATAAGTGAACATTTTGACGGCGAGATTATTGCTAGGCTTATAGAATTTTTCGGCTTTGAAAGTTCGCGTGGCTCTGCTAGGAAAAACGGTGCAAAAGCCCTCCTTAGTTCTATCAGAAAAATGGATGACGGCTATGATGTGGCGATTACGCCTGACGGTCCAAAAGGACCTAGACATTCGGTTGCAGAAGGAATAATAGCCATAGCCAAGAAGAAAAAAGCCAAAATTATACCTTTTAATTTTCAAGCAAGTTCGTTTTGGCAGTTTAGTAGTTGGGACAAGTTTACTATTCCTAAGCCTTTTTCTACCGTAACTTTTTTTGCAGGCGAGCCGCTTGACGTATGTGAAGTAGAAGCTCCCGAAGCTAGTGTTATTGTTAAACAACAGTTATTAAAAAATGCTATTCGGTAGTGGTTGGTTTATAAACGCTGTTAAGCCAAAATTGTCTAATATACTTCTATCGATAAGTGTATAGATGGCAGTGCAGTCCTGAGTCGTAATTTGCGAATAAAGAAGGGAAATGACTACAAGATTTTTTAGAAAATTTTTTAAAACGGCATTTGTAGGCATAATCATTGACGATGATATGTGTGAAGTTTCCGTAATAATCTATAAAAATAAAAATAGACTAAGTTCAGAAACAAAAAAATTTCAACTACAAGATGGAGTTTCGCCTACTTCTCTTCTTTCTTATATGGAACAAATTTATGAGGAAAATCCGTATGTATATGCATCCACTATGCTTACTTCGATTAATCAAGGAGCTATTCCTGAGTGCTCCAAGGATGCTTTTGGAAAATTTCAAGTTGATTCAAGGAATATAAAATCTATATGTATTGATGGTAGATGGACTGTATATACGGGCAAAACCGATGTTGAATCGATAGATAAAAAGTATGAAAAGCTAGGCGGTATAGATTTTGTTTTTTCTCCGATGCTGATACTTCAAAGATTTTTTGCAAAAGATATTTTAGAAGGCGGCACCGTGATGACCGCACTGAAGTCGAAAAGTATAATTTGCGTCGCTATATTTAACGGAAACAGACTTTTGTATGCCTCATTAATGTCTGTAAAGACTCCGGAGTCGGAAAAGGCCGCAATAAAAGTAGACAGTAGTGAAAGTGCATTTGAAGATTTCTTTGATGATGATGAGGTTCATGAGCTTGGCGAAGACGGCATGGTTGATTTAGACGATCTTTCAATAAACCTAGACGACGATTCACACATGCCTGTATTATCCGATAATATAGAAGACGAAGCTCTAAAAGAAGCTACACCGACTAGTAGAATCAGTCTTGAAGAGGCCGGTAATGATCTGAAACTTGCAGATTTTATCAAAGAGTCGATAGGGGAATTTTATAAAAATCAAGCATATGAATCATCCTTTATAGATAAAATTTTCATTGCTGACCCTAATTCTCAGGATTCAGATACAAAGATGATATTGGAAAATGAACTAATGATGAGCGTTGAGGTTAGAAATATAGAAATTAGTAGTATGCTTTGTAGTATGACAACGGATGAGGTACAATGATTAGTTATAGCTTTAAAAAGGCTAGACCTAAGTCGTTATTCAAAAAAGACACAAAGTTTTGGTTGGCATTCGTGGGTATTTCCGTCGGAATTTTAGTGGGACTGCAGATTGCATTGGTGATTAAATCAAAGATGATAATGGATAACATAAAAACGACAAGAATTGAGAAAGATAACCTTATTAAAAAAACTGAAATGACAATAGAGGAGTATGAAACACTCAAAGAACATGTAGCATATGCGGCTAGTATTAACAACTCCGATACTGTTTTGAGAGAGAGTATGAAAAATCTTTTTGAGATCGTACCTGACAAGATTACGCTTAGTAAGGTTGAAATGACTACCACTACGCTTTCTATTTTTGGGACTACACCTTCAAGGGATATTTTTAATTTGCAGTTTGCACCGGCGCTAAAGTCAATTTTTACGAAAAGTGAAACTTCTTTTGTACGTGGTGATAGCGGTAATAGTAGATTTATATCAATAAATTATATTGAACAAAAGGATGATGAATCTACTGCCGATACGGCAGTTGTGGAGCCTAAAGAAGCTCTATCTAGCAAAGAGCGCAAGTCGACAGGTAAAAAAGGTCATTAGGTATGAAAAAGCAAGATGGATTTGATTTAACAAAAGCCTTGTCGTTCCTCCTTGTTTTTATAGCTATGGCAATGATTATAGGCGTCGGATTTCTAGTTCCTACCGTTAGAAGTCTCAATAAGCAATCTATCCTTCTAGAGGTTGAGACTAGGTCGTATAATGCCGTCAAGGAGAAATATGACGAGGAGAGCCGTAGATTAAATACTTTAAAGAAAGAAAATGAAACGGCTTTGACTGCGATTACGACCACTTTTGATGCTAAGCTTTTTCAAAAAACAACGCAATCTGGTGTTAAAACTTTTCAGATACAAAAAATAGACGAGTCTACCGAGGGTCCATATTCTTTTGTAAATTACGGGGTATCAATGACGGTGCAAAATCCAAAGGCAATATTTGATTTTCTAGATAATATAGGACGATCGGGGAGTTTAATTCAAATCGTCACTCCGATTACCATTTCTACGGCAAATAATGGCGATATTATCGCTAGTTTTTATCTTAAGGCTATTACTACGGAATTAGCTTCAGAAAAATCCGACAAGAGAAGTGCGAAAATCGGCGGGGGTCATTGAAGCTAAAAACATATAACCTCTAATTTTGCTAGGTATTTTTGCTTTTCTACACTTCTCCTTGAACTCTTTTGACATTTTTAACTTTTCAAGCGGACATAGAAAAAGGAATTCATCATCATATACCGCGACTATTTTTGAGCCTATGACAATGTTTTTTGATTTTAAAAATTCTTTTTTTTGCATTTTAGACGGTATATAACCAAGTTTTTTTAGGCAAAAGTCCAGCATAAACAACATCTCTTGTTCGCTATGCGGTTTTGTGACAAGTATCTGCTCTTTTTCGAATATCTTAAAGTCTGGATAGAGCAGTTTCTTTTCGTTGCCAAGCAGTTCAAAGCTTATATTGATTTGCTTTTTGAAATTGGCTACAAGTGAATTTGCATAATTTTTTCTAAAGTAATTCCTTGTATATTTTTCATCAAAATTGGTTATATCTTCAAAATATTTGATCTTATTGTTTTGTAAAAAAACTAGCAAATCTTCTTTTGCATATTCAAGTAGCGGTCTTGATATAATATAGTTATTTCGGTTTTCAAATTCATCCATACCGGTAAGCGTTTTTAGTCCCCCGCCTTTGCAAAAAGACATCAAAAACCATTCGACCTTGTCGTTGAGTTGATGCGCCGTAATGAGACAATCATAAGCGTTGTCTTTGATAATTTTTTCAAAAAAAGCATACCTAACTTTTCTAGCTTTACTTTCAAAGTTATTTTGTTCAAGATTTACCGAGTGCAGATAAATATTTTTTGAGTATTTGTCGGCTAAAAATTTTGCATACGATACCTCGTCTTTTGACGAAGCTCTTGTATTGTAATCAACAATTGCAATATCAAAATATACATTGGCTTCTAGTAGTAGAAAAAAAAGAGCGCTACTGTCTACTCCGCCTGAAAAGGCTAGTAAATTTTTTGTAGTTTGTAGTTTTTGGATAGATTCTTGCTTTAACATCATATATGAAATATAGCATTTGTAACTTAAGAAGGCTAGATAGATGGAAATACAGATTGAACAAATCGATGAGGCTACCTTTAATTTAAAAGACCAGATTGCAAATATACTCGAAGCAAAAAAAGTTTTTGCTTTTTCTGCCATAGAAGAACTTGTAAATGAAATAAAAAAAGAATATGAAGGAGTCTTAGCTCAAAGAGAGTCGGAACTAAGACTTCTAAAGACGCAAGGAACCGAGTATAATAGAGAGGTTGAGCATTTGATAAACCGTAAAAATGAAATACTCCATTCTCTTGAAATAGAGACCCAGAGTCATAAAAAGACAATTTCAAATCTAATACTAAAAGATAAAGAAATAGGAGAGCTATCAAAAAAGCTGGAAGAGCTAAAAGAGAAGCATAAGGATGAGATAAAAAAAAATGAGGCATTAGGGGATGAGCTTGCAAAAAGAACTCTCTTGATTGTTGAATTAAAAGAAGAGATGGAGAGACTGAGAAATGAAAACGGTAGTCTAAAAGACAAGGCGGAGCGTCTTAAAACGTACACGCAAAAAGGTTCTCAGGTGTATGCAAAAGCTCAGCAGATAGCAGGAGATGAACTACTAGCTAAAACACTAATAAAAAGTGCTATTAAAAGCGATGAAATGATTGGTGTCGCCAATGAGGATAATGAGAACGAAAATGAGTCAAATCAACCATGAATGAATTTGCTTCAATATCCGAATCCGAAATGGCTGTTAGAAGGTTTCCCCTTCTAACTGATTAGTTCATAGGTTTTTTTGGAAGAGCGTAATCTATTCTTAATTTTCTACCCATGAAATCTTGCTCGTTTAGAGCATCTTTTGCTTTTTTGGCATTATCTACTGTGTCTAGTTCTACGAAAGCAAAACCTTTTTTTAGACCGTCTTTTTCAACGATTTTTACTCTGACAACTTGGCCGTAAGTTGAGAAAAGACCCTTGATGTCATCGAATGACGCTTTGTAATTTAGATTGCCAACATAAAGTGTGCTGTTTTCGCCCATGCGAATGTCCTTTTTGAGAAAAAATGTAGCAGATGGTTTGTCACGGGCAAAACGAGTTTACACAGCAAATCCAAAATGCGCACCTGATAATATACTAAAAAGCTTTAAAATAAATTAATTTCTTGTTATAAGTTTATTTTTTGTAACTCTTTTGTTAATTCCTGATAGAATAAAGGTTTTAAAAAGATAAAAATTTGAAGGGATAGAATGAAATTTGTTGTAATACAAGGACCTAATTTAAATCTTCTCGGTGTTAGGGAACCGCATATCTATGGGCAGATGACGCTTGAAGCGATTCATGATCAGATGAAGACTTTTGCTGGTAGTAACGGAGTAGAATTGGAATTTTTTCAGAGTAATCTTGAGGGTGAGATAGTTGACAGAATTCAAGAATGTTTGGACGGTGTAGACGGCATTATAATAAATCCGGCCGCATATACTCATACGTCTATAGCTATTAGAGATGCCTTGGCTACGGTCGGACTGCCTACTGTAGAGGTTCATATTTCAAATACTGCCAGACGAGAAGATTTTAGGCAGACTTCCATGATTTCTGCAGTTTGTACCGGAACTATTACCGGATTCGGCCCTTTTTCATATCATTTAGGACTTGTAGCACTACTTCAAATAGTATCCGAAATTAAAGCTTTTCAAGAGGCTCAAGCTAAAGCGCAGGCGCCTCAAGTATAGTTTTATGGTATATCTCGCCAAAAGTGAAGCTTCTATCTTTTATGAAGCTTCCTACTCCAATGACAACTCACTATTTTTATCAATCAACGGGGATAATTTTTTTATAACCGACGGTAGATATATAGAAGAATCTATAAAAAATACAAAAAACTGTGAAGTGGTGGAATCAAGAGATGTAGTCAAAAAAGCAAAAGAGATTTTACGTTCAAAAAAAGTTAAAAAAATTTTTATAGACCCTTTGGAATGGAGTATTGACGAATTTGATAAACTTGACCACCTTATCAGGATTGAAAAGAGAAAAGGGCTACTTTCCAAGAAGCGAGCCGTAAAAACCTTGGAAGAGATAGCTAAAATCAAAAAAGCTGTTGAAATAGGTAAAAGCGCTTTTGATAAATTTGCCGTTTTTATACGGGAAAATGGTTTTGGAATGAGTGAGAAAGAATTAAATTGGAAGGCCAAAGAGATTTTAAGTTCGCTTGGAGAAAACGAGCTAAGTTTTGAGCCGATTACTGCTATTGATGCCAATTCATCGTTACCTCACGCTAGGGTAACTGATACAAAACTAAAAAAAGAGTCTGTTTTACTTTTTGATGCAGGAGTTAAGGTTAACGGATTTTGCTCCGACATGACAAGAACCGCTTGTTTTGATGATAATTTTCATTTTGGATATGAACAAAAATTCAAATCAAAACAGATGCAAAGAATCTACGATATAGTCCTAAAAGCTCACGATGATGCTATATTCACAGCAAAGCCTGGTATGAAAGCTAAAGAATTAGATAAAATTGCTAGAGATATAATAGAACGGGCAGGATATGCAAAAGAGTTTGTCCACTCGTTGGGACACGGGGTGGGTATAGAAATTCATGAGTATCCGACTGTCTCTGCAAAGTCTGAGACGATTTTGGAAGAAGGTATGGTTTTTACTGTTGAGCCAGGTATATATTTGCCTGGTATCGGAGGGGTTAGAATCGAGGATATGGTTGTAATGAAAAGCGGAGGAGCAGAACTTTTGTAATCAATAAAAGCGCTTTTCTACTAAGCGTTCTGTAGTGTTTGAGATTTGAGATAAAGATGGTCAATTTTACATGACGCAGATGGTCAGATTATTGTGACGCTTGACAATCAGGAAGCTATGCTATGAGTCAAGCTAACTCTGTACAACAAAATGTATTGAGATTGTTACAGTGATCGGTTTTTTAGCGTTTTGATTACAAAGATGTTAAAATTTATAAAAAATCAAAAGCTTATAAATGACAAAAAAACTAGACCAAGAGCGATGGTTACGATTTGTAAATTTTTTCCCGTATAAAAGTCCTAGACCGAAACTTAAAAAGGGTATCGTACTTGTTGGAATCGGCTCAAATGTAGGCAACTCTGAGAGAGTTTTTAAAAAAGCTTTCCGTTATTTTCAAAAACATTCAAAAACAAAAGTTATATCAACTTCGCCTTTGTATAAAAATCCCCCATTCGGTTATTTGGAACAAAATAATTTTCTAAACGCTCTGATGTTGCTCAAAACTTCTATGAATGCAGTGGAGTTTATGAGATTTTTACTACATACGGAGAAGGTTTTCGGTAGAAAAAGAACAATCAAGAACGGACCTAGAACTTTGGATCTTGATATAATATTTTTTGAAAAGCTTTTTGTGTATAATAGATCAATTGTGATTCCTCACCCAAAATGGCAAGAAAGGGATAGTGTGATTGTGCCTATGATGTTTATAAATAGTAGATTTACTACGATATGAAGCTCCTATCTTTTACAGATGAAACTCCGGCGGCGGCACTCAAAAAAGCTCAACTTGCATGCGGAGAAGATGCGCTTGTTTTTAGTACAAAAGAGATTCGCAAAAAAACATTGACTACGTCTGCTATTTATGAAGTAATAGTCGGCGTTCAAGATGACAAGGAGCCGTCGTCTCAGACGCAAGCATCTACACCGTATCAAAAAAATTCATATACGAATCTAGTATCTACTCATCAAGCAGATAAAGATGATGTGGTCGTAAGCATGTCTGCGGCGTCAAAGCAATTGTCAAAGATAGACTCCTTATCCGAACCGTCCGTAAATAAATACGAGTCGCTTTTAAGAAAAGAACCGGCAGAACCTGTGGTTAAACAGCAACCATCAACTGAAATAGCCCAAATAAAAAAAGAGATAGACAAACTAAACGATAATATTAAACATGTCGGGCAAATGGTGTGGGATAGCGGTCATGTTGCTAGAGGCGGTCTTGTCGTGCCGCCTGAGTTTGCAGAGATTTATAAAATTACAAAAGATAGCGGTATGAGTGATGAGCACTTATATGAAATTATGAGATTGACACTAGAGAATATGCCGAGACAAATGAAAGAGAGTCCGGGAACGGTAAAGCGATATTTTGATGTTCTTTTGAGACGATTAATACCGGTTAGAATGGAGATGGCTCCAAGCGGTAAGAAAACTATTATGCTAGTAGGTCCTACAGGCGTCGGTAAGACCACAACTCTTGCAAAGCTTGCCGCTAGATACGCATATAAATCAGATAAGAAATACAAAGTAGGTATTATTACAATGGACACCTATAGAATAGGTGCGGTTGAACAGTTATTACAATATGCCAAAATGATGAAATTGTCAATAGAAGCCGTGGTTGACCCTGCCGAGTTCAAAAGTGCGCTAAGTTCTCTTAGATATTGTGATTATGTCTTGATAGATACGGCAGGAAGTTCACACTATGATAAAGAAAAAATAAACAAAATTGCTAGGTTCCTAAAAACAGAAAATTCTACTCCAATTGATACCTGTCTTGTTTTGAGTGCGAATACAAAATATGAAGATTTAAAAGAGATATATGAAGGTTTTGCAACTGCAATTCCAATAGATACCCTCATAGTTACAAAGCTCGATGAGACAAAATATTTCGGAAATACTTTTAGTTTTGTGTACGATGTAAAAAAACCGGTTGCATATTTTTCTACAGGACAAGAGGTTCCTGAAGATTTGACGGAAGCTACTAGTGAAATGTTCGTAGAGTGCCTGCTAGACGGGTTTAAGGCAAAAAAATAGTGGCAAGTAAAAATGCGATTTCGCAAACACAGGCAAAGAAACTTCAAGAGTTAGTAAGTTCTAATAGCGCCCAAAAACAAACAAAAACAAAGTTTATTGCTATAACAAGCGGTAAGGGTGGCGTCGGTAAGAGCACTATCAGTGCAAATCTAGCATATGTATTTTCGACGCTTGGATTTAAAGTCGGTCTTTTTGATGCTGATATAGGACTTGCCAATCTGGATGTGCTTTTAAATGTTCAGACTAAACAAAATATTTTGCATGTTATGAAGGGTGAGGCAAAACTATCTGAGATTACGGTTGAAATAGCACCAGGATTGTTTCTGATACCTGGAGATAGCGGAAATGAGATACTAAAATTTGGCTCAGAAGCTGTGCTTGATAGTTTTTTAGAAGAAAGTTCAGATTTGGAGGATTTGGATTTTTTTATTATTGACACAGGAGCCGGGATTGGCGATACGGTTCAACAGTTTATCAATGCTTCTGATGCGGCATTAATTATAACTACCGCTGATCCTACCGCAATAACTGACGCATATGCAATGATAAAAGTTATTAGTGATAAAAAAGATAGTATATTTTTACTTTTTAATCAGGTTCAAGACGATAAAGAGGCTGAAAAAATATTTGCAAAAATAAATGCGGTAGCAAAGAAAAATATTAAAAATGAATTTGTTATTGATTTGATAGGTTCGATTGCAAAAGATAGCGGTATCCAAAAAAGTGTAAAACAACGATTTTTGTACACAAAAGAGTTTCCGACATCGGCAACTACTGCAGAGCTTGCTAGGATTGCTAAGAAGATAGCCGCAAAAATGGAACGAAATGTGCTTGTTGACGATAAGGCGGCAGGTATTGCCGGATTTTTCAAGCGACTCATAAAGCAATTATAGCCTTTGTGTTTGTTGTTTCGGAGAGGTGATGTTAGGACCGAGTAATTATATTTCATTCTTGACCGTAGTAGGGTTTTTTATTGGTACTAGTTTTGGCATAGTAAAAGCCGATGATGCTGGTATGCTACTCTTTTGGCCTTTAGCTATTACGGTTGTTTTTTATATTTTGTCAGTCGGTGTTGCCTCCTATTTTATAGGCAGTTCTGAGGTGAAAAAGAATGTTTATCTTAATACGGAAGCTTTTGAAACAAAATATGACACGCTTGCACATGCTATTGCGATCAGAGAAAAAGAGTTGCAAGAGACTTTGGAGTTTAGACGGGAAATTGAGCGTGAAGATGCTGAAGAAGCTCATAAAAAAATCAAGAAAGCTGTAGGCAACAAATAGATGAACTCAAGTATTAAAGTTTACGGCGAGAATGTAAAATACACGCAAGACGACTTAGCTATAAAATACTTGCCCGCAGTTAAGGCATTATCTTTTAAACTAAAAGAGAGATTGCCGTCTAGTGTTGATGTTTCGGATCTTATATCTATCGGTACGGAAGAGCTGGTAAAGCTTGCTAGAAGGTATGATGAGGCGCAAAATGATTCTTTTTGGGGGTACGCTAGAAAAAGGGTTTACGGTGCTATGCTTGACTACTTGAGAAGTCTAGACGTCGTTAGTCGCGGCGATAGAAAACTTATCAAAGAGGTTGATGCGCTTATCGGTAAATATTTCGGTACGCACAATGAAGAGCCGGATGATGAATATATAGCAAGTGAATTAAATGTTGAATTGACAAAAGTAAAAGAGGCTAGAAACTCGATAGGAGTCTGTTCAGTTTTGCCCATTTCGGAACAATTGCAACTTTTTGGAGCCGATGATACGGTGAGCATGCTAGAAAGCGCAGAAATACTATCAAAAGTAAGGGATGTTTTAGGAAGGCTTCCGGAGCGAGAGCAGATGGTGATTCAGATGTATTATTTCGAAGAGTTAAAACTTGAGGAGATTAGCGATGTTTTGGGTATTACGACATCAAGAATTTCCCAAATACACAAGCATGTTATTTCGAAAATAAGACACTCAATGTCAGGGTTGTAAGATGGCAGATATTCTATCTCAAGAAGAGATTGACGCCCTCTTAGAAGTTGTTGACGATGATACTGAAGTTGAGGATGTAGCTCCTGTTTCTATCAAAGACAATATCGACCAGAAGCATGTAACTCTTTATGACTTTAGACGACCAAATCGTGTATCCAAAGAACAGTTAAGAGCTTTCAGAAGTATTCACGATAAGATGGCAAGAGCTATGGCATCGCAAATTTCGTCAGTTATGCGTTCTATTGTTGAGATACAATTACATTCGATAGACCAGATGACTTACGGTGAATTTTTAATGAGCCTACCGTCGCCTACTAGTTTCAACGTTTTTTCTATGAAGCCTTTGGAGGGAAGCGGAGTTTTGGAAATAAATCCGTCTATTGCATTTCCAATGATAGACAGATTGTTAGGCGGTAACGGCGAAGGATATGATGCAAATCGAGAGTTTACGGATATTGAGTTAAACCTTCTAGATACAATGCTTAAAGTTATTATGCAGAATCTTAGAGAATCATGGACAAATATAGCCGATATTTATCCTGTAGTAGAAGCAAAAGAGTCTAGTCCAAGCGTTGTACAGATTGTTGCTTCAAATGAAATTATCATCATGGTCGTTATGGAGATTATAATAGGGCATACATCAGGCATGATGAATATTTGCTACCCGGTTATCTCTTTAGAACCACTCCTTCCTAGACTTGCAAGTCGTGATTTAATGCTAACGGAGACAAATGCCAGAAAAAGTAGGAATAAAGAATTAAATGCACTTCTAGGCGGCTCAAAAGTAGAAATGGATGCGATTTTGGGAGCTACGGAATTAGATTTAAAAACTATTTTAGATTTGGACGTGGGATGGATTATTAGGCTTGACCAGCCGGCAAACGACATAATTTCTCTTGACGTTAACGGTAAACCTAAATTTAAATCAAAAATTGGACTTAAGAGATATAGAAAAACGGTTAAAATTGTTGAGATTATCAGAACGGAACATGATGAAGTAAAAGATATGCTTGAAAGATTAGAACAAAATAGAGCTTCGAAATTAGCACAGTTCAAAAGAGAGGTTGAAGTAGATGAATAGTTTTATAGAGTTGCTACAAAAAGAGATTGCGTCAACCATTGAGGGGCTAATGGGCAAAACACCAGATGTCTCGCTTAAAAGCAAAGATACGCTTAGTAGTCTATCTAGCGTCGCACCTCCTATGGTGGTAGCTTCAGCTATGATAAGCGGTGATACAGGGAATAAAGTACTGATTATGATTCCGCCTGTATTAGCTACGGCATTGTCTGATATGATGATTGGTATGGATGTTGAGAACAGGGAGGAGGTTAGTGATGATGACCTTGATGCTACAAAAGAGATAGTGTCAAATATTCTAGGCGCTTTTTCTTCATCCTTGGGCGCGCAGAAAACTCTGCCTAAACTAAGTTTCACCGTTAATGAAATAAGTTTTGTAAGAGAAGATGAACATATTGAACTATCAGAATATGCTACGCTTTTGATATATAGTTTTGGTATCGATGATGTAAAAAATATTATTATGTTTGCTCTGGATGCTCCTTTAACAAGTAGATTGGAAGGTAAAATTGCTTCTTCTGACGAAGTAAAAACAGAAAGTAAGCATGCTTTTCAGGCGGAAAAAATCCTGAATCAAGATGAAATGAAAAATATAGCTCTCTTGCTTGATATAAAATTACCCGTAAAAGTTAGAATCGGACATAAAAGAATGTTGTTAAGAGATATTATCAACATGGATATAGGCTCCGTTATTGAACTAGCTCAGCTTGCAAATGAACCGCTTGATATTTTGGTTGATAATAAAAAAATAGCAGAAGGCGAAGTTGTTATCGTCGATGGAAACTTCGGTGTACAGATAACAAGTATAGGAACTAGAAAAGAGAGATTAGAAACGCTCAAGGGGTAAAGTACTTTTGGCTAAAATTGCCAACTTAAACCAAGAAGAGCGATAATTTATGATAGATTTTGAAAAATTCTCCAAATATTCCAAAGCAGGACCAAGGTATACGAGTTATCCTACTGCGGTCGAGTTTCACGAAAAATTTACCGAAACTGATTTTATAAAAAAACTCGATGAATCAAATAGTAGCAAGAAGTCTATCTCTCTCTATTTTCACCTACCTTTTTGCCGTTCGGCTTGTTATTTTTGTGGATGTAATGTCCTTTATACAAGCAAAGATGATAAAAAAGATAAATATATAGACTATCTAGAAAAAGAACTGGAAATCTTATCGAAGTATCTGGATATGAAGCGTGAAATTGCGCAACTACATTTTGGCGGAGGGACTCCTACTTTTTTTGATGCTATTCAGCTACAAAGAGTTATAAAACTAATTCATTCACGTTTTCCAAATTTTTCTGCCACAGCTGAGATTTCTTGTGAAATAGACCCTAGGTTTTTTAATGAAGATCAGATGAAAGTGATGCGTGACGGCGGATTTAATCGTATCAGTTTTGGAGTGCAAGATTTTGACGAAAAAGTCCAATCAGCCGTGCATAGATTGCAAAGTTTTGATGAAACAAAAGCCGCGGTAGAACTAGCTAGGAAATACGGCGTAAACAGTATAAATATCGACCTGATTTATGGCTTGCCTTTTCAAAGCTTGTCAACTTTCAAGATGACACTCGAGAAGACAATCTCGCTAAATCCTGATAGGTTTGCCGTATTTAACTACGCTCATGTGCCTTGGATGAAAAAAACGATGCGAAAGCTTGACGAGACGACTATTCCTGCGCCTAGTGAAAAGCTAAAAATTATGAAGTATACGATGGATTATATGAGAGAGCAGGGCTATAAAAGTGTCGGAATGGACCATTTTGCAAAACCTACCGATGAGCTTTTTAAGGCAATAGAAAAAGGCGAACTTCATAGAAATTTCCAAGGTTATACGACAAAAGGCGGCTCTGATTTGATAGGTGTAGGGGTTACAAGCATTTCCGAACTTGATGGTTGTTATTCGCAAAATTTTAAAGATTTAGAAAGTTATGAGGCATCTATCGACGCAGGGCATTTACCTGTACATCGTGGAGTAGAACTAACGGGCGAGGACAAACTCAGAAAGGCTGTAATAATGGAGCTAATGAGTAACTTTAGTCTTGATATTCCAAGGATTGAAAAAGGTTTTGGAATAAGTTTTGCCGAACACTTTGTCTCCTCGCTAAAATTACTGCAAGAGTATGTAGATGCAGAGGTGTTAAATGTGAGTGATACAAAAATTCAAGCAAATGCAACCGGTGAACTGCTGATTAGAAATATAGCGATGGTTTTTGACGATTATTTTGACCATTCGTCTGATAACAAAAATAAGTTCTCAAAAACAATATGAGTCTAATTGATCTAAACTATACGGCGGAGGAGTGCGTAAAGTGCGGTAAGTGTATACCGGTTTGCACTATTCATCAGATAAGTGCCGATGAAACCACAAGCCCGAGAGGATTCCTTGATTTGCTTGGCGCTTACAAAAGAGGCGATTTATTATTAGATAAAGATACAAAGAGAATTTTTGAATCGTGTTTTTTGTGTACAAATTGTGTTGATGTCTGCCCGACTAGAATCCCTACCGATACGGCGATAGAAGAGGTTAGGGTTGAAATTGCTAAAGAATTCGGCATTACGTGGTATAAACGGATATTTTTTTGGCTACTAAAAAATAGAAAGCTAATGGACTTGCTTGCTAAGTTTGGATATACATTTAAAACATGTATGTTTAAAGATTTTAGTGAAGAAAAATCAATGCTATCTAGATTTTATCTACCAATTGTAAAAAGCGGGAGGATGCTACCTAGTATTAGTAAAAAAAGCTTTTTAAATAGTTATCCTGAAGAAATTCATGCAAAAAATAGAAAACAAAAAGTAGCAATATTTATAGGTTGTATGGCGAACTATTCATATACAAGCGTCGGCTCTGCATTGGTTGATATTTTAAAAGCCCTTGACATTGAAATTTTGATACCGAAAAAACAGTTGTGTTGTGGTGCGCCGGCATATTTTACCGGTGATATTGAGACGGTTCGATGGTTAATTAAGCAAAACATAGAATATTTCGAAGATTTTGTTGACGAACTAGACGCAATCATAATTCCTGAGGCAACCTGCTCATCGATGATAAAAATAGACTGGGAGCACGCTTTAAAAGGTGAAGATGAGTGGATTTTGCGCTCAAAAAAAATAACTGCAAAGAGTTTTATTGCTACGGAGTGGCTAGAAAAACAGACTAACTTGAAAGAACTCCTCAAGCAAAAAGGCAAAAAACTGCACGAAACTTTGACCTATCACGACCCATGTCACTCCAGAAAAACGCAAGGCGTATGGAAAGAACCAAGAGAGCTCTTGTCGCAAAACTATGACATAGTAGAGATGGAAAATCCAAACCGATGTTGCGGTTTTGGCGGTGTGACGATACAGACTGAGAGGTTTGAGCTTGCACAAATGGCGGGCGCCCCAAAAGCAAAAATGATAAAAGAAACAAATGCCGATACGGTAAGCGCAGAGTGTTCAGCTTGTAGGATGCAACTTACGAATGCTATGTATCAAAACGATGTAAGCGTGGTATTTAAACACCCATTAGAACTTATTGCTAAGGTGTTAAATGATTGAGTTTTGGAACCATATATATGAACATTTTGACCCTGTGGCATTTAGCTTGTTTGGTTTACAGGTTCATTGGTACGGTATGTGCTATGCGTTTGCTCTTCTTTCGGTCTATTTTGTAGCTAGATATTTAGCTACAAAAGATAAGTTGCCGTTTACAAAAGAACAGATAGACAACTACTTTTTCTGGGCTGAGATTGGCGTTATTTTGGGAGGTAGACTTGGATTCGTATTGTTTTACGATACCCATACGCTTTGGTATTTAATGCATCCGTGGCAAATTTTTAGCCCTTTTATGGACGGTGTTTTTGTCGGTATTAGAGGTTTTAGTTATCACGGCGGACTAATAGGTTTTATCGTGGCATCTATTATATATTGCAAAAAAGAGAAACTAAAATTTTGGGCTTTGATGGATTTGGCGGCGGTAAGTGTCGGATTTGGATATTTTTTCGGTCGAATCGGAAATTTTTTAAATCAAGAGCTTGTAGGTAGAACGACAGATTCAATTTTTGGTATTTATGTATTTGGCGTATTGAAACATCCATCTCAAATATATGAAGCTTTATTGGAAGGCGCTTTGATTTTTGTGGTTTTATACTCGGTCAGACTAAAAAAAACATTTGATGGTCAGCTTGCGATGCTATATATAGTGATGTATGGATTTACCAGAACTTTTTGTGAATTCTTCAGAGAGCCTGATATTCAGTTGGGGTTTTTATATGGAGGATGGCTGACTATGGGAATGATACTATCATTTATTATTAGTCTTGGCGGGATTTTTGGTTATATGTTTTTAAAAGTAAAGAGTATTTCTAAATAAAAAGGCGGTGAAATCACCGCCAAAATTAATTTCTTAGCAAGAGTAAGAAGTTAGGAATTCAAATGGATGAGGTCTTGACTCGTAAGGCCAGATTTGAGTTTCAAACAAGAATTTCTTGTAATCTTCTAGCATCTCTTCTTCAAATACACCGGTTGCTTTTAGGTAATCCCAGTCTGCTATTAGTGATTCAGCCGCGCCTCTTAGCGTGTGAGGCATTTGTTTGATGCCCTTTTCTCTGATTTCATCTAAGGATAGTTCAAATAAGTCTTCTTCTCTAGGTTCGCCAGGATTGATTTTGTTTTTGATACCGTCAACACCGGCTATAAGCATCGCAGAGAATGCAAGGTAAGGGTTTGCAGTTGAATCGGGGAATCTAAATTCACATCTTTTTGCTTTTGGGCTAGATACATACGGGATTCTACAAGATGCTGATCTGTTCATTGCAGAGTAAGCAAGGATTGATGGTGCTTCAAAGCCAGGAACAAGTCTTTTGTAAGAGTTTGTTGATGGGTTAGTGAAAGCCGCAAGTCCTCTAGCGTGAGAAAGTACACCGCCTATATAGTTAAGAGCTGTATCGCTTAGACCTTGGTATTTATCACCTGCAAAAGTGTTGTCACCTTTGTTCCAGATTGATTGGTGAACGTGCATACCGTTACCGTTATCGCCGTAAAGCGGTTTTGGCATAAATGTAGCAGTTTTACCGTTCATAGCGGCAACCATTTTTACTACATATTTTACTTTTTGTACATTATCCGCGGCTTCTACAAGGGTACCGAATTTAACGCCGATTTCACCTTGACCTTGTGCAACTTCGTGGTGAACAACGAAAGTCTCAAGACCTATTTCTTCCATTACTTTGACCATTTCAGCTCTAAGGTCAACCATTGTGTCAACAGGAGCTACAGGGAAGTATCCACCTTTTGTGCCAGGTCGGTGACCAGAGTTAAATCCACTGTCAGCATAAGATTTATTAGAGTTCCAGATGCCCTCTTCGCTATCTATTTCATATGATTGGCAATTTATATCGCTTCTTACTTTGATATCGTCAAATACGAAAAATTCGTTTTCCGGACCAAAGTACGCAGTATCGCCAAGACCTGTTGATTTTAGGTATTCAAGAGCTTTTTTAGCTATTGATCTAGGGCATTTTGCATACGGTCTTTTGTTGTAAATATCGTAGGCATCGCATATGATTACTAGGGTCGGGTCTGCCGTAAAAGGATCAACAAATGCAGTGCTTGCATCAGGAATTAGTTGCATATCCGATCTGTTGATTGGTTGCCAGTAAGGGATTGAGCTTCCGTCAAACGGCACGCCTTTAAATGAATCTGCATCTATTGATTTTACGTTGTAAGAAACGTGATGCCAAGTTCCTTTAAAATCTGTAAATCTAAAATCGATAAATTCGATCTCTTTTTCCTTGATAATATCAAATACTTTTGCGACTTCTGCGTCCGAGCTGTACATCTTTACTCCTTGCTTATTTTTGGGTATACCCATTACGACAAAATTGTAGCAGATAATGATTGAATGGTTTGATTAAAATTTAATCATTGTCATTCTTCTTTTTTCAAAAACTGCGACATCCTCAAATCCTAGTTCTCTAGCTAGTTGTGTGATTCTATTTCGATTTTGACCAACTTGCGATGGAGCGTGAGCATCAGAGCCAAACGTTATTGGAATTTCAAGTTTTTTGACCTCTTGTAATAATGGAATTGACGGATATTGTTCGTTTATTTTTTTTCTAAGCCCTGCTGAGTTTATTTCTAATGCCATTCCGGATTTTTTGATAGCTTCGAGAGCAGGAGAGGCTAAGTCTACTAGGTCTTTATTCGGTAAAAAGTTAAAAATTTTAAGCAAGTCAAAATGCCCGACAATATCGAAAAGTTTGGAGTCTGCTAAATTTTTAATAGCTAAAAAATATTCACTCCAAAGCTCGTCCAAATTCCTATTTTGGTATTCACCGATAAATTCAGGATTGTCGAATCCCCATTTGTTTAGAAAATGGACCGAACCTATAAGATAGTCTACGTCTGCCTCTATTACTCTCTTATCTATATGTTCTGCTAGAAAATCAACTTCATAGCCCAGTTTTATATCTATTTTAGCGGCGTATTTTGATTTCATTTCTAAAATATCTTGCTCGTATTTTTTCATTTCGTTAAATGTCATTCTGTAACCTTCGTCAAAAGTCATTGGCGCATGATCTGAAAAACCGAATATAGATGTTTTTGTATCTATTGCCGTTTGTATATACTCTTCAATTTCCCCGACGGCATGATTGCAAAGTTTTGTGTGATTATGTAGGTCGATAGCCATTTTTGCCTCTGTTTTTAAAATTATAAAAGAAAAAAGTTATAATAGGCGAAAGTTTATAAATATTAAAAGGGCGCGTAAATGACGCAAGAAGAGCTAGATAAGCTAATGGACGGCGATATGGACTTAGGGGACGATGCTTTGAGTATGGATGACGGTGACGCTATTGAGAGCGATGCCGATTCTGTCCAGCATGATAGCGATAATTATAAAGTCTCGGCAGACAATAGTTGGCCTCCGCCTCCGCCGTCTACGGAAAATAAAGTTGTCCATCAGCTCGATGATGTGACAAAAGAGTCTGAAGAAAAAGCCTCTCAAATATTTGATATGCTAGAGGCTATATCAAATGAGGCGATGGCGATAGAAGAGAAAATTGATTCCGTATCATCTGCTCTTAACTCTAATATAGAGTTGTTTGAAAAGCTTTTAACTAAATTTCCTAATATTCCGCATTTTGAAGAGCAAATACAAAAATCAAAAGTAGCTATTGAAAATATTGCGGTTATTTCAGATAATGTATCTACTATAGGGATGAATTGTATGAGTGCGATGGATGTTATGCAATACCAGGATATTCATAGGCAAAAAATAGAAAGAGTTATAAACATCATGAGGGCTCTCTCAAACTATATGAATAAATTGTTTGAGGGTAAAATCGATGATGAAAATAGGGTTAGTTCGGCAAAACATATCCATGGTGATGATACTAGCAATAAAGATATAGCTGATGAAGATGATATAGAAGCTCTCATAGCGGCATTCGGTAAGAAGTGATTTTAGGCAAAAAAGTAGAACTTTTATCTCCTGCCGGAGACCCTGAAAAACTGAAGGTTGCTATTGCTTATGGCGCCGATGCCGTTTATGCCGGAGTGAGTCATTTTTCACTTCGTATTAGAAGCGGTAAAGAGTTTTCGATGCAAAGCTTTGGCGATTCTATAGAGTATGCCCATTCATATGGTAGGAAAGTTTATGCAACCGTAAACGGTTTTCCTTTTAACTCGCAAATTCCTCTGGTTGAAAAACATCTTGCCGAGTTGGCGGAAATAAAACCTGACGCGCTTATAGTCTCAACTCCTGGCGTGATAAAATTAGTTAAAAAGATTATGCCTGATATTCCTATCCATCTGTCTACTCAAGCAAATGTTCTAAATTATTTGGATGCCGAAGTTTTTGCAGATATGGGTGTGACACGTATTATAGCCGCTCGCGAGGTAAGCCTCAAAGATTTGGTAGAGATAAAAGAGCGATTGCCGCATCTTGAATTAGAAATGTTTATTCACGGCTCTATGTGTTTTGCATACAGCGGTAGATGTTTGGTTTCGGCTTTGCAGATGGGCAGGGTGCCAAATCGTGGAAGTTGCGCTAATGACTGTAGGATGCCTTATACCGTATATGTTGAAAATCCTGAGCATAAAACTTTAATGCGCGTTGAAGAAGTGCCAGATGAGGGAACGTATATATTCAATGCAAAAGATCTGAATATGTCAACACATATTCAGGAGTTGCTTGATAGCGGCGCTATAGATAGCTTGAAAATAGAGGGGCGAACTAAAAGTTTATACTATGCCGCTTTTTCTACAATGGTATATCGTGAGGCAATTGATGACTATTATGACGGAATTTTTGACGGTGAAAAATACCGAAAAGAGCTGGAAAAACTAAAAAATCGTGGTTATACTGATGCATACATATTGCATCGCCCTTTTGAAAAAGATGATACGCAAAATCTTGAAACCGCTATGAGTGAGGGTGAAGCACAGGTTGCCGCATTTGTAACGGAAGATGAGAAATATTTTTTATGTAAAGATAAAGTATTAATAGGCATACCGCTAAATATATTGACATATGATAAAACAAAAATTTCTATATGTGAAAATGAGATAGGCAAGATTTATATGGATGGCGATAACTACAAAATCGTTTTCAATAAGATTATTTGTGAAAACGGCAAGGAACTATCAAGTGTACACTCCGGTAATACGAACAAAATTAGCCTGCCGGCATCGCTTCCGAAATACAGCTTTTTTATGAGTTAGGAGTTGTTTCGATTGAGTTGTTTTGCTCCTCCTGTAGATTGTCTACGCTAGTGTTTGTCTCATTTGTTTCTACTGTTTGATTTCCTTCCGTTGTATTTGCTTCAGGTTTTGTAATTTCATCATATGATTCAATTATAATTCCTCGTGTCAGCATTATTTTGTACAAAATTGTAGCTTTTCTTGCAACTCTTCCATTGTCGTTTGGATGATAGATAATAGGATTAGGGAGGATGCTTGCCAGTTTTGCCGCTTCCATAGCCGATAGATTTTTTGCACTTTTGCCATAGTAGTGCCTTGCCGCTGCTTCTATCCCAAATATTCCGTCGCCCCATTCGGCGCAGTTTAGATAAATTTCTATAATTCGTTTTTTTGATAATGTTTTGTTTATTCTATAGGCTAGAATTGCTTCTTTTAATTTTCTGATTGGATTTTTACTTGGATTTAGATATAAATTTTTGGCAAGCTGTTGCGTTATTGTACTGCCACCTGCTACAAATTTGCCTTTTTTGATATTTTTTTCTAATGCCTGTTCGATTTCTACTGTTTCAAAGCCGTTATTATTCCAAAAACCGTCATCCTCGCTTATGAGCACAGCTTTTAAAACAAAAGGTGAAATGGACTTGAGTGGAACCCATTTTTGCTCTATTTCTTTTGTTTTGCCTTCGTCTTGCCACTGTTTTATTCTATACTCCATAAAGGCTGTCGGTATTGGATTTGTTTTGGTAAGTATCGTTATGTCGGGATAGATTATGTATCTACCTATATCTGCTATAAAAAGTAAAAATACGACAAAGAAAAGTAGCTTGAGTTTTTTAATCATGGAACGGGCATTCAGTTGCAATTTCAAAGCCTGCTAAAGCAATTAATTTATAGTCGCTGTTTGCTTCTTGACCTTTTGATGTTAAATAGTCTCCGACTATTATAGAGTTACAACCGGCGGTGAAAATTTCATTTTGCCTTGCGCCAAAAAAATTCTCTCTACCCCCGGCTACCATAATAAGTGAAGATGAGAAAAGTTCTCTAGTTCTTTTTATAATGCTCAACCCTTCTTCTATGCTTGTAAGTGAATTTTGTTTGATTGGTAAAGCTGGGTTTGAGATATAAAAATTCAGTGGAATACTCATCGGGGATAGTTCTGAAAGGCTCCTCAAAAAAGACTCTCTATCATTCTTACTCTCGCCAAGCCCAAATATTCCACCTGAACACAACATAAGGCCTGTTTTTTTGGCATTTTCGCAAGTAGAAAATCTAGCATCCCATGAATGTGTGGTACATACTTTTGAAAAAAATTCTTTTGAGGTTTCTAGGTTGTGATTGTAGCTGTCGACTCCGGCGCTTTTTAGCTCTCTAAGGCTATATTCGTCTGCAATACCGTTGCATGCAATAATAAAAAGGTCTTCAACCTCTTTTTTGACTGCTTTTGCAAGCGATGATACATATTCTACTTTTTTGCTATCCAGCCTTTCCCCTGCCGTAACAAGACAAAAACCAAGCGCGCCGTTTGCTCTAGCTTTTTTTGCCTCATTCACTACTTTTTCTACACTTTTTTGGGTATATCTATCTATATCGGCTCCATATTTTAAGCTCTGTGCACAATACGTACAATCTTCGCTACAATAGCCGCTAGATACATTGGAGATAGCGCAAAAAAGTATTTTATTATTTGTCATTAGTTGACCTATATTCTTTCAAATTCATGCAGTTTTTCTATCCATTCGTCACTTTTTATTTTGCGATAGTAGTAAGTCGTTATAAACTTATCCGGCCTTGTTTCAAGCAAAACGCATTCGCTTAGGTCTTTATTTCTTGCGCATACTTCGCCTGGATTTATAAACAATGCCTTACCTGAATGGTTGATATATTTTGTATGCGTATGACCAAAAATTACTATGTCTACGTCTGGTACTAGATATACGGGAATGTGCATTAGTTTAAACTTTAGTCCGTCTAGTTCAAAATAGTGTGGTTCGTTGACGATGGCATACTTTTTGTCTAGATATTTTAGATGTCTATCATTATTTCCAAAAACTGCGATATAGTATACGCCTGAATTTTGAAGTATTTTAAGCGTCTCTTCCTCTACTATATCGCCGGCGTGAATCAAAAACTCAGCGCCGTTTTTAATTAGTAAATCTACGGCTCTTTTTGTTCTTCCGGGTTTTCTATGCGAATCTGATAGGATGCCTATTTTCATACGTCACTTTTGTGTTTGCACTTATCGTTTAAGCATTCGTAATATTCTTTTGTTTTGAGTTTTTTATGCGTTGTTGCATAGCCGCATACTTCGCATGGCTTATCTGAGGGCAAATATCTAGTACTAAATTTACATTTTGGATATTCCGTACAACCGTAAAATTTTGTTTTACCCTTCTTCTCGACTATTTCTCCGACTTTACATTCCGGACATTTAATCCCTGTTGTTTTTGGTGCGCCAAGCGGCTTTGCATTTTTACATTTTGGATATGCCGAACATGCTAGAAACTCCCCGTTTCGACCATTTTTGATTACCATTGATGAGCCGCATTTATCACATATCTGGTCTGTGGTTTTTATCTCTTTTGCTTTTGTTTCTGATAAATTTCTTGAGTATTTACATTTTGGATATGTAGAACAAGCTATAAATTCACCAAAGCGTCCGCTTCTTTTTACTAGTTCTTTGCCGCAACTAGGGCAAGGTTCATCTAACGGAATAACAACTTTTTGGCTTATGATTTTGGTTTTACCGTCATTTATCTGTTCTATAAAATTATCATAAAACTCTTTTAATAATTTTTGCCAATCTTTTTTGCTTTCTGCAATCTCGTCAAGCTCTTCTTCCATTTTTGCGGTAAAAGAGCTATCTACGATATTCGCAAAATGGTTTTCAAGCATTTCTATTACTTTAAAACCTATTTCTTCAGGAATTAATTGCTTATTTTCAACTTTTATATATTCCCTGTCTACAAGCAGTGAAACTGTAGGCGCATATGTGCTAGGTCTTCCGATACCAAGCGATTCCATTTGTTTAATAAGACTAGCTTCTGAGTATCTTGCAGGCGGTTCTGTATATTTTTCTTTTGATTCTATTGATTTTAGTATTGCGGGCGCTTTTTCATTTAATGTAGGCAGAATATTATCTTTATCGTCACTTCCAACTACGGCATAATGTCCGTCAAATACCACCTTTTTACCGCTTGCTTTAAATATTAAGCTTTTTGATTCAAAGAATATATTTTGCGTTTCCAACCTAGCGTCTTCCATTTGTGAAGCTAAAAATCGGTCATAAATTAGTTTGTATAATTTTAACTCTTCAGGTTTTAGATATTTTGCCGCAATTTCCGGAGTAAAGTCTAGAAGTGTAGGACGTATTGCTTCATGGGCTTCTTGTGCGGAAGAGTTTTTTGTTTTATAAAATCTCGGTTTTTCAGGTAGATATTTTTCGCCGTACACTCGTTTGATAGTTTCCCTTGCGGCTTCTATGGCTTCTTTTGCAATATTCAAACTATCAGTTCTCATATATGTAATAACACCGGATATGCCCTTATGCGTAGTTACGCCTTCATATAGTTTTTGAGCAATACTCATTGTCCTTTTTGGATTAAATCCTAGCCTGCTTGAAGCGCTTTGTTGTAGAGTTGAGGTCATAAACGGTGCATTAGGAGCGCTTTTCGTAGATTTTTTTTCAATTTTACCGACTACAAAATTTTCTTTTTCGGCGCTGCTTACTATTTCGTTAGCTTCTTTTGCTTCTGAAATTGATAGTTTTTGCATTTTTTTGCCATTCCACTCATATAGCTCAGATTTTATATCTTTTTCAAAAATAGCGCCTATTTCAAAATATCTTTGAGGGATGAATGCTCTAATTTCCCTTTCCTTGTCTATTATAATTTTTAGAGACGACGACTGAACTCTGCCGGCACTAAGTCCTCTTTGTATTTTTGACCCCAATAACGGCGAGAGTTTATAGCCTACGATTCTATCTAACAATCTCCTAGCTTGTTGTGCGTTCACCATGTCCATATTTAGTTTGCGCGGTTTTTGAAGCGAAGCATCTATTGCCGTTTTTGTAATTTCATGAAATACTATTCTAGGTAGGGAATCGGGTTTTTTTGATACAAGGCTTGCTATATGAAATGCTATCGCTTCTCCCTCTCTATCTTCGTCGGTTGCAAGATATGTCGTTTCTGCTGATTTTGCAAGCTTTTTAAGCTCTTCGGCAATACTCTTGTGGTCGCTTGTGACCTCATATGCAGGCTCAAGCTTACCGTCAATTTCTTTTATGCCGAAGCTGTTTTTCGGCAGGTCCCTAATGTGCCCTTTACTTGCAACTACTATAAAGTCTTTGCCTAGGAAGTTTTTAATTGTTTTCGCTTTTGCCGGCGATTCGACTATAATTAGATTTTTCACTTATTTGATTTTGCCTTTTGGTTTGTGACTTAAAAATTCTATCCAAAAAAAATTAAACGATTTTTTTACTTGTCCGATGTACAATTTGTAAAGGCAAGGATGCCGATAATAAAAAAGGAGTTTACAATGAGTTTCCGAATCAACACAAACATCACAGCGATGAATGCACACTTAAATGCCACACTAAATAATAATGAGTTATCTAACTCTCTAACAAGACTCTCAAGCGGTCTTAGAATTAACTCTTCCGCAGATGACG